>SMVA01384704.1_pt1 | contig 17387 bp, 9 predicted proteins | sample 2456451 | NCBI WGS metagenome assembly SMVA01 (sample SAMN11095933, study PRJNA526329) | marine sediment metagenome | biome: Marine sediment; feature: Surficial sediment; material: Deep marine sediment; isolation source: Hadal surficial sediment | place: Pacific Ocean | collected 2014-05 | depth 0-1...
GCGGACGAATGGCTGATTTCGGCCCATGACTGCCAGGCCACCTTCATGACCGGGTCGGGCGTTTCCTGCAACCAAGGCAGATTCGCACCGCGGCCGTCAGAAAGAAGCGGGGACGGAACCGGAAGCAGTACGAACGATCCGTCGCCCTCGAGACGAGGTTCCTTGAAGCTCAGGCTCGAGATGCCCGATGCGAGCGTCACCTCGCCAGCCGCGGCCTCTTCGCCGTATACGCCACCTGCGGCGAGCGCCGCACGGAAATCAGTATCGGACCACGCCTCTTCGAGAACCGAGCGAAAGCTCCCGCTCGGCAACCGCGCAGCAGTGGCTTCGCCCATCGCCTTGGCGGATTCGATCAGCGTATCGCCGAACGCCCGGGTGTCGTGCAGCGGGCGGATGGTCGGCTGAATGATCGATCGCACACCGGGTCGCGGAGCGTGGTCGCCCCAGGATTCCATCGGTGTGTGGTCGGGAACAATCAGGTCCGCGCGCTCACTCGTCTCGTCGGGCCCGGGCGCTGTTGAGATCACGAAGCCGACCTTCTCGAGAGCCTCGGCAAAACCGGAGCCGCCAGGCATCGAGTAAACGGGGTTGGCGTCATGGACCAGCAGCACCGAAATGGCTCCGGTCTTCATCTGCTTGACGAGTCGAGCCACATCGCGGTAGCTCGCAACCTGATCGGTGGAGCTGCCGTCCGGCACGACCAAGACCGTCTTGCCAATCGCTCCGACCACTAGGTTGAGGAGCAAGACCGCGGCCGCCGTGGCCGTGGCGCTTCGACTCGTCAGCGCGACACCGGGAGGCAGCGCGACCGGTTGATCCGCGGCGAGCAATGCAGCGCCGAGCTTCTTGATCGTCGCTGCGGGAACTTCTGTGATCGTCGAGACAGAGTTCGCGCCAAAGCCGCTGAGAATCCCTCGAAGCCGGTCCGCGTTGGGGACTTCTTCGCCGCCAGCGCGCGCCGCGTCGAGTGCCGCGCGTGCAATTCCGAGCGCGAGAACACCTTCGGTGCCGGGCTTCGCGGGCAGCCACTCGTCGGAATTACCGGCAGTGAGCGAAAGCCGAGGGCCGACGTACACGAGGCGGGCTCCGCCGCCTTCCTGAGCGACCGTGCGCGCCTCCGCGAATTGGCGCCCGTGTTCGACGGGTGATATCCAGCTCTCGAGAAAATCCGAACCAAAATCGACGATGAGATCAGCTCGAGAAAGATCGAAACGAGGTCGACTCGCGATGCCGAACACGGAGCGGGAAGCTTCCTTGAGCGCCGTGTAGTCGAACGGCTCGTAGACAGTCCGCCCACCGGCTCCCACCGCGTCGATCCATTGGTCGACCAAGGCGCTCAGGGTCGGCCCCACCGATCCACCGAGCACGTGCGTTCGCCCACCCGCGGCAGCGACTTTTTCGGCCACGAGCGCGTGCGCCTCTTCCCAGGTGATCGGAGCCAATCCGCCATCCGACTGGCGCTTCATCGGCCCCGGGTAGCGATCGGGCAGGTAGGTGCGCCCAATGCTGGCCTGTCCGCGCGCGCATAGCGCCCCACGGTTGACGGGGTGATCGGGATTGCCCTCGAGCTTGATGGGGCGACCTTCGCGGGTCCGAACGTGGAGACCGCAGCCCGCAGGGCACTCCTGGCAGGTCGACGCGTAAGTAACCGCGAGTCCCGGCGTGATCTCCTCGGGCTGAACGATGTAGGGGATCAGTTTTTGTACGGGATCGTTGCAACCACTGGCCGCAGCTGCGCCAGCACTCACACCAACGAGCTTTAGAAAATTGCGACGATCGATTTCGGTCATCGTTTCCTGTCCCCGGGTTCTTCCCAGTCAGCCACACCTAGTAGTGGCAGGTGTAACAATCCTGTGAAACTTGCTTCTCGCGGTGACACTGAATGCACCAACCCATCTCGAGCGTCTGGGTCGGCAAGCCCCACGGCCACCACTTCGTATCTTTTTGCATGAACACCTTATCGAATTCCTCGACGCGTCCATGGCACTGCTGGCAATCCACTCCGGCTTGAACGTGCCGGTTGTGGCGAAACTGAACGTACTCCGGAAGGCGGTGCACCTGGAGCCACTCGATCGGCCGCGGGTTGTCGGTATCGCGCGACTCCCAGTGCTCCTTGAGTGTGCGGATGCCCGCGAGTTCATCGTAGCTCTCGGGAAACTGGCTGTGACAACCCATGCAGGTCTCGACGGAGGGAACGCCCGCGGAGGGCGAGCGATCGGTTCCCGAATGGCAGTATTGGCAGTCGATCCCGAATTCGCCCGCGTGGTGCTTGTGGCTGAAGGGAATCGGTTGCACGAGGCCGGGCGTCTCTTCATCGAGTGCCGCCTCATGGGAAAGACATGCGGAGCGGCTCGGCCACGGGGTATCGAATTCCTTGGGAATCTCGATTTCCAGCTGGGGATCGTTTTCCTTGAGCGCCCGGAGTTCGTGCGCTTCGCAGACGCTACGCGCGACGAGGGCTTCTGCACCTGCGGTCGTAGCGAGCGCGAAGAACTGCGCCACGAAGCTCGCGACCGCGAACGCGCCGATTCCTACGAGAGTGGAGAGGAGGTGGCGAAAGCTCGGATGGTTGGTGGTCATTCGCGAACTGCCGGCCCCTTAGGAGTGTCCATTTTCGAGTTGGCCTGCGGATTCGTTCGCAGACCCATCGCCGATGTCTGTGACGATCCAGACAGAGGCGCGCCTTGCCCTTCGGATTCCGCCTTGCTCTTCCGCCCCCGTTGGAGAACCCTGCGTTTCCAATCGGCATCCTACGGAGCCGTTTGGAAGATGGGTGCCAAAAAGACAGAACAACCGGGAAACGCCCGAAAGGTGCCCCCAAACGGGCCGTTGACGGGCGCTGGGATACTACGGAAGGTGGGGCTAGTCAAGGCGATGAGGCTCGGTTTCAGTCGCGCGGCTCGGATTTCCAGACTTTCCGGCCGGATCCTCGAGCCATGAACAGCCCCGCAGCTGCGAATTCATCGACAACCGGCGTTTGATTTTGCCCGGGGACCGAGAACCCGGTTCCCGCACCCTGGGCGGTCGATCTCCAGATTTGCGCCTCAAATCGGACCCAAAGCGTAATTTCGCAAATGAATTCAATGTCTTCGGTGCTATAAAGAGCGAATCGATCGGCTCGCCCGCCAGTCTGGAGGTGCCCGGACCGAAGCGTTCGAAGTAATGTTCGGCGGGAAGGATCTGCGCTCCCGACATCGAGGGCGCCACCCCGCGCGTGTGGGTCGTAGGAGGATCGCGCAATGTCCATCAGTCCGGATCTGCTCGAAATTCTCGTCTGCCCGGAAACCAAGCAACCCGTCGCGCTGGCTTCCGAAGACATTCTGGCGAAGCTCAACAGCGAAATCGCCGGGGAGCGCCTGCGCAACCGCGGCGGCGCGCGCGTCACTTCGCCGATCGCGGAGGGTCTCGTCCGCGAAGACGGCAAGATTCTCTATCCGATCGATGACGGCATTCCCGTCATGCTGATCGAAGAATCGATCGAACTCTCGTAATCCGGCGAGAGGCGCTCAAGCAGGGAACGAAAGCCAGCGCAATGGCACCCGGGTCTTGGGTCCGGCAGCGAGAGAACTTCGCACAGAGAGCTACGTAGAGAGAACTACGTAGAATTGGAAGGGTGCTCGGCGCTATGCCGGAGCATCGACTCGCCGCGCATGCGCCTGCGACCCAGCAGCGCGAGTCCCACGACACCAGGTCCGAGCAGCAACAATGACCCAGGTTCCGGAACAAAATTGAGCGTCAGTCGGGTGAACAGCGCTTGTGTGTCGCTGTGGCCACCCGGAACGCCCTGCGTGAAGACCTGCGAGGGGGTAATGAGCTGGATGCTCCCCCCGACCTTCGCGGCCGTCGACGTATTCGACAGCGGTCCGCGTACATAGCCGGTCGCCATCACGGTGGCGATGCCGTTCATCGTGGATTGCTGCAGTGTCGCGGGCGCCAGCTGCCAAGGGGCGTGGTGAAGCGTGAGATGGAATCCGGACGTGGTACCAGCCGTAATCGTCCCGCCAATGCCAATGCCGCGAGTTCCGTTCTGGGTGAGTTCCACATCGACTCTGGAGGTGCTGGGGCAACTCGCGAAGAACAGGCAGATACGCGCGATGCCCGCAATCGGCAGCGTATTCTGGGTCAGCTTCGCGGGACTCGTCGTGGCGTGGGAGAGATCCGAAAGAAAGCCGCTCCGACCGCTCACGCTGCGCAGTTCGTAGAATTTGACGAAGGCGGTGACGGAGGGAGTTGTGAAAGGGACGGGGGAGCTATCACCGAAGTAGATGGGCCAAACCTGAAGGCTGACGAGTTGGTCACCGCCGACGACCGGGTTGACGTTCGCAAACCCAACACCCGTGAGGTCAACGGGATCAGTCAACCCGTACCGGACGGTGACGGTCACCTGGACCGACATCGCCGTCGCCCCGGCCCCCCCGGCTGCCCCAACGACCAGCGCGCCGATCGCGAAGCGGATCGCCACCCGCCACCTTTGCACCGCACGCCTCGCGCCTCGACCTGGTTTCACTTCGGCGCCCTCCCGCGGTTGCAGCCGCGTCCGGACCGACTTCCGACTCTGCTGAGGGTAACAGCTGCCGGATCATAAGTATTTGTTCTTTTAGAAGATTTCACTGTCCGAACTGGCTGTGAATCAGCGTCATCCGGTGATCGCGCGCGGGAGCGGAGAGCGGGGCCCGGGACATCGAGCCAAGTGTCCACCCGGCCCTAGCGGTGCAGGCGGTAGCCGTGGCCTCGAACGGAGACGATGTGCCGCGGGTGGGCGGGGTTCGGCTCCACGTAGCGGCGCAGGCGAACGATAAAGCTGTCGACGACCCGGGTCTTCGTATCGGCGCGTAGACCCCACACGCCCTGAAGCAGCTCACCTCGGGTGACGGGCTCGCCCTCGCGATCGATGAGGGCTCGAAGCAGGCCCATCTCGCGAACCGTCAGCGCGACCACCCCGTTCGGTGTCTCGAGTTCGAAACGGTCGAAGTGAACCGTGGCCGCGCCGATCTTGAAGGATCGCATCGAATCGGCTTGGGCTTCCGCGCCGTCCCATCGGCGCCGGCGCAACAAGCCGCGCACGCGCGCGAGCAACTCATCGAGATGGAAGGGTTTCGTCAGGTAATCATCCGCGCCGTCTTCGATCCCTCGAATCAGATCCTGGGCGTCGTCCTTGGCGGTGAGAATGAGGATCGGTACGAAATTTCCCGCCGCCCGGGTGCGCTGCGCCAACTCATATCCGCTCATGCCCGGCAACATCACGTCGAGAATCACGAGATCGAACGGCTCGCTGGCGCCATTGAGCGCCCTCTCGCCTGCGGGGCCATCTTCTGCAATCTCGACCGCGTAACCCTCGGCTTCGAGATTGAAACGCAACCCTTCTGCGAGATGAGACTCGTCTTCAACGATCAGGATTCTGTCCACCAGCCCTCCACACCCGAAACCCACGTCCGAAAACCAGAATCGTTTCGAGAGAAAGCGCCCACTCAGAGCCCCGGTCCGACACGCGCCTCTGTCAGCAGCCTCTCGCTCGATTCTGCATTGGAGGCTGCCGGAGCTCGATTGGCGACCCGTAGGGTCACGACGAACCGACTTCCCGCGCCGTTACCTTCGCTGCGCGCCACTACACGACCCCCTTGACGTCGAACGAGATTCCGGACGATGAATAAACCCAGCCCGAGACCCGATGCCGCGCGCTGAGCATCTCGGCCGGCACGGTAAAAGCGCTGAAAGATCTTCCTCAATTCACCCGCCGGGATCCCAATGCCGCGATCGGAAATGTCGACGGAAACGCGCCCCTCTCTGGAGTCCAAAACGGAGACCTTCACCTCGACGGGTTCGTCGGAGTACTTGACGGCGTTTTCCAGGAGATTGCGGAACACGACCGCGAGTTCGTTGCGATCACCACGAACGATCGCCTCGCAGGGTCCGTCCAGCGCGATCGCCTCGGCGGGTAATCGGTGCCGGTCCCGGGTTTCGTCGATGCACGATTCGAGAATCTCGCGGAGCGCAACCGCGCCGCGCGCTAAGCGGCGGCCGGGTTCCTCTGCGCGGGCGGCGGCCAGCACCTGGTCGACGGTTCGATCGAGACGATCGAGGTCTTTTTCCATGCGCGCCAGAAACTGCTCGCGGCGATCGCGCTCGGGATCGTGCCGTATCAGGGTTTCAACATACAATCGCAGCGAAGCGAGCGGCGTCTTCATCTCATGGGTGACCGCGTCGAGGAAAGCCCGCTGGCGCTGATTCACCCGCATCTCGCTCACCAACCAGGCACAGAGCCAGCCGGTTCCGACGATGATGAGTACGAAAAACGTCGTGCCCAGAGCGAGCAACAACCAGCCGAGTGTCCCGAGCCCGGACGGCGCGATCGGTTGCACGCCGCCTAGCACCAAAACCCAGTACACGACCGCGAGAACCACGGCCAAAATGGCCAGGATAAATCCAAGTGTGAGCGGGAAACCGACCGAACGCCGTGCCATGAAAACCTCTTCCACCGAAAGGGTACGGTAGAATGGATACCGCCCCCACGGAGGTTCGGTGCGCCCCGCACCCTTTAGCCCCACTGCGCGAATCCTCGCCACCCTCGGATTGTTCGCCGCGAGCGCGGGCGCTGAGGTCCCCGACGAGGGTGATTGCCCCAAAATGGGCGGAAGAGACCGCGAGAGCGGCATTGAAGACGCAACGCCAACGCTCGTCCGCGAAGGCACCACGTTGGAATACGGCGATCTTCCGCGGCTGCGCGAACTCATCCCCCCCGAGGTATGGGGCCACCGCAGTGTATTCTTCTCCGCAGGGATGCTGATGGAAATTGGCCCCTGCCACCGACGCTATCGCGTTCCAACCTATTTTTCCGACGCCACCGAGCGCTTCGCAGGTCGGGCAAGGCTCGACGCCGACGGAAATCTCCTGGACTACGTAGCCGGTACGCCCTTTCCACCGGAGTCGATCGCCGACGACGACCCGGCGGCCGGAGCGAAGTGGGCGTGGAATCTGGAATACCGAAACCGCGAAGCGGGCCCGCACGGGCATTTCAGGATCACCGACATGCCGAGCCGAACGGGTGGAATCCAGGTCTACACCGGAGAGTTCTTTCACCTGCGAACCCACCATCGAGCGGATCTGGTCGAGAGCGCGTTCGCACAGCCGGGAGCCGAGAAGAATCTCTGGATCAGCGGCGGCCGTTTCGACACCCCCGCGGATGCACGACACCTCGCTTGGCGACAGCTGCGAGCGCTTGTCGCCGATCGGCGATATTCAGATCCGGACGACACCTTCGTGTACACACCGACGATGCGGAAGGTCAGCCGATCTGCGACGTCCTGGGTGGACGGCATGTACACCCCGAGCTACCGCGCGGGAAGCAGCTGGAGTGGCGGGAGCATCGCCACCGGATCCAGCGGCGCCGGCCCGACCGGAGCCGTGAGTCTCTCTTCGGCGCTCTCGCGCGCAACCACCGAGCACCTGCAGGCGGGTTTCAACGACCTTTCGATTCGACCCAACGCCTACCACTGGCGTTTACTCCGCATGCGAGAGGTGCTGGCTCCGATCAACACAGCCCGCCCAGGTTATCCCGACAATCCCTCCCGCAACTTCGGAACGTCGGGCCTTTCCGTGGGTAGCGACCGCTGGGATGTCCGCTATGCGGTGGTCATCGAGGGACAGATCCGCAATCGAGAACAGGGCTTCGACACCCTCACCGTTTACCTCGACCATCAAACCCACCTGCCCCTCTACTTGATCACGCGTCGCAGGGGCGGCCTGATCGTCGACATCGGAATCCCCGAGCACCGCTTCAGCGGCGATGTCGCGGATTATCCAAATGGGTCAGGCGGAGAGCGTGCGCTGGTATTCGACCCCGTTGCGGCCGTCTACTACCACGCCGCCGATGGCGGCAGCGGCTGGCGCCGCGAATCCTACGACGTGAGATCGATCGCGCCCTCGCGATCCGCCCTCCGCGACATGACGACCACCGACACCCTGCTACGAGGCCGCTAAGCCGCGTCCCCCCCTACACGATCAAAACGTCCAGCGAAGGCGCATCCAAATTTCGTCGCGTCTGCGGATGCCCGACAGGAATTGCTCGGAACTGTCCTTGTAGGCGTTGCGGCCGACGCGATTGGTTGCGGAGCGAAACGGATTGATGGCCATCTGGGTGAGTTGGGTGCGACCAAAGAAAATTCCCAATCCCATGGCGACCGAAAAGGATTCGGTGAACCGGTACTGGATCGACGGCAACACACCACCGGAGCGCGAATTGAAGTCGTAGATCGTCACCAACGACGGATTCAATCGATCCTGGAAGTACCCGGTCATGATCGTGGTCGTGAACATTGCGCTGAACGGGCCGTTGGGGCCCATCCCACCCCGATGGCCCTTGATGTACTGAAAGAACCACTGGGTGTTGAAGAAGAACGTGCGATTCGGGTTCAGGAAGTTGATGAAGGTCGGCCGATCGATGGATACGGTGAGATTCATCATGTCCACATTCCGGAGGCTGTCGAATTCGTTGGCGTCGTAAACAGGAACGGAATTGAACCACGCGAACTCGACTCCCCAACTGGACTTGGTCCAATCTTCTGGAAAATCCACCGCAAAGCCGAACACGTTGCGCCGATCGTAGGTCTGCACCACTTCGCTCCCGCTGTGCCACAGGAACGTGCGCCGCCCGAATCGGCTGTTCCCTCCGGCCAGCAGGGTGTTTCTCTGGACACCCCCGCTATCGAAGAACTCCTTGACCTTCTTGCAGAACTGCGGTTGGTTGAACGAGCACTTGTCCAGCACCCACGGGTGTTGGGCGTCGAAGCACTCGGGATCGCTCTCCCGACCTTCTTCATCCGTACACGCCGACGTGACCACCAGGCCCATCGCAAAATTCCAGGAAACGGCCGCGAGCTCGTTCTGGAAGATCTGTGCGGTACCCGCGAGAAATTCCGCATCGTAATCTCGAGAGATGACGGCCCCGGAATCACTCGGAACGAAGTTGCAGCGCGGCCCATCCTCTGGAAAGAGCGCCTGCTGCAGGGTGATCTCGGCATCACTCAGGCAACCCGCTGTCGGGTGGTACAGCGTGGAAGCGTGCTGGAAGAAGACGTTCGAGCCGGTCTCTGTGTAGTCGCCGCGTAGACTGTCTGAATTGCGCTTGTCGAGATATTCCGCGATCTCCGCCCGACACGCTGCATCGTCGACAAAATTGTCGCAGGGACGGGTCGTCGACGGCGCAGGACCGGAGGGATCGAAGTCGCCTGTGGATGGCGCCAATTGACCAAAGCAGCTCTGCATCCCCGCCGAGCCCGTAATGTCGTTTCCCTCATAGTCGAGCGTCACGACATCGTGGGTTTTGATCGTAGGCGCCAGCAGACATCCGTCCACGGTTGGGTCGTAACCTTTTTCGAAAGTAAAGATCACCTGGCTACTCGTGATCTCGTAGTCATCGATCCCTCGACAACCGGGCAGCTTCACGGGCCTGGCGTGACCGGGGACGAACCGGGTGCAGACCGGCCCCCCGTCAAAGCGAATGGTTCCCGGCGCCTGTGCGCGGCTCGTCGAGATATAGCCGGCTGGCGTTCCATCGAAACCGGGAAAGGCCTGCATGATCGCACTCGCTTCCGAGTTGAGCAGGTCGATGCCGCCACCGGGCTGCGCGGTGCCCGGGATGACGTCGTTATAGAAGGAGAGGCGGCTGGCTTCGAAAACCGTGCAGCCCTCGAGAGTGAGGGGATCGCAGTCGTTGAGCGCAAACGTCATCGAGGAATCACACCGGGTCCCAAAGAATGGACCGCACCCGAGCAATGCGCGCTGCTCGTTCGTAAGGCCGCTGTCGAGCGTAAAATAGTCCTCCCGCGTCGGAAGCTGCTTCGCGAGCGCGTTTCCCCCGATCGGCCCGCGGTTGATCCAGGCGTTGGCTGAAAGCACGTTGCAACCCGGGCTTTCGCCCACGACCGCACCCATCGAGTCGACGCAATCGAGATCCGATCCGAGAATCGACGTGATGAAGCCGTCGTTGGCGTCTCGGTTGATCGACTGCGTGGGTGTCCGTTCGATGAGCGCAGTCTTCCCAACCAGCCCCGCGGTGACCGAGAAGAAGCTGTTGAATCGATATTCACCGGCAAATAGCGACGACGAGACCTCCGAAAGTGAAATCGGAAACCCACCCAGCCGCTCGGAGCTGTTGAACGAATTCAGCGCACACGCCCTGGCGTCGAGTTCCGGAATGATCCCAATCGTCGTAGAACACAGCCACGCGAAGATCTGCTGATTCGCGGAGTGCCACTCCAACGCATTGTTGAGCGATCCCGGATTCGTCAGTGGCGTGCCGAATCCGAGACAATCTGGATCCGCTCCAATCCCGAGAGCCGTCACGGAGTTCTGATCCTTGGGGTCCGATGCGAACGCGGTCGTGCAATCGCCCCGCCGATTTCCGGGATTGAATCGCGTGATCAGAGGGCGCCCCGTATTCACATCGACGTTGCGTTCGTAGGTCATGAACTGTTCCAGGGTGGGGAAATCGCTGTAGCCGTAGAAATCGGTCAGCGCGAAACTGAAGCGGCCCAAACGCCCCTCGATCCGAACGCCATACTCGAGCCCGTCTGCGTCATCCCACGGATCGGGAGGGCGAACCGAGCCCGCGATCCCGGTCCCGAGGATCCCGTGCGTGAAGGCCGCGGCCGAGATGTCGCAGGCCCCTGGGACCGCGTAGGGTTCCCCGCACGCACCGAGGTCAGCCGGCTCGAAATCGTCGAAGTTCAGCGCAAATTCGAGTCGAAGATCTTCGATGGGACCGACGTCGTAGAACGAATAGATGAAACGCGCCGAGTTCGTAGCAATCCGCGATTCCTCGAGAGTCGAGAGCGACGACAGCCCGAGGTCCTGCGGATTGAATTGGTCGGTGGTGCGAAACAGCTCCGTCTTGCCCCAGACGATCTGCTGAAGTCCCAGACGCATCCAGAGCCGGTCTTCGAAGAAGCTGGTTTCGATATAGGCCTCCTTCAGCTCCTTGGTGTCCTGCTGGCTCGCGCCGCGGTTCCACGAGAGTTGCGACTCGTCGAAATTGAGGTCGAGGCTGTCGAAGCCTCCGTTCTTGTAGAAGCGGCTCAGTCCCCGGCTCGGAACGTAGAGGCCCTGCGCGGTTCGCGGCCCCGCGTTCGATGCGAGGTGGCTCGCATCCGGTGCGGCCCGCAGCGGAAGCTCGCTGGTTCCGCCTGTAACGCGAACGTTCGTAAATGGAATGCAGCCGGGCTGAATTCCGAGGGCCTCTTGTACAGCGGCCTGGCTACTTCCAGGCTCCAAGCAGGGCGACACCCCCGTGTAGTCTCCGCCGAATGGATTCGTGCCCTTGTTGGGATAAAGGGGTGCCGTCTGCTCCGTCAAGACGACTTCCTTGCCGTTGGAGAGCAAAAACGTCCCGGGAGTCTGGGAGCCCGGAACGACGAGATCGGGCGGAAGGAACTGGAGGAGTTCCGCGGGGAATTCGTCGACCTCGTCATACGTTCCGAAGAACGGATTGTCGTCGTCTGTCGGTCCGAGGTATCCCGGATTCACGATCGGATCCGCGGAGTGCCAGCGGATGTAGCCGGGGTCGCCACCTCCCGGAGACGGCGTCAGCCGCCCGCGAAATGGATTGGCCGTGTCGCGAAGCGCCGCATTGGCGTCGACCGAATTCTTCGGGAGCCACGGGCCGAGGATGCTCTGTTGCAGGATCCCTCCATCCGGGCCGCGATGGTCGACGGTGGTGAAGACGAAATCGAGATAGTTCGACATCGTGTAACGGAAAGGATCGTCTTTGGTATTGGGAATGTTGTCCGCACCCTCGACATCTCGGATTCTCCAGATGTCGAACGCACCGCGGTTCGGGATCACCGAGCCATCGGCCCGACGATCGCCGTTCAATGTTTGAACGTCACGATGGGGATTGTCATCGGTGGCCGGGCCCGTCTGAAGCACACCCGTGTAGTCCTGGGTCATCCCGTCGCTGAGCCGATCGGGTAGTCTCTTGGTCCGATTTCCGTAGGTGTTGGCGGTTTGGAACATCCCGCAACCGCGCGTCCAGACACAATCGTATCGACCTTCGACGCGAACGTAGGCCTGCAGCGGGCCCATCGGACCCCAACCGTTGGGGAGAAGATCGACCTCGACTTCGAGATTGATCACGTTGTACCACTGGGCGAGGTCGAGATTGTCGCCGTAGCTTTCATCGAGAACGCGGATCTGCATCTCCCCGAAACCGTGGGCTTGGATGCGTCCGTCGAAGAATTCCAGAGCCTCGGAGCGCGCTGGCGCCAGACCCAAGGCGATCGCCACGATCACCGCGGCGGCCGAAGCCAGCAGCCTTCGCTTCCGGGGCCGGGCGAGTGCCTCCAGCACAAGAACCTCCGCATCGAAACACACCGGCCTGCGGAGGCGCCCACCGAAGATACGCGCGGAACCCCGACTCATTGCTGCGAGCGGATCCGACAATTCGGTGTGGCTGAGGTCTTCCCCCCGGAGACCCACTCGGAGTTATTACCGTGGCGTGAATCCAATGACAACGAGTTTCCGCGTCAAATCCATGACTTCTGGATCAACGCAAGAGCGCGCAGTGGCTTTGCGGAAAGCTGGATCCTGCGGAGAGTCGGGCTCGGCGGGAAGTGAGGCGCGGTGCAGCCCCGTGACGGGGAAAGCGCGGGCTAGCGGCGCGTTGGCCTTCGGCCAAAGCTCATGCGGCGTCGCGAAAACCCGATCATCGGGTTTGCGCTCCTGGCGGCGCGTTGGCCTTCGGCCAAAGCTTGATCCCAGTCTGAGATCGCGCTCCTAGGTCGCGTCTTCGACCGTCGCTTCTTTCTTGGTGGTCGATTTCTTGGCCGCTTTCTTTTTCGTGGCCTTTTTCTTGGTCGTTTTCTTCTTGGTGGCCTTCTTCTTGGTCGTCTTCTTCTTGGTCTTCTTCTTGGTCGTCTTCTTCTTTCGCTTCGTCCCCGATGCCCCGTCTTCACCCGCCTTGCCGCCGCGAGGCTTCCGGGGCGGGAACTCGAAACCGTGCCGGCCGTTGTCCTTGAGGCTCAACGTGGCCGAAAACGGTCGCCCGAAACGCGAAGTGAAGTCTTCCAGCAGATCCGTCTTTCGATTGGCGAGATAAACCTCCGCTTCGTCCCGGGTGATCTCCCGCTTACAAACGGTTCGCGGAAAAACGAATCCGCAACTCTTGGGGAGTGCCTCGAGCTCGCTGGCCTTCTCGTCATCGGTCTTGCCGCTCTCGCTCTTTTCACTGTGCTCGCTCTTGAGCTGATCGATCTTGAACTGACGCTCACAGAGGTACTGGGTGGGCGACTCCACGACGTTGCAACCCTCTTCGAACGGGCAAGGACCGAGCGGATCCGGATTGACTTCGTATTCGACCAACTCGCTGACACTCTCGCCCTCGTTGTAGCCGAGCGATTTCACCACGAGCTTCCACTCTTCGCGGTTGACTTCGATGTAGCCCTTGTAGGTGCGTCCATTGCGGGCCGTGAAGCCATCGAGGGTTCCGGTCTTCTCATCGCGCAGCAGCGCCGAAACGGCGTTGCGATCGAGGTACCGCCCCGAGGTGTCCTTCCAGAACCGCATCGGGCAATCGTCCTCGCGTTCGATTCCAGGTTCCTCGGTGCAGCGATAGAACCACGCCATCTCGAATACCGGCTTTCCACAGGATGGACAGTTGCCGAGCGGCGTCTTCGTGTCGTAGAGGTCTTCGTATTCGAAGGTCTTCGCGACCTCGACGATCTCGCACGCGTAGGCGGTAATCTCTTCCATGAAGTCCGACGCTTTCCGGGTACCGCGCTCGACTTCGAGAAGGTGGTGCTCGATCTCCCCCGTGAGTTCCGGGGAAGTCAGCCGGGCGATGTTGATGCGGTGGAGGGTGTCGATCAGCCGAATTCCCTTCACGCTAGGCCGCAGCGCCTTGTTGACCCTCACCACGTAACCCTTGGCGATCAGGTTTTCGATCACATCCGCGCGGGTCGCCGGCGTGCCAATACCCTTTTCGTTGATCGCTGCAGCGTGATCTTCGTCCTCCACGAGCTTGCCCGCGTTCTCCATCAACGAGAGCATGCGCGCTTCAGTGATTCGAGCGGGAGGACGTGTTTCATCGGCCTCCGACTCGGTGGAGAGCGAGCGCACCGAAACTCCGGTCGCGGCATCGTCGCCGGCCACGAGCGGTTGAAGGACCACGGCCTCCGTATCTTCGCTCACCGGGGGAAGCACCATGCGCCAACCAGCTTCCTTGATCGAGCGGGCGCGCGTGCGAAACTTCTCGCCCTGAACTTCGGTGACGCGTTCGACGCGCTCCCAGACCGCAGGCGGAAAGAAGTTGCCAAGAAAACGCCGTACAACGAGATCGAACAGCCGCTTGTCGTCCCCAGTCAGCGGAGCGTCGGGCAACGTTCCGGTCGGAATCACCGCGAAGTGATCGGAGACCTTCGAGTCGTCGAAGGTCCGCTTGGTGTTGAGAAGCCCAGCCTTCTTCAGCTCGGTGGCTGCTGCGGCATATTCGGAGAATTCCGGGCCTGCCTGCTCTGCGCCATTGGCGAAATTGCTGATCGTCTCGTCAACGATTTCGCGATAATCGTTGGGCAGACAGCGCGAGTCGGTTCTCGGATAAGTGAGAATCTTGTGGCGCTCGTAACATCGCTGCGCGGCACTCAGGGTCCGGCGCGCCGACCAACCGAAGCGGCGATTCCCCTCTCGCTGCAGGCTCGTCAAATTGAACAGCGGCGGCGCGTTTTCCCGTGATGGCTTGCGGGTCTCTTCGGCAATCGCGGACTGGCCGGCGACCAAAGCAACGATCGCCGCCGCGCGGCTTTCGTCGAAGATCCGATCGTCCTTGAGTTCCGCATCCTCGCCCGCCTTGAAGCTCGGGTCGAACCACGTCCCCTGATAGGAGACACCGTCGTGTTCGAAGCTCGCGAGCACCTGCCAATAGGGGCGCGGTACGTGAGCGAGAATCTTGAACTCCTGGTCGACCAACATCGCGAGGGTCGGGGTCTGCACACGACCCGCCGACCAGGCGGTCTTTTCCTTGCGGCTCTTGAGGCGCTTGGTGAGCGCACGCGTCGCGTTCATTCCAATCATCCAATCGCTTTGGGCGCGACAAGCGGCGGCGGCGGCGAGCCCATCGAATTTCGAGCCGGGCTGCAGGTTCGCGAAGCCATCGCGAATCGCGCCTTTCGTCATCGACTGGAGCCAGAGTCTGAAGATGGGCTTGTCGGTTTCCAGGGTGTCGACGATCTCACGGAAGATCAGCTCTCCTTCGCGACCCGCGTCGCAGGCGTTGACGACGCTTTCGACGTCGTCGCGCTTCAGCAGGTTACGGATCGTCCGAATTCGCTCACTCTGACCCTTCTTCGGTTTCAGCCGGAATTCTTCGGGCAGAATCGGCAGCGCATCGAGCGTCCAGCGCTTGTATTTTTCGTCTACTTCTTCGGGCGGAAGCAGCTCGTAGAGATGCCCGACCGCAAAGGTCACTAGATAGGTATCGCTCTCGAAGTAACCATCGTGCTCGGTGAAGTCACCGAATACGTTGGTGATGTCGCGTGCGACACTGGGTTTCTCGGTAATGACGAGCGCTTTACCCACTGATTTCCGGCTCCGTTGACAAGAGGACCCCAGGCGAATGGGGCTCACCCTTAGCCCGGTGATCCGCACCTGACAACTGCCACCCCAAAGCGACCCCCGAATTGATACCCCCACCCCAGGGCGCAACCAGCACTCTGGCGGGGAGGGTGAAGGGTCGGGGGAATCGCCGATCGACTTGAGGTGGTGCCGTTTCCCCGCGGGCAGGTTGCGCGTAAGTGCCCGTTTCGGCAGGCTTCACGGTCTTCGATGGCCGACACGATCTTCGGAAAAATCGAGCGCGGGGAGATCCCTGCGGAGATCGTCTACGAGGACGATCGGGCGCTCGCATTCCGGGACGCCAACCCGATCGCGCCCATCCACCTGCTCGTCATTCCGAGAAAGCCGCTCGAGATGCTCTCCTCCGCGGAGGCGAGTGACGAATCGCTACTCGGCCACTTGCTTCTCGTCGCAAATCAGGTCGCCGCGGATGCCGGCCTCGAAAATTTCCGCGTCGTGATCAACAACGGAGCAGGCTCGGGCCAAACCGTCTTCCACCTCCACCTCCACGTCATCGGCGACCGTCCCCTGAACTGGCCACCCGGTTAACTGGGGCCCGACCGGTGCGGCGCCAGTAGGACCAGAAGCGGCCCTGTCCGGGCGAATTGGTCTCCCGGCCCCCCAAGCACAACGCCGCGCGCTGAATCGGTTATCAGCGCGCGGCGCATACGTTCGGGTCTCCGGCGAAAGCGCGAAGGCTAGTTCTTGGGGATGAGCTCCATCGGAACCGCCATCAGGTTCCAGGTGAAGATCGGGCGATCGTCTGGGCGCTTGTAGATGACCTCGCGCTTCATGCGACGCCCATCCCACACGTAGCGGCGGACTTCTTTGTGGCGATCGCTTGCCACGTAGAGTTCGACGATTCCGTCTCCATCGAGATCCGCCAGGATCGAGGCGTGCTCGAACCCCGCAGAATCGCGGTCGATCAATTCTGTCTTCCACTTGGCGCTGGGGTCGGCGCCGGGCCGGAGCATCCACAGGCCACTGCTAAACGCTGCAGCGATCATCTCGTTCTTGCCGTCGCCATCGACGTCACCGACCATCAGGAAGCGGCTCAGCGAATCCTGAATCACCGCGATCTCTTCACCCTGGTCTGCGGGAGTGTCTGCGTAGTAGCGCAGGATCGAAACGGGCGACTTGATGGTCTTTGCCCCGCCCTTGCCCTCGATCTCCCCTTCGACGGAAACGTAGAGCTCCTCGCGCCCATCTCCGTCAACGTCGGCGACGAGAATCTCCTTGGCGTGACGCTCACCGAGATCCGCCACGACGGTCCGCTCGCCGCCCGCCACGTAGCGAACGACTTCGCCCTTCTGGGCGCGCCCGTCCAGGCGGTTCGGCTCGCTCGGAGTCGCGTAAATCTCCACGACACCATCCCCGTTCAGGTCACCGACCTCGATCTCGTGAACGAAGATGTTTTCTTTTTCGTCGAGTTGCTCGACCTCGTAGCCATCGCCGGTCGGATGAATCACCGCCACGACGCCCTTGTCATGGGTGGCCACCGCGATGCTGACTGTCCCGTCGCCCTTCCAATCCACAATCTCGGCGTCGCGCATCCGACTGAATTTCCCGCCGAAATCCTTCTCCCAGAGCACGGTCGCCTTGAGGCCAGCATCGGTGGGCTCCCAGCTCTTGAGCAGCGCGCGGCTTCCGCCGAGCGTGAGCAACCGGGGCCCATCGCCCGCGTCGTAGGCCATCGCTTTGTGAAAGACGTCGCTGTCGGGATCCTCGAGCACGGAGGTCTTCCAGGTACCGCCTTCGCGGTAGAGGAACTCCAAGCGTGCGGCGCC
>SMVA01265155.1_pt1 | contig 17386 bp, 19 predicted proteins | sample 2456451 | NCBI WGS metagenome assembly SMVA01 (sample SAMN11095933, study PRJNA526329) | marine sediment metagenome | biome: Marine sediment; feature: Surficial sediment; material: Deep marine sediment; isolation source: Hadal surficial sediment | place: Pacific Ocean | collected 2014-05 | depth...
GTATTTCAGACTGAAATTTTTTTCGACTACCCGATTATTTCAAACATAAAATTGCCTGAAAAAAACACTGGAGAAAATGGCGGGTTGAATCAAGTCATCGACTTTTTAAACTTTACCAAGACAAAACATTTCGCTTTATATAGTGATATCTCTGAAATTTTTTACTCGAAAAACAGCGGCATTTACTTTTATCTTAATGAAGGTGCCACGCCGGTCATTTTAGGGCACGGTAATCTTCAGAATAAAAACGCAAATTTACTTGAAGTTCTGAATCTTTTAAAACGAGAAAACAAGCTTGGAAAAGTCAAATGCTTCGACTTGAGATTTAAAAACCAAGTCATTGTCAAAGAATTTCTTAAAAGTTAACCCCGTCCTATTGTCTTAAAAAGGAAGGTGTAAGATGTCAAAGTATATCGCCGGATTGGACATTGGAACCACTAAAATTGCCGCCATCATTGCAGAGGTGAATGGCTCCCTTGAGCCAACAATTATTGGCGTCGGCACCAGTCCATCCGATGGATTAAGACGAGGTGTTGTCGTCAACCTGGACAAAACTATCCGCTCCATCCAGGCGGCTATCGAAGAGGCCGAACGCATGGCAGGCGTCCAGATCGATGAGGTTTTTGCCGGAATAGCAGGCGAACATATTCGCAGTATCAATGCCCGCGGAGTCGTGGCGGTAGCCGGCCCCAATCATGAGATCACCCCGGCTGACATCAGGAGGGTCATCGATGCGGCAAAGGCTGTGGCCCTGCCGATTGATCGGGAAGTTCTGCATATTTTACCGCAAGAGTTTATTGTTGATGACCAGCATGGAATCAAAGATCCTGTCGGTATGTCGGGGGTCCGTTTAGAGGCTGAGGTCCATATTGTCACCGGGGCGATCACTTCCGCCCAGAATATTTACCGCAGTATCAGCAGGGCAGGAATGCAGACCATGGATTTGGTGCTTGAGCCTTTGGCCTCAAGCTATTCCGTTTTGGGTGAAGACGAAAAAGAACTCGGTGTGATTGTGATGGATCTTGGCGGCGGCACCACAGACATCGCCATGTTTTTTGAGGAATGTATTCGACACACGGCCGTAGTTGGTCTCGGCGGGAAAAGTATTACCAACGATCTCGCCCTTGGGCTGCGCACACCGATTGATCAGGCTGAAAACATAAAAATTCAGCACGGCTGCGCAATTCGAAAACCCGGTTTCCGTGATGAAACAATCGATGTGCCCGGAGTCGGCGGACGACCGGAAAGACGACTTTCCAAAGCTTATCTGGTCGATATTATCCAGCCTAGAATGGAGGAAATTCTGACTCTCGCCCATCGTGAAATCAAGAGATCGAACTATGTTCATCTCATGACTGCGGGTTTGGTCCTCACCGGCGGCGGTTCTTTGTTAGAAGGTACTGTTGAACTTGCAGAAGAAATTTTTGATATGAGCGTTAAATTGGGTGTGCCGAATAAATTTAACGGTTTAACCGACTTAGTACAAAGCCCAATTCACGCAACCGGCATCGGGCTGATTCACTACGGAATCCAACATCAAGGCGATGAATTTCTTGGTGATAGTGAACAGGGTTTGTTTCCATGGATTATGGGGAGAATGCGCAAATGGTTTAACGGTCGGTACCCAGCTTAGATAGCTTGTCCTGATATGACTGGAAAGCTAAAACAACAACTTGAACTCTTTGAACAAAATGGGAGTAAAGTCATGAATCTAAGATTTGCATTCGATGAAAGCCACACCGCAACCGCAAAAATGATAGTTGTTGGTGTTGGCGGTGCTGGCGGAAATGCCATTAATCGCATGATAGAAGCAAAATTAAGTGGCGTTGAATTTTTAACCATCAACACAGATTTACAGGCGCTCGAAATGTGCCGGGCCAACTCCCGCATTCAGGTCGGGCGTGCCTTAACCAAAGGTCTCGGAGCCGGCGCCAACCCTGAAACCGGAAGAAGGGCGATTGAAGAAGACCGGGAAACCGTCTTTGAAGCACTATCTGATGCTGATATGATTTTTGTAACTGCCGGAATGGGCGGCGGCACTGGCACCGGCGCTGCACCCATCGTTGCTGAAATTGCGAAAGATTTGGGCGCCTTAACAGTCGGCATTGTCACCAAGCCTTTTATGTTCGAAGGCCCCAAACGAATGAAACGCGCCCAGGAAGGAATCGCCGAATTAAAAGACCGAGTTGACACGCTAGTCGTGATCCCGAATCAAAGACTGCTTTCCGTGGTACCCAAAGACACGCCCTTGAATTCCGCCTTTCAAATTGCCGACGACGTGCTCCTGCAAGCGACCAAGGGTATCTCCGATCTAATCGCCATTCCCGGTTTAATTAACCTCGATTTTGCTGATGTCCGTACTGTCATGTCGGAAATGGGCGATGCGTTGATGGGTTCCGGGTGCGCCTCCGGCGAAAACCGTTCTTTAGAAGCCGCCCAACAGGCCATCTCCAGCCCTCTCCTCGAAGATGTCTCCATTCAGGGCGCGTTAGGGGTGCTGGTTAACGTGACTGGCGGAGAGAACATGACTCTGCATGAAGTAAACGACGCCACCAGCGTGGTCTCGGAAGCTGTCGGCTCAGACGCAAATATCATCTTTGGCGCAGTCGTCGATAAAAATTTGGACGAAGAAATGCGCGTCACGGTCATTGCAACCGGCTTCAATCATAATGGCAGACTGAGTTCTCTCAACAATGGTAGAAAAAAGTTCCTTGAATATTCTGACAACCCTCTGTCAGATCTCGACATACCAACTTATCAACGCATTAATGAAAAACCGGAACCTACGACCGAACCGGAAAACATTGAACCTGTGAAAGAAATTTCGGAAAAGGAAAGTAACAATGATCTGGATGTACCCGCTTACTTGCGACGACGAACCGAGTAAGAGGAGTTTAAACAAAAAAATAGCGTCGCGAATATATACTTTACGACGCTCTTAGTTTATAAAAAAATGAAATTGACGAAAATCAAATTGCTTTTACAACCCGCCCGCTTTTTATACATTGGGTGCAGACGCAAATCCTTTTAACCTGCCCATCTATCTTAGCCTTGATCTTTTTCAAATTGGGCAGCCAACGACGTTTAGTCGTATTGTGAGCGTGACTCACATTGTTGCCCACTAAAGGTCCTTTTCCACAAATATCACATCTTTTTGCCATCTAAATCTCCAATCTATTTTCTAAAATCCATAATCTTAGAATAAAAGCGCCTAATTATAAGAAAATTAACTTAAAAATGCAAGTGGTTTAATTACTTTTATCCACCCTCGTCCCGATAATCAGCTTTTTAACTCCACTCCGCTTGACCACGTCCATGATCCGAACCACAACTCCGTGAGAAACATCCTGATCCGCTTTCAGGATTAAGGCACCGTCTTGCATATTCGGTAAGGCGGCTTTTATTTTCTCACCCAAATTCTTTACCAAAACCTCTTCCCGGTTAAGGAACATCTTGCCCTCTTTATCGACAAATAGAGTGTAATCTTTCTGTTCTATCAACACTGCGCTCTGGGCATGTGGCAATTCCAATTTTATTCCGGGTTGTTCGAGAAAAGTTGATGAAACCATAAAAAAAATGAGCAGCAAAAACATCACATCTATCAGTGATGTTATGTTTATCATGACCTTGCGTTTCTGTTTAGTTTTAAACTGCATCGGCTTTCACCTGTCCCTTCACTTTCTCATTGGTTCGAAAAGAAGTAACTTTGTTCAAAAGCGCTGAAGAATATTTCTCAATTTCCAAAATGAGGGTTTCCGCTTTATTGCTGAAAAAGTTATAGACAACAACCGCCGGAATGCCAATCGACAGGCCAATAATCGTTGTGATCAGAGCCTCAGAGATCCCACCGGAGAGCGCAGTCGCTTGTCCAACTCCTAGTTCGGAAATCACATCAAAAACTTTCAAAATGCCAATGACAGTACCCAGAAGTCCCATAAGCGGTGCAATACCCGCTATGGTTTCCAACGTGACTAAACCGCGCTCCATGGCATGGACCTCTTGCCGGCCCTGGTCATTTAGAGCTTCTTTTATTTCGTCCTTTGGAAGGTTGCGGTTTTCCAGGCCTACTTTGATAATATTCGCAAAAGGACCGTCGTGTTTTTCACAAATAGAAAGCGCCAATCCAATATCATTGGAGTCTTTAATATTATCTAAAATGTTGACGATTTCAGGTACGATGACCTTCTTTTTCCGCAAAAAAAGCGCTTTCTCTAAAACAATCGCAAGTCCTAAAGTTGAGCATATCGCCAGTGGAATCATCATGATTCCACCTTTTACTAAGAATTGCCAAACTTGCTCCATGGTTACTCCTTTCTTGGTTAACGTCCTCTAATATAGAAGAAAAACTTTGCGGTGACTTCTAAAAATGGTTCAGGGAAATCAGCCGGTAAAGGTTGAAACGGTGCGGAAATGTTAATCGAACTTATGCTGGTTTTCATCAACGTTTCATGCCCGGTATACTCTAATAACACCAAATCCCGCAGCTCCCCATTGGGATATATTTTAAACCTCAACAACGTTTCGCCCCTAATGAGGCCCATATGAGTAAAAGCAGGTGGCGGGAAAATATTCCCCTGCACTTTCTTCTTTAAAACAAGCATATAGGGTGCGAAGTCCCAATTGTATGTATTAAAGGACATGCCGCCCATATCCGGAGCGCGCGACTTACGGTTATCGTATCTTATTCTTGGTATGTTTTGCGAAACACCTGCCTGCATAGTCTGCTGCGGCCTGGTTAATGATTCCCGATTAAAGTCACTCGTCCTCATATCTACAATGTTATCCGTTTTATCTTCCTTAACCTCATCTTGCGAGTTAGTTATCTCCTTTGACAAATCATCGGACTCAGCTTGTACTCCGGGCTCACCCAGCGGACCCTCTTCCGTCGGCAATTCCGGAAAATAAAAGTCCCCCCGGGCAAAAGGGTCGCCCATATCCAAATTGGCATCCGTTTCAGAGTTTCGTGCCAGCGCATTTTTATCAGATGCGAACCGAGGATCCTCTGGCGGATCCTTAATTTTCGCATCATCAGGTACCTCAACAACTTGCCGTGAGCGATTTTGCTGCTGGAGCTCGAAAACCAGCGGCTCATTGTCCGGAAGCTTCTCCTCAGCCGTTGCAAATAAATTCCATTTCAAAGCACTTACCCAGAGCAGAAAGATCAACACGTGCAGCACAACCGAAACACTAATTGTTGTAATTCTCCTGGAATCCAAACCAAAGTCTCTCTAAATTTCAACTCGCATTAAATCTTCTGCCAATTTAATCTCCCCGTTAAATTGCCCGCGGCAAACCTCCAGAATATCCACTTCATCGCAGGGAGGGTACAAATGCGTCAGGATTAATCTATCCACCCCCGCCCTCTTTGCAATTTTGCCGGCTTCCGTCGGAGTTAAATGACCTTTAACTTTCATCTCATCCGGAAAAGAACATTCCAGAAGTAAAACATCGGCATTTTGAGCTAACTCGATGATGCCTTGGCAAAAATCCGTATCTCCGGAATAAACAAACGCTTTACCATCCAGCTCAAACCTGTAACCGATTGCACCCTCCGAATGTTTCATTAACTTAGCCGTTATTTTCAGTCGTTCAAAACAAAGATTATTTTCAGCCATTTCAACAACTTCAATTTTATAGTCACCTTCAACTAATCCTTTGCCATATAAACCAACCAGGCCATTAAAAAAATCCTTAAATCCCACCGGGCCATGAAGTTCTAACTTTTTAGTGCGTGCAAAACCGGGTGTATGCCTGGTGGAAAACAAAAACGGGATTAAATCAACTGTGTGATCAGGATGAAGATGCGTGTAGAAAATCTTGTCGATATCTTTATATGATACGCCTGCTTCGAGACATTTCAATAAGGTCCCCGTTCCGCCATCAAGCAGAAATGTTTGATCGCCGACTTTCAGAACGTAACCTGAGGGACCCCGGTGTGGTTGCAACGCTGCGGTGCCGCTGCCAATGATAATCAATTCCATTCTGCCCACCCTTGTATTATTATGCGTACTAACTTCCTAAGCATCCGGTCTTGATTGCAAACCCTGATCCAGCAGACTGAGGATTAAGCTCTTGTCTCTTTCTGAATCCAATTTAAATACTCCTTTGACCCCGCCACAATTGGCAGGGCAATAATTTCCGGCACCTCGTAACTATGTTCCTGCTTTATTCTTTTCTCCAAAGCAGAGAATTTATCTCCGGCGGTTTTCACAATCATCAGCACTTCTCCCTCCTCGCACACTTCACCATGCCAATTGAAGATAGAAATGATTTCCGGGATCACATTTACGCAAGCAGCAAATTTCTCTTGAACCAACGTTTTCCCGAGTTTTCGTGCCTCCTCGGTTGAGCTTGCGGTGATTAAAACAACGATTTCGCCAACCATCTAATTTACCCTTTTGTTGGACATACTAATTTCCTTAAGTATTCCAAAGTATCTATTTAGCAAGTGAATTTCAAGATAAATATAGGCGTCACCGCGTTAGCCGCCGTGGACGCCAAAAAGAGGGAAATTCAATCCCTGTCAAAAAAAGCTTGACATTCAAAAACCATTTTGTTACATTCTTGCCACTTATTAAAGCGACTAATTTGATTCAATGAATAATATTCTTTCCACAACTTACACCTGGCAACGTTGGTATTGGTGGTATTTTACCTTAGTGGGAAGGATATGTTTAAAATGCCGGACATAGCAATTTAAGCAAATTGAAGAGTTTTTCCAACCCACTATATAAGAGATTATGTAGTGGGTTTTTTATTTTGGGGCGGTTTTAAAATGAAAGTGTTGAAATTTACAGAATTTGAGAATCTGGTTGCCCATGGGAATGTAATTCCTGTTTATGCCACCTACTTCGCCGATTTGTTGACCCCGGTTTCAGCGTTTCTGAAACTTCAGAAAATAGCGGATAAGGCTTTTTTACTCGAAAGCGTTGAGGGCGGCGAAAAAACCGCCAGGTATTCTTTTCTTGGCTGCAACCCGTTTTGCACCATTAGATACTCTGAAAACCGCATTGAATTAGAAAAAGCCGGCAATCGAACCCTCTTTGAAGGTGATATTTACGATTATCTCAAACATCTGCTGCAAAAATATCAAACGGTTCACCCGCCCGGGCTGCCACGGTTTACCGGCGGCGCAGTTGGCTATTTAGGGTACGAAACCGTTCAGCTCATTGAAGAAATTCCTTTAAACAATGAACGGGAAATCGATGTCCCTGATGCGCTTTTCATGCTCTTTGACACCGTCCTGGTTTTTGACCACCTAACCCATCAAATCTATATCATCACCAATGTTTTCCTGGACAGAGAAAAAGATTGGGCATTGCAGCGAATTTACCAGAATGCAATTGAAAAAATTAATTCCATCAAAAATATCCTGAACAGTGATTTAGAAATTATCACTGAGCCAACCGCCACGCCCCGGGATATTTCCTGTAATTTGAACCAGGAAGAATTTGAAAACGCGGTAATTAAAGCAAAAAAATATATCGTGTCCGGGGATATTTTTCAAGTGGTGCTCTCCCAGAAGTTTCAAAAACAAATTACCGTCGACCCGTTCACCATCTACAGGGCTCTCAGGGTGATCAACCCCTCACCGTATTTATACTATCTAAAAATGGATGATTTCTCTATCATCGGTTCCTCTCCTGAGCTTCTTGTAAGAGTCGAGGATCGACTAATAGAGGTTCGACCTATTGCCGGGACACGTCCTCGCGGTAAAAACGAAATGGAGGATTTACGTTACAGCAAAGAATTGAGCAGCGATGAAAAAGAAAATGCCGAGCACGTCATGTTGGTTGACCTGGGTCGAAATGACGTTGGCCGGGTGAGCGAATACGGCTCTGTAAAAGTCACCGAATTTAAAGGGATCGAAAAGTATTCCCACGTCATGCATTTGGTTTCCAATATTCAGGGTAAATTGAAACCTGGACTCACGGCAGTTGACGCCCTGAAAGCTTGCTTTCCGGCCGGAACAGTGTCCGGGGCGCCCAAGGTTCGCGCCATGGAGATCATCAGCGAGTTGGAGCCATGTGCACGGGGAGTTTACGCCGGCGCTCTCGGCTATTTAGATTTCTCCGGTAATCTTGATACATGCATTGCCATCAGGACAATAGTTGTAAAAGGCAATCAAGCTTATTTCCAGGCCGGGGCGGGAATTGTTGCCGATTCCGTCCCGGAACGTGAATTCCAGGAAACCATAAGCAAAGCATCGGCGCTAAAAGCTGCTATCGAATTTGCGGAACGAGGATTACAATGATTTTGGTTATCGATAATTATGATTCCTTTACATTTAACCTGGTTCAATATCTCGGAGAGTTGGGCGCGGATTTACGGGTGCATCGAAACGATAAAATCACATTAACAGAAATAGAAACACTTAACCCAGAGGGAATCATTATCTCTCCGGGACCGGGAAGGCCTGAACAGGCAGGGATTATATTAGAACTGATTACCCGGTTCGCCAAGAAAATACCCATCCTTGGCGTTTGTTTAGGTCATCAAGCGATTGGACTGGCCTTTGGCGGAAAAATTGTCGCATCGCCAAAACTGATGCACGGAAAAACATCCCAAATTTATCACACAGGTGAGGGTCTCTTTCAAAATTTGATCAACCCGCTAATTGCGACTCGCTACCATTCATTGCAAGTGGAAAAAGAGACGCTCCCGGCTGATTTACAAGTGACTGCGAAGACCGATGACGGGGTGATCATGGGTTTGCAGCATACTTCTTACCCGCTTTTTGGGGTACAATTTCACCCGGAATCCATTTTAACGATCCAAGGGAAAAAATTATTAACCAATTTTCTGAGATTCTTAAACTAAGGATAGAGCGATGATTCAGCAAGCAATAAAAACTGTCGTTGAACGACACGATTTAACCCGTGAAGATGCTTACCAGGTCATGAGCTGCATCATGGAAGGCGAAGCGACACCGGCGCAAATCGGCGCATTTATGGTTGCGGCCAAGCTTAAAGGGGAAACCTATCAGGAAATTACCGGGTTTGCCCAGGCGATGCGTGAAAAAGCAGACAGAGTGCACACACGCTTTTCCAACGCCATCGACATGTGCGGCACCGGCGGGGATGGGGCTGGAACCTTCAACGTATCAACCGTGGCGTCCTTTGTGGCTGCAGGGGGTGGCGTTCCCGTTGCAAAACACGGCAACCGTTCCGTTTCAAGCAAATGCGGCAGCGCGGATTTACTGGAAGCAATGGGTGTAAAAATTGATCTGGACGCAACGCAAATGGGCCTCTGTTTGGACGAGCTTGGTATTGCCTTTCTTTATGCCCCTGCTTTGCATAAAGCTATGAAATATGCGGTCGGACCCAGACGTGAGGTTGCGATTCGAACTTTTTTTAACATACTGGGACCTCTTACTAATCCCGCTTTGGTGCGGAGGCAACTCTTAGGCACCTACCACCCGGCACTCCCCCGGTTGATGGCGCAGGTACTGAATGAACTCGGTGCTGACCATATCTTAATCATTCACGGTGATGAATGTCTCGATGAAATTTCCATAGACGGCCCTACTTTAGTCGTTGAATTATTGGACGGCACCATTACTGAAAAGAGACTTTATCCCAAAGATTTTGGTCTAACTGCAAATGGCAAAAAGGAAATATCCGGAGGCTCGCCGGACGAAAATGCAGAATTGACGCTTCAATTATTAAAAGGGAAAAAAGGATCTGCCCGCGACATTGTAGTAGCTAATGCAGCTTGCGGCTTTCTGGTCAGCGGTTTGGTAAAAACTATTTCCGTTGGCGTTGAAATGGCCAAAGAGTCAATTGATTCAGGGGCGGCTCTGAAAAAACTGCAGGCATTGAAACAAATGAGCAACGATATTTAACCATGAGTCTTCTTGACGAAATTGTTAAAAACAAGACCCGAGAGATCAGGCAGCAGGTTCGAAAGAAACCAATTTCCGAACTGCTTGAGCGAGTCAGAGGGCAGCGCAAACCAAACTCCTTTTCTGAGGTTCTAAGAAACGAGAAAGTTGTGCAAATCATCGCTGAAATTAAAAGGGCCTCTCCAAGCGCCGGCAGCTTGCGAGAACATTTTGAACCTGTTGAAATTGCGGAAAGCTACAAAAAAAACGGCGCTGCTGCTATTTCCGTATTGACGGACGAAAGATTTTTTTTGGGTGCACTAGATTACCTTAGACAAGTACGGATGGCCGTAGACATGCCTCTTTTGCGCAAAGATTTTATTTTAGATCCCTATCAAGTTATTGAGGCCAGGGTATTCGGAGCAAATGCTGTTTTATTAATCATGGCCATTCTTTCGAACTCCCAATTTTCTGAATTGCGGGCAGCAGCGAAGGAGCTTAACCTGGACTGTTTGGTTGAAGTTCACAATTCAAAAGAATTAGAGAGAGCGATGATGGCTGAACCTACAATCGTCGGCGTTAACAATCGCAATTTAACCACATTTGAGGTTGACCTGTCCATTACCGAGAAATTGCTTGAAATTATCCCAGAAGAAATTATTATAGTCTCGGAAAGCGGCATTAAATCGAGGAAGGATGTTGAATGCTTGGGCCAATTTGGAGTTGATGCGGTTTTAATCGGCGAAGCTTTGATGCGTCATGCGGATGTTGGAAAAGCGTTAAGCAAATTTGTTGGAGCTGAGAAATGGTCAAGGTAAAAGTTTGCGGAGTTACAAATCTTGAGGACGCCCGGCTTGCCTGTAGACTTGGCGCAGACGCCCTGGGATTCATTTTTTACAAAAAGAGCCCGCGATTTATCAGTCCGGTCATCGCCAGATCGATCATCGATTCTTTACCGCCATTTGTAAACACAGTCGGTGTATTTGTAAATGCACTTTTGAGCGAAATAGACCAAATTCTGAAAACCGTGCCCTTGAAACTCATTCAACTGCACGGAGATGAATCGCCGGATTACTGCCGGCAGATTCCGCTGCCGGCTTTAAAGGTCTTTCGAGTCAAAAACTGTTTTGATTTGAGCATCATGAAAAAATACAAAACGTCCGGTTTTCTATTAGATACTTATCATGATCAGAGTTATGGCGGTACGGGTGAAACCTTCAATTGGAGCATCGCAAAAGAAGCCAAAAAGTACGGACCGGTTGTGGTTTCCGGGGGGCTTAACGCCCGCAATGTTCGCGAAGCTGTGGAGTTTGTTCACCCCTATGCTGTCGATGTCTGCAGCGGTGTGGAAGCGGAGCCTGGCAAAAAAGACTCTGAAAAATTAAAAGAATTTTTTCATGAAGTCCGTAAAACAATGAGCCACCATGAGTGAATCTCAAGTTAAAACTAAGGATTCAATAGCAGCTTTACCCGACAAAACCGGCCACTTCGGTCGATACGGTGGTAAATTTGTACCGGAAATTTTAGTGCCGGCGCTAACCGAATTAGAGGAGGTCTATTTAAAGGCGAAAAGCGATCCGGCATTTCAAAAAGAGCTGAATGACCTTTTACAAGAATACTCCGGACGGCCCACGCCGCTGACATTTGCTAATCAATTGACTGCAAAACTGGGTGGCGCCAAAATTTATTTAAAGCGTGAGGACTTGAACCATACTGGTGCACACAAAATCAATAACACCCTTGGTCAGATTCTTTTAGCCAAACGAATGGCAAAGAAACGTATCATCGCTGAAACGGGTGCGGGTCAGCATGGCGTAGCCGTGGCAACGGTCGCGGCAAAAATGGGCCTGCAGTGCGTCATTTACATGGGTCAGGAAGACACCAAGCGTCAACACCTGAATGTTTTTCGCATGCAGCTCCTGGGTGCAGAAGTGATTCCGGTGACCTCCGGCAGCCACACCTTAAAAGATGCCATCAACGAAGCGATTCGCGATTGGGTGACAAATGTTCGTGACACTTTTTATTTGATCGGCTCAGTTGTCGGACCTCACCCCTACCCTGTTATGGTTAGGGATTTTCAGTCGGTTATCGGGCGAGAAACTCGCAGCCAAATTCTTGAAAAAGAAGAAAGATTACCGGACACTATCCTGGCCTGCGTTGGCGGCGGCAGCAATGCGATAGGAATGTTTCATCCTTTTCTCAGAGATGCAGACACTAAACTGGTCGGCGTTGAAGCAGCTGGTTTGGGGCTGACCACAAATCAACATGCCGCCACCCTGTGTCGAGGAGAACCTGGCGTTTTGCATGGAGCCTATTCCTACCTCCTGCAAAACGACGACGGTCAGATCCAGGAAGTTCATTCAATATCAGCCGGCCTCGATTACCCGGGCGTTGGACCGGAGCACAGTTTCTTAAAAGAGAGCGGCCGGGTGGAATACACAGCGGTTACAGATAAAGAGGCTTTAAAAGCTTTCTCGTTACTTTCACAAACGGAAGGCATTATCCCGGCCCTTGAAAGTGCACATGCAGTTGCACAGGCGGTAAAAATTGTGCCCACGATGTCAGAAGATCAAACGCTGATTATTTGTCTCTCCGGACGGGGTGATAAGGATGTGGATTTGGTAAAAAGTAAGTTGGATCTCGAGAATGAGTAGAGTTTCAAACACATTCCAAAAAGTCCGGGAAAGGGACGAAAAACTCTTGTCCGTATTCGTTACAGCTGGCTACCCACATCTTGAGAGTGCACCGGAACTGGTTTGGCAGCTCGAAGAATCCGGAGCCGACTTAATTGAGATTGGCATTCCGTTTTCCGATCCAACTGCAGACGGCCCGACCATCCAACATTCGTCAAAAATTGCCTTAGAAAACGGCATGAACTTAAACCTGGCATTAAAGCAAATTCGAACCATTCGCAAGAAAAGCGAGATTCCAATTGTTTTAATGGGATACTTAAACCCTCTCCTCAAATATGGATTTGATAGGTTTATTAAAGAGGTCGTAGAGTCAGGCGTGGACGGTTTGATAATCCCGGATTTGCTCCCGGAGGAACTTCAAACTTTTAACTCAAAACTTAATGGTAGCAAATTAGGCCTGAATTTTTTAATTTCGCCCATTACGCCCGCGGCCCGTATTAAAAAAATAGACGCGGCGACCCGCGACTTCATTTACTGTGTATCCGTCACCGGCGTCACCGGCCGGCGATCGGGTGTGTCTCACGGCTTGATTGACTTCTTGCATTCAGTTAAGTCTGCTGTCACTCATCCGTTATTGGTCGGGTTTGGGATCTCAAACCCGGAAGATGCAAACGAAATTGGCAGAAATGCTGATGGCGTGATCGTCGGCAGTGCAATCATAGATTTAATGACAACATCTCGGGGAGACCAGGATATGCTTAGCTCTGTTGACCGTTTTGTGCAAAGATTAAAATTTGCTCTACAGGGAGATTGAAATGGACATCGAAGATTGGCGTGAGAAAATAGATAAAGTGGATACGCAAATTTTAGAGCTGATAAATAAGCGCTCGGAATTTAGTATCAAAATCGGTAAAATTAAAGTACACAATGGGCTACCAATCCATTCTCCTGAGCGGGAAAAAACAATCATGAAACGAATGCAAAAAATAAATTCTGGTCCATTAAGCGATGACGGGGTCCTCAGAATCTTTGAACGAGTCATCGATGAATCCCGTAAATTAGAAAAAGACATCGCGAAAAATAAAATCTCAAACAAAGAGGAGGGTTAGTCAAATGGTTGTGGTGATGGAAGAGAATGCGTCTGAAGACGCCATTCAGAAAGTCATAAGCAGGCTCACCGAAATAAATTTTGATATTCATCGCTCAACCGGTGTCAATCAGACAGTTCTTGGCGCAATAGGCGATAAACGCGGCTTAGATACAAGCATACTCAAATTGATGGACGGGGTTCAAAAAGTCATCCCAATAACTGAACCCTTTAAACTAACCAGTCGGACATTTCAACCGGCAAATACAGTTGTCCAGGTAAAAGACGTCACGATCGGTGGAGACAGGTTGGTGATGATGGCGGGACCCTGTTCGGTAGAGAGCCGTGAGCAAATCAAGGCCATTGCAAAACTTGTTAAGAAAACCGGGGCTAACATCCTGCGTGGTGGCGCCTTCAAACCTCGCAGTTCTCCTTACAGCTTTCAGGGATTAGGTGAAAAAGGACTGGTTTTACTAAGAGAAGCCGCTACTGAAAATGGCTTGGTTTGCGTCTCCGAGGTGATGGAAAGCACTCTAATTCCTCTCCTCGTTGAGTATGTCGATATATTGCAAGTCGGCGCCCGAAACATGCAGAACTTTTCTCTGCTGAGAGAGCTTGGTAAAATTAGAAAGCCGGTACTCCTTAAACGGGGCATGTCGGCCACCATCGAGGAAACACTCTTGGCGGCGGAGTACATTATGGCCGGCGGGAATTACCAGGTTATTCTTTGCGAACGCGGCATCCGAACGTTTGAAAAATACACCAGAAACACATTGGACATTTCTGCGATTCCAATTATCAAAAAGTTAAGCCACCTGCCTATTATTGCCGATCCGAGCCATGCTACCGGACGCCGCGATAAAGTAGCTCCCCTGGCACGAGCAGCAATTGCAGCCGGCGCAGACGGACTCATTATTGAAGTTCACACTGACCCTGACAATGCCCTTTCAGACGGCGCGCAGACTTTGTTCCCCGATCAATTCGAGAAACTCATGAGAGAACTTGTCGTTATTGCGCAAGCAGTTGAGAAAAAATGGCAGTAAGCTTTAAAAGAACTGTTATTGTCGGCCTGGGGCTAATCGGCGGTTCGCTGGCCGCTGCATTTAAAAGAAAAGGAGTTTTAGAACATATAACAGGAGTTGATAGTGAATTCGTCATTAGAAAAGCTATAAAAAAGAAACTGATCACCCGGGGATTCGAAAAACATGATCTTCAGAAAGCCGTAAAAGACGCTGATTTAATTATCCTCGCTACCCCAATTAACCAAATTCTAAATTGCCTCACTCTTCTGCCCCAATTGGTAAAACCGGGAGTTTTGATTACCGATGTCGGCAGTACAAAAACAGTCATCGTTAAAGAAGCAGAGATACATCTCCCTGCCAATGTTTACTTTCTGGGCGGCCACCCGATGACCGGCTCGGAAAAAACAGGTCTGGCTCATTCGGACAATTTTCTTTTTGAGAACGCTGTTTATGTCCTTACCAAACCATCAGAAACTCCTGATGATTTATTGAAAAAGTATGTGAGAATCATCGAGGAAATCGGGGCGCAAGTTTTATTTTTAACGCCAACGGAACACGACGAAATCGCCGCTGGGGTCAGTCATCTCCCGCAGATGCTCGCAGTAACGCTGATGAATTATGCTGCAAGAATGAACAAAGACAATCCTGCGTATTTAAAATTAGCCGGCGGCGGCTTTCGGGATATGACTCGGGTGGCTTCAAGCCCGTTTGCAATCTGGGCGGATATCTGTAAAACAAATACCAGGAATATCGAACTTGCTCTGCAACAGCTTGTTATAGAACTCTCTGCGAATAAAGATTTGCTCTCCAACAATCGGCAACTCAAAACACTTTTTGAAACAGCGGCACAAAACCGGCTTTCGATTCCATCTGACTCACGTGGATTCCTGCGGCCGCATTTTGACATTTCGATAGTTATTGAAGACAAACCGGGCATGATTGCATCCATAGCAACTATTCTAGCCGATGAAAAAATTAATATAAAAGACATTGAGATTCTGAAAATCCGCGAAGGAGATGCGGGAACAATGCGGTTGGCATTTGAAAACGCAAAAGATAGAGAAGCAGCGCTTCTTCTCTTAGCTCAGAACAGTTTTGATGCGGTTAAAAGAATGTAAAGCTGCATGAACATTTACTACTCCTAACCCGGACAAGCCGGAAATCCCAAATATCAAATAACAAAATCCCAAATAAATGTCAAATCTCAATGATTAAAAACACAAAATCGACAGGCAATTTTTTGGTTATTGATATTTTGAATTTGATTATTATTTGTCTTTTGAGTCTTGTTATTTGCGATTTTCTGCCAAAAAATGGCAGAAAATAACTTGTCAGTTACTAAAACGCCCCAATCAAACTAACACGATTTAGCGATCCGACCTCACCGAACGAGGACAATGAATAGTCAATATTAAATTTGTTTACTTTAAATCCGAAGCCCATAGAAACACCCGCCAGCCGGTCCTTGCCGGTTTTTACCTTCTGATCCTGTCCAACCGAATTATACCCCAGACGAACGAATAGCTGCTCGGTCAAACTAATCTCGCCACCCAATCTGAAATCAAGCCCTTCATCTTTGAACTTAACAAGTGAGGCATTCACCATCACGGGTAAATGCTCGAGCATCTTCGAGGCCCCGACTTGAAAATTGAGGGGCAAATCGTCCTTCGTATCAATGAAAGCGCTGGTGGTCGTCCCGAAGTTAAAAATTCCCACCCCAATATTCACAGCATAGTCCGGTAAGGACAAAATCAAACCGAGGTCTAAAGCAAGGGCGGTTTCTGCCAAATCATCAATTTGAAATCGGATAAACTTTACGCTGCCTCCAACTGCCAGGTTTTTTACCACCGTCCTGGAGTAGCCGACCGAAAGCGCCATACTGTTTGCCCCGAATTCGCCGCTGCCGAAATTACTCTCGTCTTTTCGTTCAAACTGACCATAGTCAAAAAAATGCAGCCCAATCGCTGCTGTTCCTTGTGCGAACGGCTGCGCATAGGCCAAAAATCCGGATTGAAAGTCGAGAAGATGATTAAGGTAGGAAGCAGTCCCTTGTTTTGAATCGAGTGTGGCAAGACCGGCGGGATTATACACCAGGCTATGAATGTCGCCCTGAACCGAGATAAAGGCGCCTGCCATTGCCGAAGGTCTTGCGCCAACAAAAGTACGCAAGAAATCATAGCCAACAGAACTCTGTGATCTGGCTGGCACGGGAAGTAAAAAAAATCCGATGAGAAACGAAACGAGAGAAAATGCAGACAACAATTTCATGTAAGCACCTTTTGATGGTTTTGAGCCACCAAGCGGAGTCGAACCGCTGACCTACTGATTACGAATCAGTTGCTCTACCATCTGAGCTACGGTGGCTAATTTATTGTTTATATGCTATTTATGACTCACACAAAACATCCAAAAATACCTCATATTTGCCATTTAGGCAGTTTTTGGGCAGGTTTGTATTCCTTTTTCAATGGTAATGCTTGCGAACTTTCCGTTTCAAGATGTGTTTGCAAACGGTTGACCGCCTCGTTCTCCTGGGACTTTTGCGTATGGCAGTAACGCAGCATGGTCTGCAAATCAGTCCAACGCCCAATCTTCTGTATCGTCTTAACATTGACACCTGCATTAAACATTTCCGTGGTCCAGAAATGTCTAAAGGTGTGAAAATCCTTCGGTTCTACACCAGCGCGCCTAAATGTCTTGGCCAGGGGTTTACGAACGCCTTTCAATGGTTTTCCATGCAGTCCCAGAAACACAGCCTCTTCTTTTTGCTCAACTGATAACTGTTTTAGATCGATATTTCGATCTTTGGCAATTTTTTGTA
>SMVA01099647.1_pt1 | contig 17384 bp, 22 predicted proteins | sample 2456451 | NCBI WGS metagenome assembly SMVA01 (sample SAMN11095933, study PRJNA526329) | marine sediment metagenome | biome: Marine sediment; feature: Surficial sediment; material: Deep marine sediment; isolation source: Hadal surficial sediment | place: Pacific Ocean | collected 2014-05 | depth...
ATTGAGGCAGGAGCTCGTGCTGGATTGATTGCCCCTGATGAGAAAACTTTTGATTATCTTCGAGGTAGAGAGTTTACTCCAAAAAATTATGAATCTCTAGTTGATATTTGGAGGGATACACTCCATACCGATAGTGATGCAAAGTTTGAAAAAGAATTCACTTTACACATTGATGATATTGCACCACAAGTAAGTTGGGGAACTAATCCTGGAATGACTTGTGATGTTACTGAATCAGTTCCATCCCCTGATGAATATTCTAAAGGTGATGCCAATCAAAAAAAGGGTGCAGAAAAAGCACTAGAGTATATGGATTTAAAATCTGGAACATCAATTATGGATATCAAAATTGATAGAGTCTTTATTGGTTCATGCACTAATGCCAGACTAGAAGATCTCATTGAAGCATCAAAAGTAATTCAAGGACAAAAAATATCTCCCACAGTTCAGGCCATGGTAGTTCCTGGTTCTCAAATGGTAAAAAAACAAGCAGAAGAATTGGGTCTTGATAAAATTTTCATTGATGCTAATTTTGAGTGGAGAGAAGCTGGATGCAGTATGTGTCTTGGAATGAATCCTGATATTTTATCACCTGGTGAGCGATGTGCTAGTACATCAAATAGGAATTTTGAGGGACGCCAGGGAAATGGGGGGCGAACTCATCTAGTTAGTCCTGTGATGGCTGCAGCCGCTGCAATTAATGGTCACTTTGTTGATGTTAGAGAGTTGGAGTTGAATTAAGATGGAGCCATTTCATAATGTAGCAAGTATTGTTACTCCACTTGATATGGTAAATGTTGACACTGATCAGATAGTTCCAAAACAATTTTTGAAATTAGTTCAAAAATCAGGATTTGGAAAGTTTTTATTTTTTAATTGGCGATTTGATGAAAACGAGAATCTAAAAACTGATTTTGTATTAAATGATTCAAAATATCAAGGCTCAAAAATTTTGATTACAGGTGATAACTTTGGGTGTGGTTCAAGTCGGGAGCATGCAGTGTGGGCATTACAAGACTATGGTTTTTCTGTAGTAATTGCACCATCCTTTGCTGATATTTTCTTTAGTAATTGTTTCAAAAATGGATTATTACCGATCTCTTTGGATCAAAAGATTGTTGAATCACTTCAACAAGAAACTGCACCAATTCATGTAGATTTGGAAAAACAAATAATCAAAACTGATTCTAAAGAAATTGTTTTTGAAATTAATCCTCACAAGAAAAAAATCCTCTTAGAGGGATTAGATGATATTGCTCAAACTTTTCAATTAGAAGATAAAATTACAGAATTTGAGAAAAATTCTACAATCCCATCTGTTTTATGATCTTTTTTACTGTTTTTTGATTTCTCTCTAATACCATTGGGGATTCTGCATCAATCCATTCTGAATCACCTACATCAAAGGCACTAATTTTTCCCTCCTTAGATAACTGCTGTAAAATATCAAATGACAAGTTTATTTCTTTTTTCTTTAATTTCTTTATTCTTTTAATAATATCTGGTCCTAGCATGTAAATCCCGAGACATTCTGATAGTTGTAATTTCATTATCGGTTTTTCTTTGAATTCTTTGATAATTCCATTCTCAACTACTGCAAATCCTGTTTCCTCTTTTCTTTTTGTTCTAATTGCTATAGTTGCAGAGCTTTTCTTTTCTTTGAAAATATTCCTCATTTTTTTAATATCAACTGCACACAGATTATCTACAAACCACAACAAAAACTCTGATTCTCCTTTGAGATTTTTCTCAATGTGAAGCAAATCCCCACCAGTACCACTTTGTGAATCTTGAACAAATGAAATGTTTTTTTGATTTCCAAAATAATTCTTAATTTGTCCTCCTAGTCCATTAAAATCAGAAACTATGATGACCTCTTTAATGAAATTAAATGATTTTAGGTATTTTACTACATAATCAATTAATGGCTTGTCATCAATTGGCGACATTGCTTTGGGAAAGAATTCAGTATATGGTTTACCTCTAGTTCCTTTACCGCCTGCTAAAATTACAGCCTTCACAGTCTAACGGTATGATTTCTGCTTTCTTCTTCGTGCACCAGGTCCGCCAAATTTCTTTGGTTCTTTTTGTCTGGCATCTCCACTGATTAGATATTTATCATAATCAGTGATTCGTTTTTTGAGATCATCTCTGGTAGATTTTGGGAATGGATGGTCTTTTGGTTCTTTCTTGGATTTAGTCCATCCAGTAAGTGCTCTTGAGATTCCAGTTGCAATTGCGCTGGCTTGTCCCATAAAACCTCCTCCTCTAACTCTAACAGAAATATCAATTTTCTCTCTTAAATCACCTGTAATCTCTATTGGTACAAGAATCACTTCACGTGCAGTTTCTTGTGGGATCATTTCAACTGGAACGTTGTTAATTCTAATTTTGCCTTTACCTTTTGTAATGTAAATATGTGCACTAGCTCTTTTTCTAGTTGCAAAATAAATTTCAGTTTTTGGAGTTGTCATTCAGTCCATCCTATTACTCTGCATAATGCAGCCATTGTTGTATAGTTTGATGATTCCTTTCTAATCAATGCTTTCTCAAATTGAATTTTTTCAAGTGATTTTAATTCTTTTGGTGATCCAATGTATGCTCTAAGTCTTTTGAATGCTGCAATACCTGATGGTTTTCCTTCAAAAGGTAACATACCTCTAATCATTTTTGAAATGATTGTATCTGGTCTTCTGTAATGGACTGGTCCATGTTTTGGATGAATAATACTGTTAATTTCTAAAAATGCTTTGTATTCATTTATGAGATTAGTACGAGTTCCACTGTACATAATTTTCTCACAATTGACTAGTGATACTCTGTTTCCATTTATTAATAATTTTGCAACGTGTGAGGATAATCTTCCTGCGATATGGTTTGTGGCATCAACTACAATTGGTCTATCTGTTCTAACTACTGTCTCTTGTTTAGATACTCGAATGGATTTGTTAATTCGTCCATTAGCCAAGGAATACTACTCCTTTACCTGTTGGGTTTTGCTCAATTAGTTTTGTATGACTGATTAGAGTTCCACCTTTTTCTAAAATTTTACCTGCAGCGGAATCAGAAATTGAGAAAGAGTATAATGTAATTTTATGACCAATATCACCTGTCCCTAGAACTTTACCTGGAAAGACTACTGTATCGTTTTCTTTAGTTAGTTGTCCAATTCTATTCAAGTTGACGTCTCGTCTTGCAATTGATGGTTTTAGGGCATATTCTGCTAGTTTGGCCCAAATTGGAGCTTTATTTTTAGTTGATGCACTCTTTAGTTCTTTTGCCATGCGTATAACGACTTGACTAGTCATGTGAATAATCCGATTTAAAACCCAAATATAATGTGTATGCTTGAATTAATCTTTAATTTGATTAATCATTTCTTTAAAGTCAATTAATTTGGTATTGACCTCATCAATTCCTGAGAGAATAATTTGTTCTGGTTTTAGTGCACCAGTTGATTCTACTGTAAGTGTACTTTCTCCTTCTTTGTCAGTATCAATTAAAGTTGCAATGTTTGATGAATTCCATTTTGCGTGATCTGTTCCACGCCCTAGTCTTGCATAACACTCCATTTTGATTCTTTGACCTGGTGCTAGTTGGACTATTGGAATTTTACCTGAAATTGGTTTAATTGATTCATCTTCTGATGCTAGATCGCTTGAATATATGGTTCTAGTTTCAGATGTTTCATCGCCAGAATCTAAAACCATCATTACTTTGCAGTTTGTACAACCTGTTTCACTGTGACAATCGCATTTTGATGGTTCGTTAAATCTTGACAAGTCGGTAGTTATTGGAATTAGTCCTAGTCTGTGTGCTATTCCCTCATCAGCTAGTACTGAGGAATTATGAATTATATCTATTGTATCAATTGCAAAAATTGGAACACCATTAAGACATACACGTCTTAGGGCATTGGCATATTGTAATGTAACACCTTTTAGTTTTACAGTTATTTTTTTATCAGTTTGGCTAATAATATCTAAGGATGGCAAATCTTGATAAAAATCTTCAAAGTCCACATAAATATCTAGCTTGATCTGAGCATTGATGATATCATGGTGTGTTTTTACTCATTTGTGATATAATTTGTAAAAATTTTAAAATTCTCATCTAATCTAAAATATCATTTGAAGTAGAACTATTTTTTTAATTCTAATTAAAGAATCAAATGTACAGATAAATACCAAATCATAAAATCTACTTTAGACATGGTCGATGTTACAGTAGCTAGATTTTCTTTTGAAGGCGAAAAATTTGAAATTTTGGTAAAGCCTGATCCGGCCCTAGAATACAAGATGGGCAAGAAAAAAGACATCTCAGCAATTCTAATCTCTGATGAGATTTACACTGATTCTGGAAAGGGTACAAAACCATCTGCTGAAAAACTACTCAAAGCCTTCAAGACTGAAGACTTGACTGAGATTGCAAAAATTATCATGCAAAAAGGTGATCTCAATTTAACAACTGACCAAAGACGAAAAATGATTGATGATAAGAAAAAACAAATTGTAGAGTTTATTGTAAAGACATACGTTGATCCAAGAACTCACTTACCTCATCCTCCAATACGCGTTGAGCTAGCAATGAAGGATGGCCGAGTTTCAGTTGATCCACAAAAAAGTGTGGATGAACAAGTCAAAGACATTGTTGAAAAACTTCGTTCAATTATTGCACTAAAATCTGAGAACATGGAATTGGAAATAATAATTCCTGCACAATATGCATCTCAATCCTACGCAGTTTTAAAATCAGTAGGAACTCTAAAAAAAGAAGAATGGCAAAATAATGGTTCTCTAAAAGCAATACTTGAAATACCCGCTGCAGCAAGGCCAAATGTGATCGACAGATTAGGTTCAATAACTAAGGGCTCTGCTTCAGTTGAGGTTATGAAGTAATGGTAGATAAGAGAAAATATGTTATTCCTGGCGATGTAATTACAACTGGACCATTTCGACCTGAACAAAATGTAATGCTTGAAGGCGAAAAAATTATTGCAACAGCTGTTGGAATTTCTGAAATTTATGATGATTCTGTTAAAGTAATACCATTAACTGGAAAATACCTTCCAAAAATTGATGACTTGGTGATTGCCAAAGTCAATTCTCATACATCACTATCTTGGGAATTAGACATTAATTCATGTTATGTGGGATTTTTGCCTGCACAAGATGTGTTTGGACGAGATTTCTCAGCACATGCAGATGAATTAGCAACCAAATTAAAGACTGGGGACCTAGTTGCTGCAAGAATTGCTAATTTTGATAGAACTAGAGATCCACTAGTTACAATTTCTGATAGAGATTTGGGTAAAATTGATTCAGGAATACTAATTGAAATCTCTCCAAGTAAGGTCCCACGACTAATTGGAAAAAGAGGTAGTATGATTCAGATGATAGAGCAGGCAACTAATGCTGCAGTAACAATTGGACAAAACGGATGGGTTGTAGTTTCCTGTGAAACTCCCGAGGGATTATTAAAGGCAAAAAAAGCCATTGAAATGGTTAATGAAAAAGCACATGTTGCTAATTTGACTGATCAAGTGAAAGAAATGTTAGATAAAAAGAGTGAATCATAATGGGCGGAAGAGACGCAACAATGGTCCTATTGGACGAGAATGGTATTCGTTGTGATGGTCGTAAAATTGACGAACCACGAAGAATCATGATTAGAGCCGGTGGACTAAAAAATGCTGATGGTTCTGCATACATTGAATTTGGTGACAACAAAATTCTAGTTGGAGTTTTTGGTCCACGTGATGTTCATCCAAAACACATGTCAAATACTGATACTGGAATTCTGCGAGTTAGATATCATATGGAACCATTCTCAGTTACTGAACGAAAAAATCCTGCTCCATCAAGAAGAGAAATTGAAATATCCAAAGTAATCAAAGAAGCTTTAGAACCTGCAGTAATGTTGGAGAAATTCCCAAGAACTGCAGTTGATGTATTTATTGAAGTATTACAAGCAGACGGCGGTACTCGTTGTGCTGCTCTTTCTGCAGCATCAGTTGCACTAGCTGATGCTGGAATTCCTATGCGAGATATGGTTGCAGCAATTGCTTCAGGTAAAGTCGCAGATACAATAATTCTTGATGTTAACAATGAAGAAGACCAAGCAGGTCAAGCAGATATGCCCGTAGGTTACATGCCAAATCTCAAAAAAATTACCTTACTACAATTAGATGGTGTTTTGACTTCAGAAGAATACAAGAAATGTGTTACAGTGGGAGTCGAGGGATGCAAACTAGTTTATGAAATTCAAAAGCAAGCACTCAATGACAAATACTTTGGAAAGAAAGGAAATTAGATAAATGGCATCTCACTCAATTTTAGATGAACTAAAGAGAACACAAATTCTTGAATTATTAGAACAAGGAAAAAGAATTGATGGCAGAGCATTTGATGAAGTACGAGAATTAGTCATTGAAGCTAACGCAATTCCAAAAGCTAATGGTTCTGCAAGAGTTCGACTCGGTGATACCGAAGTAATATGTGGAGTTAAAATTCAACCAGATAGACCATTCCCTGATACTGGAGATAGAGGTCTTTTCATTTGTACTGCTGAACTATTACCATTATCTCATCCTACTGTTGAAACTGGACCTCCACAACCACATGTTATTGAATTGGCAAGAGTTGTTGATAGAGGAATCAGAGAAAGTCATATGATAGATGTATCTGAATTAGTTATTCAAAAAGACAAATCAGTAATTGGCGTATTTGCAGATAATGTAGTAATTGATTATGATGGAAATCTCTTTGATGCATGCTCTTATGCTACAACTGTTGCATTACTTACATCAAAAACTCCAAAATGGAATTGGGTGGATGAAAAACCAGCACTTGTAGAAGGTGATCCCACTCCATTACCAATATCTACAATTCCTGTATCCATAACCATGGCAAAAATTGGAAAACACATTGTAGTTGATCCTAATGGTGATGAATGGGCTAGCATGAGTGCTAGAATTACAATTACTACAGACTCTGATGGAAATATTTGTGCCTTACAAAAAGGTGGCTCTGATGGATTTACTTTGGATGAAATTATTCAATGTGGTGAAACTTCAATTAGAGTAGGTAAACAAATTAGAGAAAAATTAAAAGCAGTACAAGAAGGAGTTCAGTAAAATGGCAAAAGCAAAAAAAGCACTAAAGGGACTAGGCGCTCGATATGGAATTAAATTAAGAAAACAATATACAAAAATTCATTTTAAGCTAAAAGAAAAAAGAGCATGCCCTGAATGTGGTTCAAAATCATTTGGACGCGACGCTGTTGGAATTTGGTCTTGCAAAAAATGCAGCTATAAAGTAGCTGGAACTGCATATGACATTAAACTTTAGTGCAGACATTACAGTTGATGCACAAGATAAGACTAGAGCAATCTTTGATTCTGTAAATACTGACAACAAGTTTTATCCAGAAAATCCTGTAAAGACTGAAATAAAATTCAATGAGAAATTTACTATCTCTGTTGAATCAAATCATTTGGCACATTTGAGGGCAAATCTAAATTCCACACTTCGACTTATTCAAGCAAGTTATGATACAATAGAGTCAGTAAAGGAATAATCTAGAAATAAAATCATCTGGCAAGTTTTTTCAAATTGTATACTCTGTATGTTCTAATCAACACAACAAACTTCTAATAATTTTTAATGAATCATTAGAAATCTAGTTGAATCAAATCAAAAAACCGGAACCAGAAAAAAAATTAGGACTAGTCCGCACTGTGCTTGTTTTTGGAATTCCGCTAATAGTTATCACTGAAATTCTCATAGCATCAAAAGTCTTTGAATTTCCTTAAGAATAATATTTTAATGAAATTGTGTAAATCATAATTTAATCAAGGCACAATTATTCATATCAAATTAATCCCAAAAAGACAGATTATTCTGTAAATCTTTAATGCCATTTTCAGATATTGACATATTTTTTGAAATACTAAACACTGTTCTATCTAAAATTAGATTAGGATATTTTTGACAAAAATTCTCAAAATTCCAACATGGTGAAAAAAAGTGAAATGAAAAAAATTGTGGACAATTATCTTTATTTCGTGTAATTAAAATTCGGCATATTTCTGAGTTCATTTCTTTTTTACAAGTATTACAAACAAGTTTTACTGACTCTTGCATTTTGATGAGTTTCTTTTTAGAAGAATAATGATTAAAAAATTTAATTTTTGGTGAATAATTAATTATTTGTATACTTGTTACTTTGTTTGATACAATTCTGACATGTTTTTTAATAGATGAATAATTATGAGTTGATTTTTTTTTAGAGATTGTTTGTTTTTCTATTTCACTAAAATGATGACTCATAACATACATTTCAACATTTTCAGGTTCTAGTAATTGCATACAAGTATTACATTTTATCATTTACACACCATCATAATTTCATAAATTAATATATCTAATTATCGTATGTAATGATTTCTAACTAGCTGATAATTATAAAAAAATATTAGACTTTTAAGATCATTTAATGCCTTTACGTAATGTGTCATTTACTATTTTGGAATAACTACACGAAACCCTTTTTGATGAAATATATTTTGCTTGAAGCATTCTGAGCTTTTTATCAAGATCATCATCAAGAATAATTGTAACTCGTCTATTCACAAAAAATTTTTTTGAAATTGATACTATAAACTTAAAATATGTTCTATGAATCTAGAATGAATTTTTAAAATTACAGAAATCACTCTTAAACTCGTAATACTCTATTGTATCACTTGATTTTGAGTGTAATATAACACAATTTTGGAATATATCGGTAAAGATATAATGAAAAACAATTTTTGAGAAACAATGTCATCACCTCAAATGCCACCATGGCTTCAAGAACAAATAATGAAACTACAACAAACACAACAGAATCTTCAATCAATTATGACTCAAAAACAGCATTTAGAAATTGAAAAGGCTGAAACAACAAAAGCACTTGATGAATTAAAGAAAATTGGTGATGATGATGCTGTGTTTAAACAAGCAGGCACTGTTTTAATAAAATCAACAAAAAAAGAATCAATTGATGAGTTGGAAGAAAAAATTGAATTAGCAAAAACCCGCTCAACTGTTTTAAGTAAACAAGAAATACGTGTTAAAGAATCACTCAAAGAACAAGAAGCAAAAATTACTGAAATGATGAAAGGTGGCAATGCACCTCCAGGAGTAGCAACACCTCCTGCAGAAGACAATCCTAGAAAATAATCTTCACTCTAAATTTCATACAAGATATTAACAATTCTTTACATGAACAATTGTGAAATTAGAAAATCTCAGAATAATTGTAGATGATAGAGAACAAAAAAGTGGAATCCCTAATCTTTTAAAATCTGTTGGACTCAATGTTGAGATGAAAACTTTACCGATTGGGGATTATATTGTAGCGCCTGAAACAGTTGTTGAGCGAAAAAGTATTCGTGATTTGTTGGCTTCAGTTTTTGATGGAAGACTATTTGATCAATGCTCAAGACTCAAGGAAAATTTTGAGCATCCAATTATTCTAATGGAGGGAAACGTAGATGAGATTGAAGAAATCACTGACAACCCTCTAATCTTTTATGGCGCTCTCTCAACGGTTGTAATTGATTTTAAAATTCCCGTGATTCCTACACCTAGTGCGGCACATACTGCAAAACTACTAGTTGCAATGTGTTCTAGAAAAGATATTCCTAAAGGACCATTTCTGAAAAAAATAAAAAAATCATCTGATTTAGAAAAACAACAACTCACAACATTGTGCAGCTTACCTGGTGTTGGAGAAAAATTTGCAGTACGAATGCTTGAAAAATTTGGAACACCTCTGAGAGTTTTTACTGCAACAACATCCGAACTATCAAAGGTAGAAGGTTTGGGTGAAGCTCGTGCAAAGAAAATAAAAAAAGTACTGGAGACTAAAAACAAACTTCTCAAAAAAACAAATCAAAAAACATTACATGATTAATGGGAATAATTCCATCAATCTTTGATTAATTTTCTTTTTAGTGGTGTTGCACAAATAGGACATTCAACCCCATTAGGGTGACTAGTTTTACAACCTGGACAATAATGAATCCACTTCCCTACATCTTTGATTCCACTAGTCATAATTGGTGTTATGGTTAGTTTTAGATTTTTTGCAACATTAGAGATTGCAAAATCATCTGTAACTATTTCACCTTCATTTTCAATGCACAATGCAAGAATTGAGATGTCTTGTTTTGAGAGTTGTGGATAATCCCCTGTATTTTTTGCTGCATGTATAGCTGTCTGAATTGCTTTTTTGTCTGGCTCACGAATTTTTAATCTATGAGTTTCAAGTAATATCCCCAATGCATCATGATTTTTCTTTATGTGTTTTATTTCATCAAATACTAGTGATGTGGTGTACCAGACGTCAGATGATCTAAATGGTACTCCTGCATAAAATGCACTAGCATCTAAAATTTTAAAATCCAAGTTTACTCATTTGTCGCAGTCCTCGTTTTTTTAATCTAATAAAGACTGCTGGTTTTTTGTATTTTTTAATAATAATTGGTTCACCGTATCCTGCAGATTTTACAACTTGTGCATCCATTACAATATTGCAATCATGCGAACTTGTAATTTCAATTTTTTCATCTGGAACTACAATTGATTCTAATCTGTACACCGGTGCTACTGGAGTAATAATTAGAACATCTAAACTCTCATGTAAAATTGGACCACCTAATGACAATGAATGTCCCGTTGAACCGCTAGGTGTTGCAACAATTACTCCATCCATTTTTTGTTTTATTGTATCATTTTGGAATTTAATATTGATCTCAGAAGTTCTAGTCAAATTTGTTCTGCTGATATAAATTTCATTTAGTGCTGGTGGAAACTCTTTTCCTCCACAAGATGCAATCACCCTAATTCTTTTATCTAAGAAAAACTTACCTTTTAAAATTTGTTCAATTGCATTGTCAATTTCATCAATTGTAATTTCAGATAAAATTCCTCTATTTCCACCTACATTTATCGTCAAAATTGGTACTTCGTTATCTAAATTCCTAAAAACTCGAAGTGTTGTTCCATCTCCTCCTAGTGAAATTACAAGATCCAGTTTAATTTTTTTTAATTCTTCTAGGGTTTCAATTTTTTTTGTACCCTCTATATCACTTGATGTAATTGTGTATACTATAGATTTTTTTGCTAATAGTTTTTTTGCAACATCTTTTACAGCTTTTTCTGATTCTTTAGATCCTACTTTACTTACCACTGCAACTTTTCGTAGTTTCAAACAGCTCTTCTGAATTCTTTTTACATAAAAATGATATTTTTAATGAAACTAGGAAAAACAATTAAGTATGCCCGAAAATTTGTACAAATAATGAGTTACGCACATCCTGAAGTTTTAGTAGATACAGAATGGATATCACAAAACCCTCCAAACGAAAATAGAAAATTCGTAGAAGTTGATTATGATCCAGTTAATGGATATCAAAAAGGCCACATTAAAGGCGCTAGTTTGATTTGGTGGAAACGTGACATCAATGATCCAGTAACTCGAGATATCATTTCAAAAAAAGAATTTGAAGCATTAATGATTAAAAATGGAATTACTGCAGATACTGAAGTTATTCTTTATGGTGATTTTAACAATTGGTTTGCAGCATTTGTTTTTTGGGTTTTTAAAATCTATGGACATGAAAATCTAAAGATAATGAATGGTGGCAGAAAAAAATGGGAATTAGAAAGTAGGGATTATACAACCGATGAACCACAATTTTCATCTGTTAATTATGTTGCACAACCACCTGATGAGGGGTTACGTGCTTACTTGTTTGATGTAAGACGTTCATTAGGAAAAGAAGATTCTGTTTTAGTTGATGTAAGATCTCCTGCAGAATTTACTGGTCAGATTACAGCACCTCCTGAATACCCAATGGAGCACGCACAACGAGGTGGACATATTCCTGATGCAAATAATATTCCATGGGCTACAGCAGTCAATGATGCTGATGGTACTTTCAAAACAGTTGATGAATTAAAACAAAATTATGAACCAAAAGGTGTTACTCCTGATAAAGATGTAATCTGTTATTGTAGAATTGGTGAAAGATCTTCACATAGCTGGTTTGTTCTAAAATATTTACTTGGCTATCCTAGGGTTCGAAACTATGATGGTTCCTGGACTGAATGGGGAAACATGATCGGCAACCCTGTGGAAAAATAAATTGCTTTTAGATTTACCCGTACTACAGAAAGGCTCATTTTATTTTATCAAAGATGGTAAGACTGATTTAATTTTAGAAGATAACACAAAACGAGGTCTTGAAATTAAAGAGACATCCATTGATGAAACACTAAATGTTCAAGCAGATAAGGGAATGATCCATGATATGGATGGCATTGGACATTGGGTTGTTATTCGTTGGTATTTTTCAAAAGACTCCTTTGAACTATCTCAAGTGATGATTCATGCAGATGCTTTGGAGGAAAAATACACTAAACTGCGTGAACTCACATGTCCTGATGATGGTGACTGACAAACGTTTTTAACTTAATTTGAACTAAAAATAACAGATGTCCCTACTTCTAAAAGATCGAGTTTGGTCAATGGAGGATAAAACTGCAAAACGTGGTGTTTACCCATTACATGGATACAAACTTGGATTATACAGATTACCAATTAAACTTGAAGAATTAAAGGAATTACAATCTGTCCATGATGGTCTCAAAAAAACATTTGAGATGGACATGTATGCTGATAGAATTTACGCAACATATCGTTGGATGGAACAAAACATGAAAGACCCTGATGCTAAAGGATATGAAGAAGTAGAATTATCAGTTACTGTAGAGATTGTTTCAGGTGAAGTAGTAGATATCATTTATCAAGTTTTTCCAATTGAAAAATTCGGTGATCCCAACTGGGTTGTAGATTATAGAAAGAAAGCAGACCATTTTGCAAAAATGGTTATTGATACAATTTTGCGTAATACTATATTAGCAGATAAGATGATTTCACATTTAGTAAAATCTGAAAAAATTTCAGAAGTTGCAGCTATGCAAAAACTAGAAGAACTTACTCCTTTAGCCAAAATTGTTCTTGGCGCAAAACCCAAAGCAATTGAGGCAACTGATGAGGATGCAGAAGATGATGATGGTGAATTTGAAATTCCTGATGGTGCAAAACCTGGTCCAATTGATGTTGAATACAAATCAAAAATGAAAACATCTACTTCATATGATGCACCAGAACATACTATCAAAACCTGGGGCAGAAAAGGTACTTCAAATGGAATTATGGGTGTTTGGGGAGAATTCGTTTCAGTAGATTATGATATTTGTATTGCTGATGGTGGCTGTCTTGAAGCATGCCCTGTTGATGTATACGAATGGTTTGATACTCCTGGAAATCCTGCATCTGAAAAGAAACCATTAATGTCAAAAGAACCTGATTGTATTTTCTGTCTTGCATGTGAAGGAGTTTGTCCACCACAAGCAATCAAAATTTATGAAATGAAATAATTCAAATTTCTTACATGTATAAATAGCAATTAGCAATTTTGAAGCACGGGGCATGTCAGCAAATCCATTTACTCAGTTAATTTTTGATCTGTTTATTTTATCAGCTATAATTATTTCTGCATACACTGTAAATTTTTACTATTTGGCATTTCTTTCTAGACGAAGAAAAAATGTTTTACCTACTGTTGATTTGGGAACCCCGTCAGTTACAATACAACTTCCAATTTATAATGAAAAATATGTTGCAAAGAGACTAATTGATGCAGTTTGTCATTTGGATTATCCAAAAGAGCAATTAAACATTATGATATTAGATGACTCTGATGATGATACCGTACAATTACTTGAAAATATAGTTAATGATTATAAAAGACAGGGGTTTACAATTGAACATATTCGTAGGGGAACAAGAAAAGGATACAAGGCAGGTGCTCTCAAACATGCAATGCAAATTACTACTTCTGAATATGTTGCAATCTTTGATGCTGACTTTATTCCACCTACGTGGTTTCTCAAACGAGCACTTCCCCATTTTGCAAAATCAAACATTGGCCTAATTCAATGTCGTTGGGGTCATGTAAATGAAAACTATTCCACCATTACTCAAGTTCAAGCACTAAGTCTTGATTTCCATTTTCTAATTGAACAAAAAGCCAAGAGTAATTCTCATCTTTTTATGAATTTTAATGGCACTGCTGGAATTTGGAGACGAGATTGTATTGAAGATGCTGGAGGCTGGCATACTGCAACACTAGTTGAAGATCTTGATTTGAGTTATAGGGCACAAATGAAAGGGTGGAAATGCGTTTTCTTACCTGATATTGTAGTTGATGCAGAACTACCTGCTCAGATGAATGGTGCTAAAAGACAACAATATCGTTGGGCAAAAGGTTCTATTCAATGTGCAACAAAATTGCTTTTTGATATTGTTGTAAAACGTAAAGTTGCAATTGAAGCAAAAATTCAGGCATTTATTCAATTAACTCGTCACATTGTTTTTCCTTTGATACTGATTCAATTTTTGACATTACCAATTTTGTTAGCAGGACAAGTTAATCTCTACGTAGTAAGTTTCCTTCCTGTAATTACTCTTGCAACATATCTTGCAATGGGACCTGGTGCATACATACTGATTATGCAAAGTATGTATGGAAAATCTTGGAAATCAAAAATGAAGATAATGCCTGCATTGTTAATTTACAATGCGGGAATGTCTGTAAATAATACTGTTGCAGTTTTTGATGCAGTTCTTGGAAAGAAAAATGAATTTCTTCGAACTCCAAAATATGGTCTAATTTCAAAAGATGATGATTGGAAAGACAAGGCTTACAATTTACCATTTACCCAAACTACACTTCTTGAGATCTTTTTTGGTGTATATGGTATTATGGGAATTTTTATTGCCATATTTTCAAATAATCCAATTTTTGTACCAATTATTGCATTACAAACTATTGGCTTTTTCTTTATTGCGTATCTGAGTATATCTCATACACAATTTAGAAGAAATAAATCCAAAAATGATGTACCTCTCACCAAAAAAGAGAAAACTGCAAATAATATTTACAAACTTGCAATGGTTGGAATTCTCGCGATAATTGTATTTGGTGGTTATATGGCAATTTCTGGTTATACTGCTGAGATTTACCCTCTTGATAGAATTCGAGGAAATCTTGATGGGATTATTGGCTCTTCAGATCCTAATGTGATTCGTGATCATTTAGTAGCAATTCAAACTGATTTGGATATTGTAATGGTGAATCTTCCTGAAACAGTTGATGCAAACGGTAAATTGATTGCCAAAAACCCCGTTTGGATATTTAGCACAGAATCTACAAATTTCCTCAGAATTCAAAATAATATCGACACCATGATTAAAAGTGTTAATGAAATCTCATCCATTTCAAAAGATAATTCTGCATTTCATACAGGAATGTTGGATATCAACGATAGAGCAGAATTATTAAAAACAAATGTAATGGATGCAACTCCATACATGTACGTCAGTCCTGCAAACATGATGATGAGTGTAGTTTGGGTTGCAGTAGTAATTGGAATTATTGCTTTATTGAAAAGAAAGAAAGAACAACTTCAGAAAATAGATGAAATTGGTATCTAAGAAATATTTAGGTCATTTCTAATTTCATCAACTGCTCTTATTCCATAAATGTCTCGTACTTGCTGAATTCTTATTGATTCTTTTAACATGTCTCGTCCAATTGCATTTGTTAAAATTGAATAGACATCGCTGAATCTAATTTCCCATTTGTCTGCACAATCTAAAATTTTACTTACTGCCCACAGTCTTACTTCATGGGGAAGTGGAATATTTTCTCCTGCCTCAATTGAAACTCTATCAAACAAATTAACTATATCTGCAGTCATTGTTCCCATTTTTTCAAGATCTTTACTATTTCCATACTTTGACTCTGAATTCATTCTGATATTTGCTTGATATTCTGATAGCTTTAGTAATGCCATCATCTCATTTGATGAATCACTTGATGCTTTGCTTGTAACATTCTTGATTGATTGCATCTCTTCAAATAATTTATCAGATTTTTTATGAAATTCAATAACTGATGCATCTTGTCTTTTTAGAATTTCTGAAACAGAAGTAATTTTTTGCTCGATACTATTTGTTTTATCAAATACATTTTGTTTGAAGCTAGCAACTTCTTCTTGAACTGCTTTGAGTCCCTCTCCAACAAAAGCAGTAGAGTCTGCTCTATGTGATAATGCACCAATCTCCGTCTCAATTTTATCTATCTTTCCTGACATATCTTTGATTGACTCTAGGCTCAAATTGTCAGCTGAACTAGCCTTTGCAGAAATTGTTTCAAACTGTTGTTTTAGTCCATCAATTACTCCTCCCAATGAATCAATTTTTGATGCTTTAGATGAGATTGCATCAATGGCAACTTTGATTGCATCAAGTTCTGAATTAAGATTTGATGAATTAGAAACTCCATCAGTAATTTTCCCCAATTCTTGTTTGAGACTTTCAATAATTTGAGCTCCTGTATCTAATTGTGCAGTTTTTCCTGCAATTTCTTCTATACTACTTTTTAATTTTTTCATTTCAGAACCAATCACAACAAATGAATCTGCTTTTCCAGAAACCTTTCGTAGATCATCTCTTACCTCGTCAATTCTTTGAGCGATCTTGATTATCATTTGAGAATTATTTTTGATAGAATTAACACTGTCTTCTACTTGTTGTGCTATATCTTGAGTTTTTGATTCTTTTTGTAATGTGGAAATTCTGGTAATCTCTTCTTGTAATTTGGTAGTTTGATTATTAATTTTATCAACTAGACTTGATTGTGCTCTAACTTGATTTAATCCTGCATACAGTTTTTGTGTATCATCTTCTATAATGTTAATCTGCTTTGATTGTTTCTGAATGTGCTCTAGAGTTGATGAGAGTGTATCGATCATACCTTTCATTGATACTAGGACTTTTTGATTTTCACCAAATATTTTTGTCATGACTTTGATCTCTTTTTGCAATGCTTTATTCGAGTCTGAAACTGAAGCAACTTTTTTTAATACTGCTGATGGAGTCGGTTCTTTTTTCACTATTATTTTGGCCACTTTCTTTTTGGCAACTTTGGTAGTCATGTGAATTTAATTAATAATTTAATGATAAAAAAGTTGGGTATAAAATAAAAAATGTAAAGAGTTACTTGTTTACAACAGTTGGTTCGTGAAGTAACTCATGAAAGGTTTTTTCAGCCAAACCGTTATGGGTTTCGATAAAACCTCTTGTACAATATTCACATTGAATCATATAGTACGGTATGGTACCGTACTATTAATAATTAGGTAATTATGATGTAACCCATTGTGCAGTCAGATACCCCAGGTCATATCTCTTCATTTTCATCA
>SMVA01179770.1_pt1 | contig 17378 bp, 18 predicted proteins | sample 2456451 | NCBI WGS metagenome assembly SMVA01 (sample SAMN11095933, study PRJNA526329) | marine sediment metagenome | biome: Marine sediment; feature: Surficial sediment; material: Deep marine sediment; isolation source: Hadal surficial sediment | place: Pacific Ocean | collected 2014-05 | depth...
AAAAAGCGTTGTAATTCCCCGCCCCTTTTGTCGAATTGATGACACGGAGGCGCCTACTTGAGTGACGAATAGGCTTCAGGGCAAGCTGAAGATAGGCGGCAAACTCTACTCAATTTGGTTTTTATAGGATACACTTAGACCGCTGTCTTAATTTCCTGTTTACTCGAAGGAGAACATCATGAAAATTACATTAATAAGAAAACTTGTGGCAATCGCTCTAATTGGACTTTTCTCTCAGTTTTCACTTGCACAAGATACCGGCGCAGCGGTTAAAGATATTGCTGATATTGTCGGTTCACTGCTTCATTTCCCCTCTGATGAGGATAAGGCGAAATTAATGATGATCGCCGAAAATGAAAGCTATCCCCAAGGCGTGAGAGACATGGCGACTGCGGTTTCCAATATTGCCCATTCTACAAATGCAGAAGGTAAAGAGGCAATGGCCCGTATTATGGAGAGTGATCAAGCGCCAGATCGTACTAAAACTTTGGCAGGAGTAATCGCTGGTCTCACCCATTCGGCGAGCGATGACGAGAAATCCTCACTGGCAGAACTGTTCCCATAGCAATAGCTCGAGGATGACGAAAGCCCTTTTTTTGGTACAAATTGAGGCCTTGATCCTGGTTGAACTAGACGGTTTCTAACATCTGGAGATAAGGTGCAGGCGGCGTTTGACGTTCTGTTCGCCTTTGGCCGGAAAGCAGACCATTGAATCTTCGAATCCAAAACAAGCAAAGCGAATTCTGATAGAAGACAGCTAATTGAAATTGTTGGCATCTTAATAATCGAGACGCGGCAAAGCTAAATAATAACGAGGGGGCAATTATGAATAAATTCAATTCACTGCGGAAAATTTGCCTATTCGTTTTTACTTTGTCTGTATTTCTAGTGTCCAGTACTTTGAATATCGGGGCGCAGGAAGTTGTACCTCTGACTACAGAAGCACAATTCGATCAGTGGAAAGAAGAAATTTCTAACTGGGGTCGCTGGGGACCCGATGACGAACTTGGTACGCTTAATTTGATTACACCGGCAAAGCGCCGGGCCGCTGCCGCTTTAGTACAAGATGGCATCACGGTTTCACTTGCTAGAACTGCCTCGACTGAAGTGAGCATTGACAATCCCTGCCCGGTGGAGTGGGAGATGATTAACGCCAGTCCAGGTGGAGCCAGTGATCGAATTGCGTTTCGCTGTATTCATGGTCTCGGTTCAACGCACATTGACGGGTTCGCTCACCGCTTCTTTGACGGCAAGATGTGGAATGGTTACGAAATCGAAGACCTGGTTACGATGGAAGAGGGGGCGCTTAAAAACGCCGTCCTGACCATGAAAGACGGAATTGTAACGCGTGGTGTACTTTACGATATTCCCTTATTGAAGGGCGTTCCCTATTTAGAGGCCGGCACTCGCATCACAGTTGCGGATCTCGAAGCTTGGGAAGCTCAAACCGGTGTAAAAGTCGGCCCAGGGGATGCAATGTTTCTGCGCTGGGGAAGATGGGCACGGCGTGAAGCGGTAGGCCCATTTGATACCTGGGCAGAAGCGGCGGGCTTTGACAATTCAGTTATTCCCTGGTTGAAAGAGCGTGATATAGCAATTCTTGGTTGGGAAACTCCAGGCTACACACCTCGTCCACCGGGAGATTTACCTACTCTCGCACTGCATGATTTTGCCTTAACCATGCTAGGAATTCATCTGATCGACCGCGCCGACCTTGAAGCCTTAAGCGAGATGGCCCAGGCGCAAGGGCGCTGGGAGTTCATGTTGACAATTGGTCCTTTACCTATCCCCAATGGTACGGGGTCTCCAGTGAATCCGATTGCCATATTCTAAGAAAATAAAGGTGGTAGGAGGGATTATAAAATAATCCCTCCTACCACCTTAAACCGCAAAAAACTTCCTCTACCCCTATTGAATCAACCATAATCGTTCTCACATCTTTATACTCAACGCTTATTGCAGTAAGGAATTCACCATGTCTCATCTAGAAGTAAGCAACAGCAACGGTATCGCCACACTTACCATGAACCGCCCGGAGGCTCGTAACGCCTTAAGCATGGAGATGAGACAACAACTGAACGAAGCACTCCATGACATTGAAACAGATGACTCTGTGCGTTGCGTCGTGCTGACCGGTGCCGGGGATCACTTCATGGCGGGTGGAGATGTGAAATCAATGAGCGAATCCATTAATAAACCTGCAAACCAGATTCGTAAAGAATTCATTCTCAGAATTCACGAATTACATCCGATTATGTTTGCCATGCGACGTATGCCTAAGCCAATTATTGCCAGTTGCAAAGGTGCCGCCGCTGGCGCTGGTGTGAGTATCGCCCTGGCTTGTGATTTAGTGATCGCGGCCGAAGATGCATTCTTCACTTTGGCCTATTGCAAGATTGGCACTAGCCCCGATGGATCTTCTTCGTTTCATCTGCCGCGAGCGGTAGGCATTAAGAAGGCAATGGAGATTGCCCTGTTAGGTGATCGTTTCACTGCACAGTCCGCGAAAGATATGGGCATGATCAACTTTGTGGTTAAGACTGAGGACTTGGAGAACGAAACAGCAAAGCTGGCGACGCGACTGGCCAATGGGCCAACCCATGTTTATGGCAATACCAAAGCACTTTTATACCGTTCTCTAGAAAGTGAATTCGAATCGCAATTACAGGCAGAGGCCGAATATTTTGCCGACTGTGCGGCGCGATCAGACTTCAGGGAAGGTGTAACCGCATTCGTGGAAAAGCGGGAACCTGTTTTTACTGGAAAATAGGCAGAAAACAGGGGTCAGAACACACATCACCACAATGTAGTTTTTAAATCTTTCACTGAAACGGAATTGTGTTCTGACCCCTATTTCCGTTATTTTGAATTTTTGTTGAGTGACAAGCAATCCAGGAATGTCTCTTTTGTCACCTGCCTGCGAAGCTGAGTCACCTGGTCCTTGTTCGCACGACCAACTATCCTTCACTTTAGCCAGCGCTGCGGAACTCGCCTGCGGCTCAGACAGTCCTCGCTTGACCTGGCTAAAGCGAACGCGAATGGTCGCAAGGAAAGCACGGTAGAGGGTGATCGCCGGGAAAGAATTACATTACTCGGTACCGCTCGAAGACACAGCGGGCAAGTGCCAGGAAAGGGCATTCCACTTCGTTATGTGCACGACATGCCTATTCCCTATATTATTGAACCTAGGTGATATTTTTTGGGGATACCTCAAGATCAGAGGCATATGAACTATGCTAGTATCTTTAGTATTCAACAATAGCCAGTTGTATCGATGAGGTGCGTCATGCTAAATAATTCGATTTCCCGTCGCCGTTTTTTACAAGCAAGTGGTGCTGCAGCCATATGGGTTCCGTCAAGTGTGATGGGATATACTGCCGCTGAAATGCGTAGTTTTTATGAAAATGGCGAGATGACGGTCAATGTCTCAAAATGGGAGCTGGATACACCAGCTCTTTGTGTAGATCTTGATTTGCTGGAAGCAAACATCAACAAAATGGCAACTACCATGTCTACTAATGGTATTGCCAGCCGGCCCCATGCAAAAACTCACAAATGCCCTACCATTGCACAGATGCAGATCGATTCTGGTTCTGTTGGTATTTGTACGGCGAAGGTTAGTGAAGCCGAAGTTATGTTCCAAAATGGAATTGATCAGATTCTGAATACCACGGGTAATGTAACCCCGACAAAGATTAATCGCGCCATGACATTGCGGCAACAGTGCCCTGGTTTTATCCAGGCGACCGATTCGCCGGCTAATGCCCGCCTACTTTCGGACGCCGCTATGGCAATGGGAATAGTAGCGGATGTGGTTGTTGACGTGGACCCTGGCATTCGCCGTACCGGGACTCCATTCGGTCAACCCGCGTTGCAACTGGCTCAGTTGGTAGATCAGCTTCCAGGGCTGCGATTCGTAGGAATGTTGTGCTATGACGCCGCCGCGCAACACGTTGTCGGATTCGACACGAGAAAAGCACAGACCCTTGAGCGCATGGTGCAAGCAACCGACACATTTGACTTGATGCGTCAGTCAGGGTTGAACACCGAAATTTTCAGTGGTGGAGGGACCGGTACTTACAACATTGATCATGATACCAAAGGTATGACAGACGTTCAGGTGGGTAGTTACGTGTTTATGGATGCCCAGTACATTTCCATTGGCGGTGAACACGATGAAGAAGTCTATTCGGATTTCAATACCTCGTTGACCGTTATGACTACGGTACTTAATGATCAGTATGCCGGCAGAGCGACTTCAGACGCTGGTGCCAAAGCCTGTACGATTAACCAACCGTGGCCAATCGTGAAAGGCGAGACCGGCATGAGCTATAGATCCGGTTCAGATGAATTTGGCACAATCCTATACGAAGAAGAACCGTCAAGAACCTATAAAGTAGGGGATAAGCTTGAGGTTATTGTTTCTCACTGTGATCCGGTGGTTAATTTGTACAACCAGATGTATGCGATTCGTAATGACAGAGTAGAAGCAGTTTGGCCGATTTCCGCACGTGGTATGTCTGCTTGATTAATCCTAGAAAAACCCAGGTATAGAAAAGAGCTTACTTTCTCACTACTCAAAGCAGCCGAGCGTCAAGGGGAGGGAGGGTCACACATCAAATAAGGCACGTAAGTGCTGATTGAGTAGGCGCCCGTTCGGGTCAAGCGATTCGCGGACAGCCTTAAAGTCGTCAAAACGCGGGTATAACTTTCTCAGATCATCGTGGGTCAAGCTATGAAGCTTGCCCCAATGAGGCCTTCCTTCATATTTCCAGAAAATGGGTTCGATTCTGTCAAAGTAGGGACGGAAGTCCTGGCTTGCATCGCGATGTATTGAGATAGTGGCGTGTGGTTCAGAACCGTATGACATGCTTAACCAGGTTTCATCACCACTGACATAGCGGTATTCCAATGGGAAAACTACCTCAATGGCCTCGTCGTAAATTGTCTTAAGTATTTCCCTCAAACACTCCGCACCAGCTTCTACCGGAACGGAGTATTCCATTTCGTTGAACCGTCCGTTTCGAACATTGGTCAGTACCTTATGAGAGGTATCAACTAACTCCGTGGGTTGAATCGCAGTCGCAACGCTATTAAACATTTCACGTCGTTCCGCTGGCGTTGCATTTGATAGCAAGCCCATAGCACTGGCGATGGAAGTCCCTTCTTCGGGCGAGGATTCAACTTGCTTTACAGGTTCTCTTGTTTCGTCAATGGATAAAACCAGTGAATAATCAGAGTAGACAAGAGGAAAGATTTCGAAGTGTCGATGAGACGCTGCAAGTTGGTCGAAGTTTTGCAAAATATCTTCGGTGGGAGCTGCCCATTCTTTTTTTATGAGACGGTAAGTTTCGCGATTCTGCATAGTGATTTGAGTTACGACTCCCAACGCGCCGACATTGACTCGTGCGGCATCGAACAGGTCACCGTCACTTGCATCGATATCCAAGACTTCGCCATTTGGCGTAATCAGGCGTAATGAGGTGATGTAGGCAGAAAGATTTTTCAAACTGGCGCCGGTTCCATGGGTGCCTGTTGCTGTTGCTCCGGCAACAGTTTGTCTGTCGATGTCAGGCAGGTTGTACATGCCCTGGCCTACAGCTTCCAACTGCGCACCCAGATCTCCCAACCTGGACCCCGCTCCCAGAGTCGCCTGCATTGTATTGTTATCGTAATCTATTACACCATTTATCCGGTCGATAATTACCAGATGTCCATCGGTGGGAATTAACGGACTAAAGGAATGACCTGAGCCCACAGGGCGAATGGCGCCACTGGTGGTTTTCAGAAAGCTGACTAATTCTTCCTCGCTGGCCACGTCGATTCGGCCGGCTGGCAAACAGGATTGGCCACCTGACCAATTCGACCAAGGGGTTGTTTGTTGTGCTAAAGCCGTATTTTTTATCGTATAGGATCCAAACAAGGCGGCCTTAACACTGCTTGCTAGAAAAGAACGGCGAGTCAAGTTTTTCATCGGCTGGTTCCTGCCATAAATCCAATAAGAGCGCGAAAATCATCCAATTCACAGGCCATGCAATAACCCAGGGGAGGCATGGATTTGTAACCGTTAAGCACGTTGCGCATTACTGTTTCTTCACCCTGATCCAGCCTGGTTCTCCAGTCAGCTGAGTCGCCAATAACCGGTGCGCCGGCTTCACCATTCACATGGCAAAGTGCACAGCTTCTTGACCACTTGCCCATGATGTTTTCGTCTATCTCGAAGCCGGCAAAGGCAAGTCCGTTTAGGCTACTTACCTGGTTATCCGACCTTTGCTGTAAGTCGTTACTGCATGAACTAAACATCACTATCGCTACAAGTAGCCGTAAAATCCTAAGAGTTGTCGTCATGTTGGCTCCTGCAGTTTCTCTTTCATTAAGCTTTTATCAAATTGTAAAACTTGTTTGAAGCACCAGGGCCTTATCCCATGATTGCTATTTCTGAAGTGTGTTAATGTAACTTACTACGTTAATAATTGCCTGGTTGTCTGTCAGCAACCCTGCCATTGGAGCCCTCTGCGCGCCCCCGATTTCCTAGTAACCCCTTGATTTAGTTAGTTAAGCTAATGCGGTTTGGGACATCTTCGAGCTGTATTACTCTCTTGTTTCAGACTCACCAGAACTTCCGAGGGCAAAGGAAGTTCTGATGCTTTCCGAGTTACTTATTTGGGTTGGTGACGGAAATCACCCCCTTTGAGACACTAGTCTGAGAGGTAACAGTGGAAAAATTCTAATACTATTTTGATTGCACCGATAGACTCCTTTGATTCATCAATAATATCAAAGTAGTGATTTCCGCCGGGATAATTTATCAAGCTTACAGGCGCGTTACACCTCAACGCCTCCTCTAAAAAGAGATCAATGGAAGTATTTTTTCCGTAAGGGATATCTGTACAAACCTCACTCATGTAGGGCACTTGATAGACTATGCTGGAAGTCATTCGAGGGTCTGTTTGTTGCGTTGATTCGGTCATTATTGTCTCTCCAGTTTTAGTTAAGGTGAGACAAAATAAAAAGCCCCTGTTCACGACGAACAGAGGCTTTGACTTAGTTGGTGTTGCACTATTATTGGGTGCAAAAATGAGGGCCTCAATACTAGTCGATGAATTACAGGCAGGTCAATGCGATTTTTTTGAGTGCTGCGGGTAGGGCGCGGTTTTGAATAATTGGTTCGAAGCCTGGTGCTCTGATATTGATTTCCCTTCGCCTTCAACTAGTTAGTTTCTGCCACTGTCCCATTGATCGAGTACTTAGCACGCTGTAACCCTATGATTTCATTAGAACTGACATTGTTGTTTGGGACAGTTTTAGGAGCCTGCTAATGAGGTAATGCAGGCATTTTGATTACTTTTTAGCTGATAGGGCTTTGAATCTACTGTCGGCCAAAAACGCACATTAGCCATTTTTGCAGAAACCCCTCAAATTCCGTCAAAATTTGGCGACGTAATGAGGCTATATGGGTGCTTATACTAGACCATGCACCCGCATTCTGATCCTACTTATCGACGCTGAGTCTAATTTTCACCAGGGAAAACGCCGTAGTCAGACTCATGAATCGAAAACCGACAAAGAAGCCTGATTGGCAAAAAAAGGCCCGGGAAAAGAGGTAAATCTCTCGTACATGGGGCATACAGTCATGGAAAACCGCAACAGCATAATTGTTAAATCCGCAGCTAGTCAGGCGGTAATTCCCCCAGTATTGATTGCAATGGGTGTGATGTTAACGGCAACCTGACAGCTTACAATTATTGTGCTTGTTATTTACGCAACAGCATGTGATATATTTTTTACCACGGACTGAGGTATATGCACATTTGCATAGTGTTGAGTTATGACTCTTTGCTTTATTTTTGTGGATGAGGTTCTGGGATTATAGCTGACTTGTACAATCTGTTTTCCAGCCGCCTTCAAATAGGCTTCTACTGCCGTATTATGGGGTTTGTCCCCCCAATCCTCTCCGATCACAAAAATATCGACATTCAACTCCTTGCAGGCAGAGACATATTCAAGTTCATGGTAGGAACGTACTATATCGACACAGTGTAAAGCTTTTAGCATTGCAACGCGTTGGTTGAGCGGAACAATGGGCACATTGGGTTTATAAAGGTTTACTACCTCATCGGAAGCAACGCCAACTGCAAAAGTATCTCCCAAAGTTTTGCAGTATTCTAGCAATGCAAGGTGGCCCACATGCAATAAATCAAACGTACCTACTGTATATACAACCATAATGTAATTTTTTCCTTTGATCAGAATTGATCTCACCGCTACTATAGCACGTTGGCCCCCAAGTTAAGAGGCCTTCATGGGATGCCCCTGTAACAAAAAGCTTAAACCGTCACATAGATCAATGTATAAGCACCAGCGAAAGGAAAGACGATGACCGCGGGAAACTCAGGCCCTCAAGAGTTACAACCTGCCTCTATTCTCTCTTATGTCAGAGATCTACCCAACCTATGTTCACTTGCAGGGTTGGCTTGCACAATACTGGCTATTTACTTCAGCATTGTAGGTGTTTACTCTGCTGTAATGATTGGCATGATCTGGGCGGTTGCTTTTGACTGGGCTGATGGACTTATTGCTCGGAGAATGAAGGGGCGAACAGGTGATGATCGAACCTTCGGTGGACAACTTGATGTGTTAATAGACATCGTAAGCTACGGTGTCACTCCAGCCGTTCTTCTTTTGAGTTATGGCAAATTCGAACCGATATTTCTACTTGGCGCATTTCTGATGGTTGCCGCTGCTGCGATAAGATTGAGCTACTTTAGTACGTTTGGCCTTAGCGGTAGTTCGAAATACACAGGGTTGGCTCTTGATAACAATAATATAATACTGGTTTTCCTGTTTTTATTTGAAGGTTTTTTTAACCAGGGCACTTTCACTTATGTTCTCTATGCTTGCAGTTTAGTACTCACTGCCTTGAATGTGTCACAAATTAAAACGCCCAAACTTTCCGGAAATCCGGTGAATGTTTTTATATTAGCTGCATATACGCTTAGTATGACCGCCATCTATGGCTGGAAACTTTTGTAGAAAAGGTGTGATAACACTGTTTAATGTACTCGATCGTTTGTTTCAGTACAGGAGAACAATAATGCGTCCAGCTCAGTCCTCTTCGATCATCTATCTACAGGGTAAGGAGATTGCGTGAATGACGCTCAAATCCACTTAGCATGACTCTAGCTCCAGGTACAATCCAATCCTATAAACGATTTAGTATGAGGTATTAAAGGTGTCAGTAGTTGAACTTGAAGATCACCTAACATTCGAAACATGGGAAGATATTTTCAATCGACCTGAATTCCAGGCTTCCGTTGATACTCAAAAGTTGCATTCTTTCAAAGTTAAAGGGATTTATGCATTTGACGAAGATGCGTTGTGCGGTGCCAATGGTTGTCAAAAAAAGCATAACCGAGGTTTTTTGATCGCTTATGCAGGTAGCAAAGAAACAAACCTTTGTAACAAGTGTAGTCAGCAGCTTCTCGGCACATCTTATAGCGAGCAAGAACAATTATTTCAGGATAAAGGAAACCTAAAACAACAACAGAGACAGCTCGAAACCTTTCTTGAGCAGAGTGACAATATTAAGGACCGAGTAAAAAAACTAAAACAAGCCCCCTATGGCGCAAATTGGCTTTATCAGTCATTAGCCGGTTTTAGGAAGGCTTATCCAATGGAACTACTCTCGATACTAGCGGAATTGGCAAGTAACAATAAAGATAACTCATTCATCGATGCTTTAACTGAGGGTGACGACACAGCCTCGCAACTGAAAGAGATTGAACAACTCCAGGGATTGGGCATATTTAATACCGATATCAAGGAAGCACTCATCGGTAATATATTAAAACCTCTAAAAGAATTGGAAGCCATTATCACAAACCCTGATTCAATAGGTTCATTGTCTCGATTCTGTAACTGGGCCGACAAAATTGAAAACCACTTTGCCGAAGCCGAAACCTTAGTAGACGAAGGCAGATTGTTTTTTAGTGCCGAAAATATGCAACGATTTAAAAGTATCCCGTTGTCAGAGAAGAGCACAAAGCTTATTCGTACTCTGAGATGGAACTGTGACCGCGGCACGGCCAAGTAACGAATCTTTGACTCTGTTTACTGAAACCATAGAAAATTACTTCTACTCTTCCAGATAATTTCAAAATCGGAGGTGCGGTGTTGCAACCCTTAGACATCAATAAATGGCTAACACTCATAGCAAATTTTGGCGTGATTGCAGGAATACTATTTTTGGTCATTGAAGTAAGACAGAATCAGGAGTCTTTCAATGAAGCTAATATGATTAGCCGATTGTCAGCCAGTTCTGCAACGCTTGAGGCCTATGAGAGCTTTAGAACCATGCTCATTCAAGATAAGGAAATCGCTCAGATTTGGGACAGGGGCTGAAAGGGGAATCACTCGACCCTATTAATACGCGGAGATTCCAACGACTATGTCAAAGCAGTATTTGGAACGCCGTAGTAGCCTATGAACGCTATCTCGCGATAGGCAGAGAGGACTCCGCAATAGCTACCGCCGGACAAGTCAAATCCAGTATTGGAGCTTATATTGGATTTAGAGACTGCTGGGAAGTGGAAGCGAAAGGAATCAGTACCGTGAATTTTAAAAAGAATTACAGTATCGATAAGTTGACTTGTCCGTGCCAACTAGCGCAATAGCCGCACTCGGAACTTTCTTCCTTTTATCTTTCCGTCGGTAAGAATGGTTAATGCCTGCTTCGCAGCCTTCTGCTCGATAGCAACGTAGGCGACCTTATCAAACAGCGTAATCTTGCCAATCTGGGCGCCGGTAATTTCCCCGCTCGCCGTCAGCGCACCAAGCAAGTCTCCTGCCCTGATCTTCTCCTTGCGTCCACCGTTCACGAACAGCGTGACCATGGGCGGGTACAGTTTAAAATTTGCCGGTTCGATCAAGGTTGCCGTGCTAGCTATCGTTGCCATCGATCCCTGATATTCTTCGATGGCTTGCAGCTGTCGTCTTTCCGAAGCGGTAAACAGACTCACTGCCAGACCCTTACTGCCTGCCCGAGCCGTACGCCCGATACGATGAATGTGCACTTCCGGATCGCGGCTGAGTTCGAAATTGATAACAGCAGCCAACTCCTTTACATCGAGACCGCGCGCAGCGACATCCGTGGCAATCAGAATCGAACTGCTCTTGCCGGCGAATTGGGTCAGGACCTGGTCCCGCTCGAACTGCTCCATGTCCCCATGCAGGGCGAGCGCATGTAAGTCATGCTTTTGTAGTTCGCTCGCCAGCTCCTGACACTGCTGCTTCGTGTTGCAGAACACAAGACTTGATTCAGGCAGGTAATGCGCGATGACCTTGAACAGTGCCTCAACGCGCTCGCTTTTTTTCACCTGATAGAATACCTGATCGATGTCCGGACTGTTATGACTGGCCTCGACACGGATATCAACAGGATCGCGCTGCACAATCCCGCTGATTTTCTTGATACCGTCAGGGTACGTCGCGGAGAATAACAGTGTCTGTCTCGCAGCCGGCGTCTTTTCGATGATCTGCATGATGTCGTCTTGAAAGCCCATGTCTAACAAGCGGTCCGCCTCATCCAGCACAAGCGTCTGAACTGCATCGAGCTGCAAGGTTTCCCTCTCCAGGTGTTTTAGAATGCGCCCTGGTGTTCCTACCACGATGTGCGGATTACGCTGCAGGGAGGCCAGTTGTGGACCCATAGGTTTACCGCCACACAGAGTAAGCAACTTAATATTCGGTATAGCACTGGCGAGCTTGCGAATTTCGGCTCCCACTTGTTCCGCGAGTTCCCGAGTGGGACATAACACGAGCGCCTGCGTGCAATATGACTGCGCGTCGAGCTTATTGAGCAGGCCGATGGCAAAAGCCGCTGTTTTACCGCTGCCTGTTTTGGCCTGTGCCATCAGGTCTTGGTTGTTGAGTAGATACGGCAGAGTCTGCGCCTGAACTGCTGTCATCGACTCATAGGCAAGTGCCGCGATGCTTGCCAGAAGTTCAGAACGAAGGGGCAGAGTTGTGAATGGTGTGGAATTCATTGGGGTTGCCTGATGATGCTGGGCGCGCATCATAACAGATATTTATAATGAAATTGTACTGCCAAAAAGAGGCCTATACCGATAAACTCTCCCAGCCGTGAAATACCGTTTCACGGTCGAGCTGGTGAGCCACAAGCGCAACAATGGAAACAAAAGAGTATACATGGCACTAAAACCTACAATCTATAAACTAAAGGTCGCATTAAGCGACCTCGACCGAGAAGTCTACGAGACTTTGAATTTGACCATAGCTTGCCATCCATCGGAAACCTTGGAGCGAATGATGGTGAGAGTGATGGCATTCTGTTTCAATGCTCAAGACCAGCTGGTGTTTTGCAAAGGATTGAGCGATACCGAGGAGCCGGATCTATGGTCGCATAGCTTGGATGGAAACCTTGAGTTGTGGATAGATGTAGGTGAGCCTGCTACCGATCGCATCAAAAAAGCGACAAGAGTGGCATCAGCGGTAAAGGTGTATTGTTTTAACAATAAAGCAAGTACCTGGTGGGAGTTGAACCGTAGCAGTCTCGCCGGATTGTCAGTCTCAATATTCCAATTTCAATGGAACGAAATTCAAACGCTAGCGAAGATGGTGGACCGCACCATGGATATTTCAATTACCATCAGCGACAGCTCGGCATACATAGCAACCGAAGAAGGCGAGTGTGAAGTGTCATTGCGACTACTTCAGTAAATTTAAATTCGAAAGCCAGGGAGCCTCCGAACAAGTCTCTGGTATATTCATTAAAATCCTGCGAGTCAATTTTACTAACCCAGACTACTAATATGATCACACAAGCAAACAGTTCAGACACAGAAACGCCCGATGGATTTCGCGTAGTCGAAGTGACAAGAGAGCCAATCGAGTTATACAAAATATTGAAATTCGAAGGGCTGGTCGGCAGTGGAGGCGGGGCCAAAGGTGCTGTTGCTTCTGGTCAGGTATTGGTAAATGGAATTATCGAAACTCAGAAGCGAAAAAAAATTGTATCCGGCGATACCATTGAATTCGGCAAGGACAAAATTTTCATCAAGCACGCATTGTCCGAAAGCGACGGTGTTGTTCCTGCATTATTGAAAGCCAAGCCAGCTGCGAAGAAAAAACCGGCGGCAAGAAAAGCGATACCAATAGGGAGTAAGAAAAATGTTCGCAAATGATTGCTTGCGGCGTATTCGTTACATACTGGATTTCGGCGACTCAAAAATGATCGGGGTTTTCGCTGAGGCCGGGCAGGAAGTAACAAGAGCTCAGCTCAGCGCCTGGCTGAAAAAAGATGAAGATCCTGACTATGAGGAATGCAGTGACCTGATGTTTGCGACATTCCTCAATGGGCTGATTAATAAGAAGCGCGGCAAAAAGGATGGTCCGCCCGTTGAACCGGAGCAACGATTGACCAATAACATTATTTTCAGGAAATTGAAAATCGCTTTCGATCTTCAGGCCGATGAAATTATATTGATATTGTCGTTGGCTGATCTAACTATCAGCAAGCATGAACTATCCGCCTTTTTTCGCAGAGCGGATCATAAACATTACCGCGACTGCAAAGACCAGATCCTACGTAATTTTCTTAAGGGAATGCAGATAAAATATCGCGGGGAAAGCCAGGCAGAAAATGCTGAAGAAACATACTAAGGCAGGACAGAGAATCCGCCGCTTCACTTGTAAAAGCCAGGCCTTCAGGAAGCGCAAGGGGAAGAGCACGGTCAATACCCACTGACCAATCGGCTTTTGGGGCAACACTTCATCGACCAATAGGGCAGCACTTTCCACCATGCGCCGGGCACCGCAGCTTAGCATTGTCACATTGTTCTAACATGTAGGGCTCTGTAACCTCCTGATTTCATAAATTAGGGTAATGTAGTTTGGGACAGTTTCTTCACTAGCGTTAACAAACCCCTACGCCAAATTGTTTTTGCCTTTGTTTGCCTTCAATCTGTGGTGGAAGTCTGTTACTTTGCACGCAAATTTGATCCATTAACCACACATATTTGCATTGAATTTTGACCCTTAGATTCTACCAGCAGGCCGCGACACATCTCTTTATGGCAGGGTCAGTTATTGACGCAAATGCCGGGTCAATTTTGAATGCAATTCAACACCTGGTGCTCTAATTCTGAATTTCCCCCTTTCAACTAGTTACCTTTAACCTCTGTCCCATTAATCAGAGCCATAGGGCTCGGTAACCCATTGATTCTGTTAGTTAGACTATTGTGGTTTGAGACAGTTCTAAGTGTCTGCAAAATACTTGTTGAAAATTGATAAGATAGTTAGATATTAATGTTATGCGCAATAGTGAGGATATCCAGTCTTGCTGTCGTAATACTGTCATATTGTTATCATAGATCTTTCGTACTGGTTTCGTAAAAGAATCAGTTAATCTGCGGTATGGTTAACCCGCCTTTAATACCTATGGGTCAATGAATGAAAATAAATGTTGATTTATTATGTCAACTGAGAAAAGAAAGATCGTGGTCTCAGGATGAAGTTGCAATTGCTTCAGGTCTAAATTTAAGGACGGTACAGCGAATCGAGAAAGAGGCATCGGCTTCGCTACAATCAAAAAAAGCTCTTGCATCAGCATTCGATATTGATGTTCATGACCTTGACTATGAGGATTTTCCAATGCTGCAAGAGCTGCAAGGTAAAAAAGTATCAATCGCGCTGGGCTCAACCGATTTCAGCAACATTTTGAAAGGAGAAGTGATTGAAATCGATGATTCCTGGCTTAAACTTAAAACTAGGAAAGAGCTGGAATACATCAGAATTGATGCAATAACTAGGATAGTAGTCCACTCATAAGTTTACAATTGGGGTTAGAGTAAAAATGCAGCGGCTTTATTGTTAGGTATTTGTCAATAGTAGATCATATGCCTGGTTGGTTCGAAGCCTGTTGCTCTAATTCCGAATTCCCCTTCCCTATCAACATGTTACCTTGCGCAACTGTCCCATTGATTGGGTGTGTAACGCCCTGTAAGCCTTTGATTTTGTTAGATTGAGTGTTGTAGGTTGGGACACTTTTACTAGCCCCCATTTGTTAGATTGTCGTCAAATACTAGTTGACCTTCACGCCACGTTAGCCTCCAAACTCCCATGTTCAATGAGATCTGAATTTATCTCATGTACTAATTTTAAAATTTAGATCATGAAGCACGAAGCAGGGTGATTTAGGCAATGTCTCCTAGCAATGAGCTCAATCTTCCTCTGCAAATGGCGTGTTGAGAAACTCTGCCAATTTCTGTTTATCGTATTCATTTGCGCCTTCTGATTCAGCATAGAGCAAAGTCCTTATAGCTGCGCCCACAACTTCTCAGTTTACGTGAATACTTTGAAAATAGAGTTTCGAGAGCAAGTTATATTTGTTCCAAAAAAATCAAGATAGAATTGATCCAATCTATATTTAGGCTCTTTTTTGGTTACAAACTCGGCAACAATGTCCTGTTTTTGGTCACTGTCCTCAATGATAAAATAATCACCTTCTTCTAAAATAGTATCAAATAAACACAATACCCTTTCGATATTTACATGAGCATCTTCTATTACAATTTTTTTGCCTACAAAATGCTCCCAACAAGGAGGCTTAGACTGATTATTGATTTCGGTAAGATCATATTCTATGAAAGTTACACTTTTATGATTTAGTTCTGGTTTATTTAAATCAAAACTATAGACATGAGTCTCTAATCCAAGCGCGGCTGCCATATCTGCAAGCCATATAGCACTGCCGCCTGATCCAGATCCTAACTCAATAATAACGTCTGGTTTTATCTCTTGGATTATCATCCAATAGAGCACTAAATCAAAAGTCGTTTTATATAGAAAATGTTCTTTCCATTTTATGACTGAGTGAATACCTTGAGACGCAGAAAAAGGAAGTCCGTTAAATAATCTACCTTGAGGCATTGACGCTGGAATATTTTCAATCCTGTCTGAAAATGATAAAAAGCGATTTTCTTTTGAATACTGCCCACGTTCGAAAATCTCACAATAATCAAGAGTAGAATTTGTGGTACCTGTCAAATGACTCTCTACGGCATTATCAAAAAAAGTTGGAATGCCATTTTGCTCCTGCATCTTTTTTGCGAACCTAGGAATTACATTTTCTAATTTCGAATTGGAAGATGTTCCAATGGACTGTAATTCTAAATATTTGATTTGATAATTATAGGATTCTTCAAAATTTCGAAGCTGGAGAAGAACTTGACTTAAAGCTAGATAAGCAGTGTTTAAATTAGGCTTAAGTACGATAGCCTGCCTGTAGCTTGCTTCAGCCTCTTCTAATCTGCCCAGCTCTTTAAGCGTGATACCCAAGTTGTAGTGGGCTTCGGCATAGTCAGATTTCAGTGCTATCGCTTGCCTGTAGCTTGCTTCAGCCTCTTCTAATCTGCCCAGTTCTTGCAGCGTAGTACCCAAGTTGCTATGGGCTTCAACAAAGTCTGGTTTTAGCTCTACCGCTTGGCTGTAGCTTGCTTCAGCCTCTTCTAATCTGCCCAATTCTCGCAGCGTGTCACCCAAGCTGTAATGGGCTTTGGCATCTTCAGGAGCTAATGCGATTACTTTTTCACTGACAACTACCGACTCCGATAATCTACCCGTTTGTTTAATTACCGCCGCGAGCACTGTCCATCCAAATGGATGGTTTGGAAATTGTTTAGTGATGGACAATGCCAACTTCTCAGCATCGTCATATCGTCTGTTTTGGTAATGTTCTAAAAGACTGTTGAGTTCAGACTGAGGAGGCCCTGGATTTTTGATTTCCAATGTAAGTTGCGCCTGTAAGGCATCAACTTTTTCTCCTGCTAATCCCGTCTTCTCTCCGTCAGCCAGGACTTGCTTCGCCGTTTCAAACTGCTTTTCTTTGATGAGAGTATCGATGTAGCTTAACCAAAAGTGCTCTATTTTCGGATTCGCTTCGAGGGCAGTTTTAAACAATGGCAATGCCGCGTCAGCCTTATTAACAGAGACCGCTAGTACACCTAAGTTATGGTTGGCATATGGATGCGTAGGCTGGGACTGCAAAATAGTCCGATAAAGGCGTTCAGCTTCTTGGAACTTTCCTTCTTTTTGTGCAGCATTACCCTGCCGCAATGCTTCATCAATCGTCAGTTCCATTAAATATACTTAACCGCTGCTTCGTAGTTGTTGTAAGCACCTGTTTTAATTGTTTATTACATGCTTATTGCATCTGACTTTATAGTGTAAGCAGTGTATCCATATTTGCAGGATTAGGATAGGACGTTTTTTCTACGTCTACAAAACAGCTATGTTCTTTTCGTGTCACCTCATCGACGAGTGTCTTTTCCCAGCCTCACTATGCCAGTCAGTCGAAATGT
>SMVA01143201.1_pt1 | contig 17371 bp, 13 predicted proteins | sample 2456451 | NCBI WGS metagenome assembly SMVA01 (sample SAMN11095933, study PRJNA526329) | marine sediment metagenome | biome: Marine sediment; feature: Surficial sediment; material: Deep marine sediment; isolation source: Hadal surficial sediment | place: Pacific Ocean | collected 2014-05 | depth...
CGCAATCCCGCCAGTTTTCCAGGGCTTGCTGCAATGTCGGGGCAATATGACCCGCCGAGGTCATGCGTTTCAAATCTTTCGAGACGACCACCAGCCGCCCGTCACGGCCCTCGTTCAGTGAGGCAAGTTTCATACCCAATTACTCCTAAAATTATTTCTTTTTGGCGCCCCAGGAATTGACATAATCCGGCCATTCAATCCCGGCAGCTTCCTTGGAAGCATGCAACGGATCGCGGGTATCAACCATCACGGCGACTTCGTCGGTTTCTTTTCTGGCATGTTTTGCCCCGGCTTCAAAGGCTTTGGGATGGGGCCCGTGGGTAAAGCCTGAGGGGTGCCAGGTGGTCATGCCCGGGTGAATATTATCGCGGCTGAAAAATTCGCCGCGGTGGTAAAAGATAAATTCGTCATAATCATTATTGTTGTGGAAAAAGGGAACCTTGAGCGCCCCCGGATCGCTTTCGATCGGGCGCGGGCAAAAGGTGCAAACCACGAACCGGGGCGCGAGAAACGTGGTGTGTGCCGAAGGCGGCAAATGATAGCGGTGGCTCATCAACGGGCGGATATCGCGCCAGTTGATCCGCACCACGCAGAGGTCGCCTTTCCAGCCCACCGCATCAAGCGGATTAAAAGGATACGTGATCGTGCTGATTTTACCGCCACGTTTGACCAAAACCCGCCATTCATCCTCGCCCTGCTGGGCCAGATAAGCCTTGTCCATCTTGGGGGTATCGAGCATCGCTTCATCAAAAATCGCGTTCGGGCCAACCAACCCCTTGTCGGGCAGGACGTAGGCTTCATTGGTGGCTTCAATCAGCATGATGGCTGTCGGTTTGGTCGCCTCAAGCCGCCACATGGCACCCCTGGGCAAGACGATATAATCACCATCGCGGTAGCTCAGGTGTCCAAAGTCGCAATAAAGTTCGCCGGCGCCAGCGTGGATAAACAGCAAATCGTCACCATCGGCATTGCGTACCAGGTGGTCCATTTTCCCCGAAAGCGACCAGAACCGGATACTGGTGGCGTTATTGCTCAGCAGGGTTTTTGCCGCCCACGGCGATGTCCCGTCGTGTTTGAAGTTATTGGTATCGTAAGCATGGGGGCTTAAGGGACCGGTGAAATCACTCCAGCCGGTTGGCGGGTGGGTGTGATAAAGATGGGTGACCGGGCCGAAAAACCCTTCCCTGCCCATCTCGCGCTCATAGGTTCCCTTGGGAAAATCGGCGTGGGCCTGGCGGGTGGAAGTGCCCTCAACCTTGGGAAATGAAATCCATTTTTTCATGATGTATTCCTTAAGCGGAATCGTCCTGGATTACGCCGCGGCGGATCTGGTCGAGTTCAATCGAATCGAACAACGCCTGGAAATTGCCCTCACCAAAGCCCTCGTTGCCTTTTCTCTGGATAATCTCGAAGAAAATCGGGCCGATTACGTTCTTGGTGAAAATTTGCAACAGGATCCCCTGGCCTTCGGTTGGCGCACCGTCCAAAAGAATGCGGCGCTTGGCAAGTTCCTCGGTGTTTTCGCCGTGGCCCTTCACGCGCTCATCCAAAAGATCGAAATAGGTATCGGGCGTGTCCTGGAACTCGACCTCAAGGCCCCGCAGCAAATCAACCGATTGGCAAATATCCTTGGTGCCCAGCGCTATGTGCTGGATGCCCTCGCCCTTGTATTCATCGAGGAATTCGGCGATTTGCGAGATATCGTCCTGGGATTCGTTCAAGGGTATGCGAATTTTGCCGCACGGGCTGGTCATCGCCTTGCTGACCAGGCCGGTGAGTTTGCCTTCGATGTCAAAGTAACGGATTTCACGGAAATTGAAGACATCCTCATAAAAACTTGCCCAGGTATCCATGTTGCCGCGTAAAACATTGTGGGTCAGGTGATCGAGGTAAGTCAGGCCGGCATCGTCAATCTCACCAACCCCTTCGATGGCCACGAAATCAGCGCAAAAGGGAACATCCGGGCCGTATTGATCAACCAGGTAAAGGCGGCTGCCGCCGATGCCTTCGATCACCGGAATTTGGGTTTCCCCCTCGCCATACTTAACATCGACCGCCTTGGCACCGCGCCTGAGCGCCTCTTCAAAAGCGTGGCTCGCGTCTTTCACCCGAAAGCCCATGGCGCAGGCGCAGGGGCCGTGTACAGCGGCAAACTTTTCGGCGTACGAGCCGGGTTCCTCGTTGATGATAAAATTGATGTCGCCCTGTTTGTAGAGGGTCAGGGCTTCACGTTTGTGGCGCGCGACCGCCTGAAAGCCAAGTTTTTTAAATAGCTCATGCAACGCCCTGGGGTCTGGGGCGGCGTATTCGACAAAGTCGAAACCATCGGTGCCAATCGGGTTTTCATACAGGTCTGCCATCGGTCTCCTCCAAATAAGTCTTGAATCCTGATAGAAAACAATTTAGTTTCATATGTAACTAATTGCAAGGAAAACGTGACCGCAATGAAAGAAAGTTTGAAATTAAAAGAATTTCTGCCCTACCGGCTTTCGGTTCTTTCCAACCGGATTTCCCGCGATATTGCCAGGGATTACCAGGCCCGCTTCAGCATCACCATTCCGGAATGGCGGGTGATGGCGATCCTGGGTGAGGCCGGTGGCCTGTCGGCAAGTGCGGTGGCCAAGAGTACCGCCATGGACAAAGTAGCGGTCAGCCGCGCGGTGGCGCGACTCGAGGCGGTAAAATTCATTACCCGTAAAATTGATCGTACCGACAAGCGCCGGACATTCCTTTCTTTAAGCCCCAAGGGCCGGGAAATTTATCGACAGGTGGTCCCGGTGGCGCTGGCGTACGAGGCTGACATCCTTCGGAAACTTACGCCAGAGGATGCCCGCCAACTTGATCAACTGCTCCACAAGCTGACCGATATTCAGGCCGCGTTTGCCAATGACCCCTAAATAATGGGGCGGCCAAAGCCGCCGCAGAATCAAAAAAGTGGAGCGGCCAAAGCCGCCGCAGAATCAAAAAAGTGGGGCGGCCGAAGCCGCCGCAGAATCAAAAAAGTGGGGCGGCCGAAGCCGCCCCAGTTAGCCAAAAGGTAGAAAAATTTTGGCTAAAAGAGAGGAAACCGCCCTTCGTAGCAAAGGCGGTTTCCAGGGGTCGTAGCAGTCCGGTTCGGGGAGGGGGTCCGAACCTTGGTGAACTGCTTGAGAGTGTCTGTTCTCATAAAAATTTTTCTTTTGTTTTTATCGCTGTCGTCTCAGGCTAAAACTCATAACCTTCAACTAATGTGTTTAAACTATAGAAGCCGCCCGTGAACACCAGCCGTTTGCGACCAAGCGCCTCAATTTTGCGATTAAAAGAATGAATTGGAAAAAAAATGCCGGGGAAACCCTGGCAAACGCCCGGGCATATGGTGCGGACGCTTTAGCCGCCCAGGGCCTTGGCGGCCGGGACATACGTAAGCCCCTGGGCACTGGCGACCGCTTCATAGGTGACCTGGCCGCGGTAAACATTGAGCCCCTCCAGAAGGTGGGGATCGGCCAAAAACGCGTCTCTGTAGCCCTTGTCGGCGAGCGCAATGGCAAACGGCAGGGTCGCGTTGTTGAGGGCAAAGGTCGAGGTCCGGGCCACCGCGCCGGGCATATTGGCCACGCAATAATGGACAATGCCATCGACTTTGTAGATCGGCTTGGCATGGGTGGTGGCTTTGGACGTCTCGAAACAGCCGCCCTGATCAATCGCCACGTCTACCAGAACCGAACCGCGTTTCATGTTTTTCAGCATATTCTTGGTCACCAGCCTGGGCGCTGCCGCGCCCGGGATCAAAACCGCGCCGATCACCAGATCGGCATCATAAACACACTCTTCAACCGCCGCCGCAGTGGAATACACCACCTTGGCCTGGGTGCCAAAAGCCATATTTAACTCCCGCAGGCGCTCGATCGAACGGTCAAGAATGGTGACTTCCGCTTGCGAACCGATCGCCATCAACGCCGCGTTGGTGCCGACCACGCCACCGCCAAGGATGACAACCTTGGCCGGGGCTACGCCGGGAACACCGCCAAGCAACATACCGCGGCCACCCTGTTTCATTTCAAGGCACCAGGCCCCGGCCTGGATTGACATGCGCCCGGCCACTTCACTCATCGGCGCCAGCAGCGGCAGGCGGCCAAACTTGTCGGTGACGGTTTCATAAGCGATCGCCACCGCACCGGAGTCTATTAACATCCGGGTTTGGTCGGGGTCCGGAGCCAGGTGCAGGTAGGTATAAAGGATCTGGCCTTCACGCAACATTTTGCATTCCGCGGTTTGCGGTTCCTTGACCTTGACGATCATCTCGGCGCTGGCAAATATTTCCGCGGCGCCGGTGATAATTTTTGCGCCGGCAGAGATATAATCCTCATCGGTCAGGCCAATCTCAAACCCGGCGTTTTTCTGGACAATTACATCGTGGCCGCGGGCGGTCAGCTCGCGCACACTGCCCGGCGTCAAACCGACACGATATTCATGGTTTTTAATCTCTTTGGGTACCCCGATCAGCATGGCTGCGCCTCCTTGAATTAGAGATGCACATTTACCCTGCCAAAGAGCCGCAGGCAAGTCCGGATAGGTTTATTTTTCTTGAAAAAGAACGCTGGACCCGCGATCGACCCCTTCAAGGTCAGGGCCATTCTTTTTCCAGGTTTGCATAACCTTCACCTTGGCTTGCAGGGCCGCCAGCTCAAGCTGGGTGGCAAAATAGGGCGCAGAGGTTTGCGGAAGGGCCGCCAGCATTTTTTTTACCCTTTGGATTCTTTTGGTCGCCGCGCTGATCAAATCACCCAAAACCTTGGCGCGGGTTTCCGGGGGTTGGGATTCAATCATGCTGAAGCGCAGCCGAAGCGGATCAAACCCGCCATCAGCGGCCAGGGCCGGGGTAAGATACCAGGCCTGGAAAACCTCGCGGCCGGCTTTGGTCAAAACATACCCCTTGGCCGGACGCAATTGGGTGCCGACGCTTTTGGCCCTGATAAGGCGCCGTGCCTCGAGGCGCCTGAATGCCGGATAAACCGCCCCGGCGCTACCGGAAAAATAGAGCGCTGGCGAATTGGAAAATTCCTTATGAACCCGATAGGCGGTGCAGGGTTCCTGGCCGGCAATGCAGCCCAAAATTCCACCTTCGAGGTTTTTCAGTTTAGCACTTTTTTTCAAGGGTAAATCCTCGTTCGCTCTTACGGTGTGCGTTGCCGGGGAACCTTATTTCTTTTCGTAAGGAATAGAAACCCCCGGCTTATTGCCCCCAAGTCTTTATTTGAAACAAAACGTTTTTCGTCCGGCGGCCTCCAGATAGGTTCTCAAGGGAGTGTTCTTCCTTGACTTAAAAGAGTGTTATTATTACTAATAGTATTATATTAAAGTCCATTGGTAAAGGGTAACTGAATAAAAATACCAAATCAGAATTTAAAGAGGAAAAACAAATGAGAACGACAGCAAAAAAGTATTCATGCATTACCGCCCTGACCGCCTTGGTGACATTGCCCGGGCTGGCCCAGGCCGAGGAATATGTCATTCCGCTGGGTGATTTTGGCGGCCGCCCCATGGTTGAAGTGACAATCGGCAGCCACGGACCGTTTAATATGATTTTAGACACCGGCGCGCCCAGCGTAATTCTCGACAAGGGTATTGGCACAGATTTGGGCCTCACCGTCATAGGCGAGCAGCAGATGGGCAGCCCCGGCGGGAAAGGCATTACTGCTGTAATTTTTGAGGGTGCAGTCGTTGGTCTCGGCGAATACACCTTTGAGGCAGAGGCCATAACCGGGATGGATTTTTCGATGTTCAAGCGCAAAACCGCCCCTGATAGCATTAGCACTAGTGCCCAACGACAAGATTTTCCCCCAGGGGTTTTTGGGTTTTGGGCGTTACAGGAAGGTGTGGTTTCAATCGATTATAAGGCCCATATCCTGACAATTAACACGGACGCCGCCTTAAACCCGGCCGACCCAGCGGTTTTGAAACTGGCCCGAACACCCCCTTTTCCCTACCCCGAATTTGAAATGACCGTCGGCGGTATCGCGATCAAAGGCCATATCGATTCCGGTTCAGGCGGCCTTTTTACGATGTCAACCGACTGGATAGACAAACTTCCCTTGAAAGAAGAGGCCAAGGTTATGGGCCAGGCGATGCTGGCCGACGGCCCCCGCGAAATTTGGGGTGCCCAACTGGATGGTGATGTGGTTATTGGCGGGCAAACAATCAAAGACCCGCAAATTTCTTTCATGAACAATATCAATGGCGTTAATGTTGGTAGTGGTTTTTTCAAGGAGGGTGGTTTTCGCATCGACCGCGAAAATGACTTAATCGAATTTATCTATAACGCTAGGGATGAAAATTGATTAAACAACAGTCCACGGAACGATGAGGTTTTCACCTCTTTTCGCGGTGATTTTGTAGACTTTTTTAAGATTTTTCGTGGTCAACACCGCTTCCGCACTGCCGGAAGCGACAACCCGGCCTTTATCCAATAACGTCAGGGTATCGCAGAACCGCGCCGCCAAAGTCAGGTCGTGGAGAACAATCACCACCGCCCTGCCCTGGCTGGCCAGGTTTTTCAGAACCTGCATGACCCGAAGCTGGTGTTCGGGATCCAAGGACGCCACCGGCTCATCGGCCAGAAAGATCGGCGCTTCCACCGCCAGGGCGCGGGCCAGCAGGATACGCGCGCGCTCGCCTGCGGACAAAGACAAGATATTGCGATCCGCCAGATGGACACCATCGACAGCTTTAAGCGCCCGGTCGATCGCGGCTTCGTCTTTCCGGGTAAGCGTTTCAAAAAAACCACCATGGGGATAGCGCCCCAATGATACTATGGCGCGCGCGGTCATCGGCCAGTGAACCTCGTTGAGCTGGGGCAGGTAGGCAATTTTTTTGGCCAAATTCCGGTCTTTTTTGGGGTTGATGATATCACCCAGAACCTCAATATCGCGCGCGCCCGGCACCAGGCCAAGAACGGCCCGCAGCAGGGTTGATTTACCGGCGCCGTTGGGCCCGATCAGCCCGGTGACTTGGCCGCCACGGGCCTCGAATTCGACCCCGCGCAGGATTGGTTTGCCGCCCAGGGCGACATCGAGGTTACGTATGTTCAATGCGCTCATCGCATCGCCCGCCGGGTTGCAATCACATAATACAAAAAGAACGGCGCGCCCAAAAGAGCGGTCATGACGCCGATGCGCAGGTTTCCGCCGTGGGGCAAAATCCGGATCAAAACATCAGCCCCGACCAGGATCAGCGCCCCGGCCATGGCACTGGGGATAAAAATGCTGCGGGGATCGTGACCAAATAGCGGGCGCACCATGTGGGGTGCCACCAGGCCGACGAAACCGATAACCCCGGTGACCGCAATCGAAGCGCCGACGCTGAGCGCAACCCCGATAATCACCATTATTTTTGTCAGCTTTAAGTTGACGCCCAGCGAATGGGCGGCCTCGTCGCTCAGGACGGTCGCCTTCAGGGGCCGGGTGGCGGCAAACAAAACCCCCCAGCCAAGGACAATAAAGGGCAAAATAAGCGTCAAATCCGCCAGGCTGCGGTTGCTGAGCGAGCCCATAAGCCAAAACATGATGTCGTTAAAAGCAAACGGATTGGGCGACAGATTTAGCGCCAGCGCGGTCAACGAGGCGGCAAAAGAATTCAAAGCGACCCCGGCCAGGATCAGGGTCAAAACGCTGACATCCCACAGCACCACCAAAATCAAGAGGCTCATGGCCAAAAGCGCCATACCGATGGCTGCCAGCGGCAGGGCAATGTCAGTGAAGCCGGCAAAACCAAAATACAACACGATCACGGCGCCCAGCGCCGCCGAAGAGGAAACGCCGATAACCCCGGGTTCAGCCAACGGGTTTTTAAACAGCGCTTGCAGGGATGCCCCGGCAATGCCAAGGGTTCCGCCGACCACCAGCCCGAGCAACAGCTGCGGCAGCCTGAGGTCGCGGACAATGGTCTCTAGAAGCGGGTCACCGCTGCCAAAAAGTCCGGTAAAAACATCGCCGAAGCTGAGCGTGGCCGGGCCCGCCTTCAGGGAAAGCAGCGAGACAAAAGCGAGCAAGATAAAAAGCCCGCCATAAGCTATGGTCGTTTTAGGGAGTGGTTTCAAAGGTCCCCTCCTCCACCTTGGACCGGATCAATGCCGCCCCTTCCACGGCATACCACGCCGGGCAGCTTAAGTAACGGCTGGGAATGTCAACAACGCTGACATCCGCCATCGCCGCTTGCATCGCCGGATGGGCGGCAAAGCGCCAGCTTTCAGCATTGCCAATGCGGGCATTGAAAAAGCTGGTGATCAGGATATCGGGTTTGAATTTGATAAACGCTTCGACCTTGAAGCTGCTCCAGCCCTGGCCGCCCTCTTCTGCCATCAGGTTTTTCAGGCCGGCAAGTTCTATGGTCTGGTGCAGGAAGGTCCCTGATCCGGTGGTCACCCCGCTGGGGCTGACATAGAGGGCGCTTTGACCCAAGGCCGGTTTTTGCCGCAACGCCTGCAATTCGGCCTCGGTTTTCTGGCTCAACGCCGCCGCTTTCCCGGGTTGGTCAAGCGCGGCCCCAACCTCGCCCAGATCATCAAGCGCGTCTTCTATGGTATTGGGCAGGCCGGTCTTGACCACCCGGATGCCGAGGCGCTCCAACATCGTAACCAGCCCCGGATCACCGGCCCCGGTGGACAGCACCAGGTCGGGCCCAAGCAGCAGAATTTCTTCGGCAGTGCCAAAGTGTTGGGGAAATTTTTCCGCACGGGCAGCATAATAGGAAAAGGCCCCCCGTGAATCCTGGCTTAGGGCAATGATCTGGCGGTCTTCGGCCAACGCCAGTACCAGTTGGTCCGAGCACGAATCAAGAGAGATCACCCGGGGCAGCCCATCGCCAAAGGCGGGCGCTGCCCCGAGGGCTACCAACAAACCACTTATGGCCAACAAAGCTTTCATATGATTTTAAAAATTCCCCCGCACTCCGGCATAGGCGGAAATATCGGCGGTGCCAAACCCGAAAACTTCCTGGTAGGTTTCATCCAGCACGTTTTCGATCCGGGCATAGAGTGTAATCGTATCATAGACATCATAGGTCGCCCGGATATCAACCACCGTGAAGGAGGGCAACGTCACCCCGGTGTCCAATTGCTGGCCGGTAAAATTAATCCCGGCGGATAGTGAAACGCGGGCCGTGGGGTCAAAAGTCACAATGGCATTGAAGATATTCCTGGGGCGCCGCAGCAATAACCCGCCAGTGTTTTGGTTGATTGCATCAATGTGGGTGTAATTAGCGTCCAATGAAACGCTCTGCAGCGGCCGGGCGCTGAAAATAATTTCAACCCCCTGGGCCCGGGTCGCGGTTATATTGCCGTAGGTAAAGCTAACCAGGCTAAAATCAATCTGGTTTTGGGTGGTTCTTTTGAACCAGGTAACGCTTAGCGAGGTGTTGTCCTTGATAATCGCCTGCTCTACCCCAACCTCCCAGCCGCTAGCGTCTTCTGGCAACAAGTCCGGATCGCCAAAGGCGGAAAACAGCTGGAACAGGCTGGGCGCCTTGAAGCCTTCACCCCAGTTGGCGCGAAAGGTGGTACCGGTCCCGGGGATCCGGAAGTTGGCGGTTATCCGGAACGTGGTATGGCCGCCAAAGGTTTCGTGGTCATCATGGCGCACCCCGAAAGTGATGTTCAGGTTGCTGGCAGGCGCCGCAAGAAATTCCATAAACACACCGTTGATATCGGCTTCGGCCGCCAGGAACGAGGCAAACGGGCCAAGCAGTTCGGTGACGATGCTGCCCGACTGAAACTGCCCGCCAACCAGCACCGTGATTTTTTCATGCAGTTTGATCGTACTCAAAAGATCAATCGTGCGATTGCGGCTTTCTGAAATAAAACTCATGGTCCCGAATTCAAAATCGACCCGGTCAATATTTGACCAGGAAACCCGGGCTGTGTTTTCAACTTTTCCACCCAGCACCGCCCAGGTCGCAGCCAATGAGCCTTGCAAGTCTTCGGTTTCATTCAGGCCATCGCCATCAACAAATCCCCCGGTATTGAAATCGAAGGCATCATATTCCACCCGCGAATCGGCGCGGCGAATAATGCCATCAAACCAAAGATTTTCGGTCGGCTTCAGGCCAAAATTCCCGGTAAATACAAAGGTGTGAAAAGGGTCGCTCTCAGTATTGCCGGCATCCTCATCAGCGGCAGAAAAGCCATTGGTTCTGATCCCCGAGGCGGAAAAATTTGCAGAAAAAATGCCAGTGCGAAACCCTACATTGGCATTGCCGCGAAATGTACCAAAAGACCCGCCTTCAAGCGAACCGCTGGCTGAAAAAGGGGCATCTGCCTTTTTGGTGATAATGTTGATCACCCCGCCGATAGCATCCGACCCGTAAAGTGTGGATTGCGGACCGCGCAGGATTTCAATGCGTTCAATATTGTCGGAGGTCAGTGCGCCAAAATTAAACGAACCGGTCGGCAAGCTTAAGTCATTTATTTTTATGCCGTCGATAAAAACCAGGGTCTGGCCCGGTTCCGCGCCGCGAATACGCAAACTGGCTACGGTCCCGATCGAGCCACTTCTGGAGATGGTAATGCCGGGGGTGGATCGCAGCAATTCCACCACGCTCACCTTCTGGGTTTTCAGAATATCCTCTTCGGTCAACAAGGTGATGCTGGTCCCGGTTTCGCTTAAGGGGGTTGGTGTCCGGTTGCCGATCACAACCACCTCTTCGGTATCGGTTTCCTCCTCCCCGGCGCTGGCGTTGATTGGCATGCTTGAAATCAGCGCTGCGGCAAGCAGCGCCTTTGGGTGAAATTTGTTGGGTCTCATTGGTCTGGCTCCAAAAATTAAGGTTGAGCCAGCTTTTGGAAATTGGGTCCAGGAAAGCCGGCGACATAAATGTCGCCGCACGCGTTGATACGCACCCAATGTTTGTCCCGAACCTGGGAGGACGACTTAGGTGGCAGGTTTCCTGGCTTTGCGGGTCGCGGCCCTTTTCCCAAACGCCTTCCCGGTTTCCCAGTGGCTTTTGTTGGGGGGCTCGCCGCTAACAGTTGCGGGCACAGCCGCGGATTTGTTTAAAATAAACGCACCGCGTTCCCTATTATCCCCGGTCTTTTGGGGCACCATCTGAAATGAAATCTAAGGGAAAGAGCTTTCCCGGGCAAGGACGATTATATTTTTTATTTCGGCTTCGATTCACGGCGGTATTGGCCCAGCGCCGAAACAACCACCAAAAAATGTGACCTAAAGCAGACCTTCACTTCTGCTGCCACCATTCAGCATTTCGTTTACAAAATGTTTGCAAAACTTCCTATTTTCTATTTAGGTGTTACCTTCCCCGGACAGGGGACTTTTTTGAATGACCTTGGGGCGGCATCGCCACTGGGAGCCACTGGGATTGCAGGGGTCAATGTTTGAGCGTTTTAAGGGGCGAACAGCTTTAGATGTCAGATAACAACCAACAGGAAAAGACCCGCCGGTTAGCGACCATTTTGGCCGCTGACATTCTCGGCTATTCCAGATTGATGGATGCCGATGAGGAAGGCACCTACGCCGCGCTCCTCTCGGCCCGCTCCGAAGTTATTGAACCCAAAATCAAAAAGCACAAGGCCCGCATCGTCAAACACACCGGCGATGGTTTCCTGGCGGAATTTCCAACTGTCCTGTCAGCGGTCAAGTTTGCCATGGAGTTGCAAGAAGAAATGGCCCGCCGGGCCAAGGATGCCCCGAAAGACCTGAAGATCAAGTTTCGTATCGGTATTAATATCGGCGATATCATCGTCGATGATACTGGCGATGTATTCGGCGACGGCGTCAATATTGCCGCCCGGCTGGAAACCCTTGGGATTCCAGGCGGCATTTGCATCTCGGATTCGGTTTATCGGGCCGTCCACAAGAACCTGAAGGTCAAATTTGACGACCTCGGTGGCCAGAAGGTCAAGAACATCCCCGAGAAAATCCACGCCTATGATGTCAGGTGGCCCGGTGAGGGTGGCACACCGGATGAGCGTACGGTAAAAGCCACCTCAAAACGAAAATTTATGGCCCAGATGGCCGGGGCTGTGGCGGCAGCCGTGGCGCTTATCTGGATTGCCGTTTCGCAAATGTTTCCCTCTGAACCGGAGGTTGCTGCCGCCCTTGATAATTCTATTGCCGTAATGGCCTTCGTTAATATGAGCGATGACGCCAGCAACGAATATTTCTCCGATGGCATTGCCGAGGAACTCCTGAACCTGCTGGCCAAGATCCCGGAGCTTCGTGTGACTTCACGCACCTCGGCATTTTCCTACAAGGGCAAGGATATCGACACCCCGACAATCGCAGCAGAGTTGAATGTTTCTTATGTTCTTGAAGGTTCGGTCAGGAAATCCGGGAACCAGGTGCGCATCACCGCCCAGCTGATCGAGGCCCGCAGTGATACCCACATTTGGTCCGAAACCTATGATCGGACTCTTGACGATATTTTCGCCACCCAGGATGAAATAGCCGCCCGGGTGGTGGAACAACTAAAGGTCACCTTGCTGGGCGAAGCGCCTAAGGTGAGGGAGACCGACCCCGAAGCCTATGCCCTGGTCCTGCAGGCCCGCTATCTGGAGCAGCAGGGCACGTCCGACGCCTTTGAAAAATCCATAGCGCTTTTTGAACAGGCTCTGGAAATCGATCCGGACTACGCCGCGGCCTGGGCTGGCCTGGCCTCTGTGTACAGAGGGCAAGTGAGTATGGCGCTGCTGCCCATCGACGAGGGCTTCACACTGGCCCGCGAAGCGGCCAACCTGGCCCTGGAGATCGACCCGGCGAATGCACCGGCGTATCGCAGCCTCGCCAGGATCGCGATGGACTACGATCGCGACCTTGAGGCGGCAGCGCAGAATTACCAACGGGCGCTCGCCCTGGAAACGGCCAACACCAACAGCATCTCCGGCGCTGCCGCAATGGCCGCAAACCTTGACCGACTGGACCAAGCGATCTCGCTGGGGGAATACGTGGTCGCACGCGACCCGGTGAGTCCTGTCGGCAATAGGGCCCTGGGGCTTTATTATTTTTATGCCGGGCGCCTGGACGAGGCCATCGCCTCGTTCCGCACCACGCTGACCCTAAGTCCGGGCTACAGCGGCGCCTATTACAAGATCGGCGAGGCGCTGTTGTTGAAGGGCGAGCCGCAAGCGGCGCTGGCGGCCATACAGAAGGAGCCCTTAGAGGTATACCGCCTGATCGGCCTGGTGACGGCCCATCACGCGCTGGGCGACGCTGCCGCCTCCGATGCGACGCTTGCGGAGTTGATCGAGAAGTACGAAAAAGATGGGGCCTGGAATATCGCCTACGTGCTGGCGGTCCGGGGTGAGGCCGACCGGGCCTTCGAATGGCTGAGTAAGGCGGTGGCCTACAACGACGCGGGCCTGTCTGAGACTGTAACCACACCCCAGTTTGCCAACCTACACAACGATCCGCGCTGGCTGCCGTTCCTCGAAAGCATTGGCATGTCCCACGAGCAACTGGCAGCGATCGAGTTCAACGTCACCCTGCCCGAATAGGCACGGCTAGGGGAAAGGAAAATGTCATGAAGAATCTTTGGCGAATTGGACTAACGCTAATCCTGCTTGCTTTCAGCGGAAGTGGACAACAGGCGGACGAGCAGGACCGGGGAAGTTTGACCACCGATCCGGTTTACACCGATATGGGCGCTTATGAGCTTTATTTGCAGGCCCGCCAGTTGATCAGAAAACGTGGGTCCGCTTTAGAGGAGGCAGTCATTATTCTTGATGAGGTTATCGCCAGGGAACCCGACTTTGCCCCGGCCTGGGCGGCGCAATCATTGGCTTATTCCGTGATCCCCAATTATTTAGTGGAATTTAAGGGGGAAGCCATAAATGCACCTGAGGTTTTATTCCTGGGGGAAACTACGGCCTTCAGGGCGGTTGAATTAGATCCCAATCTGGCGGAGGCGCATTTGGCGATGGGCAATGCGCTAAGGTGGCGGCGGGTTTGGGGTGCAGCAGAGGATGAATATTTAAAGGCCTATGAGCTTGACCCCTATAATATTGATATTATAGAGGATGTTGCAGAATTTTATAACGCCGTTGGCAAGTATAAGGAAGCTCTGAAATATGCAGAAAAGGGCTATAAGTTAGAGCCTTTGGTTCCCTTAGCAATTGCAACCTATGCTACGAATCTTTCCTTCAATAGCCGTTATGAAGAAGCTGAGGTCATGTTTAAAAAAGCACTTGAAATTCAGCCGGGTTTTGCCTGGCCGTTAACATATCTCCGTGACCAATATTTGGGGTTTGGCGAGCTGGATAAAGCCATAGACATTGTTGAAGGCTGTGAACCGTGTTTGGCGAATCCTATTGTAGCTGCGAACGCTGAGATTTTAATAAAATACCGGGACGGCGAAATAACCCCCGAAGAAATCAAACAACTCATTCAGGAAGACAACAATTTTTTTTCGGGCGGAGTTGCTTTTATACTGGCGGGTGTTGAAGGCTTGCTGGATCAATATGAGACCCAGGCCTTTGGCCAGCCTGCTTATAATTTTTCCCTCTGGGGCGGCAAACCTTATGCCAGCGAATTGGTTAAAACAGAACGCTATAAACGGCTGGTAAAATATTTGGGTCTTGTCGATTACTGGCGGGTTCGGGGTTGGTCGGATAATTGCGAACCTGTTGGCGATGATGATTTCGAGTGTGGTTAGCGCTCAGGCGACGGGCCCGTAGCTCAGATGGGAGAGCGCTGCGTTCGCAATATGCCGAGAACCCTTATTTCATGCCCTATCCAAGCTGTTACCTCAAAAACTGTGTCCCAAAGCGTGTCCCATTTATTAACTCGTAAAGCTTTTTAATAGGTCTGCTTTTGACCCAAAGCAGTCTCTTTTGAGATCGACCTTACAGCCGGCATTGGCGTCAGGAAAAGCGGTTGGACGATCGCGCTAACACCCCGCGTTGCAATTAAAACAGGGTTGAGGGCGAAAACCAGCACTGCCCGGTTGGGAAGGTCGGCCGGATTGTGTATAATATGGCCATGCGGGTTTCAGGCGAAATCTGCCAGCGACTGATAGGGAGACCGCGGTAATGAGCAAAGCCAGGGCACGGGAGCGAAAAAAGGCCAGATTGGCGAAGCGCCCGGCGGCGACGGTGGCCCCTCGTGACGTGCATGATTCAGACAGCCAGCAGCTAAAGTTAGCAACCAATGGCGCATCGCCGTCTCAGTCGCAACTCAACCGCCTTCTAGAGCACTATCAAAGCGGGCGGTATGGCGATGCTGAGAAGTCAGCAATATCCATCACTGAACAATTTCCACACCATCAATTTAGCTGGAAAGTACTTGGGGCGGTGTTCCAAGAAACAGGTAGAATATCGGAGTCAGTAGTTGTCAGTCAAAAATCCGTGGAATTAGCTCCTCAAGATGCCGAAGCCCATAATAACTTGGGTAACACGCTGAAAGATCTTGGCAGATTAGAAGAGGCTGAAGCAAGCTTCAGACAAGCGATAGCACTGAAACCAGACTTTGCCGAAGCCCATAGCCACTTGGCCTTTACTCTGGTAGCAAAGGGCTTAACAGAAAGTGCCCTAGAGCATTTTAAAAGAAACCTTGATTTGGAAAGGGGTCAAAATCCTGTCAATCCGCATCATAAAAGTTTTAGACTAATCAGCAAAGCCAAAATTGATCACGACATTGAGCAGTTCGAGTACTTAGCTGCCTCGGGTTATGAGACTGAAAGGTTTCATGAACTTGCGACCCGCTATAAAAAGATATCCTCGGAAATCAATTGGCCATTAGACACAGAGACTCTTCCTCTAAGTGATCAGCATCTAAATGTTTTGGGAGATACTTATAATCGCCCCATTCATATCCTTGAAGCCCCTGCATTAGGCGAATTTTCGTTAGGTGATAACCTCGATGTGAATAAGATTACAGAGGACTATTTTGAGCATGAGTTCGGTTTAACTTATTTCGATGATTTTTTAAGTCCTACTGCCCTGAAGTCTCTCCAGGAATTTTTGCTCGGAAGTACGATCTGGTTTGATTTTTTTCATACTGGTGGATATATGGGAGCCTATCTAAAGGATGGATTGGCTTCTCCATTAATTCTACAAATTGCAGAAGATCTCAGGAAGAGCTTTCCCAAAATATTTAAAAATCACCCCTTAATCCAGCTCTGGGCATATAAATATGATAGCCGGGCTTGCGACAAAAATAATTCTTATACGGGAATAAATGTTCATGCAGATGCTGCCGCTATAAATGTAAACTTTTGGATCACCCCCAAATCGGCAAACTTGGATCCTTCATCGGGTGGATTAGTGGTATACAACGCCGTGGCGCCTTTAGTTTGGAATTTCGATGCTTATAATGGTAATGAAAAAAAGGCCCGTGAAGAGCTTCAAAATAGCAGTCAGAAAAAAACTATCGTGCCTTACAATGAAAATAGAGTTGTACTGTTCAATTCTAGTTTATGGCATGAAACAGATAAAATTGAGTTTAAAGAAGGATATGAAAATCGGCGTATTAACCTCACAATGCTATTCGGGAGGAGGGAATTATAAGAAGCTAGCATAACTATCGGTTCCTACAAAATAGACCAGCCATGGAGCCACACCTCAACCCCTTTCCTCCCTTGGTGATACCAAGGCTGCTGACCAAGCAGAGACTAATTCGTCCGAGTACCCGGTTGCTTCAATCCTTCTGGATTGCCAGGCGCCGCTTTGCTGGTCCTCACATCCGACATTTCAGGCCGTCGGCTTTTTTATAACGTTAACTTCGAGTCAAGAAGCGGACTGGTTACAAAAAATGTTTCACCTAACCCAGTGGGTGCCAATGTCCGGGTCGCAATGGGGACAGCGTTGGCCCGAGATAGAAAAGAAATTCCTGGAAAAAATTCGTAGAACCCTGACGCTGCTTCCGGCGTCGTAACAAGCACCGGAAAATATGACCCGAAGCGGACGTTCAGTTTTGCTGCCGCCATTCAGCATCTGGTTTACAAAATGTTTGCAAAAGTCCAAAAACTCTCCTTTGATGCTATCTTCTTAGACAAGGGGGCTTTTTTTGAATAACTTTTTCTCAGAACTGAAGCGACGAAATGTTGTCCGCGTTGGAATCGCTTACGTCGTGGTCAGCTGGGTAATCCTGCAATTTGTCAATATTATCCAGGAGATCGTGAGGTTTCCCGGCTGGTTCCCGCAAATGGTTCTGGTTCTTTTGATTATCGGGCTTCCCATAGCCCTTATTTTCAGCTGGGCATACGAGGTGACCCCAGAAGGTGTCAAAAAAACCGCCGAGGTCGATAAATCCAGTTCCATTACCCACGGCACCGGACAGCGGATCAACAAGCTGATCATCGGCGCGCTAGTGTTGGCGCTTGGCTTTATTGCCTACGATAAACTCATCGGCCCGGATGGGCGGGTGGTTACTCAGGTCGAAGCGGGACA
>SMVA01327531.1_pt1 | contig 17369 bp, 32 predicted proteins | sample 2456451 | NCBI WGS metagenome assembly SMVA01 (sample SAMN11095933, study PRJNA526329) | marine sediment metagenome | biome: Marine sediment; feature: Surficial sediment; material: Deep marine sediment; isolation source: Hadal surficial sediment | place: Pacific Ocean | collected 2014-05 | depth...
CTCAGATGGTGATGCCCGGTGATAATACTGAGATGTCGGTGGAGTTGATCGTGCCGATAGCCATGGACGACGGTCTCCGTTTCGCCATCCGTGAAGGTGGCCGCACCGTCGGCGCCGGACGAGTCACCAAGGTCATCAAGTGAGCGATCAGCAGAAGATCCGCATAAGGCTCAAGGCCTACGACCACAACGTTGTGGACGAGTCGTCGAAGAAGATCACCGAAACGGTGCTGCGCACCGAGGCCACGATCAAGGGCCCCATTCCCCTTCCGACCGAGATCCACCGTTACTGCGTCGTGCGTGGGCCCCACGTCCACAAGGACTCTCGTGAGCACTTCGAGATGAGGATCCACAAGCGTCTCATCGACATCATCGACCCGACCCCAAAGACGGTCGACTCTCTCATGCGTCTCGAACTGCCCGCGGGCGTGGAGGTTGAGATCAAACTATGAAGGCGATACTCGGACAGAAACTGGGTATGACCCAGATCTTTGACGACGAGGCCCGGGCTATCCCGGTGACCGTCGTCAAAGCTGGTCCTGTCCGCGTAGTCCAGGTGAAGACCATCGAAAGGGATGGCTACAACGCCATCCAGATCTCCTTTGGCGAGATGAAACCCGGTAAGGCCAACAAACCCGAGGCCGGTCATTACGCCAAGGCCGGGGTTGCTCCTGGCACCCATCTCGTCGAGGTCAAGGTTGAAGATCCGAGTGAATATCAGGTCGGCCAGGAAATCAAGGTCGCCGAGGTGTTTAAACCCGGTACCAGGGCTGATGTCTCCGGTGTTTCCAAAGGCAAGGGTTTTTCCGGTGTCATGAAGCGTCACAACTTCAAGGGACTGCCCGCGTCGCACGGAACCCAGAAAAAGCACCGCGCCCCTGGCTCAATTGGCGCCTGTGCCACCCCGGCCCGCGTTTTCAAGGGAATGCGTATGGCCGGTCGCATGGGTGGCGAGAAAGTCACGACACTCAGTCTCGAGGTCGTCGGCGTCGATGAAGAGCGCGGTTTGCTGCTACTCGGTGGATCGGTGCCAGGACCCAAGGGCTCAATCGTTCTTGTCAGAGAGGCGGTGAAGGCTCGTGGCTGATGTGAAAGCTCCTCTCTACAAGTCAGATGGCGCCGTCAGCGGCGACATCGAGTTGGACCCCGAAGTGTTTGGCATTGAGCCGAACCTCCACGTTCTTCACCAGGTGGTGACTGCACAATTGGCCGCAGCGCGCTCCGGCAGCGCCAACACGAAAACCCGTGGTGAGGTTCGTGGTGGCGGCCGCAAGCCCTGGAGGCAGAAGGGCCTCGGTCGTGCCCGGCACGGCTCGATTCGCTCCCCACAGTGGGTTGGCGGAGGTGTCGCTCATGGCCCCAAGCCTCGTGACTACAGCCAGCGCACGCCCAAGAAAATGAAGCGGCTCGCCCTGTACAGTGCTCTTTCGGCTCGTGCCTCGGAGTCGGCCGTCAAGGTCGTCGAGGACATCGACTGGGCCAGCCCGAAGACAAAGCAGGCGGTTGGCCTTCTCGATGCAATAGAGGCCGGCGGAAAGACACTGTTCGTTCTCACCCGACTCGACGGTGTTGCTGGCAGGTCGTTCCGCAACCTTCCTCAGGTGCGCCTGGTAGAACCTGGTCATCTCACGCCCTACGACGTTCTATGGTCCGACCAGGTGGTATTCACATCCCACACGGTGGGGTCGGTGGGCCGAAACAGCTCGTACGAAATCAGTGACTCAGACTTTGTGATCGATGTTGGGGGTGACTCCTGATGAAGACGAGCCATGACATCATCTTTGCTCCGGTAGTTTCTGAGAAGTCTTACGACCTCATCGATAACGAAAACACCTACACCTTCGAGGTGGACCCCCGCTCCAACAAAGAGGAGATCCGGGACGCCATCGAAGAGGTTTTCGACGTCACGGTCCTACGGGTCAACACGATGAACCGCAAAGGCAAGCGCAAGCGCAGTGGCTACACGATCGGTAGGCGCAAGGACGTCAAGCGCGCCATCGTCAAAATCGCCGAAGGCGATTCGATAGATCTGTTTGGAGTCTGAGATGGCAGTCAAAAAGCGCAAGCCGACATCACCCGGGCGCCGGTTCCAAACGGTTTCGGATTTTGCCGAGATCACGACCGACAAGCCCGAGAAGTCCCTTATCGCAAAGAAATCCAAGACCGGTGGTCGCAATACCTATGGACGGGTGACCTCGCGTCATCGTGGTGGTGGGCACAAACAGCGCTATCGAATCATCGACTTCAAGCGTGAGAAAGACGGGATCATGGCACGCGTCGCCTCGATTCAGTACGACCCCAACCGAAACGCTCGCATCGCCCTGCTCAACTACGTGGACGGTGAGAAGCGCTACATCCTTGCTCCTCTCGGGGTGAAGGTGGATGACCGGTTGGTGTCAGGTGCCAAGGCCGAAATCCGGCCAGGCAATGCCCTGCCCCTACGGAACATCCCAGCCGGAACGACGGTGCATGCCATCGAGATGCGTCCCGGTGGCGGAGCCAAGTTGGCTCGATCCGCCGGCGCCTCGGTTCAACTGATGTCAAAAGAGGGCGACCTCGCCCTCTTGCGTCTCCCCTCCGGCGAGATGCGCCAGGTGCCTCTCGATAGCCGTGCCACGGTCGGTCAGGTGGGCAACACGGAGGCCGAGTTGATCAAGATCGGCAAGGCCGGTCGCAACCGCTGGAAGGGTGTCCGCCCGCAGACTCGTGGTGTTGCCATGAACCCCGTCGACCATCCCCTCGGCGGTGGTGAGGGCAAATCCTCCGGTGGTCGCCACCCGGTGAGCCCGTGGGGCAAGCCGGAGGGCCGCACCCGTAGCAAGAAAAAGCCCTCTAACAAGTACATCGTGCGCCGTCGCACAAAGAAAGGACGCCGATGACACTAACCGCAGGAAGGAATGTCTAATGGCGCGTAGTTTGAAGAAGGGCCCCTTCGTCGACGAGCACCTGGCCAACAAGGTCGATGAGCTCAACCGAACAGGCCAAAAGCGCGTGATCAGGACCTGGTCCCGACGCTCCACGATCATCCCGGAGATGATCGGGCACACCCTTGCCGTCCATGACGGTCGTAAGCACGTGCCCGTGTACGTCACCGAGTCGATGGTCGGTCACAAGCTGGGAGAGTTCGCTCCTACCCGCACTTTCCGCGGCCATGCAGACAAGGCGGCCTCGAGGCGATGAAGGTCAAAGCCCAGTCCCGCTTTATCCGCCAGTCGCCCTACAAGGTGCGTCGGGTGCTCGATCTGGTCCGGGGTCTTCCCGTCGTCGAGGCCGAGCACATGCTTCGGCTCACCCCACGAGCCGCCGCGGATCCGATTGCAAAGGCTCTGAAATCAGCTGTCGCCAACGCCGAGCACAATCACGCTTTGGACCCCGAGGATCTGGTGATTGCCGAGGCCTTCGCCGATGAGGGCCCGACCCTGAAGCGCTTCCGCCCGCGCGCACGCGGTCGCGCCAGCCGGATCAACAAACGCACGAGTCACATCACGATCGTGGTTTCCGACATGGATGAGGAGGTGAGCTGAGTGGGTCAGAAGGTACACCCCTATTCGTTCCGTCTTGGTGTGACCACTGATTGGAAGTCGAAGTGGTTCTCCGAGAAGGAGTATGCAGCCTTTGTCAACGAGGACTGGAAGATTCGCGACTACCTCCGTGGGGAGTTGAAGCGTGGAGCCGTGTCGCGAATCGACATCGAGCGCACACGTGACCGGCTCATCGTCGACATCCACACAGCCCGCCCCGGTGTAGTCATCGGCCGTAAGGGTTCGGAGGCGGAGCGTCTCCGCAATGGCCTCGAGGAGATCACCGATCGTCGGATCAAGCTGAATATCAACGAAGTGAAAGATCCGGATCTCGACGCCGCTCTTCTCGCCAGGGGTATCGCCGACCAGATCGAGAACAGGATTGCTTTTCGCCGCGCCATGAAGCGCGCAGTCGCCTCCGCTCTCAAAGCCGGTGCGGAAGGTGTTCGCGTCGAATCCAAGGGTCGTCTCGGCGGCTCAGATATGGGCCGCCGTGAGTGGTACCGCGAGGGCCGTGTCCCACTCCACACCCTGCGGGCCGACATCGACTACGGAACAGCCACAGCGCGTACCTCCGTTGGCGCTATCGGCGTCAAGGTGTGGGTCTACCGGGGTGATTTCGTCGACCGTGTTCGCGTCTCAGGCGAGCGGATTACCGCAGAGGCCGATCTGGCCACCGGTGGTCCCGCCCGTCGCACTCAGAAGAGTCTCAAGTCTCGCGCCGAAGAGGCGGCAGGAGTTGGGTCCGGGAAGCCGCGTCTCATCGAAGCCGGTGGAGGCAAACGCCCTGTCGAATCCGCCAGCAAGGAAACCGGCGGCCGGAAGTTGATCGAGGCCGGTGGTGGGCGACGCCCCACTGCTGCCGAGGCCAAGGTCCAGTATGAGAGTGCTCAAGACGAGCAGACCGTGTCGCAAGATGCTGCCAAGGCTGGGGAGGGCGCCGAGGAAGAGGCCAAGGAGACCGTTGCACAAGTTGCGGCTGAAGCTGAAGCCCCAGGTATGTCGGAGGAGGAATGATCTCTAAGTATCAGGTACCAAGTATCAGGTGCCAGAACGGAAACTCCGCGAGATCGGGGTACCAGGTACCGGTTACCTGGTACGGCCCACCGAAGCGAGGCCATTCATGTTGATGCCCAAGAGAACCAAGCATCGCAAGATGCATCGAGGGCGCATGTCCGGCGTCGCCAAAGGTGGCACCAAGGTCAACTTTGGGGAGTATGGATTGCAGGCTCTCGAGCCCGCGTGGATCACCTCCCGTCAGATCGAGGCAAGCCGTGTCGCCATCACTCGTGCGGTCAAGCGTGGGGGGAAGGTTTGGATCACCATTTTCCCGGACAAGCCGGTGACCCAGAAGCCTGCTGAAACCCGAATGGGCTCGGGCAAGGGAAACCCAGAATTCTGGGTGGCCGTTGTGAAGCCGGGCCGCGTCATGTTCGAGCTTGCGGGGGTGTCTGAAGAAATGGCCCGCGAGGCCATGCGCAAGGCGAGCCACAAGCTTCCGATCAGAACCAGATTCGTGAGCAGGGAGGACGCATGACCACGGCGGAAATCCGTGAACTCACAGCCGAAGAGTTGGTCGATGCTCTCGCCGAGGCCAAAGAGGAGAAGTTCAACCTTCGTTTCCAGGTGGCCACCAACCAGCTCGACAACACCGCCCGTATCCGGGTGGTCAAGACAGACATCGCGCGCATCCTCACTGTGATGCGAGAACGTGAGCTAATGGCAGTCCATGAGGTCGCTGCCGAGGAGATTGCCTGATGGCTGAGAACGAAATCCGAAGTCGCCGCAAGGTGCGCGTTGGCGTTGTTGTCTCGGATAGCCGTGACAAGACGATCACCGTCGAAGTGCCGAACCTGACTGCGCACCCCCGGTATGACAAGGTCGTCCGTCGCAGCACCAAGTTTCACGTTCACGACGAGACCAACCATGCCCAGGTAGGTGACACGGTCGAGATCATGGAGACACGTCCCGTCTCGAAGCAGAAGCGGTGGCGTCTTGTCGAGATCGTGGAGCGTGCCCGATGATTCAACAGGAGTCCCGCCTCAAAGTGGCGGACAACACCGGTGCCCGCGAGGTGCTTTGCATCCGGGTACTCGGCGGCTCGTCCCGTCGCTACGCAGGAATCGGAGATGTGATAGTCGGGGCCGTCAAAGACGCCACACCTGGCGGGTCCGTCAAGAAGGGCGAAGTTGTCAGGGCCGTGGTGGTGCGTACCAAGAAGGCGGCGCGACGCCCCGACGGCACCTACATCCGATTCGACGACAACGCCTGTGTGATCATCGATACCAACAGACAGCCCGTTGGAACCCGCATCTTCGGTCCCGTGGCTCGGGAATTGCGTGACCATCGCTTCATGCGGATCATCTCCCTTGCTCCTGAGGTTCTCTGATGAAACTCAAGACCGGAGACAAGGTGATGGTCATTTCCGGCAAGGATGCCGGTAAGGAGTCGAAGGTCAGCAAAGTCTTCCGAGCGAAGGGGAAGATCCAGGTCGAAGGGGTCAACACCGCCAAGCGTCACACCAAGCCGACGGGTACGACGATGCAGGGTGGGATCATCGACAAGGACATGCCGATCGACGTTTCCAACGTGATGATCGTATGCGAAGAGTGTGGCCCCACTCGGATCGGCCATCAATTCGATGAGGATGGTGTCAAGCACCGCATTTGTGTGAAGTGTGGAGGTGAGTTGTGAGCGACGCCCCACGCCTCAAGATCAAGTACGACGAAGAGGTCGCTGCCCAACTCAAGGACGATCTCGGTCTCGAGAATGTGATGCAGGTGCCGACGCTCCACAAGATCGTCCTCAACATGGGTCTCGGCGAGGCCGTTGGCGACAAGAAGGCCATCGGTGAGGCCATCGACGAACTGGGCCTCATCACCGGTCAGAAACCCCGTGTGAACAAAGCACGCAAATCGATCGCCAACTTCAAGCTCCGGGAGGGCATGCCGATCGGTGTTTCGGTGACTCTGCGCGGTGTGAACATGTGGGAATTCTTCGATCGACTGTTGTCCATTGCCATCCCCAGAGTGCGCGACTTCCGCGGACTCAACCCGAAGGCATTCGACGGGCATGGCAACTACAGCGTTGGCGCTTCGGAACAGTTGATATTCCCTGAAATCGATTTTGACATGGTGACGACAACCCGTGGTCTGAACATCACGATCGTCACCACAGCGGAGAACGATGAGCAAGGAAAGGCCCTGCTCGATGCCTTCGGGTTCCCTTTCCGCAAGGTCCAGGTAGAAGTTTGAGGAGGATGTGAATGGCTAAGAAATCAATGATCGCCAAGGCCAAGAGAAAGCCGAAGTTCAAGGTCAGGGGTTACAACCGCTGCAATCGTTGCGGTCGTTCCCGTGCCTACATACGCGACTTCGGTATGTGCCGGATCTGCGTGCGTGAGTTGGCCTCCCGTGGTGAACTACCCGGTGTGCGAAAGGCGTCCTGGTGACAGTGGGCACTGATCCAATTGCGGACATGCTCACCCGCATCCGCAACGCCGTTGCTGTGGGTCATGAGCGTGTCGCAATGCCGTCGTCCAACGTGAAGGTCCGTATTGCCCAGATCCTTGTGGATGAGGGCTTCATCGATCGCTACGACGTGTTAGAGGAAGGCCACCGCCGCCGGCTGGAGCTGGTGCTTCGGTATGGCGATCGGCGTCGGTCGGTCATCGAGGGGCTAAAGCGCATCTCGAGACCCGGTCACCGCGTTTATCGAGGTTCCCGTGAGTTGCCCCGTGTCCAGGGTGGTATTGGAGTGGCCGTTGTCTCAACGAGCCAGGGGCTTCTTCCGGATCGGGAGGCGCGACGTCGCCATCTGGGCGGCGAAATCCTCTGTGAGGTTTGGTGACATGAGTCGTATCGGAAAGAAGCCAGTGACGGTGCCGTCAGGAGTCGATGTGACAATCGACGGAAGCAACGTGACTGTCAAAGGTTCCAAGGGTGAGCTGACACGCGACTTCAACGAACGTGTGTCCTTTGAGGCGGGCGACGGTGAGCTAACAGTCAACCGCCTCGATGACACGAGGGAGTCAAAGGCCCTCCACGGCTTGAGCCGTGCGCTGCTCCACAACATGGTCGTGGGTGTGACCGATGGCTTCAGCAAGGAGTTGGAGATCCAGGGCGTTGGCTATCGAGCGGTTCTCAAGGGCAACAACGTCGAGCTCCAGGTGGGGTTCAGCCATTTGGTTCTGGTTGAGGCCCCGGAGGGCATCACATTCGAGGTGCCAGAGCCAACCAAAATCAAGATCTCAGGCATCGACAAGGAGAAGGTCGGCCAGGTGGCCGCCAACATTCGCAAGGTCCGTCCGCCCGAGCCCTATAAGGGTAGGGGCATCCGGTACGTCGGCGAATACGTTCGCCGCAAGGCTGGAAAGGCAGGTAAGTGATGAGGGGTTCCCGACATGATGCCCGCTCTCGCCGTCACACTCGGGTGCGCAAGCGCATACGCGGTACCGAGGCGCGTCCCCGGTTGGCGGTGTACCGAAGCAACCGTTACATCTACGCCCAGGTGATCGATGACGTCGATGGCCACACGCTTGCTGCTGCATCTTCGCTGGAGATGGACCTCAGGTCGGATTCGTTGAACGTCGGCACTGCGACCAAGGTAGGCAGCCTCGTGGCGAGCCGTGCCAAGGATGCCGGTGTCTCGGCGGTTGTCTTCGACCGGGGCGGGTTCAAGTTCCATGGAAAGATCAAAGCCCTTGCCGAGGCCGCTCGCGAGGAAGGATTGGAGTTCTAGTGGCACGTCAACATCGTCCAGGCTCGGAAAAGAGCCAATACGACGAACGCGTCATCCAGATCAACCGCGTGGCAAAGGTTGTCAAGGGTGGCCGTCGCTTCAGCTTCACAGCGCTCGTTGTGGTCGGTGACGGCGAAGGCAAGGTCGGTGTCGGATACGGCAAGGCCAAGGAAGTTCCGGCAGCGATCCAGAAGGGCATTGAGCAGGCGCGCAGCAACATGGCCATGATTCCGATGGCCGGTCAGACAATTATTCATGAGGTCATCGGTCGCCACGGTGCTTCCCGTGTGCTCATCAAGCCTGCGGCCCCTGGCACCGGTGTTATCGCCGGTGGTGCGGTCCGTCAGATCCTCGAGGCTGCGGGTGTCAAGGATGCCCTTGCCAAGTCTCTCGGCTCACCAACCCACCTGAACGTGGCCCGGGCTGCCTTTGCCGGCCTCATGGCCCAACGTCGTCCCGACGAAGTCGCCAAAGCAAGGCACAGGAAGGCCGAGGACTTCGTTCCTCCTGGTCTACTCGCTGCCTACAACGCGACGGAGTCGATGCGAGCTCAGGCCACAGATTCTCCACCCAGAAGCTGAGATAGCGAATGGCCAAGGCAAAGAAGAAGACCGTGAAGATCACATTGAAGAGGTCAACGATCGGCGAGAAGCCGAAGACCCGAGCCACCGTTGAGGGACTCGGTCTTCGCAAGATCAACCACACCGTCACCCAGGTGGATTCCCCCAGTCTCCGGGGCATGCTGGCCAGGGTTCGGCACCTCGTCGAGGTCGAGGAGAGCTAATGAGCGAAGAAAAGAACCAACTAAAACTCCATCACCTGTCACCAGCCCCCGGATCCAAGAAGAAGAAGATCCGTGTTGGACGCGGTGAGGGTGGTCGTCGCGGTAAGACAGCCGGTCGTGGCACCAAAGGTCTCAAGGCTCGCAACTCGCTGCGTCTTGGTTTCGAGGGTGGGCAGACTCCGCTGGCAATGCGTCTTCCCAAGCTGAGGGGTTTCAGGAACCCGAACAAAGAGGAGTTCGCCATTGTGAACCTCTCCGCATTCGACGTCTTTGACGCCGGTGGCGAGATAACTCCCGAGTCGCTGCGTGAGCGTGGTCTGATCCGTCACAAGGGCCGGGTGAAGGTCCTCGCTGAGGGTGACCTCGACAAGGTCTTCATAGTGAAGGCCCATGCGTTCAGCGCGGCGGCGAAAGAGAAGATCGAATCCGCAGGAGGGTCCGTTGAGGTCATCGAGTGATCTCAACCGCCCCGTACCAGTTACCGAGTACTTGGTACCAAACTCCTAGTACCAGACACCCAATCCTCGATACCGAGTAGACACACATGCTTTCCATCTATCGCAACATGTTCAAGGTCCCGGACCTACGGGCGAAGATCCTCTTCACGCTCGCCATGTTCGGTGTCTACCGCCTTGGCGCCACCATTCCGGTGCCCGGCATCGACCTGGACGCTGTTCGATTGTTCCAAACCCAACAACAGGCGGGTGGAATCTACGGTTTGCTCAACCTGTTCTCTGGCGGCGCCCTCGAACAGTTCTCGGTGTTCGCCTTGGGGATCATCCCCTACATCACGGCGTCGATCATCATGCAGTTGCTCACCGTTGTGATCCCGAGACTGCAGACGCTACAGGAGGAAGGGGAGTCGGGTCGCAAGGTGATCACCCAGTGGACACGGTACATGACCGTGATCCTGGCTCTCATCCAATCGACCGGGTTCACATTCCTTTTCCATTCCGGCCGATTCACCAACGGCATCGACCTGATTCCGAACTACACGCCCGGCCGCGTTGTCCTGATCGTGCTGACGATGACGGCGGGCACCGCCATGGTGATGTGGCTCGGTGAGCTCATAACCCAGCGAGGCGTGGGCAATGGGATGTCGCTGATCATCTTCGTGGCGATTCTCAGCCAATTCCCCTTCATCTTCGGTCAGGTCTGGAGCCAGACCGGCGCCGCCGGCCTGTTTGGTCGCTTCGGAGTGATCACCGCGGTGTTCCTGTTCATGATCGTGGCCATCATCTTCGTCGACCAGGGGCAGAGGCGGATTCCGATCCAGTTCGCCAAACGGGTGCGCGGACGTCGGGTTCTCGGCGGTCAATCCACCTATATCCCGCTGAAGGTCAACACCGCCGGTGTGATTCCCGTGATCTTCGCCACCTCGGTGCTCCTGATTCCGACGCTGATCATCACGGCAATCCCCTCGGACGCTGCGTGGCTTCAGACGATCTTCCGCTGGATCGACGACAACCTCGGTGCCGGTCAGCGCGGTGTCTCCTGGTGGTACATCGCCATCCTGTTCGGTCTGATCGTGTTCTTCACCTACTTCTACACGGCGATTCAGTTCGATCCCGAGCAGCAGGCCGAGATGATCCAGAGACAGGGTGGGTTCATTCCTGGTGTCCGCCCCGGTCGTCAGACTGCGAAGCACCTCTCGTTCATCCTCAACCGGATCACCCTCCCCGGTTCCATCTTCCTGGGCACCATTGCGATCCTCCCGGCCATCGCCGGCGCTATCTGGAACATCCAGATCTCGTTCTCCGGTGTGTCGATTCTGATCGTGGTCGGGGTGGCGCTGGAAACGATGAAACAGATCGAGTCCCAGCTCACGATGCGCAACTATGAGGGAATACTCAGTTGACGCTCAGACGTACCCGGCGGAGGACCGCTCAGTGCGCCTCCTATTCATAGGCCCACCCGGTGCCGGCAAGGGAACCCAAGCACAGCGTGTCGCCGAGCGACTGGGCATTCCTCATGTGTCCACCGGAGAAATGTTTCGCCACCATGTCGCCAACGGCAGTGAACTCGGCATGAAGGTCGAAGTCATCATGGCGGCTGGGGATTACGTGCCAGATGAGATCACCGTCGCGATGCTCAAACAGCGAATCGGCGAGCCCGAGGCGGCCGGTGGCTACATCCTCGACGGCTTTCCTCGAACCGTTGCTCAGGTCAGGTCACTCGACGATCTGATCGGCGAGGACGGACTCGACAAGGTTGTCGTATTCGAGGTCGATGAGACCGAGCTCGTCGAGCGAATGCTCTCCAGGGGCCGTGCCGACGACACCTCCGAGACCATTCGCAAGCGATTCGAGGTGTACATGGCGCAGACCCGGCCCCTGCTCGACATCTATGACGATCGAGGCATAACAGTCAGCGTTGATGGCTTGGGGGAGATGGACGAGGTCACCGACCGCATTGTCGATGTCCTCGAGAGCCGCCACCAACCTGGCACGCCGGTGTGATCACCATCAAGAGTCGTCGTGAGTTCGCCAAGATGGCGAGAGCCGGCACGGCCGTGGCCGCCGTGCTCGAGGCGATTCGTGAGGCAGCACGTCCTGGCGTTTCTCTCATCGCGCTCGACGAGATTGGTGCGAAGGTGATTGCCGACCACGGTTGCACCGCCTCATTTCTCGGTTATCTGGGCAGCTACCCGGCGACTCTCTGTCTGTCACCAAACGATGTGATTGTTCACGGCATCCCGGACTCCTCCAAGCTTCGTAATGGCGACATTCTCTCGGTTGACGCCGGTGCGATCTACGAGGGCTTCCACGGTGACGCTGCCCTCACCATCGGCGTCGGGGAGACCGCCCCCGAGGCCCAGCACCTCATCGACACGACCAGGGAGGCGATGTGGGCCGGCATTCACCAGGTCCGGAAGGCCAATCGTCTTGGTGATATCGGGTCTGCCGTTCATGCGATCGGTGAGGCCAGTGGCTACGGGGTCGTTGAAGAGTACGTGGGGCATGGAATTGGACGTCAGATGCACGAAGAGCCCCAGGTCCCCAATTACGGGACACCGGGGAAGGGATTGAAGCTCAAAACCGGAATGGCGCTGTGCATCGAACCGATGTTCAACATGGGGAGACGTGACACAAAAGTCGATCCCGATGGGTGGACCGTTCGCACCGATGATGGGGGTCTTTCCGCTCACTGGGAGCACACGGTGGCCATTACGCCTGACGGTCCACAGATTTTTACCGCCGGCGACAAACCTGTCCCGGTGGGATTTGAGGAGGCACAGGCCCATCGCTAGCATTACAGAGTCTGTGTCGCTCTTTTTGTCGACAGAGACGGGTTCGATCCAGGGCATCGTCGTCCGCAACCACTCACAAGACGCTTGGGTTGCGCATGGCGGTGGCTTGGTAGTGCTCGCGCGCAATGATGGGCTTGGAGAGCAAGCCCGGGCGCGGTCTAAGACTTGGAGATTGAGATGAAGGTAAGGCCTTCTACCAAGAAGATGTGTGAAAAGTGTCGGATCATTCGGCGTCGTGGCCGGGTATGGGTGATCTGCAGTAATCCCCGTCACAAGCAAAGGCAGGGCTGAGCGTTGGCTCGTATATCAGGTGTCGACATTCCGCGTGACAAGCGGCTCGAGATCTCGCTGACCTACATCTACGGCATCGGTTTGACCCGATCGCAGCAGATATGTGCCGAGACTGGCGTCGATCCCGACACACGGGTCCGCTCCATGACCGACGACGAAGTCTCCAAGGTCCGGCGTTTTATCGAAGCCAACTACCAGGTCGAAGGTGACCTGCGGCGAGAGGTTCAGCAGAACATCAAACGAAAAATCGAGATCGGCAGCTACCAGGGCATCCGCCACCGTCGCGGCCTGCCGGTCCGTGGTCAGCGGACACATACCAACGCCCGCACCCGGAAAGGTCGTCGAGTTGCGATCGCCGGCAGAAAAAAGGTCACAACATAATTAGGAGTCAAGGGTGACTACCCAGCAAGGCACCAAAAGGGTCCGCCGTCGCGAGCGTAAGAACATCTCGCATGGTCAGGCCCACATCAAAGCCAGTTTCAACAACACGATTATCAACATCACCGATCAGAAAGGCGCCACGGTGGCCTGGACCTCTGGTGGTTCGGTTGGCTTCAAGGGCTCTCGGAAGTCCACGCCATACGCCGCCCAGGTCGCTGCCGAGGAGGCGGCCCGTCGGGCGGGAGAACACGGCATTCGCAAGCTCGACGTGATTATCAGTGGAACCGGCTCAGGTCGTGACACTGCTGTCCGCACATTGCAGAATATGGGCCTGGAGATCACCTGGGTGAAGGACGTGACTCCGCTTCCCCACAATGGCTGCCGTCCAAAGAAACGCAGGAGGGGCTAAGTGTCTCGCCAACGTCACGAGGCGAGGCACTGATGGGTCGTTACACAGGGCCCCGTCACAAGCCGTGCCGACGAGCACGCACACCGCTCTGTCAATCCAAACGCTGTCCCGTGGAGCGTCGTCCCTATCCACCGGGCGAGCACGGCCGTGGTCGCATCCGTGAAAGCGACTACCTGATTCAGCTACGGGAGAAGCAGAAACTGCGCACGATGTACGGTGTCCTCGAGAAGCAGTTCCGTCGCTACTACAAGGAAGCCGACCGTCGCCGGGGAATCACCGGTGACGCCCTTCTCCAAATTCTGGAACAGCGTCTCGATAACGTCGTTTGGCGTTCTGGCCTCACGGCCACACGACCCCAAGCTCGTCAGCTGGTGAACCACGGTCACTTCCGGGTGAACGACAAGAAAGTGGACATCCCGTCCTATCAGGTCAAACCCGGTGACGAGATCACCATTAAGGACCGAAGCACCGACCTGATCGTCATCCAGCACTCCATAGATACCCAAGGACGTCCGGTTCCGGATTGGCTCGAGGTGAATGTTGACGAGCGCAAGATTGTCGTAAGTGCCCATCCCCGTCGTGATCAGATAGACACAGACATCAACGAGCAGTTGATCGTCGAGCTCTACTCGAAGTGAGGTAAATCAGGTTGTTTATCGTTCAGCGTCCCCAAATTGAAGAGGAAGTCCTTTCGGACAACCGTTCCCGCGTAGTTGTGGAGCCGCTCGAGCCAGGCTTTGGCTACACGCTCGGCAATACGATGCGTCGGACTCTTCTCTCCCGGATCCCAGGTGCCGCCATCACTTCGATCCAGATCGAAGGTGTCGAGCATGAGTTCTCGACCATAAAAGGTGTGCTCGAGGATGTCGTGGACATCATTCTCAACATCAAGCGCGTCGTGATTCGTATGGACGGCGTCGAGGAGCAGAATTTGTACTTGTCGGCCAAGGGTGCTGGTGGTGTGACTGCCGGTGATCTGAAACTTCCGGCCGGTGTCGAGGTGGTCAACCCCGATGCTCCCATCGCGACGCTCAGCGCCTCGGGTCGTCTCGAGATGGAGCTGACCGTGGCCCCAGGTGTCGGTTATCGAACGGCCGATGGCAACAAGGGTGGAAGTCTGACGATCGGTGTCATCCCGGTCGATTCCATATTCTCCCCGGTCCGCAAGGTCGCCTACAAGGTCGAGAACACCCAGGTCGGTCAGATGACCAACTTCGATCGCCTCGTTCTCGATATCGAGACCAACGGTGCCATCGATCCAGCCGAGGCCGTGTCCTCGGCTGGCAAGACCCTTGGTGAGCTGATGGGTCTCTTCGCCGACATCGGTGAGGGTCAAGGTCTCGAGTTGGGTGACGTCGAGCCCGAAATCTCCAGTTCACCGGACCTCGATCTTCCGATCGAGGCACTCGACTTGTCAGAGCGCCCCCGCAACTGTCTGCGCCGTGCCCAGGTCAAGACGGTGGGTGAGCTCGTGGAGCGCACCTCCGATGATTTGCTCAATATCACCAACTTTGGTCAGAAGAGCCTCGACGAGGTGATCGCCAAGCTCGACGAGCTCGGTCTGAGCCTCGCCGACTCACCAAGTGGGCGCGACCTCTGATGCCCCGCCCCCGCAAGGGCCCTCGTCTCGGCGGGTCGCCGTCTCACGAGAAGCTGATGCTGGCCAACCTGGCCACGGATCTCTTCATATACGAGAAGGTGGCCACCACCGAGTCCAAGGCAAAGGCGGTACGACCGCTGGCGGAGAAACTGATCACAAAGGCTCGCAAGGGCGACCTCCATTCCCGTCGCATGGTCATGAAGACCATCACCAACAAAGAAGCGGTGGTCCGGTTGTTTGAGGAAGTGGCCCCCCGTTACGTCGACCGCCCCGGCGGTTATACCCGTATCACCAAACTCGGTCCCCGTCGCGGCGATGGCGCCGAACAAGCCATCATCGAGTTGGTCTAGCCGAGCGGAGCTCGGCTGGGCGTGCTAGGCACCAGGTACTCAGAAAGCCAGGCACAGGCTGGTCTTTCTAATTGGCGATGATTCCGAGTAGAACCCCGACTACGAGTATCGCCAACCCGAAGAGCAGCACGTGGACCGGTGCCATGCGGCCCGGCAGCCACTTGGAGGCAAGCATGGGATCGGTGAAGACGATGGCACCAAGCATCACCGTGAGTAGGCCGAAGACGAGCAGGACAATCGAAACGGGACCGGGGAAGACGATCGTCAGCGTCAAGGCCCCGATGGCGACCCCAAACATGAATCGGGTGAAGGCCCATTCAGGCAGCAGGGTACCCCATTTCTTCTCCGCGAAGGCTATGCCCTTGTCCACCGGAGTCAGCAGTTTGTCTTTGTCTGGCAGTGACCATTCGCGCTTGCCGTTGCTGGACAGCTCAGCCTGAAAGGCATCCAGGTCGGTGAACTCGAGGATGATCTGCTCACCTTCGGCGGCCATGCGATACCCGGTGGGTGTTGGTTCGAGGCGGATCTCATCGAGAGCCCAGTCCCCGATGGATTCGTCACCGGCGTCGATGCTGAGGCGTCCTTCGGACAGATGAATGACAGCTGGTAGCCCCTCGCTGTCGCCGAGGGTTTTCAAAGACGCGGCGAAACTGCCCATTGCAGGAATATCGACCACCGGGGGGCGACCTTTCGCAGTTTCTAGGCGCCGTTTATGGCAAGGCCTGCAAGAACGACCACAAAGAGGATCCCGACGATCACCCCAAGACCGAGGAAGACCGTTCCGACGATCCCAAGAATCTTCCCAGCGTTTGCTGTTACCGATTCTCAGGTGGCCTGAGACCGGAGTCGATTGCGGCAAGCTCCCTGTTGCCCATCACCTAGGCAAAAGGGGCCAGGACCTGACAGAGAATCAGCCCGAGGATGCCCAAAACCAGGATCGTTGTTGCCTGACTCGGCTCCGGGTACTGATGCGGGTCAGCGGGAAACTGCACATCGCTCACGGGCAACGAGTCTCGCAGATAGAGCGCAACGGGCATCGCCCATTAGCCTGATGGAGTGTCCCGTCCGCGCTACCTCGACTTTGACAGCGACTCTTGGGCTCAACTCAGGGCCAACACCCCGCTCACCCTCAACGAGGAGGACATCGACAAGCTCCGAGGCATCGACGTCGCCCTCGACATAGACATGGTCCAGCGCACCTTCCTTCCTCTCTCGAGGTTGCTCAACCTCCGCGTACAGGGCAGCAATCAACTCGCCAGTGTCACCGACACGTTTCTCGGCACACCTCCGCGGCCGATCCCGTTCATCATTGGCATCGCTGGTTCCGTCGCTGTGGGGAAGTCGACGATCTCTCGCGTGTTGCAGGCCCTTCTCGCTCGTTGGCCCCAGCACCCGCAGGTGGACCTGGTGACGACAGATGGCTTCCTCCTACCCAACTCGGTCTTGGTCGAACGCGGGCTGATGGAGCGCAAGGGTTTTCCGGAGAGTTACGACCGCAAAGCCCTTCTCGAGTTCGTGGCAATGGCAAAAGCCGGAGAGGAGCATCTGGAGGTCCCCCTCTACTCGCACATCAAATACGACATCGTCGAGGGGGAGACTCGGGTCGTCAGTCAGTGCGACATACTCATCGTCGAGGGTCTGAATGTGCTGCAAGCTGGGCACACAGGGGCATTTGTTTCTGACTATTTCGACTTCTCGATCTTTGTCGACGCTGCCGCCGAGGACGTGCGGGAGTGGTACCTGCAGAGGTTCCTCACCCTCAAGAACACGGCTTTCAACCAGCCGGATGCCTATTTCCGCCGTTATGCGGATCTATCCGATGATGAAGCGCTGGCGGTTGCCACTGATCTTTGGGAGGAGATCAACGAGGTCAACCTGATCGAAAACATCCTTCCGACTCGAGAACGAGCGGCGTTGATCCTCGAGAAGGCTCGTGATCACAGCGTGAGTCGGGTGCGGCTGCGGCGTTGATGGCCGGCCGCTGCCCGCTGGCCCGACGGAGAGATCTCTCCGGGGCCCGGTATAGCCACCATTCGCCCGGCAC
>SMVA01207625.1_pt1 | contig 17367 bp, 18 predicted proteins | sample 2456451 | NCBI WGS metagenome assembly SMVA01 (sample SAMN11095933, study PRJNA526329) | marine sediment metagenome | biome: Marine sediment; feature: Surficial sediment; material: Deep marine sediment; isolation source: Hadal surficial sediment | place: Pacific Ocean | collected 2014-05 | depth...
CATGAGTTTCTTGGTCGCGAAGCGCTTGAGCATGTAGTCGTAGTCGACATCCCAGACGCGGGCCCAATGCTTCCACGAGCCGGTCTTCAGGCCGTAGTAGCCAGGCAGGCTGTGGGACAGCACGCACATATCGGTCGCGCCCTGCACATTGTCGTGGCCGCGGAAGATATTGGCGCCGCCACCGGCCGTGCCGATGGTGCCCATAGCCAAGCCCAACACGCAGTAGGCACGGGTATTGTTGTTGCCTGTCGTGTGCTGAGTCCCGCCCATGCACCAAATAATGGTGAAGGGGCGATTATTGGCCAGCGTGCGGGCGACCCGCCGGAGCTGCGTGCCCGGCACGCCGGTGACCCGCTCGGTCTCCTCGGGATTCCATCTTTTGACTTCTTCTTTGATCTGGTCCATCCCCCAGACCCGCTGGCGGATGTACTCTTTGTCCTCCCAGCTGTTCTCGAAGACATGCCAGAGGATGCCCCAGATGAGCGCCACGTCGGTGCCCGGACGTAGCCGAACATACTCGTCGGCATGGGCCGCGGTCCGTGTGAAACGCGGATCGCAGACGATGAACGGGGCGTTGTTGCGCTCTTTCGCCCGCAGCATGTGCTGCATCGCCACCGGATGGGCCTCGGCGGGATTGCCGCCGATTTCGAGTATGGCGCGCGAATTATGAATGTCGTTGTACGAGTTCGTCATCGCACCGTAGCCCCAGGTGTTGGCAACACCCGCAACCGTGGTCGAGTGACAAATACGCGCCTGGTGGTCACCGTTATTGGTGCCCCAGAAAGCATAGAACTTGCGGAACAGGTACGCCTGCTCGTTGCTGTGCTTCGCGGAGCCGAGCCAATAGACCGAGTCCTGACCTGATTTCTCCCGGATCTCGAGCATCTTGTCGCCGATCTCGTTGATCGCGGTCTCCCAGGTAATCCTGGTCCACTTGCCGTTCACCAGCTTGGTGGGATGCTTGAGGCGCCGTTCGCCGTGGGTCATCTCGCGCACCGAGGCACCCTTGGCGCAGTGAGCGCCCAGGTTGAACGGGCTGTCCCAGCCGGGCTCCTGCCCGATCCAGACACCGTTTTGAACCTCGGCAATTACCGAGCAACCGACGGAGCAGTGAGTGCAGACGGTTTTAATCTGCGTCACCCCCGTCGTGCCCGATTGCGCTGCGGCCTTCTTGACCCGCCCGAGAGGCAAGGTGGCCGCAACCGCAGCACCACCTGCAGTCAGCCCCGAGCGCCTCAGAAAGGTTCGACGGTCAATAGCGCTGCCGGTGATACTCGCCAGCGCCTTTGACAAACGGGGGCCATTCGCAACCCCATTCGTCCGTTTGGTAAGCATTGACCTCTCCTGTCCTTATCAAAGATCCATAGTCAGGCCGTTTAATGCCTGGCTAACTCGTAATACTTCTTCACATGGGCGGTTTCCTGGTACCCGGCGCCTTTCGGCGCGCCCGCACCCGATTCCGCCGCCTCGACTTTCGAGGCGGAGAGCCCAGCTGCCGCCGCGCCGGCCACGCCGACCCCCAGGCTAGCCTTGCGAAAGAAGTCCCGACGGTCGATCGCCGGCTTTTCCCTCTTACTCATTTCGGTCACCTTTCATTATCTGGCTGACCACGATGGGCGGGTCTCACTCACCACCAGGGGCGCCCACCCGGACCCCCGTACTCATGCCGATACCCGGCTAGGCCGCCATTTCGAAGGCCTGGCTTTCGACCGTCATGAAGACGCTGCCGATCAACCCGAGCGGCATGTAAAACGCGGCCGATTCGGCGGCCTGCAGGTCCTCGAAGAACCGCGGCGCCCAACAGCCGATGTGTTTGTCGAAAAATGTGCGCTGGCGATCCAAGCCGACCGGATCGCCGAAAACGCCGGTAATCATGCCCGCCATCATCTCGCACAGGCTGGCGATGTGATCCTCGGGCTCCTTGACCTCCTCGACCCGGCCAATGCCCAGCTCGTCCATGTCCTGGCGCAGGACGGCCAAGGGCTTCTCATTCAGGAACCCGGTCAGATAGTAGGAGCCGAACGGCAGCAACTCACCCTGGCCGATCCCGGTGAAGAGGTTGAAATATTCCTCCTCCAGCCCGGCCACGGTCGCGCCCTTGGCGGCGGCGGCGAGCGCCGTCACACCTTGACCCAAATCGGTGGCGTCGCCGGTCAGCGCGCGCGCCAATTTCAAGGTCGCCGCATTCGGCGGCGCCGACAGGAACTGCGCGAGCAGCACGTACCACTGCGCGCGAAGCCGATCCTCTTCAACAATGTCGATCTGGGCGACCTCGTCGGTCAAAAACACCCTCCCTGACGATTTATTTTGCCAACTTCCCTCAACAGCAACTCGCTGCCAGCCATGACCTCGTTAGCGTTATCGACACGCCGATCATGGTAACTGATTTCGGAAAGCTAGAATCCTTTTTATTTCAAGGGGTTTTCCCCCCTTCGCAAAGAGATTAAAGAGCGAACCGGACCTATGTCAAGAAAATGAGTCACATATTACGCACAAGTGAAATGTCGGCGAATGGCTCACAAAATACTCATGGATAAATCTCGAAAAATTCATCGCATGCAGACTAACAATCCAAGTCGTTGAACTTGAATGAACCTTTGTCTATTGGTCCTAATTGTAGACCTTATCCCTGGTCTAGGCGCCCGCCCCAACGGCGCGCGAGGGCCGATCCCGGGGCCCGCTTTTTCAAATGCGATTCGGACTCCGGCGCCTTCTCGGAGACGTCTGTGGCGACAAGCGGATCGCTCGATTCGGTTGTTTCCGAATCGGGTGCCACCTGGGGCTCCGACTCGGCGACCGCCTCGACCTCCACAGATTCGTCCTCCACGATCTTGTCTTCGGCCTCGGTTTCGTCTTTTTCTTCCTCTTCGTCGTCCAGGTAGCCCTTGCCCACCTTGTACATTGTCTTGATGTTCTCGGCGATGATGCCCAGGGCGCTGAAATCCTCGTCGTAATCGTTCAGACCATCCAGGTTGGCGAAGACCGGGTTGAGCCGCCACAGCCGGCGCAGTGCTTGGCGCCGAATGGTCTCCGGCACACCGTCTTGAAAAAATGCGGTGAAATCGGTTTCTTCGGTCAGACTGTCGAGGTCGGGGAGTTTGGCGATCACTTCCGGATCGCCGGAATCCGGGTCCTCCTCCAATATCGGCGGCGCCTCGGCGGCCTCGGTCCCCAGGTCGCCGTCCGACGACTCGCCCCGCTTGCGCCGCGACCAGCGCTCGAGGAAGCCGTCCTCGTCTTGCTTAGTCATGAGCCGGCTCAACCCCGGCCGTTGCGGGGCCGATCGACCGGCGCCGGCTTGCCAAAGCCAAACTCCTCCGGATCGTGGCGCTTGCGCTTGCGTTTCTTGAACGGCTCGTCGATGTGGTGCTGATTGATATAGGCCTGCACGAAGGCGGTGACATCCGGCGGCATGACCACGGCTTCGACCAACTCCTCGCCGCTGTCCAGGTAATCCTGGGCCTCGTAGGGACAGGCGGTAACCAGGAACGGCACCATGTCATGGTCGCAGCCCTGGTCCTCGCCACTGCGCAGCACCACAAACAGCCGGGGCGGTTCATGGGTCAGGTTGAACTTGTAACCTTCTGTCTCGCGCCGGAACAACTCGAGGGTGAGCGTGCCGCCGTGATAGTGAATCCAGCCGTCGCCCTCGCCCAGAACGCGCCAATCGCCCTCCGGATCCAGCGCCGCCGCGCCCGGAATCACCGTGACCGCGCGCCATTCGAAATCCTGCCAGGGATTATCGATCCGGCGGCGTTCGACCACGATGCCCAACGGCAAGGTTTCGTAATTCTCCATGCGGGCCGGAGTTTACGACGCCTGCGGTCGTCCGCCAAGGGCGCGGGCCAGACGCTCAGCCTCGGTCAAGTCCTCGGGCCGGTTGGCATTGAAGAAGGGATCGAGCGGGCCGGCCGGTGTTTGCCTCAGGGGAAACGCGACCCGGGCCAGCTTGAAACGCGCGGTCCAGATATCGACCTTGCGGATGTCGTCCTCGACCATGGCCCGGCGCAGGTCGTGGCGGAGCCGCAAGGGCCAGAGCCCGAACACCGGATGATTGCGCCCGTCCGAAGCGGCGCAGGCCATCTCGGCGCCCTCCGCCTCGACCGCCGCCAGCAGGCGCGCGACCAAATCGTCCGGCAGAAACGGCGCGTCGGTGGCGAAGCTCGCCAGCCAAGCACAATTCGGAGCGTGTTCCGCGGCCCATTCCAGGCCCGTGAGCACCCCGGCGAGCGGGCCGGCGAAATCGCCGACCGCATCGGCCACCACCGGCAAGCCGAAGGCCGAAAATCGCGCCGGATCGCCGTTGGCGTTGAGCACCAACGGCCCGACTTGCGGCCGGATACAGTCGATCGCGTGGGTCAGGATCGGTTTTCCGGCCAGGTCGCGAAGACACTTGTCGCCGCCGCCCATGCGCCGCGACTGGCCGCCCGCCATCAGCACCCCGGCGACTGTTTCCGTCATGACCTGATTTCGCTAATCACGCGGCCAGACGACCGGAAAGGTGTCGCAATCCATGGGGTCGCCCGGCTTCAAGGTGACGTCCGGAAACGGCGGCGACATGTAGCCGTCGCGGCGCGCGAAGCGGGCGTCGTCGCCGGTCAGGCGCAAAGACACCGCGCGGCGCCGGTTCACGGGCGAGAGGTTGCCCGGCGCCCCGTGCACGGCGAGCGCGTGAAACACGATGCAGTCGCCGGGCGCGAGCTCCCAGCCCAGAATGTCGTAGTCCTCACGGTGGGCGTCGATGTCGGGCAGAGTCTCGCCCTCGTTGGTATCGTGTTCGGATAAATCGTTGAAACGCTTGGGCGTATACCACTTGCCCCAGCGGTGCGATCCGGCCAGGAACTCGACGCAAGTCTCGCGCGGCACCGGGTCGAGGGGTACCCAGATCGAACAGACCTGTTCCCCATCGACGGTCCAGTAAGGCTGGTCGTGGTGCCAGGGCGTGCGGTTCGGGGTCGCGGCCTCCTTCACCAGAATGTGCTCGTGGAACAGGTTGATCTTGGTGGCCCCCATCAGGCGCGCCGCAATTCCGGCGGCCGGCGACTCGAAGGCGAAACGCCGGTAAGCCGCGATGCGCTGCCAGTTGCAGTAGTCGCCGACGAACAGACCGCTCTCGCCTTCCTGCGTGTAGCGGCGGAGGTAAGGACCGGGTGCCGCCAGGTTCTCCTCGACCCCCTCCGCCAGCAGCGCGATCCAGTCCGCGTCGAAAACCTGGCGCAAGGCAACCGCGCCATCGCGCGCATAGGCGGCGATTTCAGCCTCGGTGAGCGGATGGAGCGGCTCCTGGTTCATGCTGCCCCCACTTACGCGGCATCGTCGGCGCGGCCGCCTTTGCGCTGATGGCGGGCGTCTTCCTCGGCGACCGTGGCCGGATCGAAGTCGTAGACGATGCGATCCGCGCCGGCGAGCGCGACGAATCGCCGGCCCTTGGCGCGGCCGATCAGGGTCAAATTGGCCCGGCGCGCCAGATCCACGCCCCAGGCGGTAAAGCCCGAACGCGAAATCAGGATCGGCACGCCCATCTGCACGGTCTTGATCACCATCTCCGAGGTCAGGCGCCCGGTGGTGTAGAATATTTTGCCCTCGGCCGCGATGCCTTTCATGAACATGTAGCCGGCGATCTTGTCGATCGCGTTGTGGCGGCCGACGTCCTCCATGTAAATCAGCGGCCGGTCTTCCCGGCACAGCACGCAGCCGTGGATCGCGCCGGCCTCCAGGTAGAGGCTGGGCGTGGTGTTGATCTTGCGGCTCAGTGCATAGAGCCACGACGTGTGGATCACCGCGTCCCCGGGCAGCGCGACCTCGTCGAACTTCTCCATCAGATCGCCGAAGGCGGTGCCTTGGGCACAGCCGGAGGTCTGGGTCTTCTTCTTGAGCTTGTCTTCGAAGTCGGTCTCGCGCTCGGTGCGCACGACCACGGTCTCGATATCGTCGTCATGCTGAATTGACGTAATTTTGTCGTCGTGGCGCAGCATGTTCTGATTGAGCAGGTAGCCGACCGCCAGATACTCCGGGAAATCGGCGATCGTCATCATGGTGACGATCTCTTGGCCGTTGAGGTAGAGCGTCAGCGGCCGCTCGACCACCACTGCGGTCTCGATCGCCTTGCCATCCTGATCGACGCCGCGGACCCGTTCGGTCAGGCGCGGATCGCCCGGATCGGGGCGGAGTTCGAATTCCGCCAGCACCGCCGGGTCCGCCGCCTTGGCGTGGCCCCGGCGCAGGGTCTGGAGCCCGCCAATCCCGCCAATCCCGCGGCCGGCGTCGCGCCCGCTGTCGCCCCCGCTGGCGTCAATATTCCGGTCACCCTTCATGACCGGCACTATGCGCCCGCCCCGCCACATTGGGCAAGCCGGGAGCTTGGGCCGGCCTCCGCCAAATAGGAAATGAGCCTGCAAATTATACTTAAATTTTTATTTTCTGGTAAAATTTGCAGGAATTTGCAGTATAATACCGTGAAAATCACCTTCTCGCATCTGGACCCATGGACGATTTCGGCCACGCCTTCGCGCTCGCATTCGAGATGATCGCCCGCCTCGACGCGGATCTGTTGGAGATCGTCGGTCTGTCGCTCCAGGTCAGCCTGTCCGCGGTCGGCCTGGCGGCGCTGATCGGTTTGCCGCTGGGCGCTGCGGTGGCGCTGTTCCGCTTTCCCGGCCGGGTTGCGGTCGCGGCGTTGCTGAACGCCTTCATGGGCCTGCCGCCGGTGGTGGTCGGGCTGATCGTATATCTGGCCCTGTCCCGAGCCGGGCCGCTCGGAGTGCTCGGTCTGCTGTTCACGCCGGCCGCCATGATCGTCGCCCAGTGCCTTCTGGTGATCCCGATCGTGGCCGCATTGACCGCCCAGACCGTGGCCGACCTGTACGAGGAGTACGACGAGGCGCTGCGCTCTCTCGCCGCCCGGCCCGGCCAAATCCTGGGGACCCTGCTTTGGGACGGCCGCCATTCCCTGCTGACCGCGGTCCTGGCCGGCTTCGGCCGCGCCATCGCCGAGGTCGGCGCGGTGATGATTGTCGGCGGCAACATCAACCACGCGACCCGGGTCATGACCACCGCCATCGCCTTGGAAACCAGTAAGGGCAACCTGGCGCTCGCGCTCGGCCTGGGCGTGATCCTGATCGCGCTCTCCCTGACCATCAATCTGGTGGCACTGACTCTGCGCGACGCGGCCCGAGCCCAGCATGCCTGACACAATCGATAGCCTCCTGCCACTGGAGCTGAGCGCCGTGGGTTTCGAGGCCGGCGGCGAGTGTCTGATTCACGATCTTTCCTTCCGCATCGAGGCCGGACCGCCGAGCATTGTCCTCGGCCCCAACGGCGCCGGGAAGTCGCTTCTGTTGCGCCTCTGCCACGGTCTGATCGAGCCGAGCGCCGGCCGCATCCTTTGGGCTCACACGAACCGGGCCACGATCCGGTGCCGCCAAGCCATGGTTTTCCAACGTCCCGTGTTGCTGCGCCGCTCGGCGGCGGCCAACGTCGCCTATCCCCTGCGCCTGCGGGGCGTGGGACGGCGTGACCGGGAGTCGCGCGCGGCACAGGCGCTATCGCGGGCCGGACTCTCGGAGCTGGCCGCGCGGCCGGCGCGGGTGCTGTCCAGCGGCGAACAGCAGCGCCTGGCCATCGCCCGCGCTTGGGTTACGGAACCGGAGGTGCTGTTTCTCGACGAGCCGACTTCGAATTTGGACCCGGCGGCCACCCGTGCCATCGAGGAGCTGATCCTGGCCATCCATCGCGCCGGCACCAAGATCGTCATGACCACCCACGATTTGGGTCAAGCCCGGCGTCTGGCCGGCGAAGTGCTGTTCCTGCACCATGGGCGGTTGCTCGAACGCAGCCCCGCCGCCGAATTCTTTGCCCGGCCTCAGACCGAAGAAGCCGCGGCATTCATCCAAGGAGATCTCGTGATATGACCCGGCGTTTGTCGCTCGTGCTCGCGCTCATTGCTGCAGGCTTTGCGACGGAGACACGCGCGGACACGCCTGCCATCACCCTGGCCTCGACCACCTCGACCGAGAATTCGGGCCTGTTCGACCACCTGCTGCCGCGTTTCACCGAGGCGACGGGTATTTCGGTTCGCGTGGTCGCTGTCGGCACCGGCCAGGCCCTGCGCATCGCGCGCAACGGCGACGCCGACGTGCTGCTGGTCCACCACCGCCCCTCGGAGGAGGCTTTCGTGGCCGAGGGCTACGGGGTCCAACGCCACGACGTCATGTACAACGATTTCGTCCTGGTCGGCCCAAGCAAAGATCCGGCGGCCTTGCGCGGTCTCGACGATGCCGCCGCCGCCTTGGCCCGGGTTGCCGCGGCGAGCGCCCTTTTCGCCTCGCGCGGCGACGACAGCGGCACCCACATGAAGGAACTCGGCCTCTGGGCCGCGGCGGGGCACGATCCGGTTGCCGCCAGCGGCACCTGGTACCGGGAGACCGGCTCGGGCATGGGCGCCACGCTCAACGCCGCCGCCGCCATGGGCGCCTATGCACTCACCGATCGCGCCACCTGGCTCGCATTCCAGAACAAGGGCGACCTCGAGGTCCTGGTCGAGGGGGATGCGCGATTGTTCAATCCCTACGGCGTGATCCTGGTGAACCCGTTGCGCCACCCCCACGTCCACGCCCGCGAAGCCCAGACCTTCATCGACTGGCTGATCTCGGACGCCGGCCAGGACGCCATCGCCGCCTACCGCCTCGACGGCCGCCAGCTATTTTTTCCGAACGCGAAGTGAGGTGGATGCTCGGGCTCGACCCGAGCATGACAGTCAGTCGGGGGGCTGCGGACCCCTACCCTGCCCTTATTGCGCCGGCGGTTTCCAGGCGTCGGCCATTTTGGTTGCTTGATCGATATCGACCTGGGGCATCCGGAGTCTCATAAGATCGAGGTTGGAGAGCGCGCCGGGGTGGCCGGCGCGGTCGGCGAGCAGGAACCAGGCGTAGGCCGCGACTGCCTCGGCGCGGTCGTGCGGGCGGCTGGTGATCAGCAGGCCGATCTCGAACTGGGCGCCCGGCACGCCGGCTTGGGCGGCGGCGAGCGACCACTTGACCGCCTGGTCCGGGTCTTTCGGAACCCCGCGGCCGAGCCGGTACATGCGCCCGAGCAAATGCTGGGCCATGGCGTTGCCGCCCTCGGCCGCGCTGCCCAGCCAGCGCCCCGCCTGCACCGGATCGCGCGGGATGGCGCCGCCGCCGGCGCCGTCGTGATACAGCAGGCCGATGGCGAACTGGGCGCCGCTATGGCCTTGGGTCGCGGCGCGCCGGTACCACTCGAGCGCCGCGCCGTAATCCTTGGGCACGCCGGCACCGTGCTCGCGCAGGGTGCCCATGTAGAACTGCGCCTCAGGGTTGCCGGCCTCGGCCTCGGGCTGGAGTTCGGTCACCGCGGTCACATAGTCGCCGGCCAGATAAGCCGTCCAGCCGGCCGCCACGTCGGCGCGGGCCCCTGGAGTCGAAGAAAATAGGAACGCGGCCATCAGGCCCATACCAAGCGACCGCAGGAAACTTCGCGCCATAAGTCTCGCCTTACCTAACTTTGCTTAGGGTCCGTTATAGCGCGTGGTTCCCAGCCCGGAAACGTCGTAGCCGCCCATCCGCGCGGCGCGCGCGCCGAAGGCCTCGCCCCGGGCGAAGGCGAACAGCCCCGCCAGCGGCGGCTCGAAATAGTCGCGCCGGTGCACCAGAAGATCGTAGCGCTCACGCAGCAGGGGCACGAAACCCAGCTTCAAACTGCGCGCCACCGCCTCGATGGCGAGCCCGGCGTCGGCGCGGCCTTCGAGCACCGCGAGCCCCAGGTCGGTTTCGCCGCGCGCGGTCTCGTCCAGAAAATCGAGGTCGCCGAAGCTCAGGCCCTCGCGCGCAAGCAGATCGGCCAGCAACAGATGACTGCCGGCGGCGGCCTGACGGCCCATGACCTTGAGCTTTTTGTCCTTCAAATCGCCGAGCGTTGCGATGCCGTGGGGATTGCCGGCCGCGACCACCAGGCCCTGCTGACGCCAGGCCCATTCGATCAGCACCACCCCGGCGCCGACCAGCGCCGGACCGCCCAGCCCGCCGGCCAAGCCCCCGGTCAGGCCCCCGGTCAACGCCGGCAGATTGAATGCGCCGCTTTCGCCATCGATCAGATGGAGCCCGGCGGCGACCGCGCCGCCGTCGGCAAAGCGCTTGATGCCGTCAAGGCTGCCGCCGGGCAACAGCGCCAAGCCGCAGCCGGATTCCTTGACCGCCCAGTCCAGCAGCGGGTCGTGGCTGCCCGCGATGACCGGGGGCGCCGGAACCCTGGCCGCGCCGCCGGCATGCTCGGCCAGCCAGAGATCGACCAGCGCCCGCGGGAACAGCCATTTTCCGGTCACCCGGGTGCAAGGAATTTCCTGGCGGCGCACCAACTCGTAGACCCGCCGCTCTTTGAGGCGCAGATAATCGGCCACCTCACGGGTGGTCATAAAATCGCGCGCCGCGCGAAGGGTGGTCTCGTCGGCCATTATTTTTTGTTGTGGGCCAGCAGGCCTAGGTACTCCGCCGCCAGGGTCGCGCCGGCGAGCGCGGTGATCTGACCGACGTCGTAGATCGGCGCGACCTCGACAATGTCCATGCCGATCACGTTTATCCCAGCCAGGCCGCGGAAGATCGCAATGGCCTGGGCGGTCGTCAGCCCGCCGCAGACCGGCGTGCCCGTCCCCGGCGCGAAGGCCGGGTCCAGACAGTCGATGTCGAAGGTGAGATAAACCTTGTGGCCGCCCAATATGCGCCGGATTTCCGCGACCGTGGCGTCCGGGCCGTTGGCGTGCACCCAGCGCGCATCGAGAATGTTGAAGCCCTGGGTGTCCTTGTTGTAGGTGCGCAAGCCGACCTGTACCGAGCGCGCCGGATCGACCAGGCCCTGCTTGGCGGCGTGATAGAACATGGTGCCGTGATCGATGCGCTCTTCCTCGTCATCGGCCCAGGTATCGGAATGGGCGTCGAAGTGGAGCAGCGAGAGGGTCCCGTGCACTGCGGCGTGGGCCTTGAGCAGGGGGTAGGTGATAAAGTGGTCGCCGCCGAGCGTCAGCATCGAGGTCCCGGTGTCCAGGATGGTCTTGGCGTGGGCCTCGATGCAGTCGGGCACCCGCTCCGGCCGGCCGAAATCGAACAGGCAGTCGCCGTAATCCACCACCGACAGGCGATCGAGGGGATCGAAATCCAGGCCGTCGGGCCGTGCCCAGGCGATCATGGCGGAGGCGGCGCGCACCCCGGCCGGCCCGAAGCGGGCGCCGGGCCGGTTGGTGGTCGCCAGATCCAGCGGCACCCCGGTGACCGCGACATCGACGCCTTCCAGATCGCGGCTGTATTTTCGGCGCATGAACGAGAGCGCACCGCTGTAGGTCGGCTCGCTGACCGAGCCGTGGGCTTTGGAATCGACGAACGCAAGATCGTTCTGGCCCCGGAACATACGCTTCCATCCTTGGCTGTTTGACCTGTCCGGCACAGGATACTAGATCAAGGCTCCCGAGTCGCGGCGTCCTTCGGCCCCCGCGGCCGAATCCAATCGAAAGGAGGCCGGTCATGAAAATCGATGGCGGCTGCCATTGCGGCGACATCACCTACGAGGCCGAGATCGATCCTGAAAAGGTCTTTATCTGTCACTGTACCGACTGCCAGACGCTGTCGGCCTCTGCGTTTCGCACCGTCATTCGGGTTCCGGACGATGCCTTCAGACTTCTTACGGGTGAACCGAAAATTTACGTCAAGACCGGGGACAGCGGCGCGAAACGCGCACAGGCGTTCTGTCCCGAATGCGGCTCGGCCATTTACGCGACCTCCGTCGGCGACGGGCCGAAAGTTCTTGGCGTCCGTCTCGGTACCGCGCGGCAGCGCACTGAGTTGACGCCGAAGGGACAATATTGGTTCCGCTCCGCACTGCAGTGGCTGCCCGGCCTGGACTCCATCCCTAAAGTCGAGAAGCAGTAGGCTTCGGCCGCCGGCCACCGAAGAGATAGAGCCACAGCGGGCCGGTCAGGGGCAGCAGCACCAACACTGCGAACGCCAGGCCCCAGGCCGTGGCGCCGCCGCCGGCCAGATCGAGCACCGCGCCGAAGGCGAGCGGCGCCAGGAAGGCCATGGTAAAGCCGAGCGACGAATAGACCGCCATGGTCCGGCCCTGCTCCCCGGCCCGCGCCGCCTCGTAAAGCCCCGCCGTCAGAGAGCCGCTGTCCGAAGTGGTCAAAGCGCCATAGACGACCGCGAGCAGGGCGACGACCGCGAACGGCAGGCCGGCGCTGAACCCGAGCATCAGTCCGGCCGCCGCCGAGACCACCATGTAGACCGAGATCGCGCGGCGCCGGCCCCAGCGCAGGGCGCCCTCGTTGCCCAGGATGCTCGCCGGCCAGCCGATCAACAGTACCGCCGCCGCGATTTCCTGGGGCGTAAACGGAAAGTCGGGGTCGGGACTGAGCGTGAGAGCGAAGCTGAGATAGGCCACCACCCAGCCCCAATAGCCGAGCATCTCCCAGCAATGAACGGCATAGCCGATCATGTAACCCACGGCGTTCCGGTTGCGGAATACCGGCCGGAAATCCAGCACCCTAACCGGCGGCGCCAATGACCGGGCCGCCATAGAAGGGGCCGGGTCTTTCGGCGCGGCTTCGATCGACAGCGCCACCAACGCAAACGCGGCCAGCGGTCCCAGTCCGGTCAGCGCCGCCATCCAGCGCCAGTCCAGAGTGTCCGGCGCCAGCCCGGTCACGAATACCGACAACGACATGCCGATCGCCACCGAGCCGGAATAGAACGAGATCGCCCGGCTCAAGCCCGTTCCCGAGAGGCGCGCGCCCAGCAGCCGCAGTCCCGGCATGTAGGTGCCGGCGAAACCGACCCCGATCAGGACGCGAAAGATCATGGCGGTCCAGAACCCCTCGGCCAGCACCGCGAAGCCGAACAAGGCGGCGGCACCAAGTAACGCCGAATAAAGATAGATCCGGCGCGCATCGGTGCGGTCGGTCAAGCCGACCAGGAACGGTACCGAGACGCCGTAGCCGGCGGAGACGGCGCCGTTGATCCAGCCGGCTTCCGTGTGGGTCAAGTGCCACTCGCCCTGGAGCCGGGGCAACAGGCCCGGAAACACCATGCTGCCCGCCAAGGCGAGGACCATGGCGGCGGTCATGGTGGCAACGAGGTTGACGGCGCGGCTCGACACCGGGTGGCGGCCTCCGGGACTGCTGGAACGAGCCCTTGGGATAGAAGCTTGCGAAGCGGCGAACAAATAAAATCTTTTCGCAAGCCCGCAAGAATTTTGGGGTCGCAACCGCCGGGACGCGCCGCTAGTATCCGGCCGCTGAAATTGGTCATACCAATCGGTGAAATTTGGTCAATCGGCGATATTGGGGAGGACATGACGACGATGGAGATGCGCGGCAAGCGCGTTCTGGTGTGCGACTGCGAAGCGAGCATGCCGCTCGATGCCGATAAGCTGGCTGCGGCCTGCCGGGCCGTCGGCGGCGAGGGCGAGATCGAGCTCAATACGCAACTGTGCCGCGCCCAGCTCGGCAACTTCCAGCGGGCGATTCTGGGCCAAGAGCCGGTGCTGGTCGCCTGCACCCAGGAAGCGCCGCTGTTCACCGAACTCGCCGCCGAGGATAACCCGGAGGCCGCGCTCGGCTTCATCAATATCCGCGAGCGCGCCGGCTGGTCCGAGCAGGCCGCCGAGGCGGCGCCCAAGATCGCCGCGCTGATCGCCGAGGCCGCGCTCGACATCGAGCCGAGCCGTTCGGTCGAGCTCAAGTCCGGCGGCGTCTGTCTGGTCTACGGCACCGACGCGCGCGCGCTGGACGCGGCCAAGCAACTGGCCGGCCGGTTGGAGGTTACGCTGCTGCTGACCGATTCCCCCGGTGGCCTCTCCAGTGGAACCGACGATATCGTCCCGCCCGGGGTCATGGACGTGCCGATCTTCCGGGGCACGATCATCCAGGCCAAGGGACATTTGGGCGCCTTCGGCATCAACCTGCGCGATTACGCCGCGGCGAGCCCGTCCTCGCGCGGGACGCTTTTGTTCGAGGCGCCAAGCGACACTGCCTTTACCGAGTGCGACCTGATCCTCGATCTGACCGGCGGCACCCCGCTGTTCCCGGCCCACGAGAAACGCGACGGTTATCTGCGTCCCGACCCGGGCGACCCGGTGGCGGTGCAGAAAGCGCTGTTCGAATTGACCGACATGGTCGGCGAGTACCAAAAGCCGCGCTACATCGATTACAACGGCGATATTTGCGCCCATTCGCGCAACCGCCAGACCGGCTGCACCCGATGCCTCGACGTCTGCCCGACCTCGGCGATCGTCTCGGCCGGTGACATCGTCGAGATCGACCCCCATGTCTGCGCCGGCTGCGGCGCCTGCGCCAGCGTCTGCCCGACCGGGGCCGCGACCTATCACCTGCCGGCCGGCGACAGCCTGTTCCAGCGCCTGCGCGAGCTGCTCGGCGCCTACCACAAGGCCGGCGGCGCGGCGCCGGTGCTGCTGCTCTACGATATCCGCCACGGCGACGCGCTGATCGGGGCCATGGCGCGCGCCGGCCGCGGCCTGCCGGCCCAAGTGCTGCCGTTCCCGCTCAACGAGGTGACCCAGGTCGGCCTCGACTTCCTGGCCACCGCTTTTGCCTACGGGGCGACTCAGATCGTGATCCTCGCCAATCCGGCCAAGGCGGAGGAGTTGGACGGTCTGGCCGAACAGATCGGCCTGATCGAGACCGTGATGGAGGGCTTGGGCTATGGCGGCGGCCGGGTCCATGTCTTGCGCGAAAGCGACCCGGACGCGGCCGAAGCCGCGCTCTACGGGCTCGCGGACCGCGAGGCGCCGCCGGCCGGAACCTTCCTGCCCATGGGCGGCAAGCGCAGCCGCACCATGCTGGCGCTGCGCCACCTGCATACCCAGGCGCCCACCCCGGTCGAGATCCTGCCCCTGCCGAAGGGCGCACCCTTCGGCGGCGTCGCGGTCGGGGTCGAGGGCTGCACGCTCTGCCTGGCCTGCGTCAGCGCCTGCCCGACCGGCGCGCTCAAGGACAATCCGGACCGGCCCTGGCTCGGCTTCAACGAGGAGGCTTGCGTCCAGTGCGGCCTGTGCCACACCACCTGCCCGGAATCCGTGATCACGCTGGAGCCGCGCCTCAACTTCACCGAGGATGGCCGCGAGACCATCACCAAGAACGAACAGGAGCCGTTCGAATGCGTGCGCTGCAGCAAGCCGTTCGGCGTGCGCAGCAGCATCGAGCGCATTTCCGAGCAACTGGCCGGCAAACATTCGATGTTTTCCACCCCGGAGCAGATCGAACGCCTCCAGATGTGCGACGACTGCCGCGTGGTGGTCCAGTTCTCGGCCACCGACGCGCCCTTCAAGGGTCCGGACCGGCCTAAGATTCGGACCACCGAGGACGACCTGCGCGAGCGCGACATCGAAGAAGCCCGCGCCAAACTCCTCGCCGACCGCGCCGCCGGGAAGACCAACGGCGAGGACGCTGGGTAGGGTACCATCAGCCGTCGTTTAGAATCGGGTCAGATTTCGAGGTTAGAATGACCGCGCGTCTTTGAGGCTGTCCCATGCCCGATCTCGACCCCCGTTTGAACGCCTACCGCCCGGACCTGGCCGATGCCGCGCTCGAGGGCCGGGTCGAGGCTGCGCGTTTCGTGACCGGGCGGCCGGGCCAGGTGCGCTGCGGCGTAGCGGCGCTCCGGCGGCGGCCGGAACCGGATGCGCCCCAAGACACGCAATTGCTATCCGGCGAGGCGGTCACGGTGTTCGACGAGGCCGGGGGCTGGGCCTGGGTGCAGAACCGGACCGACGGTTATGTCGGCTATGTCGAGAGCGCCGCATTGGGGGCCGAGTCCGGCGCCCCCACCCACAGCGTCAAGGTGCCGCGCAGCTTCCTGTTCCCCGGCCCCGATCTCAAGCTGCCGCCCCGCGATGCGCTCACCATGACCGGGCGGGTCGCGGTGACGGACACGGACGGCGCCTACAGCCAAGTCGCGTTCGGCGGCCAACAGGGCTGGGTCTACAGCCGGCACCTGGCCCCCTTGGGCGATGTGGAACCCGATTTCGTGGCCACCGCATTGCAGTTCCTCGGCGTGCCCTACCTATGGGGCGGTAAGGAAAGCGGCGGGCTGGACTGCTCAGGCCTGGTGCAGGTGGCGCTCGCCCGCGCCGGCATTCCCTGCCCGCGCGACAGCGGAATGCAAGCCGAGAGCCTGGGCGCCGCGGTCGATTGGAAACCGGGCGGGACCGGGCTCCAGCGCGGCGACCTGATTTCCTTCCCCGGCCACTGCGCCATCGCGCTCGATGCCACAGACGTGGTCAACGCCAACGCCCACGCCATGATGGTCTCGATCGAACCCCTCGCGGATCTCGTGGCTCGTGTCGAGGAAGAGAGCGGCGGCACCGGGATTACCGCGGTGCGGCGGCTCTAATTCTTCCCCGCCCGGCTCCAGCACAGGGCTTCGGCGCGGGATTTGAACAGCTTGGCGCGGGCGGCGTCGATGGTGCCGTCGGCGGCCATGGCGTCGATTCCGGCCCAGCGCTCGGCGATGCAGAGCTCGGCCGGACTCTTGGCCACTGTTTCGGGCGGGAAGATGTCGTCGCGGTGGAACCAGCCGAGCGCGCCCGCCGCCAGCAGGAACACGCCGAGCGCCACCAGCCGGGCCGCGGGCCCATCCAGAGTGCTGCGGCTCGCGGCCGGGTTTGGCTTGGAATCGAGTCCGGTCATCGCAACCCAAGCTAAACCAGCCGCGACCCCCTTGCCAACGCCCGCTCCAGAGCCAATTTATCCTTGAAACCCGCAACAACCTTGGGGGTGATATGGCCGTGGGCATGCGCTATAATGCCGAGTCACGGGGTGAACGAACCCGAAAAAATCAGGGTTTCCAGGGAGAATTTGCATGACGCAGCTCATCGATCCGTTCGGCCGGGCAGTCACTTATCTCAGAGTTTCGGTCACGGACCGTTGCGACTTCCGCTGCGTCTACTGCATGTCGGAGAATATGACCTTCCTGCCCAAGGCCGAGATTCTGAGCCTGGAGGAGTTGGAGCGGGTCGCCGGCGCCTTCGTGCGCCTGGGCGTGCGCAAGCTGCGCCTGACCGGCGGCGAGCCCCTGGTCCGGCGCAACATCATGAGCCTGTTTCGTGGGCTCTCGCGGCTTCTGGAGACCGGAGAGCTGGACGAACTAACCCTGACCACCAATGGCAGCCAATTGCCGCGTTTCGCCCAGGAGCTGGCCGATATCGGGGTCAAACGGGTCAATGTCTCCCTCGATACCCTGGATCCGGACAAATTCGCTGCCATCACCCGCTGGGGCAAGCTCGACAAGGTCATGGCCGGGCTCGAGGCGGCCAAGGCGGCGGGCCTGGGCGTCAAGATCAACACCG
>SMVA01330363.1_pt1 | contig 17357 bp, 16 predicted proteins | sample 2456451 | NCBI WGS metagenome assembly SMVA01 (sample SAMN11095933, study PRJNA526329) | marine sediment metagenome | biome: Marine sediment; feature: Surficial sediment; material: Deep marine sediment; isolation source: Hadal surficial sediment | place: Pacific Ocean | collected 2014-05 | depth...
CTGTGATTACTACAAAAATTACTTATTATAAGCCATTGATTTAAAAGGTTATTTCTGGACGAAGGTACTGATAATCTCCAGCTCTAATGACTATTTAAAAAACGGTATAGCAATTCGCGCCAATAGTCTATGCTGTAAATGTAAGCTGAATGCTGATAGTACTAATAACCAGGGTTCAAAAATGAGCCTTAAGCGGCTCGAGCTCACCTGGCAATTCAATTGGTCTATGACGAGACGATCTGCCTCAAGATCCGAAACCCCGTTATCGGATCGGCGTTGCCGGAATGCGCATCCCCTGAGTAGATATTCTCATCACGACAGACACTCATCGGATCTGTATGAGCACCACCGATCGTAACCAGGCTGTCACCATCTACTGCCCATTCCCGCGCGTTGCCGATGGGATTATACAGCCCCCACCGATTGGGTTTGCCTGACAGTGCCTGCTTCAGGGTTTCGCCGAGTCGTACACCTCTTGAATCAACTGTACAGTTCACGTTGTAATCGGCACCTTCATATTTATCGGTTTTCACGGCCCAGGTCCACTCAGCAATTGTTGGGAGACGGTATTGCTTACCGCTGAGCTCAGACAGCCATTGCGCATAATCCCGGGCATTTTCAACGGTAAGATTGGTGACAGGCAGGGATGGATCATCTCCAGCTATCCTCTCACATCCGGCCTGGTCACAATATTGATTGTAATCTTCAACCTTTATCTCAGTACGGCTGATAGCAAACTTGCTGAGTTCATCAACTTTGCGGGGAACCACAACCAACTGTGGACCCGCTCCGACGCCATCTAATCTATCTTCACACCAGCGGGATCTATTACCCCTTCCCTCCAGTCCTCTCGCCGAGCAAGGATCTTTAGGATTGATGACAATACCCGAAATTAAGACTTCCCCCGGTAAGTAAGTCATCACTCTTTGCTGAACCTGGAGAGCTCGACGAGGATTCGCCTCACCAATTTCAGTTTTTATGCAGCCTGCTATTGCCTTGGCTATGTTGTCCCTATCGCGGGCGTACCAGTCAGTTGCGGTGGCTCTCAACCCAGACAGGCTCTCTCCCAATAAGACCAGCTCTTCTTCTGGAATATCCTGATTCTTCTTGCACTGTTCAACCAGTATTTTAGTGAGGTTTGAAATATGCAGTTGCCATTGATCAAATTTCGCCTTCGCTGCCCGTTCCGCCCGGGCCACAACAGCCAGGCGAGCAGTTTCGGACGCCTCGGCAGCCAACTTTAGCCTGGCGATTTCCGCTATCTCCGCCAGTCTGTCTTCGCGAAAATCCGTTCTCTGCTTCAGTGCATTTATTTCATCTGCAACTTTACCGGGATTGAACTCCAGGTACTTTCTCTCCCTGACCTCCTGCATGTAACCTTTGGCTTCAGTCAAGTAGGTCAGCGCCTGATTCACCGACGGTTTATCATCACCCAAACCGCTGGCCTCCCCCCTGAGGCGCGTGATTTCAGCAAGATAAGCATCTATAATTTCCTGCTCGTTAGCCTTTATCAGTTCGGTGTTCGACGCTAACTCCTGCTCACCAACCTCCTCTGACCAGTCGTTTGCTAATCCCTGATGCGCCACTTTCATCCTGGTCAAACTGGTGAAGACCTGGTCATGCCAGTCCGGGGATTGCCATACCTGTGTGGCTAACCGCTCGCTCAATGCATTCTGATTACTTTCCAGTGCGACCCGGTAGTCCTGTAGTTCTTCCGGAATTTCAGTCTGGCCAAAGTAATATGAATAGGCCGCAAACCCAATTGATGCCAGTAAAACAGCCGCGATGGCTGTATTTCGCAGAATTGGTGGATCTTCACTGAACACGCCCTCATGGAATTCGTCCACAGTCTGGGTGCGATCTTCACCCTTGAGTTGTAAGCCTTTTTTAAGCGCTTTCCAGTGGCGTCGTTTCAGGAAAGGTATGCGTTCCGGCTCCATGCCTCTTTCATCGGCCTTATCCGCGGGTACCCTGTCATAGGGATGTTTTCCGGTAAACAGCTCGTAGGCCACCAGCGCAATCGCGTAAACATCATCAGATTTGGACGGCTCCATACCCTTCAACATTTCATAGCTGGCATAGGTCGGCGTCAGGGCGCCCAGGGTTGCAGCATCAAATAACGTCTTTTCGCCGTCACCAACCAGTTCATCTGGATTAGAAACCGCGCGGGCGATACCGAAGTCAAAAACCTTGGCAATTTTCTCTTCGGTATAGAATATGTTGCCTGGTTTGAAATCAGAGTGGATGATGCCAGCGCCATGCGCGCGACTCAGACCCTGGCAAATGCCATCAATTATGTTCCAGGCATCATCTACGGAAACCCCTTCGGGATGTTCCTTCAGGTAGTCATCCAGCGGCATCCCCGTGAGCAATTCCATCGACATGTAGACGGTATCGCCCTCGCGATCGAAATCGTAGACACCCATGATATTTTTGTGTGGAATGCCCCGGGTCTTGGACGCCTCTCGCTGCAGTGCTTGCAGGGCATCTTTATGACGGGAAAAATTCTCGTTTAATAGTTTAATCGCCTGGTAGGGGTTTCGTTCATTATTTTCCTGGGCTCTTAAATCCAGCGCTTTATAGACATCACCCATTCCACCACTGCCAATTTTCTCCTCAAGCACAAAGCGATTCTTCAGCAATCTGCCTGCTTCGGAATTTCCCCTGGACGCAGTCTGGTTGCCAGCGGTAGCAATGTAAGTTGTATCTGACTCCTCAGAAGGGTCTCCACCGATAATTGTAGCGTCGTCATCGACGTCGTGACCGTTCGAGGTGTCTCCATCACCGGCAGACCTGATGACGGTAGCATCATCGGCTTCGCCCTGGTCTGCACCACTCACCAGGGCCGCCTGACTATTTTCTGGTGGCGAAGGTGCTCTAATTAAAGTGGCATCGTCATCTGACTCTTGACGATTCGCCGTTTTATCCTTTTTAGGAGGATCAGATCGGTGCTCAGACATCCTGGAACCCCATCAGTGTAATCGAATGTAATCGAACCTCGTATTCTGCGATTTTTTGGACAGTTTGACTAGTCCGTATAATTGATCGAGTTAATGAACGGCTGTACTGCAGCTTCCTGTCTGGGAAGATGGCAGGAAATATGGGCTTTTTATAAAGTTTGAGGGTCAGGAGTACAGCAGGGTTATTTTATTCGCACACGTATCGAATAACATTTTTTGGGTCTTCTCTGGAAAGATCCTCTCCAAGACCAATCTGACCTGAACCCCACAACATTAACTCCTGGCGACGAAGAAATATATTCTCGCCATCGTCAGTTCTTACGAAGGTGCCATTAGAGCTCTGGTCACTTAAGATAAATTTACCGCGTCGAAACTCAAGCGTCGCATGAGTTCGTGAAGCCAGCCTGGTGTTACACAGCAGGTCAGATTGAACTCCCCGGCCAATAACGAAGACTCTATGATCATCGGAGGCAAGTCGGGTCTGATTACCCTGGAAATCCAGGGATAGATACATGACCTGTTCCTGCATCGTATCGGATGAAATCTCAATTCGAGTGACGTCGTCACTGGCTTCCCAGACAATCTGGTGAATTACTATTTCCTCTTCTTTGCCTTTGACATTCGTTTTGTCAAATTGCCGGCTCATTTCCTGCAGATCAGCATCCAGCATCAAAATTGTCTCTTCGGTGGTAATGATCTGGGCACCCATGGCAATTCCTGCCATCCTCGCCGAGACATTCACAGCATCCCCGAAAACATCACCATCTTCCATCAGGATAGCCGGACCAAAATGCAGGCCAACTTTGATAGAGATATCAATATCTTCTCCCAGCAGCCCCGCTGAGACCCTTTCCTGGCATTCTATGGCCGCTCTGACGGTATCATTTGCAGAAGTAAATCGGCACATAATCTCATCACCGATCGTTTTGATGACGTAACCCTGATAGCCCTCAGTCACATTCGCCATAACATCGAGGACCTTACCAATTATTCTATTGGCATCCTCATCACCAAGAGACTCGTACAGCTTTGTACTCCCGGTAACATCGGCAAACATCACACCGACTTCTATGTTTTCTTTGACCATCCCAAATTACTAACCATCACCTATTTACGATGCAAAGAATATAGCGTGCCCAGATATTAATCCAGCCGTTTTCCTGAAGCCAGTTCCCCCACTCACAACTTGCAATGCGTAAGGGTAAATCGATCTGTTGCCCGCCCTGGTGGTGATACTCCGATCTCGATGTTATCCGTCGGGTTCAGTGGCAATATGTTTGATAATGATAGACAATTCTGTCCGCTGGTGGGCAGTAGATACAACCCCCATGCAGGAGCCTTTTTTGCACCAATTCGGCGCTAGTACACACGTTGGCAGAATTCGCGATAACAACGAAGATAGCTTCGCGTGCGACCGTGAAAAAGAGCTTTGGATTGTGGCTGATGGAATGGGCGGCCTTGGCTTTGGCGAGGTAGCCAGCGCCATTACGACGCTAACAGTCACCAAAATGATTCGCAACGGCCACGGTGTCAACCGGGCTATCGAACAAGCTCACTCCGAGATCAAGGCATACGCTGAATCTGAAGGCAAGGGTACCAATATGGGTACCACCATTGTTCTTTTACTGTCCCAGAGAAGTCGATACAACATTTTCTGGGTTGGGGACTCCAGGGCGTATCTGCTCGACAGCAATGAGCTTAGCCAGATTACTGTCGACCACTCCCTGGTTCAATCTCTAGTCGAACAAGGTGAATTAACCGAAGAGGAGGCCAGGACAGACTCACGTAAAAATGTCGTATCCAGGGCGCTAGGCGTGCGGGAACTGGAAACAGTCCGGGCGGATAGCATCAGCAATAAGTGGAGCCCTAACCAGAAGGTCTTGCTCTGTAGCGATGGACTGACAGATTGTGTGAGTGATGCTGAAATAGGAGCGATACTACGACAGGAAGGTACTGATCAGGAACTGGCTGATCAATTGATTACAGCTGCCCTTAAAGGAGGAGGCAAAGACAATGTTACCGTCATCCTGGTTTCTGCCAGCGAGACCACAAGGCTGGATGATAGCGATACGCATAATCCCTTTGGAAAGACCGGCGATGATACGGAATCGTCAACATTAAACGGCTCCCCGACCGATATTGCTGCGCAAGATCACCAGGCCAAACATCTGGATGATCAGCAATCAGAAAACCCTGGAACCCAATTGGATCTGACAATTCCAGATATTCGCGCAGACGTACCCTCTCCAGTTGCTGCATCCAAAAAAGTCTCAACCAAATCATTATTTGGACCCAGGCTCATGGTATTTACAGCAGTAGCAGGCGTTTTTATTTTTCTGTTATATATTGCCACGAAGACCCATAGTTCAACGGAAGCTGCGGCAAAACCAGCACCATTTAGCCAAAAACAGGACATCTCCGCACAGCCCAAACCTGTATTCCCCCCCATTGACCTACCGGATGACGGCTCCATCATTCAGGTGGGCATATTTTCACTACTCGATGGCGCAGAAGACAAGCAGGTCACCCTGGTAGACCTTGGACTTGAGCCTTATATCCAAAAACGGCCAACGGAGGATGGACTTCTTTACGCGGTATTGCTCGGCCCTCTATCACCAGAAGCTTACGAAAAGACGGTAGCAACCCTTAACTCAAACAATCTGACATTCTTTCAGCGACCTTCCCGGGGTTTCTGAACCGCAGTTGGTCATTGAAGGGGATTAGGATAAGATCAAACACAACTTCTATCCTTCATTCCGGCCGATACCTATAATGGTCTACCCAATATCAATGTAATGTCTCACGGCCTCCTTCTCGATGGAAAGTGAAGATCTCGCTAAAATAAAGGAACTCAACCCATTCAGGAAAATGAATGAAGGTGATTTCACGGATGTAATGGTGGGTGCCAAACTTATCGCTGTCCCTAAAGGCAAGATGATCTTCAAGCGAGCAGAACTGGATTCAAAAGTATATTGGCTAATTTCCGGAAGTGTCGATCTGCTTGATGAAAATTTTGAAGCAAAAAATCGAAAAGCGGGAGAAATGGCTGCTCGAAACCCAATCGACAACAACTCGCCCCATCTCCTCACAGCAGTTTCAACAGAAGTACTTACAGTACTCACAATAGAGCGGACAGCGCTCGGCGATTTCGTCAGTAGCGAAAAGCCGACACCCACGACAGGCGAGGGGAAGGAAGAGGAAGTTGACTGGATGTCGGCGTTAGTTAGCTCGCCGCTCTTTGAGTTTATCCCTCCAACCAATATCCAAAAGCTATTTGACAAGTTCGAAGCTGTTCAAATGAAAACAGGCACTGCAGTGATCACGCAAGGCGATAAGGGCGATTTTTTTTATGTCATTCAGAGTGGTAAAGCGAAGGTTGAAAGGAGAAGTGGCAACAAAACCGTCGTGCTGGCTAATCTGCACGCGGGTGACAATTTCGGAGAGGATGCCCTGGTTAGCAATATTCCACGGAATGCCACCGTTACCATGACGACCAATGGCAAGATAATGCGCCTGTCTGGCCCCGATTTTGAAAGCCTGCTCATGAAACCCGTCATTGAAACAATGAGCATGGAAGAAACCATGGAAATGATCAAGCAGCGTAATCCAAAAACTTATATCATTGACGTAAGAAGTGTAAGGGAAGTAGAAGCCGACAAAATAGCCCATAGTCTAAATGTGCCTCTGCTTCTACTCAGGAAAAACGCACCCAGGCTAAGTAAGGAAGCGATCTATGTTATGGCTGATGAAGGTGGTAAACGCGCCGAACTTGGTGCTTATATCTTGAATGAAAAAGGGCTTACCGCTTATGTGCTTAAGCGGGAAGTGAAGTCTTAAAATTTTTATCCCAGCTTGCTGGCTGTGATAATTCTTACCTGGTCCGGGACCAATACCACTCGTTCCAATACTGGAGTTCAAGATGAGCGAAGACTGTCTTTTCTGCAAAATCGCAACGGGTGAAATTCCTGCTGATCTCGTCTATGAGGACGACAAGGTGCTCGCATTCAGGGATATCAATCCCCAGGCTCCACTGCATACACTCGTGATCCCACGTAAACATATCAATACAATTAACGACGCCACCTCAGAAGATGAGCCGCTGCTCGGTTACATGATGCTCATTGCCGCTAAAATTGCCAAAGACAATGAGGTAGATGAATCGGGATACAGACTGATTTTCAATTGCAACGAGCAGGGTGGGCAAACCGTATTTCACATTCACCTGCATCTTCTGGCAGGAAGGCAGCTGACTCACCTTGGCTAACAAAACCTCCCAAAGAGATCTCTCTGCAATCGATCAGCTAATCTCTCACGTCGACAGTTTCATTAAAACCACATCAGGATCAGTGGGCCAACGGGACCGCCGTTCACCCGGTGATGATATAGCAAACCAGGATCTTTCCCCGGAAGAACGAGATTATTCCGCTCGCCTGATGCGGATCAATCACTGTGGTGAGGTGTGCGCCCAGGCGCTCTACAATGGCCAGTCACTGACCGCTAAAAACACCAGGATCGCGGCTGTGATGCAACAAGCCGGAGACGAGGAAGCAGATCACCTGGCCTGGTGTGAAAAGCGAATTAAAGAATTAGATTCACACGTGAGTTTCCTGAACCCGATCTGGTACGCGGCTTCCTTCTCCATGGGTCTGCTGACCGGGTTGCTGGGGGACAAAATTAACCTTGGTTTTGTCGCCGCAACTGAAGAAGAAGTATGCAGACATCTGGATGAACATCTTGAAAAAATTTCTCCACGCGATCAAAAATCCAGGGCAATACTGCGCCAGATGCGTGATGACGAAAATAAACATGCCGGGACCGCATTTTCTCATGGTGGTGCACACTTTCCCGCACCGGTTAAATCAGTCATGCGCCAGGTATCGAGACTGATGACGAGGTCTACTTACTGGATATAGGAGGCTGACCGGGAACAGATAACCTGCTGCGGACAATAGGCGGCTGAAACTATTCAAGAATAATCCTTGCTTGCTGATAATAACCTTGACCATTCTGATTTCGTGGGTTCCTCCAGAGCATCTGCCATGAGCGTTACATGGTAGTCTGAATTCGAACTCATTTCATAAACTGTAGCAAACCCATCGACCTGGATACATTGTTCCTGGGTTACTGACATTGGTTCTAATGCCGGTGCTGACAGTGGCATCGCCAGCTCGAGAAGTCCTTTATCATTCCGTTTGAAACCCCTGACTTTGCAATCTAGTATCAACACCTCAAAATCAAACTCCTGGGATATTCTTTCTAACAATTCTTTCACGGGAAGTGTTCCACAAGTGGAAAGTTCCAACTCACAACGGAAGCTACCCCATGAGGATTGTTCACTCGCCTCGAAGTAGGTGTGCACAGCCAGGTGGCTCTTGTCGAGATGAAACAATGCTGCATCTCCCTGGCCGATTAAGACGGTTGCACTGGCCCCTTGCGGTTCATAATGCGTACTTGATTGACCCAGGACCTCAGCGCGCAACAGTGTCACGATATCGTTTAACAAACACTCGAGCCTCTCAGCGCAAAAATGTGAATCAGTCACCGCAAAACTTTTTTTGATCGAACCCGAAGTCGATTCGAATTCCAACCGGCAAGCATTGACAGCCAGTGTCCAGGTCAGGCTATTCAACGTTTGATTCCACAATTTCGTAGTCATGAGACATCTCGACACCGGCTTGTCCCAACATGATAGATGCTGAACAATATTTCTCCGCGGATAAGTTGATTGCCCGTTTCACCTGCGCTTCCTTTAATCCTACTCCGGTTACCACAAAGTGGATGTGAATTTTAGTGAATACGCCCGGTACCTCCTCCGCCCGTTGCGCTTCAAGCTGTGCAACACATCCAGACACTCTCTGGCGGGCTTTCTTCAGAATACTCATCACATCAAAACTGGTACAGCCTCCAACGCCTAGAAGCACAAGCTCCATGGGGCGAATTCCTATATTACGGCCACCTGCCGATGGTGGCCCATCAATGACGACCGCATGCCCACTCTCTGATTCCGCCACAAACATAACGTCATCAACCCACCTCACCGTCCCCTTCATGACATTCCCCTGGTGTTTCCTTAAATAAAGCCAATAACAGTATATTATGGTATCCGGTTAATTTTCCCCGCACCACCGGCCCGGAGAGCGAAAAAGTAATACCTGACTCCAATTTTCAGCTCGCTTAGCGGGTAATAACCGAATAACGGTTGTTTTCAACCGATGCCGGACGTAATCTTGTCAGGTGAAACACATAAACAAAACAAAGAAGTATGGCTAGCATGGCTTTTTCAACACCGGGACTGGCCAACATGGAAAGTTTCCTCGCGGCCGCGCATAAGCGGAAGTATCCTCGTGGCAGCACGATAATCTATGCGGGCGAGCAAAGTGACTCCATTTATTACATCACTAAAGGCTCAGTTACCGTTCTAATCGAAGACGATACGGGTCGAGAGATTATTGTCGCCTACCTCAACGAAGGCGACTTTTTCGGAGAAATGGCGATGTTCGGTGAAGGTACACGAACAGCCTGGGTGAAAGCTAAATCCGAGTGTGAGGTTGCAGAACTTGGCTACCAGAAATTTTCGGAATTGAGCCAGAAAGACGCAGGCATGCTCTACAAGCTCGCCACACAACTTGCAGACCGGCTCGGCAAAACAACCCAGAAAGTCGGTGATCTTGCATTCCTTGATGTCACTGGCCGGGTTGCCAGAACGCTGCTCGACCTCTGCAAAGAACCCGATGCGATAACGCACCCGGACGGAATGCAGATCAAAATAACCCGGCAGGAGATTGGCAGGATCGTTGGCTGTTCCCGGGAGATGGTGGGCAGAGTGCTTAAAACGCTGGAAGACCAGGGACTGGCATCGGTGAAAGGAAAAACAATGGTTATCCTGGGAACCAGGTGAGGCATTATCAACATGCGGTGCCGGTACTGGTTCGCATGCGAGCTATCCGAAAAGTGAACTCAACATCGCTCCCGGATCAGTTTCCCGCATAAATGACTCACCCACCAGGAATCCATAGACATGGTTTTCGTTCATTAATTCTACATCCTGGCGGTTTTGTATTCCGCTCTCTGTAATGACCAGCGTTCCTTCCGGTACTTTTTGTAACATCGCCACCGTTACCCTAAGATCAACGTCGAAAGTTCTCAGGTTCCTGTTGTTAATGCCCAGTAAAGCCGGTGAAATTTCGAGTGCTAGTTCCAGTTCCGCTTCATCATGCACTTCGACCAACACGTCCATGCCCAGTGAAATGGCCAGATCACTAAACTGCTCCAACCTTAGTTTATCGAGAATACTGACGATCAGCAGAATACAGTCGGCGCCAAGACAACGTGCCTCGTGAATCTGATACGAATCGATGATGAAATCCTTTCGTAACACGGGTATGGATACAGCTGATCTGGCGTCAACAAGATATTGATCCGACCCTTGAAAGAATTTGCTGTCGGTCAAGACAGAAAGGCAGGCGGCTCCCGCAGTTTCATAGCTCTTCGCAATAGAGATGGGGTCGAAATTAGCTCGAATGATTCCTTTTGAAGGTGAAGCCTTTTTAATTTCTGCAATGACCGCGTTTTGGCTATTTCTAATTTTTGATTTCATTGCAGAAGCAAATCCACGAGTACCCGATGTGACTTTCTCCACCAGCATTGAGACAGGCAATCGCTCTTGCCGATCCTTAACTTCTCGCCATTTCTCTTCGACAATCTCTTGCAGGATATCAGGTCTTTTCATCAACCTGCCTCGGTTAGCTGGGTCGTGAAATCAACAAATTCCTTCATCTTGTCGGCCGCCCGGCCTGAACCGATCGCCTCGCTGGCCATGTCTACTCCAGATTTGAGGCTATCCACTGCGCCGGATACATAAATTGCCGCACCTGCATTCAAGGCGACAATATCGGATGCGCCTCTGTGTGACCCATCGAGTGATCCTCGCACGAGAACCAGGCTTTGCTTGCTATCATTCACTTTTAATCCATCCAGGTCAGAGCGCACTAAACCAAAATCTTCCGGCGCGATCTCATATTCTGTAATCACTCCATTCTTTAGCTCGGCAACCCTGGTGGTTGCAGAAATACTCACCTCATCAAGGCCATCTTCAGAATGAACGACCATTACATGCTTGCTCCCTAATTCCTTGAGCACGTTTGCAAGAGGCAGCACCCAGGCTGCATCGTAAACGCCGAGTAATTGTCTTTCTGCACGAGCCGGGTTTGTCAGTGGCCCCAACAAATTAAAGATAGTTCGCACTTTCATTTCCTTTCGCGGGCCAATGGCATGTTTCATAGCGCCATGGTGGTTCAGCGCAAATAGAAATCCCAGCCCAACAGAATCAATACACCGGGCAACACTTTCCGGGTCCAACATGATATTGGCTCCCGCTGCTTCCAACAGATCCGCACTTCCGCTCTTACTCGATGCTGCACGATTGCCATGTTTGGCAACCCTTGCTCCTGCAGCCGCGGCAACAAAAGCACTGGCCGTGGATACATTAAATTTGTTGGAGCCGCTGCCACCCGTGCCACAGGTATCAACCAGATTGCTAACATCCACATCAACTGGCGTGGACAAATCTCGCATCACCGTAGCAGCGCCCACAATTTCATCGACCGTTTCCCCTTTGACCCGAAGCCCAACAAGGAAACCGCCTATCTGTGCAGGCGTGGCCGAACCCGTCATGATTAGCCTCATTACTTCGCTCATTTCTTCAAGGGAAAGATCCTTACCCTCTATCACCCTGGCTATCGCACCTTGCATATTCATGCGTGGCCCTCCTCTCTTGTAGAAGTTCCCAAAAAGTTAGCCAGCAAATCATGGCCATGTTCTGTCAAAATAGATTCAGGGTGAAACTGGACACCTTCTAACATCATGTCCACGTGGCGTACGCCCATGACCTCATCAACCTTCCCATTCTCATCAACCGTCCAGGCGGTGACTTCCAAAACGTCTGGAACCGTCTTCGGGTCAATCACCAGGGAATGGTAACGTGTAGCAGTGAAGGGACTTTCTAACCCGGAAAACACCCCTTCATTGTTGTGGTAGATGGCGGATGTTTTCCCATGTTTCACTTGCCTCGCCTTGACAATTTTCCCACCATATACCTGGCCGATGCTCTGGTGTCCCAGGCAAACCCCCAGAATAGGAATCTGGCCGCCAAATTGCCGGATGACTTCCATCGAAATTCCAGCCTCATTGGGCGTACAGGGGCCGGGAGAAATGACGATGCGCGCCGGGTCTTTTAAACTAATCTCATCAATACTGATTTCATCGTTGCGGTAAACTTCAACTTCCTCACCAAGTTCGCCAAGATACTGCACAATGTTGTAGGTGAATGAATCATAATTATCGATCATTAGTAACATCTCAGCGATCCTCAGCGTTAAGGCCAACAACCTGCCTCGATTCACCCTCGTGAAACTCGCGAGGATTCTCAACGTCAGCGGGAGTGATATTCAAACCTGATTCCGCCATCGCCGCCGCCCTGAACACCGAGCGAGCCTTATTCATCGTTTCCTTCCATTCGAGTTCCGGGATGGAATCAGCGACGATACCGGCACCCGCCTGAATATAGAGCCTGTTGTTTTTAATCACTGCGGTCCTGATCGCGATGGCGGTGTCCATATTGCCATTCCATGAAAGGTATCCGACCGCGCCACCGTAGATCCCTCTTTTTTCAGGTTCGAACTCATCAATGATTTCAAGAGCCCTTACCTTGGGTGCTCCGCTTAAGGTTCCAACAGGTAAGGTTGATCGCAGAAGATCAAGCGCGGAATAACCAGGGAGCAGTTGGCCGCACACATTAGAAGCAATGTGCATGACATGCGAATATCTTTCTACCACCATCATTTCTGTGACATCCACGCTGCCCGTTACGCACACCTTGCCAACATCATTCCTGCCAAGATCTATCAGCATCAGGTGCTCTGCAATTTCCTTTGGATCCGCCAGTAATTCCTTCTCAAGAGCAAGATCTTCTTCTGCATCCCTGCCTCGACGACGCGTTCCAGCGAGCGGCCTGACAGTCACCTCGCCATGATCGAGCCGTGCCAGTATTTCCGGGGAAGATGAGACGATATGCTCATCACCCAGATCCATGTAGTACATGTACGGAGAAGGATTGAGTGATCGCAACGCCCGGTATAAATTTAGTGGATCAGACTCAAAAGCAATCGACATTCGCTGCGAGAGCACCACCTGCATTACATCACCCTCGACGATGTAATCCTTAATTTTTTCCACGTCTGTCTTGAACTGGCTCTCACCATAGCTGGATACGAAATCAGCTTCATGGATCGCCGGGCCTACGTTAGGTTCCCGAATTTCAAGCGGGACATTTGACTGCATGGACGAAGCCATTTCGTCCAGTCGTGCCTGTGCATTTTCATAGGCTTGTTCAAGCTGTGGATTCGCATGGCTGATCAGGTGAATCTTTCCTTTTATATTGTCGAACACGATGACATCGTTGGATACCATCAACAAGATATCGGGCGAGCCAATCGTATCTTCGGGGGTACTGTTCGCTAGCCGTTTTTCCACATACCGAACTGTATCGTATCCAAAATAACCAACGAGACCACCGGTATAAATTGGCAATCCCGGCAAGTCCGGATATCTAAATTGTGACTGGAAATCTTCGATGAACCTGATGGGATCTTCACAGGTCTGCTTGTCTTCAATTTCACCGCCGCGTTCAATCACTACCTGGTTTCCAGACACTTTAATCACCTGGCTGGCGGGTAAACCCACGACCGAATACCGGGACCACTTCTCTCCTCCCTGATTGGCACTTTCCAGTAGATAACTGTAACGGCCCCTGGCTACTTTTATATAACAGGACAGGGGTGTGTCCAGATCTGCAAATAATTCACGGGTAATAGGAATATGGTTATAACCCTTGGTGGCTAGCTCTGAAAATAGTTCAGGCGTCATGAGTAAATCTCCGGTACAACTCTATGTCTAATAAAAGTGTTTAATAAAAAACGTGGTGAATCTGGCTAGAATGCAATAACGAAACATTCTAGTGCTCTCAACCAGTTTTTTTGGTGAGAGCAGGAATAGTGTTAGTTCACCTTCGCCAGGAGAGGAAAGCCCAACATGGGCCTGGGGAGTTGTACCTTTTTACTTGCATTGATCGATTCTTTCTGCCGTTAAATTACTACTTTCTCTGAAGGATCTTTATAAGAGCCATCTTTGTAAGAGCCATCGCTTGACGGTTCTATCATTCACGTTCCCGCGAAGGCATTCACGTTCGCGCTGAAGGCTCTAAGCTTAATCAACTGTCTTCGCTTTGACAACCTCTTGCCAATTCGGCCCGCATGGCTGCAATCGTCGCCTTATAGTTTTCGCTTTCAAATATCGCGGACCCGGCAACAAATGTATCGGCACCGGAACACGCAATTTCTCCAATATTATCAATTTTCACACCACCATCAATTTCGAGCCGGATTTTCCTGCCGCTCTCGTCAATTATCTTTCGTGCCTGTTTAATTTTTTCGTGCGTCATTGGAATAAAAGACTGGCTGCCAAACCCCGGATTGATGGACATGATCAACACCATGTCAATCTTGTCGAGCACATAATCAAGGTAGCCGAGTGAAGTCGTCGGGTTAAACACCAGGCCGCACTTTAATCCTGCTGACTTGATGAGATCGAGAGAGCGATCAATATGATCGGATGCTTCTGGATGGAAAGTGATGTAACTGGCGCCGGCCTCGATGAAATCACCTATGATGCGATCTACGGGCCTGACCATAAGGTGCACATCAATGGGCGCAGTAATCCCATGACTACGCAGGGCCTTGCAGACCATCGGACCAATGGTCAGGTTCGGTACATAGTGGTTATCCATTACATCGAAGTGCACAACATCGGCACCGGCTTCGAGAACGGCATCCACTTCTTCACCCAATCGGGCAAAATCAGCAGAAAGGATTGAGGGGGCAATGTAATTTTCCAATATCTTGTCCGGGCAGGTTTAGTTTTCACAAGTTTACAGAATACCTGCGTCAGTATACAGGTATCCCTTTACGAGACCGTTAGTCTCTCATCGATTGAAGCCATTCATATCGTTCCAGTGTATCGACATTTAACCAGAATCCGGAAAAATACTCACCGGTAAGCAGGCCTCGATCCACGGCACTGTCAAGTAGCTTCCGTAATGGGAACCTGGCCACTTCCAGTCCGGAAAACAGCCGGGTTGATAATATCGCTATCCCGGACCAGTTGAGACGGTTTCCATCATGAGCCAGTCGACCGTGATGACTGATTGTAAAATCTCCCTCCGGATGGTGGACGGGATTATCTACCATCACAAGATGGCCGAGAAGACCAGGACCCAGTGAATCCGGTAAATCACTGAACTCATAATCCGAGTATACGTCGCTGCTAACCACTACAAAATTATCATCACCAAGATATTCCAGTGCATTGGTTATACCACCGCCAGTTTCCAGCAATGCTGCCTCTTTAACGTAGGTTATCTCGGCTCCCAGATTTCGACCATCGCCGAGCCTGGATTCAATCTGATCGCCCAGGTGGAAGAGATTAATGACGATCTCATGAAATCCGCTGGACACCAGGCGTTCTATATGACGCTCAATAAGTGATTTACCATTAACCTGCAGCAGCGGTTTCGGTATCGTTCGGGTCAACGGCAGTAGCCTTTTACCCTGACCCGCGGCAAGGATCATTACCTTCACTACTCGAATAATCCTGTTTCGAGTTCCGGTTCTACCACTTCTGACAGCCAGATCCCAAAATGCTCAAGCTCTTTATACTCCTTACAAACATCAACCATATAACGGACTACCCGCGGAATGTCGCCCAGGTAACCGGTTTTACCATCGCGCAGGTGCAGGCGGGAAAAAATACCCGCACATTTTAAATGACGCTGCAGACCCATCAGGTCAAACCAGCGCCTGAAAGTAATTTCATCCACTTCCTCAATACGTCCATTATCCAATAGCATGCGTCTGAACCCGTTCACCCACCTCGTGACCTCCCCGGAAGGAAGCGTTAAATAGCAGTCCCTTAGCAGGGACACCAGATCATAGGTTACGGCCCCCTTAACTGCATCCTGAAAATCGATAATTCCAGGATAACCTGGCCTTGTCACCATCAGGTTCCTGCTATGGTAGTCACGATGAACAAAAAACTGTGGTTGTAGCAGGGCATTACCAATCATCAATTCGAAAACCGCATTCAGCATTTCCGTCTCCTCGCTGGAGAGAGACAACCCCAATTGCTTTTTGAGAAACCAGTCCGGGAAAAGGACCATTTCCTGTTGCAAGCGTGATCTGTCGTAGACTGGCAATTCCGCGGCAATAAACTGCATGGCATAAATTGCGTCGAGTGCATCCTGGTACAGGGATTCATGGCCACCTTCCTCACCTTCAAACACCGAAAGGTAAAGTGTATTGCCTAAATCAGATACCATCATAAAACCCAGTTCATAATTTACAGCATAGACTTCCGGGGCATTTAACCCCGCATCGGCTAAATGTTTCGCGATAGACACAAATAGCCTGCTGTCTTCCCTGTCAGGTGGCGCATCAACGAAGATATATCCATGAGGCTCAGCCTGGTAACGAAAATACCGACGAAAACTCGCATCATCCGAAGCCACGTCCAGGTTCTCTCCAGGTAACATCTCTAAAGAGCGGGCAGCCAATTGCACTCGCGCCCAATCATTTAACAATACTTCTCTTTGATCTTTACTCATTCCAGAAATTACTGACCTATAGCACCTAATGTTTTATTATCACCTATCCTATTCGATATGAGCATAGTTGCCATCTTCCACGAGCTATCTTCCAGGAACTATCTTCCAGGAACTATGACCACAAGCGTTAAGACACTAACCGCAACGATTAGGGCCCTTCTTCTATCTATGGTCGCTGTTTTCACAGCCCCGGTAGAGGCACAGACCGCTGCCGAGACCGATTGGGTAACAGCGAGTGAACTAAACGACGAACAGATGGAATTACTGCCAGCCAACTGCAAAGGACTTTACGTCGAGCCGGTGACAATATTGGATCCCGTCAAATCCGGTGATGGCGAAACAATCCATGTTACAGCCCACGATGCTCTGCACGTAATCGATCATTCAACCACATTCATGGGTGATGTTGAGCTTCAGCAGGGGAATCGACAGCTGAATGCATCCTTTATCTCCCTGGACGCGACCTCAAATATAGCCACGATGCAAGGATCGGTTTCTATCCGCGAGCCTGGAATTTTATTGCGCGGGGAGGAAGCAACCGGGAACCTTCTCACCGGTTTGGGTGTCATTGATAGCGCAACATTTATCCTGCACCAGAGCCGTATGCGCGGAAGTGCGACAAGAATTCACAAGGAAGAAAATAACCAGCTCCTCATTGAAGATGGCAACTTTACTCGCTGTGA
>SMVA01216812.1_pt1 | contig 17349 bp, 17 predicted proteins | sample 2456451 | NCBI WGS metagenome assembly SMVA01 (sample SAMN11095933, study PRJNA526329) | marine sediment metagenome | biome: Marine sediment; feature: Surficial sediment; material: Deep marine sediment; isolation source: Hadal surficial sediment | place: Pacific Ocean | collected 2014-05 | depth...
AACCCTCGCCTCTTTCTAGTATTCGCTGAGTGCAATGCAAGGCCGATTCTCTCTTGTCCCGCAAGCAGGGCAATTAAAGTCTGGATTATTGGGACATAGCTTTCCGCCTATCCTGACTTACTCATTTTATTAATAAGTCTGTCCTGACTTATTTACTTTATTAACAAGTCTGCTATAACTTTCGTATCCTATTCTTTATTATCATGATATTAAGTTAATACAGATTAATATTTGTTTTCTTCACGTTATCGGCTTTCCCGATTCCTATTGCTTAGGATGTCATAACTCCTTCTAATTAAGGTGTTTTCTGTCCGTGTGTCTCAATTAACGCCACTAGTTAAAATGGATCATATTCTGCTTTCGGATATTAACATTTCATACGTTGCAAAATGGCGTATTTCAATGATCAGAATGACATTGTGTGGATTGCTCCTGGTATCAACACACGGCCATGCATTTTAATGGCAAAACGAAATGATCGAGGAAGAAATATTCCGCGCTAGTTCCGACTGTAAAAATATCACCCGAAAAACAGTGATGCATCATAGTTCTGGTCTAGCTAAAGACATTCTCTTCGAATATGTAGAGGAGCCTTAGTTAAATAAGGACAGTATCCAGTCTGGCAAGATATGTACTCATGACACAACTTTGTTCCAGCGATAATGTGTTGTTGGCCACCCCGGTGTCCCTTACTTCTTCAAATAGGTGGTTATATTCGAGTAACAAGTTAATCGCATTCTGAGCCTTGTTTGGTGTTTCTAGTCCCACCCATCCAGCACGGTAAATATCTCTTGCCTTGAACTCGGCCTTTAAGTTCCCTTTTGATAGGCGTTTCAGAATTGTTTTAGCTGCATCAATATCCGGTCTAGTCGCATAGCTAAGAATCCTATACTGATTTTTAACAAAGTTTTAAATAACGGGTATCTGCAACAATCTTTGGTACAGGCAACACTCATCTTTGGTACAGGCAACACTCTAAACGCGCGCGCCATCACTCACTCGGCAGTGAAGCGATAGGTTGGCTTACCACCGTAGATAGTAAGCAAAAACGAATAATTTTTCCGTTCTGTATGTAAAATTGTCTCACCCGATCGCGAATTGATGGACACCACCCTACGCCAATTTTGGCTTTCGCCTGAGGACAGCACGCGTAAACCTGCAATTGCAGATAAAATCCGTTGTTCTGAGCGATACCTCGGAAAATAATTTAAGAGTGTTTTCATCAAATAGTCTGCTCATACGGTAGCAGACTGACGTCCACAGGATCACCTTGATAGGTTGATTCTGTAGTACCCACTAAGGTATTTCCCCGCCAGGACATTATAAATACAGCCCGTTTGTCTTGTGCCTCAACGTAATAAATTCCCTGTGTTAGCGTGCCTGGCACAACAATGTGCGTACCTCGCACCAAATCAACTTTGAGTTGAGAAGGAGTCGGTGCGATTCAACTTAATACTTGCTGTACCCAGAGCCCAGCTGCATTAACCAACATTGCTGCTGTACAGGTTTTAGCTCTCGTTATGCCAGTATTCGATAATGTTACTGTGTTTACCCAACTGGCCTAACCGAGCACCGGCAAATGTAGCAGGTATTTTGAACTGCGCACCCGTCTGTTGTACCAAGCGCATAACAACATGAGTCAATGCCGCATCATCGGTCTGCGCATCACTGTACTGAAATACTACCGCAAGTTGAGCAATATCTAGTCCGTCCAGCTTCTTCCAAAGTCTTTATGGCACACGACAAAAGCGCGCTGCCGGATGCAAGCCACCTTGAAGCGCATAAAAGCTCAAACCAATCTGTAATAACCATGGGCGCCTTGTAGTATAACGATAAACAGGAATGTAAAAAAATTTTAGCTCAACCAGATACGGCGCAAGCTTAAGCAGTAGCGCTCTCTCGTGCAGACATTCACTCACCAACGAAAACTCCCCCACTTTCTAGATACCGCAAACCACCATGAATGAGTTTGCTAGAACAACTGGAGGTACCACTTGCAATTCCAGTTTGTTCGAGCACCACTACCGACAAACCTTTTGCTGAAGCTGCCTGTGCAACACCCACACCATGGATACCACCACCGATGATGACTAGATTATAAGATCTCCACCATTTTTCTCCATAAATTCTCCCATTTTTATTTTGTATAAGACAATCAAGTTACTTACCCTTTTAAACAAGTATGGAAACATGGAAGAATGTTTGCTTGCTTCCTCCCAGAAAACTAAATTATTCATATGACAACATGGAACAACCACTTATTCTACCTTGAGTGAATTCCAGTAAAAATGTTATAATTATTAACTAAGTTGGCTTTGCAGATCATTTTTTAGCCAGGTTAAATACGTATACTCGCCAATCCAGGGGTGCACCAAAAATAGTGACTATGGCGGGTTGAGACCCAACCCTAAAGGAGAAATTTATGGCAGTAACTATGCGACAGATGCTAGAAGCAGGTGTCCATTTTGGGCACCAAACCCGTTTCTGGAACCCCAAGATGGCTCAGTATATTTTTGGTCATCGTAACAAAATACACATCATCAATCTGGAAAAAACCCTAGTGATGTATCAAGACGCAATGAAATATGTGCGTCAGTTATCTGCCAACAAGGGCAATATTCTATTCGTCGGCACCAAGCGTCAAGCACGCGATATTGTTCGCGAGGAGGCAATCCGCTGCGAATCTCCATATGTAAACCAGCGCTGGCTAGGTGGAATGTTGACAAATTTCAAGACAATGAAACAATCCATCAAACGCCTACAGGAAATGGAAACAATGGTACAGGACGGTACAATTGAAAAACTTTCCAAGAAAGAAGCACTTAACACTCAACGTGAACTAGGAAAACTCAACCGTAGTCTAGGTGGTGTTAAGGATATGAAAGAAATACCAGATGCCATGTTCGTAATTGACGTGGGCTACCAAAAAGGTGCGATTACCGAAGCCAATAAACTCGGTATCCCGATAGTGGGTGTGGTAGATACTAACCATAACCCTGACAAAGTGGATTATGTTATTCCAGGCAACGACGATTCCAGTCAGGCAATACGTCTTTATGCCCGAGGTGTGGCTGATGCAATTCTGGAAGGACGTAGCCAGATCGTTCATGAAACCATCCAGAACGATTTTGTAGAGATAGATGAAGAAATGATGACCGAACGGCTGACCGAATAGGATAAATACAACATACAGGGGATGATAGTTCCCTTTTTTTAAGTCGTTGGTACTACTGCTTCACAAAGGATTCTCACAAAATAATTTGAGAAGATATTTCAGGGTATTAATCGATTTCGTATCTGGAGTAAACATGGTAGATATTACCGCAAGCATAGTAAAAGAATTACGCGATCTGACCGGTCTCGGCATGATGAAATGTAAGAAAGCATTGACTGAAACCGGCGGCGACCTGAAAGCGGCAGAAGATTTATTGCGGATAAAAAGCGGCGCAAAAACAAGTACGGTTGCTAGCCGTATCACGGCAGAGGGCACTATAGGAATACAGATTGCAGTAAATAGAAAGAGCGGCGCTCTGGTTGAAGTCAATTGCGAAACTGATTTTGTAGCTAAAAATGAGGATTTTATCAACTTCGCCAAAAATCTGGCGCAATTAACAGAGGCTAAAAACTTGACAGACACGGAAGAGCTATCAAAAGATACTTTGCTGAATGGTAAAAATGTAGAAGAGTTTCGTAATACGCTGATTATGAAGCTTGGAGAAAACATTAGCATCCGCCGTTGTGCGCGCCATGCAACACAAGGACACTTGGCCTCATACTTACATGGTGGGAAAATCGGCGTAATAGTCGATTACATAGGTAGTGACGAAGTGCTGGGTAATGATTTAGCCATGCATATTGCAGCCAGCAAACCAATATGTGTTTCCAAGGAGCAGGTTTCGGCAGATTTGTTGGCGCATGAGCGCCAAATCTATACAGCACAAGCGGCAGAAAAAGGTAAATCTGCGAACATCGCGGCAAAAATAGTGGACGGACGTATTGCTAAATATCTTGCTGAAATAACACTGCTTGGCCAACCTTTTGTCAAAAATCCTGACCAAACAGTGGAAAAATTGCTTATGACAAAATCTGCCATGGTCAACGGTTTTACTATGTTCAGCGTGGGCGAAGGTATTGAAAAAAAATCTGACGATTTTACTACCGAAGTGATGTTGCAAATTAGTCAAGCATTAGAAAATAATTCGCCACAGCTAAATTAACTATTTTTGACATCCATCCATAACGATTATGGCCTATAAACGCATCCTGTTAAAGCTTTCAGGTGAGGCCCTGATGGGTAATGACAATTACGGTATTAATCGCGCTGTGATAGAACACATTATTTCAGAAATCGCCGAAGTAATAAGACTTGATGTTGAGGTAGCAATTGTGATCGGCGGCGGGAATATTTTCCGCGGCATGGCATTATCGTCCAGTGATCAAGTAAACCGTGCCACCGCTGACTACATGGGCATGTTGGCAACTGTCATGAATGCCTTGGCGTTACAGGATGCTATGCGTCACGGCGGGATGGAAAGCCGAGTGCAATCAGCAATACGTATTGATCAAGTTGTGGAACCTTATATCCGCGGCAAGGCAATGCGTTATCTAGAGGAGGGCAAGGTGGTTATTTTCGCTGCTGGTACTGGCAATCCCTTCTTCACTACTGACACTGCCGCCGCATTACGTGGTTTGGAAATGAGCGTGGATATCGTTCTCAAGGGGACCAAGGTTGATGGCGTGTACTCTAACGACCCCAAAACTGACCCTGATGCTAAGCGCTATCGAAATTTGTCTTTTGATGAAGCCATCACCAAGAATTTGAAAGTAATGGATGCTACTGCATTAACCTTGTGTCGTGACCAGAAGATGCCACTTAGGGTTTTCAGCATTTTTAAGGTTGGGGCACTAAAACGGGTAGTAACGGGTAAAGACGAAGGTACGCTAATACGGGTTTGAATCTACGTAAGTACTCTTATTAACCATATTTTAATATAGAAAAACCAATGTACTAGCTTCTATTTTTACGCTTAAAATATAGATTATGATCATCGATATAAAAAAATCTGCTGAACAGAAGATGCAAAAGAGCTTAGAAGCGCTGAAAACTTGTTTGGGCAAGATGCGAACTGGACGGGCTCATACAGGCCTACTGGACCACATAGCCGTGGATTATTACGGTACATCCGTTCCCATCAGTCAAGTGGCTAATGTTAATCTGGCTGATGCCCGTACAATTAGCGTTACACCCTGGGAAAAGAAAATGCTTAATCTGATCGAAAAAACAATCCGTGATTCGAACCTAGGACTAAATCCTGTAACCATAGGTGAAATGATTCGTGTACCTATGCCAGCTCTGACAGAGGAGCGTCGACTCGATCTTACAAAAGTAGTTAAACATGAAGCAGAAACGGCACGAATAGCGGTGCGTAATATACGTCGTGAAGCCAATACTCATTTGAAAGACTTGCTTAAAGAAAAAAAAATCGCTATGGATGATGAACGCAGTGGCCAGGATGAAATTCAGAAACTTACCGATCATCACATCACCGAAATAGATAAAGCATTGCAGGTCAAGGAAGCTGAGTTGATGGCAGTTTAACTTAACTAAGCCCAGAGCTACATCACTCATGCGTTCCGTTTCTAGTTCAACCCTCCAGATACCAGAAGCCGACATAATCCCCCAGCATGTTGCCATTATTATGGACGGAAACGGGCGCTGGGCGGAAGAACGCTTCATGCCACGGATAGCTGGGCACAAACGCGGAGTAGAAACTGTACGCACCGCTATCAAGGCCTGTATTGAACGCGGCGTTAACTATCTGACATTATTCGCCTTCAGCAGTGAAAATTGGCGCAGACCAGCAGAAGAAATCTCATTCTTGATGCAGCTTTTTATCACTGTTCTTCAGCAGGAAGTGATTAAGTTGAATGAGAATGGCATTCGCTTCAAGGTAATCGGAGATTTGTCAAAATTTGAACCTAAGATAAATAAAATTATTCGTAATGGGGAAGCGATGACTGCCGCTAACAATCGCCTTACACTTACCATTGCGGCCAATTACGGTGGACGCTGGGATATAATGCAAGCTACGCGTAAAATGTTAGCACAACATCCTAAATTGGTTAGCAACTTTGGGGAAGAAGATTTGGCCCAGTATTTTGCAATGAGCTATGCGCCGGAACCAGATTTATTCATACGCACTGGAGGGGAACAACGCATTAGCAATTTTCTGTTGTGGCACCTGGCCTATACTGAGCTTTACTTTACCGATACCTTATGGCCGGATTTTAGCGCGAGCACGCTTGATCTTGCTATTAAGTCCTACCAACAACGGGAGCGCCGTTTTGGCCGAACCAGCGAACAACTTAAAGCATCAAAACGCATCAGTGAAGTGAAGAAAATTCCGTCTAAGAAAAAAGCATAACATCTAAGAAAAAAGCATAACCCTTGTACTATCTAATTTGTAGAGTTTTTCGCTGATTTCATGCTATTCATGCTTAAAACCCGCATTCTGACTGCTATCTGTATTTTACTCCTGTTTCTGGCAGCACTGTTTTATTTGTCGTCTATTTTCTGGATGACACTGCTTCTTGCTTTGGTAGTGATCGGTTCATGGGAATGGAGTAGATTGGCAAAATTCTCCTTGTCTGGCTCCATCTTTTACCTTGTGCTTACCGCGTTAATTGCGGGTGAATTACTGTTTATTTTAAGTAGAGCCGTTCTGACTGATCCATACACCACAGTATTTTTCTGGCTCTACGTGGCAACATCAGGATTTTGGATAATAGGCGCACCAAGTTTTTTGAAATTAAACCGCCCGATCAGAGATCCGGTCTTGCTTGTATTGACAGGCTGGTTTTTACTATTACCCACTTGTTTTGCCTTGTATCAGTTGCGCGCTATCAATCCGCTTCTTCTATTGGGTTTCATGACAGCTATTTGGGTTTCTGATAGCACAGCATATTTCGTCGGACGAGCATTCGGCAGGCACAAGCTTGCATCGAAAATAAGTCCCGGCAAAACCTGGGAAGGTGTGGCGGGAGCACTAATAGCAGTTTCTATTTATGCACTGACTTGGGATTATGTGGCGGGAGAAAAAAACCAAATTAAATTATTAGTTCCACTGTTATTGGTGCTTGTTGTACTGGGTATCATTGGTGATTTGTTTGAGTCCCTGATGAAACGTCATGCTGGAGTCAAGAATAGCGGTGACATTTTGCCCGGCCACGGTGGTATACTTGACCGCATAGATGCACTTACTTCAACCCTACCTGTAGCCATTTTAGCAGTTCTCCTTTTTTCCGTCTAAACTATGACTATTATTCGACATCTCACCATTCTTGGCTCTACCGGAAGTGTCGGAGTAAGTACACTTGATGTAGTCGCACGCCATCCTAATCGATTTCATGTCGCCGCACTCACCGCCAACAACAACATTGAGAAAATGCTGGAACAATGCCGCCTCTTCTGCCCACGTTATGCGGTAATGTTAGATGCAGATAGCGCAGAAAAGCTAAGGATAAAAATCTGTGCAACTGGAATTAACACTGAAGTCCTGTGTGGAATCGAATCGCTGGAAAAAGTAGCATCGCTACCTGAAGTAGATATCGTAATGGCAGCTATCGTCGGTGCCGCTGGTATACGCCCCACATTTGCAGCTGCCCTTTCGGGGAAACATGTACTTCTCGCCAACAAAGAAACTCTAGTGATGGCAGGACACATCTTCATGGATATAGTCAAAAAACATCACGCCACTTTGCTGCCGATCGACAGTGAACACAATGCCATTTTTCAGACTCTGCCTCGAGATTTTACTGGAAATTATGCAGCAGTTGGGGTACGTCGTATTCTATTGACAGCATCTGGTGGGCCATTTCGACAAACATCACTAGCCGAAATGGAACATGTTACGCCGGAACAGGCCTGCGCTCATCCTAATTGGGTAATGGGACAGAAGATATCAGTAGACTCTGCCACCATGATGAATAAGGGTCTAGAAATAATCGAGGCACATTGGTTATTTGATGCTGCGCCGGAGCAAATCCAAGTGGTAATCCATCCACAAAGCATAATTCATTCTATGGTTGAATATGTTGATGGCTCTGTACTAGCACAACTTAGTAATCCAGACATGCGCACCCCGATTGCACATGTCTTAGCATATCCAGAGAGAATCGAATGTGGCGTGACACCCCTTGATATATTTAAAGTCGCGCAACTAGATTTTGAAACGCCGAACTTCTCAAAGTTTCCCTGTTTGAAACTCGCCTATAATGCACTTGCTGCTGGCGGCAGTGCGCCTGCAATACTTAATGCTGCTAATGAAGTGGCAGTAGAGTCATTTCTAAAATCCAGGATAGCTTTCACTACGATTCCGACTATGATTGAACAAGTTATGCAGACAGTCAACCACAAAGATATCTTTTCACTTGACGATGTGCTAGCAGCGGACAGCATGGCACGCAAGGCTGCGTATGAATGGCTAGGTACTAAAAACACCAATTCCAGAAAATAACCATGATGATGTATGCTACATTGCACGACGTTATCTGTATCAATTTGTATCCGCATATCTGCTAGTACATTGTCGGAGCTACGCCTTGCCATATCACAGTTGGCGCCAATCTGATCATTTATTCCTAATCCATAGCCTCCTAATCTGCCCTAACTACAAACGTGAGATCACATCATTTATTTTCTTTATTGAAACTCAACATATTCTACAATTCCAGACCATAAAACCAGTATGACACTCATCATTTCAATAATTGCTTTCGTCTTCGCTTTGAGTCTGCTAATTGTGTTCCACGAATTTGGCCATTATTTGGTGGCACGTTTGTGTGATGTAAAAGTGTTACGTTTCTCAATAGGCTTTGGTAAACCTTTGATAAGAAAATATTGGGGGAGAGACCAGACTGAATGGGTCGTAGCTGCTTTTCCTATTGGTGGTTATGTAAAGATGCTAGATGAACATGAGGGTGAGGTTGCCCCTGAAGATTTAACGCGCTCGTTTAATCGTAAGACTGTTGCGCACCGCTTCGCTATCGTCGCGGCGGGACCGATTGCAAATTTTCTGCTGGCCATTCTACTTTATTGGTTACTTTTCATGCATGGTGTTAGTGGAATGAAACCAGTATTAGGACCAATCATTCCGGAAACACCCGCTGCGATGGCAGCTTTTGAGGCAGGTGAAACTATAGTAAAAATTGGAGATGAACCCGTTTCAACCTGGCAAGATGCTCGCTGGATACTGCTAGCTCGGGCAATGGAGAGATCTCCTACATTAATCCTAGAAACCCTTAACCAAGATGGAAAAATTACCTGGCGAGAAATGGACTTAAGCAAAATAAATGCTGATGATTTAGATGCTGACTTTCTAAAGAAAATCGGCCTAAACGTCTACCAACCAGAAATAAAACCAATAATTGCTCAAGTAATATCAAACGGTGCAGGTGATCGCGCTGGCCTACTTACCAATGATGAAATTCTATTAGTGAACGGAGAAGAAATAACACTGTGGAAAGATTTAGTGCAGCAGATACGGGATAATCCAGGGCAACCGTTAGTAATGGAAATCCGACGCAGTAATACTATAGTTAGTGTGAATATAACTCCTGATATAATAATTGAAAATGGTGAGCAAATTGGCATGATCGGTATTGGGCCAAAAATTGACCATTCCGAGATAGAAAATTTATTAGTCGAGATTAGCTATCCAGCCAGTATAGCCATGGTCAGGGCAATAAATAAAACCTGGGAAATATCAGAATTTACGTTGCAAATGCTATGGAAAATGGTGACGGGAGAAGTATCGTGGAAAAATGTGAGCGGACCCATAACAATCGCTGATTATGCTGGTAAATCAGCGCAGATGGGAATCGCATCTTATCTAGGATTTATCGCACTTATCAGTATTAGTCTAGGTGTACTGAATTTGCTCCCTATCCCTTTATTGGATGGTGGGCACTTGATGTACTATGTGATTGAAATCATTAAGGGTAGTCCACTTTCCGAAAAAGCCATGGAAATTGGACAACAGCTGGGCATAATGCTGTTGTTTACTCTGATGGTTTTTGCCACGTATAACGATATTAATCGGCTCATTTCCAGTTAAAAAAATGAGAATTAGAGATCTTACTGTTCTTTTTTTTTCTTCTATTCCTCCTACTTATGTGCAGCAGAGTCGTTCGTAGTTAAAGATATCCGAGTCAAAGGTATACAGCGAACCGAGGCAGGAACAGTATTCAGTTATCTACCGATAAAGGTTGGTGACACGCTGGATGAAAAAAAGGCTGCAGAAGCAATCAAGGCACTTTACTCTACTGGTTTTTTTAAAGATGTGCGACTGGAGTCTGAAAATGATGTCCTAATAGTGGTAGTGATAGAGCGCCCCGCTATTGCAGAAATCAGTATTGTTGGTGTAAAGGCATTTGAACCAAAAGACCTAAAAAAAGGATTGAAGCATTCAGGTCTGTCTGTATCACGTATTTTTAATCGCGCATTGCTAGTAAAAGCTGAACAGTCATTGAAACAACAGTATATTAATAAAGGCAGATACGCGGTAAAAATTACGACTACGGTCACACCGCTTGAGCGTAATCGTGTTGGGATCAACTTTAATATTGAAGAGGGTGAAGTTGCAAAAATCCGTAAGATAAATATCATCGGCAACAAGTCTTTTAGAGAGAGAGAATTGGTGGGCCTATTTACTCTCAGAACCCCAGGTCTTTTGACTTGGATTACCAGTGATGATCAATACTCAAAACAAAAACTATCTGCCGACCTGGAAACATTGCGCTCCTATTATCTTGATCGTGGCTTCCTAGAATTTACTATTGACTCCACCCAAGTTTCTGTTACGCCTGACATGAAGGATATTTACATTACGATTAATATTATTGAGGGTGACCAATACACATTTTCTGAGATCAAGTTAGCGGGTAAAATGATAGTACCGGAAGAGGAATTGCGCGAACTCATCTTAATTGAGTCTGGCGCTCCGTTCTCACGTAAGAAACTGACTGAGTCAATAAAGCTCGTTACAGACCGATTGGGCGAGGATGGCTACGCGTTTGCCAATGTAAATGCATCGCCAGAACTGGATAAGGAGAAGCATCAGGTAGCTTTTACTTTTTATATTGATCCCGGCCGTAGGATTTACGTAAGGCGTATTATCATAACTGGGAATAACCGTACTCGTGACGAAGTGATACGTCGGGAAATACGTCAATTCGAAGGTAGTTGGTATTCAACTTCCAAAATAAACCGCTCCAAGGTACGCATAGACAAGCTGAAGTATTTCTCTGCTGTCAATCTAGAAACACCAGCAGTTGACGATGCTACCGATAAGATTGATGTAAAAATAGATGTTAAAGAAAAACCCACCGGCAATGTAATGTTCGGATTGGGCTTTTCACAACAAGAGGGTCTGATACTAACTGCGAATATTTCTCAGGCGAATATATTTGGCACGGGAAAATTTGTTGCTCTCAGAGCTAATACCGGCGCCGTTAGAAAAGTATACTCTTTGTCGTATACCGATCCTTATTTTACTATTGATGGAGTAAGTGGAGGATTTGATATTTACCGGCGCGACCTTAATACCACTAACCTGAGTGGCGTAGCCGGCATTGAAACTGTCACTACCGGCGCCGGTCTTCGTTTCGGTTTCCCAATTAGTGAAACAGACAACATCTTTGCTGGGCTTGGTCTCGAAAGGACAGAACTTGATTTGTCTCCATTAAGTCCGACACGTAACAAAAACTTTGTGGCAGAATTTGGACCAGATACCATCAATATTCCAGCAACTCTACGATGGCAGCGTGATGCCCGCAACAGTCACATTTGGGCAACTGAGGGTTTGATGCAAAGGGCGTATGTCGAAGTAAGTTTACCGATGGGAGATCTCAAATACTTTAAGTTAAACTATGAAGCCCAATTCTACTACCCTATTACCAAAAATTTTACCCTTAAGCTGAATGGAAAACTGGGATACGGTAATGGTTATGATGGACAAGATTTGCCTTTCTTTAAAAACTTCTTTGCCGGTGGCAATCGCACTGTACGTGGCTACCGAATCAGTTCGCTGGGCCCACGTGATGACACCTTCAGGGCACTCGGTGGTAATAAACTTGTGGTAGGTAGTGTGGAAATACTATTCCCATTACCTGGTTTGCAAAATGAAAAGTCCGTGCGGCTAAGTACGTTCATAGACGCAGGTACGGTATATGGCCCCGGTGGACTTTTTCCGGATGTTGAAGGAATGCGTTATTCTGCTGGCTTCTCTATTACCTGGATTTCCCCGATGGGGCCTCTTAAAGTTAGTTTAGCAAAGGCACTCAATGACGACAAAAATGATAGATTGCAACCATTTCAATTTCAATTTGGGCAGCAGTTCTAAATTTAGGAATTATTGTCGGAAGGAACAAGTGGGAAAAGACGATTTCTCATGCATAAATCAGATTGATCATAAAGGAGAATGGTCTTTGCTACTTCAACCATAGATATCAGCGTATTCAAGCAGACACTATAATGTCTGCATCTCACAATTCGGCAGGAAAACCCAGGAAAAATCGTTCGAACTGTCGTAAAATAAAAGCTTACAACCTGATACTGCGTGGATAAAACTTATCTTACCCAGGTTGCATATGAATCTACTGATAAAACATTGACTGTTAAATGGGAGCCTTCCTCAGAGGTAATATTGGGAGCCCAAGCGGAGAAAAATCGTGAGCACTATGGACATTCATGAAATATTGAAATACCTTCCTCATCGCTATCCTTTCTTACTCGTGGACCGGGTACTTTCTTTCGAATCGGGCAAAGAAATCGTTGCACTTAAAAATGTGACCATTAATGAGCCTTTCTTTTCTGGGCATTTTCCCCACCATCCGATTATGCCTGGTGTATTAATTATAGAAGCACTGGCACAAGCTGCAGCGATTTTAACACTTAGAACAGTTGATTTAAAAGTCGACAACGATTCCGTTTATTATTTTGTTGGCATAGATGAGGCTCGCTTCAAAAAACCGGTGTATGCAGGTGACCAACTGACGCTAAAGGTGTCGATAGAGAGACAATTAAAAGGAATCTGGAAATATTCTTCCCGAGCAGAAGTAGATGGTCAGCTTGTTACCGAAGCAAAGTTGATGGGCGCAATGCGAAGCATATAAGAAGCCTCTTATACAAACCACTTACTGTTATCCATAGTTCAATGCTACAGGAGGTTAGGAACTTATAGACTAGGGAGGCGAAGCGCCTAGATTTCTCTTACTTCTGGAATCTTTTAGTGTTGTCACTTGTAGAAATACATACTGATTGTAATAAAATAGCTTCTTATGAATTCAAGAATAAAATTTACAATATATCATTGTAGACCAGCATCTCTACAGTTGAGATTTTCGATTACTTACTTAAGAATTCATTTGTACTAACCAATCATTCACCCCATACTTAGTTTTCAGATTAGCGAACGAAAACGAAAATTAAAAAATGTCAGATTCACGGTTCAACTTGATCTGTGGTGTAGACGAGGCTGGCAGAGGACCATTGGCGGGGCCGGTATTTGCTGCTTGCGTTGTGCTCAACCCATCCCACAAAATTGAAGGACTATCAGACTCAAAAAAACTTAGCGAAAAAAAAAGAAAAACACTAACACATATCATCAAAACACGTTCAATAGCATGGGCGATTGCTTCCGCATCAGTAGAAGAAATTGATCAATTGAATATTCTCCAAGCAAGCTTGTTAGCCATGAAGCGCGCAGTTGAAAGCCTGTCCTTCACGCCCGATAAGGTACTAGTAGATGGGACCCATAGCCCCCACTTGAGCATTCCTGTACATGCTATCGTCAAGGGTGATAGCTTAGTACCAGAGATTTCTGCTGCTTCTATTCTGGCCAAGACAGCACGTGATGCCGAAATGTGGATATTACACCAATGTTTCCCAAATTATGGTTTTAACCAACACAAAGGATACCCAACGAAGAAGCATATAGCAGCATTGCAAGTACATGGAATATCAGTAGCACATCGACGTAGCTTCTCACCAGTACGAAAGTTGATATTGCATCGTTGTACTTGAAAAACGAATGCTTTCTCTTCTATCATTATTCGTTTTTTATTTTTATACCCCCACGTCTCTCAAAAAGAGGATAGATAAAAATTTCACTATTTTTACATTTAACGAATGTTTCTAATTGGTTAAGTGTGTGTTTTTGTCGTGTATAGCATTGTGCCCCGTTGCTGTTTAATTACTTGGATCAGTTCGGAAACTGGATTTCTAGAACAGCAAATTCTGTCGACTTCTCCAGTAAATACGAATTCAGCAGTAATAGCCACATTTTATTACGATAATCGTGACACTATAATGACCTTTGTTTACATAGAATCCTTTATTTTATTTTAGGAACACTAATGTAATAATGGACATCACAAGATAGAAAAAATCATAGAGAATCAAGTAATGTAAGCGAATATTTTTGAACCAACGATATAAATAATCTCAAGTGTGCACCATATTTAATTAACCTAAGCTATAGATTGGAATAGAATGCATATTGAAAAAAACATGGTCGTATCAATCAATTACGAATTATCAGATTCGACTGGCAAAATTATGGAGAAAACAAGTTCTCCAATCAGCTGCTTACACGGTGGCTTCGACGGCATTTTCCCCATAGTGGAAGAAGCACTGCAAAATATGAAAGTAGGCAACACATGCTGCGTGCTCATGGAGCCAGAAGATCACTTTGGTGGGTACCATAGCGAATTAGTGCGGGTAGAAGCACGTAATGCATTTCCTGAGAAACTTGTAATCGGGATGCAATTTGAAGGTGGTGAAGAAGGTTCCAAGAATATGTTGATCTCTACTGTTACTGATATGCTGGAGATAAGGTGATCGTTGATGGCAATCATCCGCTGTCTGGCATGACCCTACGTTTTGATTGTACAGTTACCGGGATGCGGTCTGCCACTAAGGAAGAACTTTCTCATGGTAACGTCCACGAACCTCAAAACAATGAAAGTTAATTTTACTGGCTCAAATCTATAAGTATAAATCTAAAGAAGGCGGGCACCATTCCTTACTGGAACTTATCCTTTCTCCGCTGTCTTTTTCAGCATGTAAAGCTTTTCCAGCGCTTATTTCATCCGGCATAATTTCATACAATAAGGCAAGGGCTGGGTGTTCCTTGGTAGTTTGTTCCTCGATACAGTCAAAAGTTGCAGCTGAAACAAATCCCGTTTCGAACTCTTTTCTACGCTTTCCGTCTTAAGCCTCACCAGATATTCTTTGGCCATTAAAAATGACCAATTCTAGCAGCCTGCCAGCGCTGCTACTTGAAGGCCATAGCTCTGGCTGGTAGGTTTCATTAACAGCATGCAGAAAGATAATGCGGTGTTTGTGCTCCACTGCATCGAAATGCATGTTGGCTACCTGACTGAACTTCTCTATAAGTCTCGTTAGTTCAAAATAATGAGTAGCAAAAAGCGTATAGCTCCGATTTTTCTCTAACAAGTGCTGTGCAATTGCAAAAGCCAAAGCTAGCCCATCAAAAGTAGAGGTGCCCCACCCAAATTCATCTATTAGTACTAGGCTTTGCGCGGTGGCATTGTGCAGGATGTTTGCGGCTTCAGTCATTTCTACCATGAATGTGGAACGCCTGCTCGCAAAATCATCAAATGCACCAATTCGTGTAAAAATCTGATCAATCGGACCAACACATGCGCTCTTGGTAGGAACAAAGCTACCACAATGCGCAAGCAATGTGATCAGCGCAACCTGTAGCATATAAGTCGCTTTCCCGCCCATATTAGGGCCAGTAATGCAAGCATTTGTCGACCACTACCTAGCTCCACGTTGTTTGTAATAAAATTATCTACTTGGTTTTCTACTTCTGGGTGGCGACCCTCATCAATTTTAATCATAGCTTCACCAGTGAAAACTGGAGCAGTGTAATTGAGTATTAGCGCACGTTCAGCAAAAGTCGCAAGTACATCTAGCTCAGCAACGCTCAGTGCAACTGCTGCAAATGGCTAATGTGTGGCATAAGAGTGTCTTGTAACGCACCGTATAACAACCTCTCACGTGCCAAAGCTAGATCCTTTACTGGATAACGCCCTGTCCTCGAAAGTTTTAGCTCTGGGGCGATATAGCACTCTGCATTTTTTAAAGTCTGCCGTCTACAATAATCTTCAGGAATCTTCTCGCTATGCGCATAAGCTACTTCGATATAAAAACCGTGTATCCGATTGTATTCGACCTTGAGATTTGGAATACCGGTACGCTTCTTTTCTCTTAATTCTAATTGCAATAGAAACTCTCCACAGTTGTTTTGTATAGCACGTAACTCATCTAGCTCGACGTCGTAGCCATCTGCTATTACGTTACCTTCGCGCAACAATGCATTGGGGCTCATCCCGTAAAGCATTCTCCAGCAAGCTAAGAGGAACAACGTCTGGAACCATGGTATGCGCCAACATAGCAATGTGTTCACTAGAGCATCCGACAAGCAAAGAAATGATTTTAGGCAATCGCTTTAGGCTGTCACACAATCCCGATAAGTCCCGTGGACGAACCGATTTAAACGCAATACGGGTGGTGATGCGTTCAATGTCAACAATACGCTTTAAGTATTCTCTTACTACAAGATAGGTCCCGACCCGGTTTCCCCGATTAAAGTAGACACGTTACCAAGTCGATGCTGGATCGTGATTGGATCACGCAATGGATGATGCAACCAATGCCGCAATAGGCGACTACCCATGTTGGTTGGACAAGTAACTAGCAACGATAGTAACGTAGGTGATCTCACCATGTATAGTTTCTGATATTTCAAGATTGCGGCGGGTAGCAGCATCCATTCGCACGTAAGTGTCATCTCGTTCCAATTGTAGCGCCCTAAGATGGACAATGCTTGCGCCTTGTGTAAGACGAACATAATCTAGCAATGCACCCGCTGCACCCAATGATGGACATAGTCCGTCGCGGCCAAAGCCAGAAAGGTCTCAAGTTTCAAATTGTTCGGCAAGATTTCAATAGCCACATCAGTATCAAACTGTCACGGAGGCATGCGTTTGAGGGCGCCTTCTTCATTAAACAAAACTGGGACATCTAGTGATTCAGGCAAAACAATTTCAGCGAGCTTCAGACGCTCCAGCTCATCTGTCAAATTATACGTGTGACTTGGCGTTCTACCAGTCCTTTTGCAGCATCAGGATCACCAATCTGCCCACAGATTGCCACTGATAGGCCCAGCCTGATGAGTTTCGCTAGATACTGCTTGGCGGCATGATACGGAACACCTGCCATCTTTACTGGCACCCCAGCTGAAACACCACACCGGGTTA
>SMVA01061666.1_pt1 | contig 17334 bp, 15 predicted proteins | sample 2456451 | NCBI WGS metagenome assembly SMVA01 (sample SAMN11095933, study PRJNA526329) | marine sediment metagenome | biome: Marine sediment; feature: Surficial sediment; material: Deep marine sediment; isolation source: Hadal surficial sediment | place: Pacific Ocean | collected 2014-05 | depth...
CGGACCAAACCGGTTCCACCAGAACCGTACCGTCTCATGGCAGATATCGATACCGCGCTCGTGGAGAAGATCTTCCACCTGCCGCAATGACAGGGGAAAGCGGATATACATCATCACCGCCAGGCGGATGATCTCGGGTGACGTCTTCAAATATCGGAATGGACTTCTCATCCACGAACGCTACGAAACGTGCTTTCGGCGTTCAAGCAATTTTGCTCTGACAAAGCCCAGGCGTGTTGGCTCGAGCGCAACGCGTAACAGGCGATGACCTAGCCGAGGCCACGTCAGCCGCTATTACTTCCCGGGATTTTCGGAAAAGTACTTGTCGTACTTGTCGGCCATGCCGACGTAGGATTCCGCATCGGCCGGGGTTTCGCCCTTCTTGTTGATATTTGGCCAGATTTCGCAAAATCTCTTGTTGAGTTCCAGCCACGCCTCGGCGCCGCTTTCTCTGCCCAGCATTATCGCGTCGGTCGGGCACGCCGGCACACAGGCGCCGCAGTCGATACATTCGTCGGGATGGATGACGAGCATGCTCTCGCCTTCGTAAAAACAATCCACCGGGCAGATCGCGACGCAATCATTGAACTTGCACCGAATACAGGCCTCTGTGACCACATAGGTCATTCCGCTCTCCTCACGCGCGCGGCACGCCATAAAATCAAACGGATGGTGCTAACACCGGCTCTCGGGCAGGAATTTATGAGCATCGCTGACTTCATTGACGGTGATGGTCGCGAATAATCCCAAATATCGGGCTTACCCATCATTGGCCGGAGAGATTTCAAACAATATGATGCTAATTTAATATTTTACTATTTGTCAAACCAAATTGAACGACACTCTCAAGAGGACAGCGAAACCGTCGATGGTCCCGCCGAAAACGCGTCTGAATGAACCGGAAGCGCTCAAGACCATCTGGCTGCGCGGCCAACAATGCCCTAATATCCAGCCCACCTTCTTTTCAGAGCGCCTGGTCATTGGCTGGCGACCTGATTCCCTTTAGTGAGTTTACGACGATGGACGCGAAAGAAGCGAACAGGCGCGTTCCGGTGTACTGCGCCATGTGTTGGTCGAGTTGTGGCTGCATCGCCGTCATTGAGAATGATCGGTTCGTCGCGCTCGAGCCCGACCCTTTGCATCCCGCCGGCACGGCGATCTGCGGCAAAGGGCGTGCCGCACCGGAACTGGTCTATAGCAAACAGCGCCTGCTTCATCCCATGAAGCGGACCCGGCCCAAGGGCGACCCCGATCCCGGTTGGCAGCGAATAAGCTGGGACGAAGCGCTCGATACCACGGCGCAAGAACTCAAACGCGCCGCCGAAAAGGGCGGCAGTGAATCAGTCGCCTTCAGCATCACCACGGTCTCCGGCACCTCCATGCAGGACGGCTATCCCTGGGTCGAGCGCCTGCGTCAATGCTTCGGCACGCCCAACGTGGTGGCGTCGATCGACGTCTGCAATTTCGCCCGGGACTTCGTCTATCCTCACACCTTCGGCGTGGGCATGCCCATGCCGGACCTGGCGCACACCGGCTGTGTCGTGCTCTGGGGACACAATCCCAGCGCGTCCTGGATTGCCCATGCGACGCGGGTGGCGGACGCCAAGGCTCGTGGCGCCAAGCTTGTGGTCATTGACCCCCTGCGCGTGGGGTTTGCCACCAAGGCCGATCAATGGCTGCGGGTGCGGCCGGGAACCGACGGCGCCCTGGCGCTGGGCATCGCCGGCGTGATGATCGACGAGGGCTTGTTTGACCGCCCCTTTGTGCGGAACTGGACCAACGGTCCCATGCTGGTGCGCGACGACACCGGTGAATTTCTGTCCGGCGCCGACCTGGGCGGCGATGGCAACGCGGACCATCGCGTCGCATGGGACCAGGCCAGTGGGACCCCGGTGTTGTATGATCCTGAATCCGGAACTTACGAAACCGCCGACGCCGATCTCGCTCTATCGGGCCACATCGACGTCGCCGGCCCGGGCGGCGCCATTCAATGCCGGCCCGCGTTTGAACTCTACGCCGCGCTGTGCCGCGAATATTCGCCCGAGCGTGTCGAAGAGATCACCTGGATTCCGGCGGACCAGGTGCGTGAAACCGCCCGGCTCATGGGCAACGCCGGCCCGGTATCGATTTACGCCTGGGCGGGCCTGCAACAACATTCCAATTCAAGCCAGACCAATCGCGCGGTGGCGATCCTCTATGCCTTGACCGGCAGCTTCGATGCCAAGGGCGGAAATGTTCTGTTTGATACGGTGCCGACCAACGACGTGACCGGCCGCGGTATGGTGTCGGCGGAGCAACGCGGCAAGACATTGGGTCTCGACGCGCGCCCGCTTGGTCCCGAATCCATCAATGGATGGATTACCGCGGATGCGCTCTACGACGCGGTGCTCAAGGAAAAACCTTATGCGGTCACGGGGTTGGTGAGTTTCGGCGTCAACCTCCTGATGTCCCACGCGAACAGCGCGCGCGGCGCCAAGGCGCTCGACGCCCTCGACTTCATGGTGCATGCGGACCTGTTCCTGACGCCGACGGCGTCCCATGCCGACATCGTTCTACCGGTCAATTCGCCCTGGGAGCGTGAAGGGCTTCGCACCGGTTTCATGGTCGACCAGAAGGCCGTCGGCCATGTTCAGTTCCGCCAGCAGGTTGTCGAATCCCGGGGCGAATCCCGATCCGACGCCTGGATCGCCTTCGAGCTCGCGAAACGTCTGGGCTACTCCGGCCAGTTCTGGAATGGCGATATCGACGCCGGATACCGGGAGATATTGGAACCCAGCGGCGTCGACCTCGGCGATTTGCGGAAACAGCCGCGCGGCGTGTCCGTGCCGCTCGAGACACGGTACCGCAAATATGCCGGTACCGGCCCGAACGATGCGCCCGGCTTCAGCACGCCCAGCAAGAAGGTCGAAATCTATTCCGCGACCCTTAAGGCATTCGGATACACGCCGCTGCCAAAATATGTCGAGCCGGCCATGGGGCCGATTTCGCGCCCCGACCTGGCCGAGGATTTCCCGCTGATCCTGACATCGGCCAAATCACCGCACTATCTACACAGCCAGGGTCGTGCGCTTCCGTCGCTACGAAAGCTCGAGCCGGAACCCAGGGTGGAACTCCACCCGTCGACCGCAGCCGCGCGACGGATCGAGCAGGGCCAGTGGGTGACACTGAAGACGCCCCATGGCGAGGTCAGCGCCAAAGCCCACCTCTCCGAGCACTTGCACCCAAAGGTCGTAAGGACGACCCACGGTTGGTGGCAGGCATGCGACTCTCTGTCTCTGCCCGGCTATACTGCCAGTGATGAGCACGATGCCAACATCAACCGCGCAATCGGCAACGACGACATTGATCCGATGGGCGGCGCGGTATCGAACAAGTCCTATTTGTGCGAGGTCATACCCTTGGCCGATTAGCGTGATTCGGCGTCGGCGTTATCGACAATCGCCATCATGTCGCTGACACCGGTCAGTTTTCGACGCGGCGATCCAGGCGGGGCGGCCGCTTCTTCCGCCGCTTCAATCCGCTGCCAGTCAGCGAACGAAACCCAGTGCACTTTACGCTCGGCAAGCAGTCGTTCCAGCCCCGTTCCGCCGGGCCGGCCGCTTTCTCGGATGTCTTCCAATATTTGCTGCGCCACGGTTTCACCGTCGCCCTTGTTGGTGCCGATAACGCCGGTCGGGCCGCGCTTGGCCCAGCCGACCGCATACAATCCGTTTCCAACACGGCCATCGCGGCTGGCGACCACGCCTTTCGCCTCATCCACTGGCACGTCGGCCAATGGCGGCATGCGATAGCCGATAGCCGGCACGACAACGCCGCACGGAATTTCAAACATCTCTCCCGTGCCGACCGCGTTGCCATCCTCGACCCGTGTCCGCTCTAGGCGAACTCCTTGCACGCGCCCATCGGTCAGGATCTCAACGGGCTTGGCGTAGAATAAAAAATGCACCCGCTTGGGCGCTTCGCGGGGCGGGCGCGCCGCGAAATCACGCAAGGTCGCCAGGTTCTTGTTTCGCAGGAGCCGTTCATGATCGGTCATGGCGCCGACGGCTTCGGTCGCGATCTGCGCCGGGTCGACCACCGGCACACAGTCCGACAGGTCGCCCATTTCACTCAATTCCTTATTGGTGAATTTGGCCTCCTCGGGCCCACGCCGGCCGATCAAGTAGACGTCCTGAAGGGGCGCCCCATGGATCGCCGCCGCCGCGTCGGCCGTCAGGTCGCCGGCCGCCATCTCGGCCGGGGTCTTGACCAGCACCCGGGCCACGTCGATGGCCACGTTGCCGTTGCCGATGATGACAACCGCCGACGTGTTCAGGTCGGGGTTGAGGTCACAGTGGTTCGGGTGGCCGTTGTACCAGCCGACGAAAGCGGCCGAGCCGTAGACGCCGGCGGCGTCCGATCCAGGTATCCCCGAGGGACGGTCAAGCGGCGCCCCGGTGGCCAGGACGACCGCATCGTAAAGACTGCGCAGCTCGTCGAGGCTGACGTCGCCGCCAAGGTTGACGTTGCCGTAGTACCCGACGTTCGGGTCCTGGGCCGCGCGCGCGAACAGGCGGGAGACGAGCTTGGTACTTTGATGGTCGGGAGCGACGCCGGCGCGGATCAATCCGTAAGGCGTGGGCAGGGCCTCGATGATATCGACCCGGCACCCTTCAACATCGCGCAATAAGTTGATGGCGGTGTAGAACCCACTCGGCCCGGCGCCGACGACGGCGACCTTAAGCGCCATAGACTATTCCCTCTTCTCCAGAGGGCGCTCTAGCTCTTGCCTCACGTGCTTTCGCGAGAGTGCCGCTGGCTCCAACGCCGCCACAATTTGTTCGTCAAACCGACGATGCCGTCCGGCAAGGCAACCATGAAGAAAACCGTGACCACGCCGAACGACACCATTCGCCATTCACCGAACTCCTTCATCAGTTCGTTGGCAAACATGATGATGATGGCGCCGATGATCGGGCCCCACCGGGTCCCCAGGCCGCCAACGACCAGCATGGTGAGGAGAAACAGCAGAAGTTCGAAATCGAGAAGATTGCTGCCGATAACGCGGAAATGGCCGGCGTACAAAACACCGCTCAGCCCGGTAAAAAATCCCGACAGGCCGAACACCAGAATCTGGTATTTAACCCGGTTTATGCCGCGCGAGGCGGCCAGCGGCTGATTGTCACGAAGCGCCCGGAAGGCGGATCCAAATGGGCTTTTAATGATGGCGAACGTGAAGATCGTGCTGATCACGGCGAGCACGAGGCCAAGGTAATAGGTGCCGAGCGGTCCATTCTTGTAGCCCAGCCAATCGCGGAAACCGAAATTGCCGAATCGCGCGATTCCACGCGGGCCGCCCGACAACGGATAGCAAAGATTTCCCTCGTAGAAGAAACATTCCACGTCGCTCTGGATCAGTTTCTGGATGACGACGGCGATCGCAAGGGTCAGCAGCATCACGTAGGGGCCGCGCAAGCGTAATGTCGCGGCGCCAATGACAACACTTAACAAGCCCGCCAATATTGCGCCGAGCCAAGCGCTGGCCCACAGCGATATCTCCCAATAAAAGCCCAAAAGCCCAACGGTGTATCCGCCGACTAAAAATACCGCCATTTGCGCCAGAGAGTAAATTCCGGCAACACCGAACACGAGGTTCCAGTTGATGACCACGCCGCCCCAAATGAACAGCAGCGTGACTTGGCCAAGGATGTATCTTCCCGGACTGAGCAGGGGCAGGGCGATCAACGCGGCCATGATGACGAAGCCGATGGCAAGATCCAGGCGCAGCTCATTTCGGTGCAGGCGCCGTCGCTGGACTTGACGGACCGCCCGGTCAGGCGATTCAGCGGGTGAGCTCATACCCGCGTTACTCCCCCGCGGCCGAACAATCCATAGGGCCGCCACAACAGTACGAAGATCACGAGCACCAACATGGATGGAAATCCGAAGCGCGTGCCGAACACGTAACTCACGCTCGCTTCGAACCACGCCAATACGAACGCCACGAAGAAAGCGGCCGGAATATTGCCAAGCCCGGCAACGACGCAAATGATGAAGGCCTTGAGCAGCGGATCGTGTCCCACATAGGGCGACATCGGGATGATCGACGTCAGCAGAACGCCCGAGCCCCCGGCGACGGCGCCGGCGATGACCAACGTCTGAAAAAACACTTTCTGGACCGAGACGCCCATGAGCTGGGCGGCATCGCGATCCTGGGACACCGCGCGAATTGCCATTCCCATGCGCGTTCGGTTCAGCAGCCAGGCGATGACCGCCATCAGAGTGAAGGCAATGCCAATATTAATCAGGGTCTGATACCGCATGGTGACCGAACCCATGAGAATTCCATGGTCAACCAGGAAGGGCTGTCTCTTGGCGTAGGCGGTGAACACCTTCATGAGCAGATTTTCGACGACAATCGCCACACCCACGGTGGCGATGACGATGCTGGTGTCGAATCTCGGTGTGTCGTACATCCATTTGACCGTGGCGAAGTACAGCATTGCACCGATCAACGCGCCGACCACCATGGCCGAAGGAAAGCCGAGCCACCAAGGAAACCCGAGGTATTCGACCACTGAATAGGAGACATACCCGCCAACGGCGAGCATTGCGCCCTGGGCCATATTCAACATGCCGAGAGCGCCCCATAACAGCGCCAGGGCGATCGCCGCCGCGGCGTACATGGCGCCCAGGTTAAGGCCGGTTTCAAATATTGTAAGAAGGGCCGTCACGGGCCTTAGCTTCCCAAATAGGTCTGGAGAATCTCATCGCGCTTGGTCAATTCCTCGGGAACGCCGTCCCAAACGAATTTCCCATTGTCGACCAGATATATGTGATCGACAAAATCGACGATACGGCTGATATTTTCTTCGACGATGAGAATCGTGAGGCCGTCCGCTTTGAGCTGGCGAATGACATCGTAGATCAGGTCGACCGCGATCGGCGCGAGGCCGAGAGATGGCTCGTCAATCATGAGGATCTTACCGCCGGTCATCAAACCACGGCCGAGGGCGAGCATACGGCGCTCTCCGCCCGACAGCGTGTTCGCGGTTTGCGCCTGGCGTTCCTCGAGCCTGGGGAAAATCCTGAAGACGTTCTGGAGACGTTGCTCCAACTTGGCATGGGCGGAGGGCAAATAGGCGCCCATGTTCAAATTATGGAGCACCGACATTTCGGCGAACACGTGATCGCCCTGGGGAATGTGGACAATGCCCTGTTCAACGATCTTTTCCGGCCTAATGCCCTTCAGCGAATTGCCTTCGAACCTTATGTCTCCCGACATCAATGGGATGAGCCCGGAGATGGTTCGCAGCAGTGTGGTTTTCCCGTGGCCATTCGGGCCGATAATTCCGACAGCGGCGCCTTGATTGACGTTGAACGTAAGATCACGCAGCACCGCTTGCCGGTGATAGCCCGATGTCACTCCCTCCACCTCAAGAAGCAGCATGGCGACCATCATACAGTTTCTCGTCGATGATATTGTCGAGCCGCCGGGCAGCACCTTCGCCGAGATAGACTTCAACGACCGTCTTGTCTTTGGTCAAACCTTCGGTGGAGCCTTCGTAAATCTTGCTGCCATGATGCATGATCATGACCCGATCCGACAGCGCCACCAGAAAGCGCATGACATGCTCGATGAGAACGATTGTCAGTGCATGATCCCGGTGCATTCGGCGGACCAGATCCATGACCAGGGAGATCTCATCAACATTGAGGCCGCCTACGGGTTCATCAAGAAGAATGAGCTTGGGCCGCGTGGCGAGCGCGCTCGCAATCATCAAGAGTTTCCGCTGCAATATGGGAATGTCTTGCGCTATGTCATTTTCGTAATCTTCCAGACCGGTGAATTCGATGACTTCATCGGCCAGGTCTTGCGAAGCGCGGTCGAAGCGCAGTTTCGGGAAAAATACGTTTCGGGGGCCGTAATAAGAAGCGCAGAGAATATTCTCTCGCACCGAAAGGGTCTCGAAGGCGGCGTTGAGTTGATAGGTGCGCGAAAGACCCGCGTGGCAGATATCCACCGGGCTCATATTGGTAATCACCTTATTGTCGAAAACGATCTCGCCGGAGCTTGCCGGGATGAGACCCGAGGTGATGTCGAACAGCGTGGTCTTGCCCGCGCCGTTCGGCCCGCCTATTCCCAGAATCTCACCCGACTGAATGTCGCAACTCAGCCCATCCACCGCCGCCATGGCGCCAAAATATTTGAACACGCCCTGGAATGACAGCAGCGGTGTCTGGCCTGATTCATCCACCTACGCAAGCTCCTCCTAGCCTTGGCAGCCTACGTCTTCAATTGAGGCAGCCCGCCATTGTCCTTGAACCACGGTGGGATCATAAAGTTCGATACATTGTATGGCGGAGGCGAGATCAAGGCACGTTCCGAAGAATTTTCCTGAATTTGGAAATACAGCGTCGGCATCCCCAGCGACGGATCGTTCGTCTCGGACGGATAAGGAACCGCCGATCGCGTCTCTGGATTGAATTTGACGGTGCCGAGTACACTGCGGTAGATCAGATTATTCAAGCGATCCGCAACTAATCTGTTCTGATCGAAGTTGCCTGGTTCGCCCGAACCACCTGCCATGGCGGCCGCCATAGACCAGTGGTACATATTAACATAGGTCTGACATCCAACGAGTGGGGTCGAATTCGCGCCGAAACGTGCGATGTACTTATCCTTGAATTCATTACCCATATCATCTTGCAGCAGACCGATATCGGTGGCCACGGTCACGCCAATTGCGTTGTCCTGCGCGATATCAGTGAAGACAGCCGAGATTGCGCCGAACTGATAGTAGGTCAGACAATCTATCGGATCCTGCATGAACTGATTCTGGCACTGTGCGATCTCCTGCGAGGCCCAATGCGTATTGACGAAGGCCGCCGGATCAACTTCCCTTACCTTCGCCAGAACCGGCCCCCAGTCAGACATGGGCGTCGCCACGATTTCCGGTCCGAAGGCAATCTCCCAATCGAACTCCGGCGCGGTTTTCTCCAACGCGTTGGCGATCGTGATCGAATACTCCGATGAGCCCGAGACCAGTGCAATCTTGTTATTCCTAGGCTTCCACTGACCGGTGTCACGCAGCCACGAGATGAAATGGATGTAGCCGGGGCCGTAATTATATTCCGGCGGATCGGTCATAAAGGAACCGAAATGACGCTCGGGATCGCTCTTGTAAATGGCGTCGTGACTGATGATCGTATTGTCGTGGAGCTGAAGGATGCCGGTATCCGCAACCACTTCGTACTCAGCGTTGTTGGAGCCAATGTTGTAGCCGTTAATGATGACGTGGACACCGTGTCTGTCGATCAAACGGTTGTACGCGCCGACCATTTCATCCGCCGACATGTTCTTGCTGTCTTCGTAGTAGGACTCCAGCGGCCGGCCGAGAACGCCGCCCATGGCATTAATCTCGTCGCGGGCCAATTCGATGCCGTTCTTGAACTCCGCCGCATCGTGGGCCGCCCAGCCGGTAAACGCCAGCGCGTGGCCGATCGGGATCGGCTCGCCCTCGGCGGCCCTGCCCTGGTTCATGTCAGCCAGCATGGTGGCGCCCATGGCGACGGCGCCCGCGCCACCAACCGCGGCGCCTTTCAAGACGTCGCGGCGGCTCTTTTTACCGCTCGCCAGGGTCGATTCCTCGACCTCGGAGCCGGTCTCAATGCCATTGTCTTTTTTCATCTCGGTCTTTCCTCCCAGTAAATTTTGTTTCGATTGCTACAAACTCTATGCCGGTCGCCAAAAAATTACCATGGCGATGTGCATGGGGTAAATTTTCGTACAAATGCGGCTACGATTCATTCCTTGAGCAGCAACCGCGTTAATTTTCCGGTATTTCAATATTTTGTTATTTGTCAAACCAAAACTTCGTGTTTCATTGGCCGTCACCATGGCCTGCCGCCATTTTAGTCTCGGCGGGGGACGATCAGGGCATCGACCGCGAAAGCGCCCCGGCCTTTCGGCAGGACGAGAAATGGATTGATGTCGATGCTGTCAATCCGCTCGGCATTGTCATGGGCAAAGACGGATAGCCGCGACAGCGCCTCGGCCAGGGCATCGACATCCGCCGGCGCCGCCCCGCGCGCGCCATCGAGCAGCGCGAAGCCCTTGACTTCGCGCATCATCTCATAGGCCTCGTCGATGCCGAACGGCGCCAGGCGCTGGGTCACGTCGCCCAGTAGCTCGACGAATATGCCGCCGAGTCCGAACAGCACAACCGGCCCGAACGCCGGGTCGACAGTGACGCCGAGAATGGTCTCGACGCCGCCCACTATCATTGGCGCCACCACGACTCCATCGACCTTGGCGTCCGGTTGCGCCGTCTTCGCGCGCTCGATCAGGGTCTCAAAGCCGTCCCGTACCCCGGCTTCATCGGCAACGTCGAGGAGCACGCCGCCGATTTCCGATTTGTGGAGAATGTCGGCGGAGACCAGTTTCATAGCGACCGGAAAGCCTATTTCGACCGCCGCCGCCTCGGCCTCGTCGGCGGTGGTCGCCAAACGCTCATCAACCACGGGAACCCCGGCCTCGGCGAGAATGCGCTTGGCCTCGACTTCGTTCGGCATCGCGGCCGGCACGGTGACGGGTACGGCAAGCGATGGCGGCGCCGGCGGGTCCGCCTTGGCGTATCCCTGGCCCATTTGCATCAACGCCGCCGCCGCCCTGACTGCCCGCGTCGGATCCGGAATGACGAGGAAGTTCAGATCGTCAAAGACCTTCCAGGCCTCTTCGTCCATGGTCACCGCGAGGATGATCGCCGCCGTTGGATGCTTCTCCCGGACCCGGGTCAAGCCGGTCTTGAGGAGAAACTCCATGGACGTCATGCCGGCGAAATAGACCACGATCACGTCATACTCGCCGTCTTCGATCATGATGTTGAGGCAGTGCTCGATAATTTCTTGCTGATTGACGGCCTGGCCGGTAACATCCACCGGATTGCGGGTCCCGGCGAATGGAATAACGTCCTTGATTTTTGCCTGCGCCGCCGCCGGCATGCGGGCGACATCAAGGCCGATGTTGGCCGCGTAGTCCGACATCAGGATGCCGACGCCGCCTGAGATGGTGACGATACCGAGGCGGTTGCCGGCGGGGAACAAGCCGCTGGTGAAGGCATAACCGATATCAAAATACTCATCCATCGTATAGGCGCGGTAGGCGTTGTATTTGGCGAGGACGGTATCGACCACGCTGTCGGATCCGGCGAGTGAATCGGTGTGCGACAGGGCCGCCTCGGCGCCGACATCGGAGCTCCCGACTTTCATGGCGACCACGGGCTTTCGCGCCTGCTTCGCCGCGTCCAGGCCCGCCATCAGTTTTGCGCCATCACGGCTCGCCTCGAAATACATCAGGATCACCTTGGTCTCGGGATCCTCGACATAGTAGTTCAGGCAGTCGGCGACGGTGACGTCCGCCTCGTTGCCCGTGGTCGCCCAAAGCCTGACGCCGAGGTGGCGTTGGCGCGCTTCCGCGTAGGCGACGCTGCCGAAGGCGCCGCTTTGGCTGACGATGCTGACCGGCCCCAGCTCGGGCGGCAGGTTCATCATCGAGGTACCAAATGTGATCATCATGTTGTGGTCGAACGCGGCGATCCCCATACAGTTGGGACCGACGATCCGCATGCCCGCCGCCTCCGCGATGCGCCGCATTTCAAGCTGAGCCTGGCGGCCTTCATCGCCGATTTCAGCGAACCCCGAGCTGAAGATCACCACCGACTTGACGCCTTTTTCGGCGCAGTCTCGGATCGCCTGCAAGGTCGCGGCGGCGGGCAGGGCAATGAGCGCCAGTTCGACCTCGCCGTCGACGTCGAGGATCGACTTATAGGCTTTCAGACCCTGGACCTCCGCGTAGTTCGGATTGACCGGATAGATCGGGCCGCCGAACCCATAGTGCTTGAGGTAGCGGACCGGTCGGCCGCCGATCTTGTTCTCGTCCGTCGAGGCGCCCAGGATCGCCACCGATTTGGGCCGGAACATGGTTTCCAAAGAAGTCTCAACCACCGCTTACGCCTCCAATCAACGTCTCAATCTCAAATTCACGGGATCGGCGCCAAACCGCGCCGCCATTTGAACGTTTACTTTTTGCGACTGTCCAGTAGCCTTGTTTCGCTAGGCCGTGGCACGCCGTGATTGCCGCCGCCGTGAACTTATCGTTTGACAATTATGCTTTGTTTGACAAATAGTCAAATATCGAATTTTTCGATCAAAACCAAGGTTTTCCGGCGATGTCCGGAGACTTTCAGGTCAACATGAGGAGGTTTTTTATGGGAGATGGTACACACGTCGTAACCGGGGGATGCATGTGCGGCGCGGTGCGCTATGGGGCGCCTGAGTGCCACGCGGTCGTCTATTGCCATTGCTCGTCCTGCACGTCCCACACGGGCGGCGTGGTGGTTTGTCTCGCGGGTTACCAACGGAGCGAAATCGAGTGGTCGGGCGATGAGCGGCAGATTTATCACTCGTCGGCGGGCATCCAGCGTGGATTCTGCGGCAAATGCGGTACGCCGTTGACCTGGGAAGGAACCGTGGAGGAACTTGGTGGCGAGCTGATCGAGGTTTTCGTCGGTACCACGGACGACCCCAAGGCCCTGGTTCCGATGGCTCACATATGGTCGGATGAGCGCATTGAATGGTTCGATACGGTCGACGAACTGCCGCGCTATCACGGTTGGCTGCACACCGGTCACGCACCCATGGCCCACGGTCCGATTATTGAAGGAAAAGGCCCCAAGCCCCCGGAGAAGTGAGCCAGGCTTTCAGCGCACCAGTCGCTGTATGAGAGTTCACGGGGCTAGAGAACCTTCCTTCCCAGTGTCTTGATGGTGTTGTCGATGATGACGATTCGGTCCCTGTGACCGGATCGTTTGTCGAGGGGCTGGTGCATCAACCGGCCGAAATATTGTGGTTCGAGGAGAACGATGGCGAACAAAGGTGTAGCGCTGGTGGCCGGCGTCGGCAGCGGACTCGGCTTCGGCATCTGCCGGCGCTTCGCCGCGGCCGGCTACGATGTCGCCATGGTATCACGCAAGCGGGAGCGCTTGGAACCGCTGGCCGAACGGATTAATCAGGACGGCAATTCGCGGGCTCACGTCTGCCCCGCGGACGTTCGCGACGAAGCTGCGGTCGAAGCGCTTTTCGACCGGGTCGAGTCGGACCATGGGCCCATCGCGGCGGCGGTTTTCAATACCGGCGCCCAGTACCGTCAGCACTTTCTCGACATCCCGGCGGATCTATTCGAAAAGGTCTGGCGGTTGGGCTGCTACGCCGGGTTCCTGGTCGGCCGCGCCGCCGCGCGCCGTATGGTGCCGCGCGGCGAGGGCAGCATTCTGTTCACCGGCGCCACCGCCTCGATCCGCGGCTCCGCCGAATTCGCCGGCTTCGCCGCTTCCAAATCCGGCCTCCGCGCCATGGCCCAGAGCATGGCCCGCGAGCTCGGTCCCCAGGGCATCCATGTCGCCCATGTGGTGGTCGACGGGCTCATCGACTCGCCGGTGATTCGCGAACGCTTCGCCGATGTGATCGCATCCCTGCCCGAGGACGGCGCCCTGTCACCGGAGGCCATCGGCCAGGCCTACGTCGATTTACACCATCAGCACCGCAGCGCCTGGTCCTTCGAAATCGACCTCAGGCCGTGGTCCGAAAAGTTCTAAAACATCCACATCAGGAGGCCCGGCGGACGACGCCGTCGAAGAAGAAAACCATATGGTCGAAGTCAAAACACAGTGCGATTTCAATACATCCGCTAATGAGGTGTGGAATCTAATCGCGGGCTTTAACACGTTGCCCGATTACCACGGCTCGATTACAAAGAGTGAACTGAAGAAAGGTGGCGCGGAACGCCACCTGACCATGGCCGACGATGCCGGCGGTGGGATCGTGGTTGAGCGCCTGGTTCATTACGACGACGAAACCCGAGCGTTCAGCTATAAGATCATTGACCTAATCGACTGTCCGTTGCCGCTCCACAACTATCGCGCCTACGTCAACGTGGTCGAGACCGGCTCGGATACATGCCGCGTGCACTGGAATGGTGAATTTGATCCCGTCGGCGTGACCAAGGAAGAAGCCGTCGCCGTTGCCGAGGGCATCTACCAGGGTTGCTACGACGGTATTCGGAACACCCTGAAAATCTAGTGCGGCTCACGGACGCCGCAATCTAATCCATCATGGCGAGGCGCTTGAGGTGGTGATCGGCGGTCCCGTAGGTCACGTCGATCATCGCCAAACGTTTGAAATAATGCCCGACCGGCAATTCGTCGGTCATGCCCATGCCGCCGTGAAGATGCACGGCGGATTGCCCGACGATTTTTCCAGCGCGTCCGGCGCGGATCTTTGCGGCGGCGGCGGCCTTGGCGCGAACCGCCGGCTCGCCTGATACCGACGCGGCCGCCCGTTCCATCAGCGACATCGCCAATTCCTGTTCCATGAACATGTCGACAGCGGTGTGCTGCAAGATCTGGAAAGTGCCTATGGCGACGCCGAATTGCTCGCGAGTGCCGAGGAACTCGCTGGTCTGGCTGTTCAGTGTCTCCATGGCGCCGGCGGCCTCCGCCGCCAACGCGATCATGGCGTAATCGACGACCAACTCGATGGCGGCTAGGCCATTTTCGGCGGACCCAAGCACCGCATCGGCCCCAACGGTGACACCGTCGAGTGCGACTTCCGCCGCGCGGCCGCCGTCTTGCGTTTGATAGGCGCGCAACCTAACCCCGTCGGCCTTTGGATCAACCAGAAACAGGCCAATGCCGATCCGGTCACGTCGATCGCCGGAAACCCGTGCGCCGACAATCAAACGATCCGCAGTGTCGGCATTGAAGACGACCGCCTTGTGTCCGGTCAACACGAAGCCGTCGCCGTCGGCCCGGGCTTCGGTGGCCACGTCGAACAGATCGTAACGGGACTGGCGTTCGGAATGGGCGAAGGCGAGTTTCATATGGCCCTCGGCGACCTTGGGCAAAATATCATTGCGTTGCGCTTCGGACCCCGCCACCGTGACCAATCCGGCGCCGACGATCACCGTCGATAGATAGGGCTCGACCACCAAGCCGCGGCCGAACGCACGACACAGAACGACCGTGTCGCTTAGCGAGCCGCCGAGACCGCCGTGGTCTTCCGGTATGGACAGCGCGAGCCAGCCGAGGTCGGCGAAGGTCGCCCAGTTGTCAGGGGAGAAGCCGCCGTCGCCCGCCGCCCATTGGCGGCGCTTGTCGAACGTATAATCAGCGTCGATGAAACGATCGACGCTCTCCTTCAGCAGGCGTTGCTCCTCGGTCGGCAGTAAATCCATGGATTAAAGTCCCAGAACCCGCTTGGCGATGATGTTTTTCTGAATTTCGTTGGTGCCGCCGTAAATCGACCGCTTGCGCCAATTGAAATATTGCGGCGCCAGCGACGCGGCGTAGTCCGGGCCGACCGGGTCCTCGTTCCAACCGGCCTCCAGGGATTCGGGCACGAATGGGTGGGCATAGGTGCCGATCGCCTCGAACAGCAATTCGCTGATCGACTGCTGGATTTCCGTGCCCTTGATTTTCAGCAACGAGGCCTCGGGCCCGACCTCCTTGCCCGACTCTTCCGCCGCCAGGACCTTGAGGACCACGGATTCGAGCGCCAACAGGTCAACCTCAACCGCGGCGATCTTGAGGCGGAAGTCGGGGTCGTCGTAAAGCGTGGCCTCGCCCATGGGTTCGCGCGCGGCGATCTCGCGGACCTTGAGAAGCAGATGCTTGGACCGGCCGATGGCGGCAATGCCGGTGCGCTCAAAGCCGAGCAGGACCTTGGCGTAGGTCCAGCCTTGGTTCTCCTCACCGATCCGGTTCGCCACCGGAACCCGGACATTGTCGAGAAACACCTGGTTGACCTCGTACCCGCCGTCCATGGTTTTTATCGGCCTGACCGTAATGCCGGGCGCCGTCATGTCGACCAGGAGGAAGGTAATGCCGGCCTGGCGCTTGCCCTCGCTCGACGTCCGCACCAAGCAGAACATCATGTTGGCGTACTGCGCCAGGGTGGTCCAGGTCTTGGCGCCGTTGACAACGTAGTGATCGCCGTCGCGCACGGCCTTGGTCTGAAGCGACGCCAGATCGGAGCCCGCGCCGGTTTCGGAATAGCCCTGACACCACCAGTCGTCGCCGTTGACGATGCGCGGCAGGTAGCGCGCCTTCTGTTCGTCCGATCCGAACTTGATGAGCAGCGGCCCGATCATGGAGAGGCCGAATGGCATGGGCTGAGGCGCCGGGCCGGCCGCCAGCTCGCCGTCGAAAATATGCTTTTGCAGGGGCGTCCACCCGGGCCCGCCGTGCTCCAATGGCCAGTTCGGCGCGGCCCAGCCATTTTCAAGGAGCGTCTTATGCCAGCGCACGGTTTCTTCCTTGTCGAGTTCCTGACCCATCTCGACTTTTCGCTTCAATTCCGGCGCCAAATGCTCCCGGATAAAGTCGCGAACTTCGTCGCGAAAAGCAGCGTCATCAGCGCTTAGCTGAAATTCCATTGAACTAGTTATCTCCGTTATGGCCGCGCTGTTCAGATCTTCAACGCGTGCGGGTCGGCCGAGGTCATGTCAAAGCTACTTCGTGGCGCCACACTCATGTTGGCCTCGAAAACTTGCGGCGCTGTGCTAATTCATGGTGCCGGATCGATACTGGTTCAGTGATCGCCTGTCAACGATGGTGAGCAACGCCGTCGCGGCTATGAATCTTAGCGCGATCTCGTCTCTCGAATAATCTCTGGCCGACGCGGAAATCACCGTGGCGACGGATGTTGCGGCGCGATTCCCCACAAGGCGCGCAGGCATTGACACGTTAAGTCGATAGCCGGCGCAGGGAGGGAGCGGTACGGTCTCGGTATGATCCCGATATCTTTCAAACGACATCGTTTTTCGCCCGAGATCATCCAACATGCGGTATGGCTCTACGCTCGGTTCACGCTTTCGTTTCGTGATGTCGAGGATCTGCTGGCCGAGCGTGGCATCGATGTTTCGAACGAAACGGTTCGACGCTGGTTCTTGAAGTTCGGCCGACTGATCGCGGGCAATCTTCGCCGCAGCCGTCCGCGCGCCAGTGCGCGTTGCCACCTCGACGAAATGGTCATCAAGATCCGTGGCCGTAATCACTTGCTGTGGCGGGCGGTAGACGACGAAGGCGAGGTGCTCGACTTCCTGGTCCAGCCACGACGATGCGCTAAGTCGGCGAGGCGATTGCTGCGAAAGCTGCTGAAGAAGCAGGGCTTCGCGCCGAAGCGCATTACCACGGACAAGCTGAAATCCTACGCTGTCGCCATCCGCAAAGAGCGACTTACCGCTGTTCACGATCAGGGATTACGAGCGAACAATCGAGCCGAGAATTCACACCAGCC
>SMVA01073887.1_pt1 | contig 17332 bp, 14 predicted proteins | sample 2456451 | NCBI WGS metagenome assembly SMVA01 (sample SAMN11095933, study PRJNA526329) | marine sediment metagenome | biome: Marine sediment; feature: Surficial sediment; material: Deep marine sediment; isolation source: Hadal surficial sediment | place: Pacific Ocean | collected 2014-05 | depth...
CGGCAGCGCGCCAGAGCGGGTGGCGAGATCCCAGGCGTAACCTTTCTGCATGCTCTCGACGAAAGTCTTCGACCCCAGTGCCCGGCTGGAACCACTGGGTCCGTAAAAGTGGAGCGGCGTATAGCGACCCGAGAGCCAGCTGCCGATATGCATCGCCATGAAGTCACCGACGTGGTCCACATGCAGGTGGCTGGCGAACACCTTATCGAGCTTTGAAAAGTCGGGTCGCAGGGAGAAGAGGTTAGCGAGCATCCCCGAGCCGAGATCGAACAGAAACTTGTCTCCGTTGCCCAGCTCCACGAGATAGGAGATTGATACCGCCGCCCTGGTCTGGTTCGGCATGCCGGTACCGAGCGCGGTAATCCTCATTTCATCGGCGCCGAGTAGCTCGGTATTCGGAAAATAGCTGGCCGGGTATTGACCATCGACTATTGCCGATGGCGTGCGCCCGAGCGGCATATTATCCGATGCAGCCGTGGAAACGGCCTGCCCCGCTTCCTGGGCCTGGGCCTGATAACCCAGGTTAGCCGTGATGAAGACCCCAATGACCACGCCCGTGACCAAAATGAAAACTTTGGTGCTATTTATTTTTGCTAACATGATTTACCTCCTGATTCTTCTTCTTCGGCAGCTGGTAAGGGCAACCCGCCCGCACAGATAATCTCATAGTTGAATCGAAATTAAATGTTTGTTTTGCGTGGTGATCTCAACCGGTCGACGCAACACCGGCGTCAAACCGCTCGGCTGGGTTTCGAACTCCAGGGCCTAGAAGCGCCAGATCGGGCCGGCCAAAATCTCCCATTGCCACAATATGCCGGCGTCGGTCTGGATCAGGCAATTGCTGCCCCCGGCGCCCGAGAGGCAGAACACGCTGGTGTCGCTATCAATCACCGTGCCATAGAGACGGCCTTCGAGGCGCAGCCCGAAACGCTTTCGTGGCCAGAATTTCATGCCACCGCCAATGGAAAACGCGAAATAGGTCTCGGAGTTGAATGCTGAGCCATCGGGATCGACGTGGGCAAGCCCCACGGTCGCAACAAAAAATGGACGCGCCAGATCGCCGTCCCACAGGTAAGTCCCACCGATCTGCAGATAGTCGATGGTCACATCCAGGTCTGCGGTCATCACGTTAACCGAGCTGACGTCGAATTCCGTGTCCTGGTGACTGAATGTGAGTTCATATTGGGTGTGGGGGTCGGCGCGCAGGTTCAGCGCAAGGCCGAAACTGGCACTGTCGTCGAAATCGATCTGCGCATCCGATGCATCATCATCGAATGTACCGCCGATGCGATAACCGACGAACGGTGTAACTTCGAAGCGCGGCGGCATTTCCTGCGCCAAAGCCACACTATTCCAAGAAAGAAATATGAAGCACAGGAGCAACGTGATATGGATGCATTTAAGTGATTTTATTTGCATCAGAACACCGGCAAAGTCGTGACGTCATCTTACGCCACTCGCTTTGATGCCAAGCGGCAACGAAAAATTATTTGCTCTCAAGTGCGGTGAGGTAAACGTTCGCTTTGGGTCGTCAGCGCATCGCCACCAGCCCAGTTGCCCCATTTTATAAACCCACGGATCGACTATCGACCACCGTCGAAAGCATGCTGACGCCAGGCTTCGTAAAGCACTACGGCCGCCGCGTTCGACAGATTCAGGCTCCGGTTATCCGGCCGCATCGGAATTTTCAAAACTTGTGCCGCGGGCAAGCTGTCGAGTACATCATCCGGCAAGCCACGTGTTTCGGATCCGAACAGGATCGCATCGCCAGCGGCGTATTTATAATCGGCATGTGGGGTCAGCCCGCGCGTCGAGACCGCGGCCACGCGTGGATGACCGAGCGCGTCGAGGCAGTCCTGCAGCGAATCGTGTTCGCGCAGCTCAGCGTATTCGTGGTAATCGAGACCCGCACGGCGCAGTTGCCGGTCATCGAGTTTGAAACCGAGTGGTTTAATAAGATGCAGGGACGCTCCGGTATTCGCGCAAAGGCGTATGATATTTCCCGTGTTGGAAGGAATTTCAGGCTCGAACAGGATCAAATGAAACATTGACTGGCGCGAATAGTTCAAATGCGGGTCTGAAACTGGCGTTTTGCGGTCTGCAACTGTCGTCGCCGATCATACTGCTATCCGGCTGCGTCGGATTCGGGGAAGAATACACGCGCGTCGAAGGCTTCTCTAATCGCGACGCGGGCGCCATCGTGTTGAAAGGCACGACCCTCGAGCCGCGGCTCGGGAATCCCGCGCATCGTATCTATGAGACGCCGATGGGAATGCTGAACGCGATCGGCCTGCAGAATCCCGGCGTCGACACGGTCATCAACGATATCCTGCCGGAACTCGATTTCTCGGAAACCCGGTTTATCGCCAATGTCTGCGGCTCGACGATCGAGGATTACGCGGAAGTTTGCCGGCGTTTCGACGATTCGCCGATCGACGCAATCGAGATCAATATCTCCTGTCCGAACATCAAGGAAGGCGGCATCTCGTTCGGCAACTTCCCGGAATCGTCGGCGATGGTGGTCGAGGCCTGCCGCAAGGCCACGTCCAAACCAATCATCACCAAGCTGTCGCCGAATCAGACCGACATTGCCGAAAACGCACGCCGGTGCATCGAAGCGGGCAGCGACGGATTGGCAGTCATCAATACGGTCATGGGCATGGCCATCGATGCCGAGAGCCGCAAACCCGTCATCGCCAACGTTCAAGCCGGACTGTCCGGCCCGGCGATCAAGCCGATCGCACTGCTCAAGGTCAAGCAGGTCTACGAGGTGGCCCGGCGGCACGGCGTACCCATCAATGGCCAGGGCGGTATCTGCACGTCGAACGACGCGCTCGAATTCATGATCGCCGGCGCGGCGACGGTCGGCATCGGCACGGCGCTTTTCTATGACCCGTTGGTCTGCCGGAAAATTAACGCCGACATCGCCGACTATTTGCAGCGCCACGACATGCAATGCGTCGACGAGTTGGTCGGTACATTGGAAATTACGGCGGTGGAGGGTCCGGTCTGGGACTAGCAGGCTGCGACTGTCTGCTCGTGTTCCGTGAAGTCACGCGTCTATATCGAGGTCGCGAATCTTCCGCGTCAGCGTGTTGCGGCCCATCCCGAGCAACCTGGCCGCTTCCTGCCGGCGTCCGTTGGCGCGTGCAAGCGCCGCGCGAATCAGTGCGCGCTCGAACTCCGGTTGCGCCGTCTCGAGCAACGGTGGCGCGGTGTCCTTATCGAGTTGCCTCTCCGCCCATCGCGCGAGGCCCACCAGCCAAGCCGCCGGGCCGGCGTCGCTGCGCTGTCCACCGAGATCGTGCGGTATATCTTCGCGGCGAATCTCGTTACCCGGCGCCGTGATTGTCAGCCGGCGGCATGCGTTGACGAGCTGACGCACATTGCCAGGCCAGTCGAAACCTTGCAGTGCGACAGTCGCATCAGGCGTCAGATGTTTCGGCGCGATCCCTATTTCCCGCGCAGCCTCGCCGAGATAGTGATTCAGCAACAACGGGATGTCCTCCGCGCGATATCGTAACGCCGGCGTTACGATATGGATGACATTGAGCCGGTGAAACAGGTCTTCTCGAAACGCACCGGTCTGCACGGCGTCTTGCAGATTCTGGTTGGTGGCGGCGATCACGCGCACATCGACCCTGATCGGCGTCTTACCGCCGACGCGATAAAACTCGCCCTCCGCGAGCACCCTGAGCAATCGCGTCTGCAGATCGACCGACATGTCGCCGATCTCGTCGAGAAACAAAGTGCCGCCATCCGCCTGTTCGAAGCGCCCGATATTTCTGCGGTCCGCGCCCGTGAACGCGCCGCGTTCGTGACCGAATAACTCGGACTCCAAAAGCTCCGAAGCGATCGCCGTCGTGTTCAGTGCAATGAAGGCTTGTTGTGCACGCGGGCTGTGTTCGTGTAACGCCTTGGCCACGAGTTCCTTGCCCGTGCCCGATTCTCCGGTGATGAGGACGTTCATGCTCGAACTCGACAGGCGGCCGATGGTCCGGAAGACATCCTGCATTGCGGGTGCCTGGCCGATCATCGAGGTAATGGCTGCCGGCGCAGCTGCGCCGCCGCTGCCTTGATCGGTCGAGCGGGCCGCCCGCCGCACGAGTGCGACGACCTCGTCGACGTCGAAAGGTTTCGGCAGATATTCGAATGCGCCGCCCTGATAGGCCGCGACCGCGCTGTCAAGATCGGAATGTGCGGTCATGACAATGACGGGCAGCGACCGGTCATCCTGCTCGAGACGTCGCATGAGTTCCAAACCGTCGATGCCCGGCATGCGAATATCGGTAATCAGCACATCCGGCCGGTTGCTCTGTGCCGCTTCGAGATATTCGTTCGCGTTGGCGAAACTGCGCGTATCGATCGAGTCGGAATGCAGCGCCTTCTCGAGCACCCAGCGCATCGACGCGTCATCGTCGACGATCCACACATGCAGTGCCGCCTCAGACATCGCTCGAAACCTCCCCGGAAGTCTTCAGGGGCAGGCGTATCATGAAGACGGTGCGGCCGGGCGCGGACTCGAATTCGATCAGGCCGTCGTGCCGGCTCACGAGATCCTGGGCCAGCGGCAGCCCGAGTCCCGTGCCGCCATAGCGACCCGTGACGAGTGGGAAAAAGATCGAATCTTCGATGTCATCCGGTATCCCCGGCCCGTCGTCTTCGATTTCGATGCTGATGACGAGCGCGTGGCGACGCGCGCCGATCAGAAAACCGGTCAACGCCCTCGTGCGCACGGTTATGGTCCCTTCCTCGCCGATCGCCTCCACGGCGTTGCGGAAAATATTCAGTACCGCTTGCGTGATCTGATCCCGATCCAGCGAGATCTCGGGCAGACTTGGATCGTAATCACGCATGACCGTGACACCTGCGGGCGCATTACCCTGGATCAGCAGCACGACGCGTTCCATAATTTCGTGAATATTGATCGGTTCGAGTACCGTCTTCTGGGTCGGCCCAAGTAAATTGTTTGTCAATGTCGCTAGTCGATCGGCTTCGCCGATGATGACTTGGGTATATTCACGCAACTCGGGCGACGTTAATTCGCGTTCGAGTAACTGGGCGGCGCCACGCAAGCCGCCGAGGGGATTGCGAATTTCGTGCGCGAGTTGCCGAATGATGCGGCGGCTCACCCCGTGCTGGCTGATCAGGGCCTGTTCACGGTCGAGATGCCGCCACTGTGTCGCATCGAAAAACTCGAGAATAAACTCGCCGTCAATGTCGCCGGGAAACGGAGATACGCGGCAGGCGACCTGCACGTTGATGCGGTCCTGATGCGGCACGGAAAACGTCAGGTCCTGACCAAACGACTGTTGCTCCGCCCTCGCGCGGCCGATGAGTTCATCGAGGCTGTCCAGCCCCGGCAGGAGTTCACCGATCTTCCTGCCCTGCACCTGGTTCCTGCTGATGCCGAACAGGCCCTCGGCACTCGCGTTCATAAAAACAACGCCTTCGTCCAGACTGATAATGACGAGCGCGGTCGTTAGATTTTCGAGAATTGCCCCGGCAGCAAACGCCGTTGGCTGACGCGGTGCTATCCGCCCGGTCCTGGAATGTTGTTCGGATTGTTTGGGTTTTGAGTAGATGTCTGATGCACCGTAAATTCGATTGCCGAACTCTTTATCAGTCGCTTGCCGCTGCTGTCCCGGACTTCAGCATGTAACGCGTGCGTTCCGCGGTACACCTCCGTAAGCTTGAATGTCAGATCACCGTCCGCTTTGCCGTCGACCATCTGGTCATCCAGATATATCAACACGCTATGACCGGGCTGAAGCTCCGGATTCAGCGAAACGTTCACTTCAAGCTCACCGCCCGTGGACCAGAGCGATTCCTGCGGGCCCGGTTTTAAAATCGTCAATTCAACATAGCTGAATGCGCTTGCCGGGTCAGACCCCTTCGTGGCCGCCGCCGAACCTTTTCTCGGCGCGGGGCTCGCCGGCGCACTGAATGTCTGCGCCTTCGGCAACACGACGGTTTCTGCTTCCCCCTGACCCTCCTGCGGACGATCGGCGAAATGCACCGTGCCATCTTCGTCGACCCACCGATAGACCTCTTGCGCCGAAACGGCGACAGCAACGATTCCGATGACCATACAAAGCAGGATACGCGCGTACATCATTCCGCAAGCTTACGTCCGTTGCAGGGCCGAAGCCAGTCCACCGCGCAGTGCTGCCCCGCAGTGAACCGCCAGTCGATTATGTCACCTCAGAGGCTGTAGTACATCTCAAATTCGATCGGATGCGTACTCATGCGCAGGCGCGTGATTTCTTCATTCTTGAGTTCGATATACCCGTCGATCAGGTCATCGTTGAAAACATCACCCGCCAGCAGAAAATCACGGTCCTTGTTCAACTCATCGATTGCCTGATCCAACGAGAAACAAACGGTATCGAGTTCCGCTTCCTCCTCAGGCGCCAGGTCATACATATCCTTGTCCAACGGATCGCCCGGGTGGATCTTGTTCTGGATACCGTCGATACCAGCCATGAGCATCGCTGCGAACTGGAAATACGGGTTACCGCAGCTATCCGGGAAGCGAACCTCGATGCGCCGGCTTTTCGGATTCGGCACCCAGGGAATCCGCACGCCGGCGGAGCGGTTCTTGGCGGAGTAGGCCAGTAGCGTGGGCGCTTCGAAACCTTTCACGAGGCGCTTGTAGCTGTTCGTGCTCGCGTTAACGAACGCATTTAACGCCTTGGTGTGCTTTAGTATGCCGCCGATATAAAAGAGTGCGGTTTCCGAGAGGCCGCCGTAAGCATCACCCATAAAAATATTCTGGCCGCCCTTGAACAGAGACTGATGAACGTGCATACCGTTGCCATTATCGCCGATGAGTGGCTTCGGCATGAAGGTCGCCGTCTTGCCGTAGACGTGCGCGACATTCTGCACGACGTATTTCAGAATCTGGACCTGGTCGGCCTTCCTGACGAGTGAATCGAACAAGACGCCGATCTCCGCCTGACCCGCGGTCGCCACTTCATGGTGGTGCACCTCGACCGTCAAGCCCATGTCCTCCAGCGCGAGGCACATGGACGAACGCACGTCGTGAAGGGAATCCACGGGCGGCACCGGGAAGTAACCGCCTTTGACGCCCGGACGGTGTCCGATATTTATGTCGTCGCCCTGTGTACCGGAATTCCAGGCAGCTTCCGCGGAATCGACCTGATAGGACGTTATATGCATGTCGTTAACGTACCGGACGTCGTCGAAAATGAAAAATTCATTCTCCGGTCCGAAAAACGCCTGATCTGCGATACCGGTGGACTTGAGGTATTCTTCCCCACGGCGCGCAGTCATCCGCGGACAACGATTGTAGCCCTGCATAGTCGCAGGCTCATATACGTCGCAGCGAATGTTCACCGTTGGATCATCGGTAAACATATCGAGAACTGCCGTTTCAGCGTCCGGCATCAGGATCATGTCGGAATCCTGTATCCCTTTCCAGCCGGCGATGGACGATCCATCAAACATTTTGCCTTCTTCGAAGAATCCCTCATCGACCACGCCTACCGGCAAAGTCACATGCTGCTCTTTGCCTTTGGTATCCGTAAAGCGCAGGTCAACAAATTTTGCTTCTTTTTCTTTAATTAGGCTGAGTGCGTCAGCGACTGTCATTACAATCCCTCCAGGGTGCTTTTACGATAAAAAAACACGGGCTGCCCCATGCCGGGGCGCCAGCCTTATTTGTGTGCCGGTTGGCGGCCAGTCCGCGTGCGGACGGGTCCGTGTATCCTTTCCTGCTGCATGAATCGTGTGTCTCGCCGGCGAATATAACTCATTGTTTATTTGAGTATTCTTATTCGAGACGGCTATCTGGGCCGCACTATTGTAGTGCAAGCAGGGCCGATTGTGCACCATCGTGGCTTGAAAGGCGCCCGCACGCGGTCCTTCGAGCCACCGGCTTCCAGGAACCGCTATACTGCGCGCCAGTTTGAGCGGGGCATGACGAATGGCCGATCTACCGGCGCCTAAGACATTTCAGGAGCTGATATTCCGGCTGCAGGAGTACTGGGCGGAGCAAGGTTGCGTCGTACTCCAGCCCTATGACATGCCGATGGGCGCCGGGACCTTTCATCCGGCGACCTTCCTGCGTTCGATCGGGCCCGAGCCCTGGAGCGCGGCCTATGTGCAACCAAGCCGGCGGCCGACGGACGGACGCTACGGCGATAACCCGTTTCGCCTGCAGCATTATTACCAGTTCCAGGTTGTCCTTAAGCCGTCGCCGGACGACATCCAGGACCTCTATCTCGAGTCGCTTAAATCTCTCGGCATCGACGCACTCGTGCACGATATCCGCTTTGTAGAAGACAACTGGGAATCACCGACGCTCGGCGCGTGGGGACTCGGTTGGGAGGTCTGGCTCAACGGCATGGAAGTCACGCAGTTCACTTATTTCCAACAGGTCGGCGGGCTCGACTGCCGGCCCGTCACGGGAGAGATCACCTACGGCCTCGAGCGCATCGCGATGTACCTGCAAAGCGTGGACAGCGTCTTCGATCTCATCTGGACAACGGGATCCGGCGCAACGGTCACCTACGGCGACGTGTTCCATCAGAATGAAGTCGAGATGTCACGATATAACTTCGAACACGCGGATATCGATGTATTGTTTGCGCGGTTCGACACGGCCGAACAGCAGTGCCGGTCGCTGATCGGGCAGCGCCTGATTCTGCCGGCCTATGAGCAGGTACTGGATGCATCGCATACGTTCAATCTGCTCGACGCCCGGCACGCCATTTCGGTCACCGAAAGGCAAACATATATTCTGCGCGTCAGGGCCCTGGCCCGCACCGTGGCCGAGGCCTATTTGGCAAGCCGTGAAGCGCTGGACTTTCCGATGTTGCACCCGCTCGATGCGACCGGCACCGCCGGATCGTAATTCGGGGTCTGCCCATGTCTAAAAAAGCGGATTTCCTGGTCGAGATTGGCACCGAGGAGCTGCCTCCTAAGGCGTTGCGCTCGCTGGAACAGGCCTTCGCCACCAATCTTCTTGCGGGCATCCGGGATGCCGGCCTGAATGCGGGCAAGCACGCATCGTTCGCAACGCCCCGACGTCTTGCCGTGCTGATCAGCGATCTCGAACTCAGTCAGCCACAACAGCGCATTCAGAAGCGGGGCCCGTCTATCGCAGTCGCGTTCGATGCAGACGACATGCCCACGCGCGCCGCGCGCGCGTTCGCAAACAGCTGTGGCGTCGAAGTCGGGGATCTGGAGCGGCAAAAAACCGACAAAGGTGAATGGCTGCTGTTCCGCACAGAAAAGCCGGGCCGCATAACTGCCGAACTACTGCCCGATATCGTTGCGGCGGCACTGAACGACCTGCCCATTCCGAAGCGCATGCGCTGGGGCGTGAAGGAGGTCGAATTCGTCCGTCCCGTGCACTGGGTCGTGATGTTGCTCGGCAACCGAGTCGTCGAATGCGAAATACTCGGTATCGAAGCAGGCTCTAAAACTTACGGGCACCGGTTTCACGCACCCGGCCCGATTCGAATCAAAGCGCCGATCGATTACCCGGAACTGCTGACCGGCAAGGGATACGTCTTGCCCAGCTTCGAACAGCGCAGTGACCGCATCAGCTCGCTGGCCGAAGCGGCGGCGGCCGAACTCGGCGGCGAGGTCATACTCGAGCCCGGCTTGCTCGACGAAGTGACGGCGCTCGTCGAATGGCCGATTCCGGTCACGGGTAAATTCGATCCCGAATTTCTCCTGCTCCCGGAAGAAGTCCTGATCGCGACGCTGCAGAATCACCAATGTTACTTTCCGGTGTGGGACACCGCCGGAAAACTGATGCCCGCATTCATCGCGATCAGCAATCTCGACAGCCGCGATCCGGACCAGGTGCGCAGCGGCAACGAGCGCGTTGTGGCACCGAGACTGGCCGATGCGGCTTTTTTCTGGGCCCAGGACTGCCGGTCCACGCTGGATTCACGCCGCGAGGCACTCGGGCAGGTCGTGTTCCAGAAGGCGCTCGGAAGTTTGCTCGACAAATCAGTCCGAGTCGGGAACCTGGCCGCGCGACTGGCCGCCGATCTCGGCGCGGACAAGGCGACGGTGCGGCGCGCCGCAGAACTCGCTAAAGCAGACCTGCTGACCGAGATGGTCGGCGAGTTTCCCGAACTGCAGGGCCGCATGGGTTATTACTACGCCCTCAACGACGGTGAAAGCGAGGCCATCGCCGCAGCTATCGAAGAACAATATTTGCCGCGCCACGCCGGCGGGACGCTGCCCGGTTCAAGCGCTGGACAGTCACTCGCCATCGCCGACCGACTCGACACGCTGGCCGGCATCTTCGCGACGGGCAAGCGCCCGAGCGGCAACAAAGATCCGTTCGGTTTACGGAGGGCCGCGCTTGCGGTAGCGCGTATCCTGATCGAACACGGGATCGAGATCGATCTTCGCGCCCACCTCCAACAGGCGATTGCGGCGCAACCCGTAAAGGTCGCTAACACGGGTGCTCTGCTCGATGAATTGCACGCATTCATCGTCGACCGGATGAAGGCGTATTTCCTCGAAGGCCGGGCGCCTGGACTCGAACACGGCAGCATCACCGCCGAAATTTTCGAATCCGTTCGCGCCCGCAAACCCGTCTCGCCGCTGGATTTTCATCAGCGGCTGACGGCCGTTTGTCGATTCATGCAACACGATGCGGCTGATAGCCTGACCCTGGCGAATAAGCGCATCGCCAATATCCTGAAATCCGCCGATGCGGAACCCGGCGCAACGATCGATCCTAAGCTGTTCGACGCCGACGAAGAGCGTGACCTGCATGCGGCGCTCGGCGCCATTACGCCCGCGCACAGGAAACATCTCAAGCGCCGTGAATACGCGACCATTCTCGAAGATCTGGCTGCGCTCAAAGAGCCCGTCGATGCTTATTTCGACGCCGTGATGGTCATGGTTGACGACGCCAAAATACGGCGCAACCGTCTGAATCTCCTGAGCCAGCTGCGCGAATTGTTTCTCGATGTCGCGGACCTGTCGTGTATCCCTTCGCAATGATCCCGAGTGGCTCGCATGACTGACGAGCAACCACGGCTCGTCGTGCTCGACCGCGACGGCGTTATCAACCGTGATTCAGATGACTTTATTAAGACCCCACAAGAGTGGGTGCCGCTGCCCGGCAGTCTCGATGCGATCGCCGCACTGTACGGTGCGGGCTGGACCGTTGTCGTCGCTTCGAATCAGTCGGGCCTCGGCCGCGGGTTGTTTGACGCAGCGGCTCTCGATGCGATTCACGCCAAGATGGGTGATTGCATCAGGGCCGCCGGCGGTGAGCTCGGTGGAATTTTCGTCTGCCCGCACCGGCCCGACGTGAACTGCGACTGTCGGAAGCCGAAACCCGGGCTCCTACGGCAAATTGAAACTGCATATGGCCGTCGTCTCGTCGATCAGCCCGTGATCGGCGATTCAATGCGAGACCTCGAAGCCGCGCGATCCGTCGGCGCTCAGGCGATCCTCGTACGCACCGGCAACGGCATGCAGACTGAACAGTCGCTCGATGCGGGCCACGACATTCTCGTTTTCGACCATCTCGCCGGCGCTGCCCGGCACCTGATCGACGCGACGCCCTGAGACGATAATAAAGGGACGATGATGACTACCATTCGATCCATTTTGTTCCTGGCGCTGCTCCCGGCCAGCGTCGCCGTGTTTGCTCCGCTCATCCTCATGGCACGACCGTTCGGCAGATCGGCGGCTTATTCGATCGGGCGGGGCTGGAGCAACATTGTCCTGTGGTCGTGCAGGATCTTGTGTGGAATCGATTTCGCGGTCGAAGGTCGTGAGAATATTCCCGACGACATCGGTGTCGTGTTCATAAAACACTCGTCGGCTTACGAAACCATCGCACTGTTTCAGTTTTTTCCGCAGCAGTGCTGGGTGGTGAAACGCGAGCTGATCCGGTTGCCGTTTTTCGGTTGGGCGCTGGCCGCGTTGCATTCGATCGCGATCGACAGGAACGCCGGACACTCGGCCGTCGAGCAGGTCATCGAACAGGGCAAACGACGCCTCACCGAGGGACTCTGGATCATGATATTTCCGGAAGGCACGCGCATGGCGCCCGGAGAAACCCGGCGCTACGGTGTCAGCGGCACGCTACTCGCACAGGCCGCCGGGCGCCTGATCGTACCCGTTGCGCATAACGCTGGCGATTTCTGGCCGCGCCGCGCCCTGCGCCTGCAGCCCGGCACGGTGCGTTTCTGTATCGGCCCGCCGATCGATCCGACCGACCGCAAGCCACGTGAAGTGAATTCCGAAATTCAGAACTGGATCGAAACGAAAGTCGCGGAACTCAGGAAACCGATGCGCGGGTCTGCCCTTTCCTGAATATAAGGGCCTGAAAATCGGGGTCTCGATATCGAAGCCCAAGGATCGAAACCTAGACGTCCAGGTTTGCCACGGTCAACGCGTTCGCTTCGATAAATGCGCGTCGCGGTTCCACCTGATCGCCCATCAGGGTCGTAAAAATTTTATCGGCCGCGACCGCGTCCTCTATGCGGACCTGCATCAGCCGCCTCGTCTCGGGATTGACAGTCGTGTCCCAAAGCTGATCCGGATTCATCTCACCAAGACCCTTGAAACGCTGAATCGTCTGACCTTTGCGCGCCTCGACCATGAGCCATTCGATCGCCTCTTTAAAGCTCGCGATATCAGTCCGCTGATCGCCACGTACGATATACGCGCCTTCGCCGATCATATCGGCGAGGTCGCCGCCTAGATCGGCGATGCGTAAATATTCCGGCGACTCGAAGAAATGTATCGATATCTCACTCGTGTCGTCGACGCCGTGCTTACTGCGGTGGATTGTCAGGCCGGTGATGGCATCATCGAGCTCTGCGAGTTCGATCGCGTATTCGGCGCCCTCGCCATTGACGGCATGCTTGAGCGACTCCTGCAACTGGCCGGCCCAAGCCTTGATCCACTTTTTGTCCTGCAACTTGTCAACGGGAATGATAGGCAAATAAATCAAGCGTTCGATAACCAGCCGGTCATACCGGCGCGCCAGCCGATCGAGCATCGTCATGACGCTCACATATTTTTCAGACAGGCCCGCAAGCGCCTGCCCCTTTATCGCCGGTGCATCGATATTGACGTACAGCGCGCTTTTTTCCATTGCGACATTCAACAGATAGGCGTTTAACTCGGCGTCGTCCTTGACATAGTGTTCCTGTTTGCCGCGCTTGACCTTATAGAGCGGCGGCTGTGCGATGTATACGTGTCCGCGTTCAATCAACAACCTCATATGTCGAAAGAAAAATGTCAGTAACAAAGTCCGAATATGAGAACCGTCGACGTCCGCGTCCGTCATGATGATGATGTGGTGATAACGGAGCTTGTCGATATCGAAATCATCACTACCGATGCCACACCCCAGCGCCGTAATGAGCGTACCGACCTCGGCCGACCCGATCATCTTGTCGAAGCGCGCGCGTTCGACGTTGAGAATCTTGCCTTTCAACGGCAGGATAGCCTGCGTGCGGCGATCGCGTCCCTGTTTCGCAGAACCCCCGGCCGAATCGCCCTCGACGAGGAACAGTTCCGACAGCGCCGGGTCCTTTTCCTGACAGTCGGCGAGTTTGCCCGGCAGGCCGGCGATGTCGAGAGCGCCCTTACGCCTTGTCATCTCACGCGCGTTTCGTGCAGCCTCGCGGGCGCGCGCGGCGTCGATGATCTTCGAAACAATGATTCTTGCTTCCTGGGGATGTTCGAGCAGGAAGTCTTCGAGCTGGCTGCCGAAAATCGATTCCACGATGCCCTTGATGTCTGAGGACACGAGCTTGTCTTTGGTCTGCGACGAAAATTTCGGGTCGGGCACCTTGATGGACAACACCGCAGTCAGGCCTTCGCGCGCATCATCGCCACTCGTGCTGACTTTTTCTTTCTTGCTGCTCATCTCCCGATCCATGTAGGTATTCAAGGTTCGGGTCAGTGCGCTCCGAAAACCGGCCAGATGCGTGCCGCCGTCTTTTTGCGGAATGTTATTTGTGAAACAGAACATGTTCTCCTGGTAACTGTCATTCCACTGGAGCGCAACCTCGACGAGTACGCCGGCCTGCTCCCCTTTTAAATCCAGAACAGTTTCTTGTATAGGCGTTTTATTCCCGTTCAGGTACTCGACGAACGCCTTAATGCCACCTTCGAATTCGAAGGTGTCCTGCTTGCCGTCACGCTCGTCAATCAGGTGAATACGGACGCCTGAATTCAGAAATGACAGTTCCCGCAGACGTTTGGCGAGTATGTTGTAGTGGAATTCGATGTTCGTGAATATCGTGGCACTGGGCTTGAACCGGATCGATGTACCGGTCTTGTCGGTTTTGCCTGTGGCTTTCAGGGGTGTGACCGGGTCACCGAGAGCATAGTGCTGTTCGTGGATTTCGCCCTCCCTGAAAATAACCAGGTGCAGGGACTCCGAAAGGGCGTTGACGACGGAAATACCGACGCCATGCAGACCGCCCGAGACTTTGTAGGAATCGTCATCGAATTTACCACCTGCGTGCAGGACCGTCATGATCACTTCGGCGGCCGAGCGACCCTCTTCCACGTGCTCGCCGACGGGAATGCCGCGGCCGTCATCGGCCACCGTGACCGACTCATCCGGGTGGATCGTGACCTTGATATCGGAACAATAACCGGCCAGTGCTTCATCCACAGAGTTATCCACAACTTCGAAAACCATGTGGTGGAGTCCGGTCCCATCATCGGTGTCACCGATGTACATGCCCGGGCGTTTGCGGACGGCCTCAAGGCCCCTTAAGACCTTGATATTACTGGAATCATACTTGTCTTTGGTGGTCATTTGGAACCCTTGATCGAAAACCGATCAATTATATCAGAGTTGATAGAACGCCATGTTTCACGTGAAACAATGCGGGCTCTTTTGCGAACGGTAAAACGTCCTCCCTGAGTGCCGTAAAAAACAGCTGTAACCCAGGTTTCTCGAGTGCCCGAATCAGGCTTTCCAGGTGTCCGGCGTCGAGTTCGGCGGCGAGCTCATCGACCAGCAGTGTGACATGCCGGTCCATTCGGGCTGCGACGAATTCACTCTGCGCGAGCAAGAGAGCCGTGCCGAGCAATTTCTGCTGGCCCCGTGACAGATGATGGCGGGCCGGTGTCCCATCCACTTCGAGCACCAGTTCCGCTCGGTGCGGCCCGACGTGGGTCATCCCATACAGCCGATCACGCGTCAGCGATTTCGCCAGGGCGTTCTCGAAACCCCCACCGGCCGGCCAACCTGGCGAGTAGCGACAAAGGACTGATGTGCCAAGTAAGGCCAAGGAAATCCGTGTCAGGAACGGCTCGAATTCCTCGAGGTATTCCCGCCGGTCGATATCGATGAGCTGCCCGGCCTGTAACAGCTCAGAATCCCAGACTTGGACAACCGATTCGTCGGCCTTTTGTCGCAGCGCAGTATTGCGCTGTTGCAATGCACGTCGAAACCGCCGCCATGACTCAAAAAATGAATGTTTCACGTGAAACACCCCCCAGTCGAGGAATTGCCGCCTGCCCTGGGGACCACCCTGAACGAGATGATGCACCTCAGGATCGATAACTTGCACGGGGAACGCTGCACTGGAATCCGCGATTTGAGCCCCAACGCCACCGTCGAAATGGATACTGCGGCCATCCGCACGGCTGAACCGAACCCCGAGTCGACGCGTTTCGGTATCCGCCAGTTCGCAGAAAACCGTGAATTCCTCAGCCTCGGCCCGGATCAGTCCCTGCGCCTGACCTGGCCGGAAAGACCGGCCACGACTCAGGAAAAACAAGGCTTCGAGGATGCTGGTCTTGCCGGCTCCATTTTCGCCCGTGATCAGGTTGATGTGTGCGTCGGGCGCAAACTCTACCGACTCCAGGCATCTGAAATTATCGATCTTGACCTTTTGAAGGCCCAAATTGATGACCCGATCGAAGCGGTCTAGAGCCGCATCGGCATCACCACGAACTGGGTGTTTTCCGACTCCGGGCCGCGGATAATGCAGCTACTATTCGCATCTACAAAACCAACTTCGACTTCATCTGCATCGACCGCCGCCAGTGCATCGAGAAGATAATTGACGTTAAAGCCGATTTCGATTTCCTCACCACTGTACTCAACTTCGAGCTCATCCTGAGCTTCTTCCTGTTCCGGGTTATTTGCTTGCAACTGAAGACAGTCCTTGCTGATATCGAGCCGGATACCGCGATATTTCTCGTTCGACAGGATCGCTGCCCGCTGTAGCGCTGTGCGCAGGTAATCGCGGCTCACACGCAAAATATTGTTCTCCGGTTTTGGAATAACACGGTCATAGTCAGGAAACCGACCATCGATCAGCTTGGAAGTAAATCGGATATTACCCACATGCGCCCGTATATGGTTCGAGCCAATTGAAAGTAGAACCTCATCCTCATCGCCGAGCAATCGCTGCAATTCAAGTACACCCTTGCGCGGAATAATAACCTGCTCATGAGAATCAACTTGACCATCTACTTCAATCTCGCACAGCGCCAGACGATGCCCATCAGTCGCCACTGCCCGCACGTGTCCACCACTGGTTTCCAGTAACAATCCATTCAGGTAGTACCGCACGTCCTGCTGAGCCATTGAAAACTGGGTCTTTTCCAGAAGTCGCTTCACATCCGCCTGATTCAGCCGAATCTCACGATTCGCATCAATTTCTTCCAGGACAGGAAAATCCGCCGCCGGCAATGTCGCCAGCACGAAGCGGCTGCGACCCGATTTTACGACGAGACGATCACCGTTAAGTTGCAGATTGATGCGCGCCTCCTCAGGCAATGCTCGACAAATGTCCAGTAATTTACGTGCTGGCACGGCGATCTCGCCCGGCCCACCGACATCATCAACATTTTCGACCGCGACTAATTCAACTTCCAGGTCAGTCGCCGTGATCGACAACTTATCGTCCTTAACAACCATGAGAATATTAACCAGTATTGGCATTGTCTGGCGTCGCTCGACAACACCAATCACGGCCTGTAATGGACGTAAAAGCAATTCTCTGGATACGGTAAGATTCATTCGTAGCCCCTAATAAAATTTATTTAGATATATAATTATTATTATTATTAAGCATAAGTCAGCTGACGCATAAGTCTACTTTATTAAACTAAATCAATTACTTAAGTGTATAATTTCAGTGTGTAAAGGGCTGATCATGACGCGGAAGATTTGTTTGTAAACTGTTGATGCCCACCACTGAAAATTTTATCCACAATTTAATCAGTCCGGAGTCGCCTATTTATTGACATGAATCGTCGCTAGTTTATCGTGTCAGGATACGCATCAGGTTTTTATAATCCTGATTAAGGCGATTCTCCGTCGTTCTTAATTCCTTGA
>SMVA01102902.1_pt1 | contig 17311 bp, 16 predicted proteins | sample 2456451 | NCBI WGS metagenome assembly SMVA01 (sample SAMN11095933, study PRJNA526329) | marine sediment metagenome | biome: Marine sediment; feature: Surficial sediment; material: Deep marine sediment; isolation source: Hadal surficial sediment | place: Pacific Ocean | collected 2014-05 | depth...
CTGTTTTGGTACAGTAACATATTGATATTCTTTAGACTCTTTAGATATTCTGGCCCTTCATCCCCAGAAAGGTTGTCGATCATAATGAAATGTGTCACCCCCAAAGATCGGTAATACTCAATAAAATGCTCCAAAAGCAAGTTCTCATCACGGAACACACAAAGCAAAAAAATTGGACGGAAGTGCTTACGATTGCTTTGTTGTTGATATATTAGTTTAATGATGATCCTCCAGCGTTTTGACGGGGGTCTGGCATGCCAAAGGTCTTTGACCCAATGTTCCCATTGTTGTTTCTCGTCAAGATTTAAGAGTTTTCTTTCAACTTCGAAAGAAACTGTTTGAACTGTCCTCTAACGCATTCCCTGTCAGCATTACAAACTAAAGCGAGATTTTTATTAAAAATTCTCTGCATCCATTCTATATGCTCAGAAGCAGGTGCCGAAGAGAGTCCACGCCCATGTCTTCTATAGGCGGTACCGTTCACTTTAGAAAAATAGAAATCACATCTATTCGCTAACCGAATTTTCAAATCCCAGTCTTCATAGATTGGAATATCGGTATCAAAGCCCCCTACTTCAAAGTAAACCTCTCTCTTCATCACGAAATCCCTGGGAATCATGCATGATCGAGTTAGGATTTCTTTAATAATCTGCCCTTCCTTAATGATTTTTGGATTCCCCCGAATTGTTATTGGAGTCTTGTCCCCCTGTACCAAGACAATATTTGAAAAACCGATAATGTCTTTCCCGGTATACTTTTTATAGCAAATAACGAGTGCCATTTCCCTTTGTAGTTTTTGGATATCGTAATAATAATCATCGCTGTCTAAAGTAGAAATATATTCACCCCTTGCTTGTAAAATTGTCAAATGCCGCGTTTCTGCTACACCTAAGTTTGAATCGTTCGAAATTACTTTTATTATCGAAGGAAATTGTTTTTCATACTCTAAGAGGGTAATTAATGAATCATCTGTAGAAAAATCATCACATATAAGAATTTCCAAATCCCTATAAGTTTGGTTCAAAATACTGTCCAGGCAATCACGTATATACCCTTCATTGTTGTAATTGGCCACAATAACCGACAGGGTTGGGGCTTTCATTTCGCGCTGCTACCTGATTCCACAGCTATTCTCACTCTTCCTTTTTAATCCTGTACAACTGACTGTTCCGGCTTTCGTCCCTGTTGCCGGCACCTGGACCTTCATCAATATGATAAACAAGCCCGTGGCAGGTCAATTGGACACCAGCCTTCTTCAAGCGGTAGGCGAACTCAATTTCATCGAAACCCCAAAAACCATCAAAATCCACATCGAAATGACCTACGCGCTCCCAATCTCTTTTCAGAAATGTCGCCTGAGACAGGGTTTGCTCGGGCTCCAAATCCAGATCAACCCAATCCATCGAACTCAAAAAACTGTCAAGCCTGTGGCCCCACGAAGACTTTCGCCCCTCTCTAATCTCACCCTCATGTGTGAGATTCTTTCTGACACAGGATACAAGTGCACTATTACCCCTTTTTATGACACTTCGATGTATTTCCTCATGATCGAGAAGAAAATTGCGCGGTATTTGAATATCTCCATCAACTAGAAATATTAAATCTCCCGCTGCTTTATGAATACCATTATTGCGAATGGTATTTAACCGGTAGGGAGTTGTTCTTTTGTGGGTTACAAACCCGGTCTTTATACTGCTCGAACGACTTATATTGGCAAGCATGCACTTAACAAATCTGCATGCTGTAGCACTGGAACCATCATCGGTTACTATTATTTCGTCGGGCCGTCGTGTCTGGCCAAACAGTGACATTAGTGTTAGACCAATCGTCGAAGTAGATTCATAGCAGGTTATCACGGCCGTTATTTTCATCGTGATTCCCGGATCAATCTGAATAGGTTAGAATTTGCCTTGTACTGTAGTATAAGTGTATTGATGGTACATGAAAACCTAGGCAGAACACCAATTGTCAAATATGGAAATTCAGGAATAACAGGAGCGATTCGTATTTTATAACATCATCCATACAATACTAATCGACTTTGTTCATTGCTCATTCCAAAGCTTTGGTAATTACTTAGGACTTCAGAATTATCAATAACATAATTTTTACCAAATTGTTCAAATGACGAAATACACTATCGAAAGGATTTCGTACTACTTAAAATTCAAATATCGATTCCAAGTATCACTTCCTAAATTGTTCTTTATTAGTTTTGCTGGCATATGATTCCACCATTTTGTTCCCTTGGGTTTATGAGACCCTCTAAAACCAATAACACCTTCAGATGGCTCAAATTGACTTGAGCCTCCCCTGTATTCCGGAGGCTCATTAGGGCTATCGAACAGGAAATATCGAATCATATCGGTTTTTTCAATTCAACAAGCTTCAATCTTGTATGGATAAATATGAAATTGCTACCTAAATTGACAACTATGACTATAATTAGTACGAAGAAAGAAGACAAACGCAGGAAGCCACAAAATTGATCGCTCCGCAAGTCACCGTTGCTGTTCCATCCTTTAATCAGGGGCAATTTCTCGACGAAACCCTATCTTCCATATTTCAGCAAGAAGTTCCTGTAGAAGTTTTTGTACTCGATGGTGGCTCTACAGACAATTCGCTGGATATCATCCGTAAATGGGAGTCAAAACTGGCAGGCTGGCGCAGTTATGCGGATCAGGGACAAGCCGAAGCAATTAACGATGGTATTGCGCAAGGTAGCGCACCCTTTGTTTGCTGGTTAAATTCTGATGATCACTTCTATCCGGATGGGCTCAAAAATCTGATAAAAACACTAATGGACCAGCCAGCAAAACAGTTTGTTTATGCAAATTGTTGGTCCATAATAAAATCTGGCAGAAAACTTTCGCCCTATCTCACCATGCCTTTTTCACCCCGGTTGTTTGCCAACTTCTGTTTCATTGCACAACCAGCAACACTTATACGGCGCGCCGCCTGGGAACAATCCAGGGGTGTCAATGAAGATATGCAAATGGCATTTGATTACGATCTGTGGTGGCGACTCTATACGGAATACGGCAAGCCGGCATTTTGCAAAAATTTTGTCGCAGCAACGCGGATGCACAAAGACTCCAAGACAACGAAACATACAGAACTTCATTACAAAGAGTCCATTGAAACCGTTAACCGTAATTGGGGTTGCGTTCCAATTAAATGGCGTCTAGCACTTCCAGCAATGAAAATAATCCACCATCTTAATAAATAAGCGCACAAAACCACGAAAATGATATAGTTTGCTTCAGACAATGACATAAGCGAAAAGAATGTTTATATCCAAGGCGCACTTGGTTGAAGTTTTCTTCACCAAGCTGGTTCTGAACCTTAAATCTGAAGCCTCACAGACCTACCTAAGTTATGCTTGGTGGCTTCTGGAGCCTGTTCTGATGGTCAGCGTCTTTTATCTGGTTTTCTCTGTTTTTCTGGCCAGGGGAACCCCCGACTTCGTGGTATTTCTCGTATGTGGAAAAATCCCCTTTTTGTGGTTCTCCAAGAGTGTCATCAACTCTTCCCGCTCAATCATTGTTGGTCGCGGGTTGATCAACCAGGTTTCCATACCAATGCCGTTTTTCCCGTTGCTGGTGGTGTTTCAGGATGCCTTTAAACAAACTGTGGTATTTGCTTTTATGTTCATCTTTGTTGCCATGTACGGGTTGGATATCTCGTGGGTATGGTTAAGTGTGCTTTTTGTGATTCTGACCCAACTGTTACTGATATGCGCAGTCTCTTTGGTTGTTGCTGCAATTACACCTTTTTTGCCGGATTTCAGGTACCTGATCGCAACAGCAATGCTGGCTTTAATGTTCGGTTCAGGGATCTTCTACAACTATAAAGAAGTACTTTTACCAGAGCACCAGCAACTCTTTCTTATGAACCCTGTTGCCAACTTGATCAAAAATTACCGGCAAGTTCTGATGGAAAACTCATTGCCAGACTGGTTCGCACTGGCTGGAATCTGCCTTGCAAGCATTACACTAATCATTGCGATGACTCTTTATTACAAAAAGGTCGGCAGACTCTACGCAAGGCTGATCGTGCAATGACTTCCGCTGTGATGGAACTTAACAATGTGAGTGTGCGCTACAAGTCACGCAGGTCGTTCTTCCGTCATGATTATTTCACAGCACTGAATGACGTCAGTTTCAGTATAAAAAAAGGCGAAACTCTCGGCATCATTGGCACCAACGGTTGTGGGAAATCCACACTTTTGAAGGTTTTAGCCAATATTTATGGTGTAGATGAAGGCAAAGTTACCTGGCACTGCCGCCAGGTGTCGTTGCTCGCACTTGCACTGGGCTTTGATGCCGAGCTATCTGGCAGGGACAACGCGATTATCAGCGGTATGTTATTGGGTGGGCGTAAAAAAGAAGTCCTGGATAAACTGGACGAAATAATAGAGTTCTCTGAACTGGAAGAATTCATCGACAAGCCAATCAAGACATATTCAAATGGCATGCGTGCCAGGTTAGGTTTCTCAGTGGCGGTAAAATTGGAGTCCGAATTGCTGCTAATTGATGAGGTGTTAAGCGTGGGCGATGGCAAGTTTAGAAACAAAGCTGAAAATGCAATGAGCAGCAAAATCAACTCTGAGCAAACTGTCGTATTGGTTTCACATTCGATGGGGCAAATTCAAAAACTCTGTGACCGGGTACTATGGCTTGATAGCGGAAAGGTTAAAATGATGAGTACTCCTGATGCTGTATTACATGAATACAACCATTTTCTTGATAAGCGTTAACTATTAACAATATGACAATACTCATTTGCTCAGGCCCTTTGTTCTCTGACTGGGAAAACATACCTGAAAAATATTTACTGCCGGGTTCATCACACCACAAGATTAATGTAGAACTTTCTGCCCTGAACACAAAAATCTGCCTGGAGCATATGCCAGGAACTGAGAACTTGAATTTTAGGTCATTCTCACCAGATCAAAGTTACTCACAAAAAGCCAAACAACTGCTATCTTTTGTTCAAACCGAGCCACAACCTGTTTGGGCAGATGTCAACAGCTGTCTGATTCTGGATTTCTGGCAAGAAGTTTCCGAAGATACCAGGTTCGTGCTATTTTTCTCCAGCCCGGAATATGAATTATCCAATTACCTTAAGAATAATTTGTTTGACTCCTCTACTGTCAAATCAGTCATAGATGCATGGAAGGTTCGCACTCGAGCGATGCTGACTTTTTTCATGAATACAAGAAACAAGTGTCTGCTTGTTAATGTTCAAAGCGCCACCAGAAACCCCGGCAACCTAATCAGGAAAATTAATGAAACATTTGATACTTGTCTGACTAGCGCAGAAAAAAACAGCACTCATACCCCTGAAGAGTCAGTCATGTACAAATATCTTGCTGCCACGCTTCTTGCCAATAATGGTGCAGCCGATGAACTTTTTAACGAGGCATGCTCAACTGCAACACAACTTGACGATGATTTTGGACTTCCAGACATTCAGGTACGTACAGCTCTGTTAGTTCCTAATTTTCTAAGACAAGCAGGTCAACAAGAGAAACAAAAAAGAGCTCTGGCACAGACCGCCGATAAACTCATCATGATGGAATTACAACTTCACCAAACTCAAAAGGAATTGGAGTTTTACTATTTAAAAGAGCGAGATACAGCGACGCTAAATGAACAATATTTAGAATTCCTAAATCAAAACCCCTTGCTCAAATTAGCCCGACTAGCCCGACTAAATGAGTCCCCTGAGTAATGAAGGCCAGGCTAGGCGATAGAGGTGGACGACGATGAGTGGAATTAATTCAATCATCTCTTCAATCCCTGAAGATATATCAGGTGTCGTACACATAGGCGCCGGGTATTGCACACAATCTGAGCTATATAAAGAGCTTGGCGTTAATTCAGTGATATTTGTGGAGCCGGATGCACAATTATTTCATGCTGCTTCGCGTAAATTCCTGCACTCCCCTCATATAACTGTGTTGCAAAAGACTGTCGCCGGTAAAAGTGAAGAAAGAATTCTTTTCCAACTTAACAACAAGAGATTCAGTAGCTTGCTTGAGCCGAGCGGGATTTTGGAGCATTACCCAAACCTTGCAATCACTGATCAAATTGCTGTAGATGCCATCACTCTTGAAACTTTTTGTGATGATATTCAATTACCTGAGAAAAAAAGCTGTTTGCTGGTCTTAGAACTGCAAGGTGAAGAAGCAAATATTTTGGCAAAAACACCACAGCATATCTTACAAAACTTCAAATGGATTGTAGTTCGAAGCAGCAAAGAGCCACTCTATGGAATACCATCAGCGCCTGCAGAAGCTGCGATTCAGGACACTTTAATCAATGCAAAATTTGATTCATTGTGTTTCATAGATGATATCCCCATATTTTGCAGCTACCTATTCATTAGAAACGATGCGGAACTTGCAAACAAAGCACTTGAAAATGAAAAAGAAGCAGCTTTAACGAGCATACAATCATTGACCGATGACATCTTACACTTAAGCAACCAGATCAGCGACCTGACCAAGGAGAAAGAACTGCTTGATTCAAAGATCTCGGAGACCTCAGATTCACTCAACGCGACGCAAGCCGAACTTGCCGGTGCCCACAACCAGATCAGTGAACTGACCAAAGAGAAAGAATTGCTTGATTCAAAGGTCTCGGAGACCTCAGATTCACTCAACGCGACGCAAACCGAACTTGCCAGTGCCCACAACCAGATCAGTGAACTGACCAAAGAGAAAGAACTGCTTGATTCAAAGACTTCAGAAACCGTAGGTTTACTTCACGCGACTCAAACCGAATTTGGTAATGCCCGCGACCAGTTAAACGAATTGACCAGCGAGAAGAATCGACTGCAGCAACAGATCAATGACATTTCTGAAACACTTAACACCACTCTAGGTGAATTGGATACCACACAAATAAAAGTGCAAAACTTAATCCCGGAGAACACTCAGCAGCAACAACGTATTGAAGAGCTGACAGCATCGTACTCTGAATCCATAAATGAATTAAAAGAGGCCAACCATGCATTACGAATCAACAATAAGCTCGTCGCCAAAAATGATGCAGACCTAAGGGATTTACAGACGCGCTATCGAACCGCGATCGACAATCAAAAGCAACAACACAGCTTATTGTTGGGGCTTCAGGAAAAGTTGAAACAGGCCGCAAAATTTTACCGACAACTGAATATCCAGGATCAGAACATTGAGGGTGATGTTTTTGGTAATGAAATTGAGGCAATTGAAAGCGAATCCGACAAACGCGATAATGATCAGGTTGTGTGACTAAAAACCATGAACTCCGCTACCGATAAACTTGCCGACTGTCTGGAAGATGCAGAAAGACTGATATCTATTTCCTCCGCTGCCAGAGATCGTGATGCAGTTTTGACATTGGAGAGTGCCACCGATGGACACAGGAATCTCTCCCCTTTTAAGAAACTTGCCGACATTTTCAGTAATAATAACTACCTGAAAACAGAGCCAATCCGTGTTATTCAACATTTGTCATGCACTGGCGGCACTCTTTTCAGCAAATGTATAGCTGCAATGCCTAACATTGTTTTGCTGAGCGAAGTCTATCCGCTCAGTACACATTCATTGCAATTAGATAATTTGTCAGGTTTTTACCCAACTGATGTCATAACGCTCGCGAGACTTGGAAAAGCACCTGCAATTGACGATCTTTGTGAAAAAATTTTCCTGGGGGAAATACACGCCGTTGAGGAACACTTGCGAAACTTCGGTAAACGACTAGTTCTACGCGAACACTCCCATTCAAATTTTCTGGGTAAGTGCGATCCCACCATAAATAAAACTATCCCACAAATTCTTGATAGTATTTCCCAAGTGGTCTCGATCGTTACTGTCAGGCACCCCGTAGACAGCTATTTATCACTTCTTCGTAACGGTTGGATACACTTTGATCCAAAAATATTTGATGAATACTGCCGTAGATATCTCATATTTCTTAACTGCAATGAGAGTGCCCCCGTATATAAATATGAGGATCTGCTGGAAAGTCCTGAAGACGTGCTTCAACAAATTTGTGATTACTTTAAAATCCCTTATAACCAGGATTTCCAAGATTACCTGGAAATCGTCTCTGCCACTGGGGACAGTGGACGCAGGTCCATCCATATAGGAAAGCGAAAGAGAAGACCGCTCGATAAAGATCTTCTTTCCGAAGTGAAGGCAAGTCGTAATTTTAGTAAACTTTGTGAATTGCTTGGCTACCAGGGCGTTTGAACAGACCTTTTGGTGTCTCAAGAAGATTGACAAGCGCAAAATCCAGAGACAATCAAAAGATTAAAACATGAGCACATTAGTTTTAACCAGCCTCAATCCACACGCAAACATCAATTACCAACTGCATTGCTTTGATGAATGGAAAAAAATTGGCTATGAAATCAAGTCACATAATTCTGATGTTGAATGTGAATTGCTATTCAAACATGGTGTGCAAAAAGAAACCCTCAACAGAATCCGTATTGAGGACACTGCTGAGCAACTTTTCGGAAAGCCAATACCAAGGATTTTGCCTTTGCTGGAAAGCGCCCTTGCAAGCCCACATGACAATTTCATACTGACCAATTCTGATATATTTCCCGCACACCGGAAGGTGATCTCAGAGAGTCTTGCGCGATCTTTCCAATCTGCTGCCTTCACGCGAACCGAATGTCTCGACCTCGCACTTTGTGATTTTCACTCGCAATACTATTACAGAGGAGGACTTGACCTGTTCTGGTTCACAAAAACAGCCCTAATGAACCTGCTGGAGAAACTCAGGCAGTCCCCCGTGGCCGAAAGAATGACATTTGGTGTACCGGGCTGGGATTTTTATCTTTGTCATATACTAAGCAACAACCTGAATACACCGATTATAGATGGCAGCATCTTTATTCACCAATCACATAGAACCGCCTATAGTCGTATCGATGAATTTGAACACTACGCTGCAGATATGATCAACTCAGGGCAGTATGCTGCCCAGGAACCAACTGCTCTGGCACATAAGCTTTCCACATTCATTCGACATCAATGCAGTGAAAACTCGAAAATCGCTGACTTTCTGAAACATGCTTTTTACAAGCAACCGGACGTACGGGTGTACTCAAACCCTGAAGCCCATGATAAAAACCGGGCTGTTCTTAAGCAATTCGCAGAGCAACTGGACGGTGCACAAGTAAATAGCACTTTCTCGGATACCGAACTGGAAATATTTACCAACAAACAAGATGAGGGTGGCGGTTGGCCTGCCGCGATCAGTCTGGCAAACAGCAAGAATGGTCGACACACTTATAAATTCTATAGACTGCAGTTGCTTTTGCTTGCGCTGCTTTGTATGTGTCAAACAAAAACCAGGTCATTAAATCTGAAATACCCAGAGGGCAATCTGCATGTCATCGCACTAAAGCAAATCGTGCAGAGCGAGTCTGGCCTCGTTAAGGAAAGAAACATTTTTGATCTATTCGCCAGTGAGATCGTGGATCACGGGATCGTCAACCAAAACTTAATGAAGTATTTGTTTACCTCAGCGCACACGGCAGAAGAAATAGCACTGTTTTTCTGTATCATTTCAATCTGTAAACAAGGATTGCGTCATGCATAGTCTGCCAAGCCCCATCAGCAATGATGCCCTGCTTCCGTGGGAAGCGGGTTTGCAAATCGCTCAGGTTGAACAGGGTTGCCCATCAATCTCAATTGTTATCCCAATATTTAACGCTGGCGCCTTCATTGAAAAAACCATCCGAAGCCTGCTTTGTAATGACATGAATGGCGTGGAGCTCATATTGATGGATGGTGGCAGCAAAGATGCAACTATGGATATCATCCATCACTACAAAAAGTTTTTTAGCATTATTCGTTCTGCATCGGATAAAGGCCAGTCAGATGCGATTAACAGGGGCTACGAAAAAGCCGGTAATAAAATATTATTCTGGCTAAACGGTGATGACCTGATTCTTCCGAACACACTGAATCAGGCCAGAGGCTATTTTCGTGACCACCCGTCATGTGAAGTGCTGGTTGGTAATGCTTATATGACGGAATTGGATTTAACACCCATAAACCATTTTGTGTATGCACCTGAAAAACTGACTTTTGAATATCTTCTCGACTATGCAAGCCACCACCTGATCCAGCCCAGTGTGTTTTTCACACGCAAAGCTTGGGACAAATGCGGCCCAGTAAATAGCGACTACCACTACGCAATGGACGCGGATCTATTCATCAGCATGGCACGTGAATTCACGCTTCATCACCTGGATATTGACATCGCCTACAGTGTCTACCATGAGAATTGCAAAACCAGAAATGCCAGGGCTGAATCAATCACAGAACTGGCACTGGTCCAGGCTGCACACGGCGGCCTGTCGCAAGCTCAAAATACCCTGAATTTATTGGTTGAAATGTATAATCAGGCAAATGCCAAAATGACAAGTGCACCAAATCAGTCGATAGTCTCGGATCATGGATGCACAAAATGCAGAGCGTTAGAATTACGTCTTAATGACCTTGCCAACACCATTGAGACAAATAAACGCGCATACATTCAAATTGACATGCTGGAAGAAGTTTGAAAATAGCGGTGCTTTCCAGCGCTTCTGCCGGCGGTGCCGGTATTGCTGCCTACCGCATTTTTGAGGCGCTAAGCATTCACCAGAATCACTCAGTAGATTTTTTCGACATGAGTATTCTGGGTCATGCCTCTATCGAAGTATCTCCGCATGCAAGTGCTACCAACCGGGAAATAACTAACACGCATTTCACCACAGACTATGCCAGCAACAGCAGAGCCTGGCTGATCGATATGCTGGCTGAGTATGACTGCCTGAACATTCAGTGGTCCAGCTACCTGCTTTCTATTGCCGAGATACTTGAACTGGCCAAGCTCGGAGTGAATATCCTTTTCACACTGCATGATTTTTACTTTATCACGGGTGGTTGCCACTACCCTGCTGGCTGCACAGGTTACAGGGAAAACTGCGTTGGCTGCTCACAAGTCAATGAACAGATGTACACTTATCAAGACGTTATTCACGCGCTTAAGATAAAACGTGAGATATTTTCATACCCAAATATCCATCTATCCGCTCCCAGCGAGTACATTGTAAACTCGGCAGTAAAATCAGGAATAATCCCCAAAGAACGGGGCCATGTATTGCGTAATGCATACCAACCTATTAAAACAACTCCTGTCCCTGCCGACCCAGGTGTTTTTTCATTGTTGTTGATCGCGGATTCGTTCCTGGAAGAACGAAAGGGTATTGAACTGGCGATAAACGCAATAATAGAGTTTTGTAAAATAAATCAAACCAGCAGCGATAATTTTAATCTGCATGTAGTTGGAACCTGTGAAAAAGACATTCCTGCCATGCTTGCTGAAGCTAATCTCACTCTCACTTTACATGGCCACGTCAGCGGGCATGACAATCTGGTTGAAATATTCCAACAGTGCAAGTACATGCTAACTTGCTCGTATGAGGATAACTGGCCCAACATTTTGGTTGAGGCTGGTGCGTATGGATGCATTCCCATTGTTGGTAAGGGGCATGGGTGTGAGGAATTCTGCCTGGAACTCAATACCGGAATCATCTCCAAAGAATACTCAAATAGAGCATTTGCCGATAGCCTTAATTCAGCTCTGAATATTTCAACGGCGAATAGGCTGGCAATGGCCGAATCTTTAATTGAGAGAACTAGAAAGATGCATTCATATGCTGTCGTCTCGGAAAAATACCTATCAACTCTTATAGGTATAAGCAATCAACATAATACAATTATTACAAGACCAAATATTACCAGTGATAAGTCTCAAAAACTGCAAGTATCGGAAAATTATCTAGGCCGGTTAACAAAGTCATTATTGCTCGAAAATAAAATAAAAAACCACGCTCATGATTCACTCGAAATAAGTATTTTTGATACACCATTCAAATGCTTAGACTCCAAAGGAAAGGCTAATTTAGTTGTGAATTACGATGACCAGACCTCGGAGAAAATCCATATAGAACCGCGGCAGAATATTCAATTAGCAATTGTTGAAAAATCACGTTGTATGACATCGGTTTTTACTTTAGGCTCCTGTTCTTTTGGACTCATGGAATTCAATATCCAGTTGTTATGAGTGGCAGAATCACTAATCGATGTTAGATAAGCAATTTAAGAGTTCAAATAGAAAATTTAATCCGGATGGTAAATGACCAAGCTATATCTAGATTTGAGCTATGTAAGTTCAGTTCCCGAAGCTTACAAAGTAGACTCAATTGCCATGATGCAGTTTATGGGTGCAAACGCTGGCAACTATGCATTCCGCCATGCACTAAAGTCTCTTGTTGTAGATTTCGAAAAGTATAAGCCTATTACCAATGGGGATATAAATTCAGAACTCACATATGGACAACCTGAAAAAGTCATAATTTCCTGCGCGAACTGGTTAAGTGAAAGTGACCAGTATGAGAACTCTAATGGGATCAGATCAACGCTTTTTGATAAGTTCCAATGTCCTATTACCTGTCTGGGTTTGGGTGCGCAGGCTTCAAGTGACAACGCCAGTGTTTCATTTGGTCCAAATACAATTCGACTTGCTCACATCCTCGCCGATAAATGCCAGTCGTTAAGCGTTCGTGATCAATACACAGCAGAAATACTGGCGAATCTAGGTATAAAAAATACTGTTATCACCGGTTGCCCATCAAATTTCATCAACCTCGATCAACAGCTTGGGAAAAAGGTTGTTGAAAAGGCTGAAAAATTTATAGACGAACGTGAATGGGCTGACATTCGAACACATATCGCAGAATTTAGCGGTGGACACGCGATGTCTAAAAAAGTACTAAAGGCGACACTTGAATTGCTGAACGTTTCAAGTGCATTTTATGTTATACAGAGTCCTGACCTCTTCCCTTTCCTCTTTGGGGAAACAAATAAAGTGCATCCACTCTACCTTGGCAATACACCGTTTGAACCTGGTGATACGCAAAGACTCAGGATTCTCCTGAAAGAGAAACTAATGCATTTCTCATCAATTGAGGCGTGGATGGATTTCGCACGTACGTGCAACCTTTCAATCGGCATGAGAATTCATGGAAACATGGTGCCACTTCAGGCGGGAGTGCCCGCAATAGTTATAAGTCACGATTCAAGAACATCCGGTCTAACGCAGACTATGGGTATACCTTCAATTGAACCAGCCCAATTTATAGCAATTTCTAAAACAAGACCATCAGCAATCTTTAAACTCATTATCGAAAAAATGGGGGGGTATGATTCGACCCGTAAAAAGCTTGCCAATACAATGGCTACATTCCTCGAAGAAAACGGCATTAAAGCAACAGCCTCATTACACTCGTTTAATTGCTGAGGAGTTACCCCATGTCGTACTTTGTCAACAGACTAAACAATCTGGAAAGTCACGCATGAAAGTGATACTCCATATTGGCGTCGAGAAAACCGGCACTACCAGTATCCAGAATTTTCTTGCCATCAATTTTGCCGCGCTCAGAAGTCACAACATATTTTTTTATGGGGGCAGACTCCTGCCAAACAAAAGGCAATCTACGGAACTCGTGTTGGCAAGTGTTGAGAAACCAGGCAGTAATTTTGCCAAGCTACGCAACACTGGCATTTCTGATTTCAGAAAACGTGTGAGGTCTGAAATTAAATCCGTCATTGATTTTGCAGAAAAAAATGGTGTCACCCAACTACTTTTTTCATCTGAACATATGTCATCGCGGATGAGAGCGGTTGAAGAAGTTGAGGTTCTGAAAAGTTTATTTCCCAAAAACCTCAGTTTTGAAATTGTGGTCTACTGCAGAAGACAGGATGAACTGTATCTTGGAACCCTTGCAGAGGGTATTAAAGCCGGCACTGTCATACAAGAACCATTGGATAAGGAAATTCAATTGGGTGATGGTTTTTATTCAAGAAACTATTATGACTACAATAAGCTTCTCAGTATGTGGAGTGAAATATTTGGGAAACAAAACATCAAGGTATACACGTTTGAAAAATCGCGACTCAAATCAAAGGATGTGGTGGCAGATTTCCTTAGCAAGGCCTTGCTAATTGAAGACTTATCCAACTGGCGGATCCCGGAAAATCACTATTCGAACCGTAGACTTTCAGCAGAGTTTCTCTATTTTCTGTCCAACTTTAATAGGTCTTGTTCAGTTGCTGATCGAACCATTCTTCTTCAGAATGTGGGTATTCTTGATACTTTCACATCCAATTCCTTCATTCCGGTTTCACGTCTTGCAGAGTTTCTGAATTCATTCAATGACTCCAATAATCTTGCCGCCCAAAATTTCCTGGATAGAAGATTCATGTTCAATCAGAGTACTATTTCAAGAAAGGATTATGTTGTCGCCAACGATCAATCTCTGTCAATTAGTATGAAAAGCATCAGTGATCAACTTGATAGGATTCAGTTATGGAACGACTGAGCTGAAAGCCCAGGCAGGCTATCATGGTTTTGGGTTAATTGCTTAACGTGGAATTTGTGTGGATATATCGCACGAAACACCAACATAAAAATCTATATCTAAATCCTGATAATTACACCTAATTTGACTTTGATTAAAAGGAATTTCTACATCAATGAGTGATTTTGTTCAAAAAGCAACGCAAGATTTACTAGTCCTCCATAAAAAAACGAAGGTCTGCCAGCTACAATCTGACCTTTGTGTTGAAGGATTTCCTAGGTCCGCCAACACATTTTGTGTTGATTTCCTCACCCATATTTGTAGTATAAATAATTTTCAATTAAACATTGCTCATCATACTCACTCCCCATTAAACGTGAAACTCGCTATCGAGCTAGGGAAACCGTGCCTGGTGCTTATAAGAGAGCCAGAGCAAGCGATAACAAGTCACATGATTTACAGCGGAGCACAAATTCCCATCATTGTGCAAAGATATTTAGATTTCTATACAGAAATTAGCGATTGGAGTCCTTATATACTGATCGCAGATTTCAATCTCATCATTCGTGATATGAATTACGTTATCGCAAAGTTAAACCAACAGTATGATTTAAAAATCCCATTTTCAAAAAACGTTAAAAAAGACAATGCAAGTACTGGAAAGGTCGCAAAAATAAGGGCACGAAATCGACATCCGGAAGATAAAGAACGACAAATCAGAACCGTTGGCTCTCCAATTCCAGAAAGGGATAAATTAAAAAACTTGATAAGACCAAAAGTCGCTGATTACATTGCTTCAAATACTGAAGTGAAGAACAAGTACAATTTAATACGTCAGCTGGGCAATTACATTACCTGATTCCTTATAATAAAAGTCATACAAATGCATTCAATTAGTCAATATCTACACAGCGCTGGAAACAGTCATTCGAAGATCAAGTTTATATGAAACCCACTAATTTTGCTTTTTCAATACACAAATCAGGAAGTTCTCTGTTTTTCGGCATTTTGAAAGATGTTTGTCAGGAAAGTAATCGACTCAATTTAAACGAAAAAAAACAGTTCTCATCCATACCTAACGAGTTGTTCCGACAGGGCCTGGGGGAGACTCCACTTAAAGATCCTGCTTTCCCAAAGAAATATAACATCAAGTTTGACAACCCGGATATCCTGTATTGTGGTTTCCGTTGGGTCCCTGCTTTCTTTCAAGGTGACATTGAAAAAAACGCAATCATCATGGGTCTTGTAAGAGACCCGAGGGATGTATTGACGAGTCACTATTTTTCAATGTTAAAAAGTCATGTTATCCCAAAAGGAAAAACAGGCGACGCGATGGAAAAGAACCGCAAAAGACTTGCCCAGGTAAACATAAATGATTATATGGATGGCCAGATCAAAACTGGTTTTTGGCTGGAAAGATTGTTGCGTCTAACTGAACTCAAAGACAATGAGGGAAGTAAATTCTGGCGCTACGAAGACATTATTTTTGAAAAGAAAAAATGGTTATCTGAAATTCTTGATCATATGTCAATGAATCTTCCAGCCGAGTCAAAAGAGAAAATATTATTAAAGTGGGATATCTTGCCTTCCAAAGAAGATACCAGCAAGCACATCCGGAAAGTAATACCGGGTGATCATAAAGAAAAACTACAGCCAGCAACCATTGAAAAATTGAATGACTATTTTTCTGAAATACTTGATTGTTGGAATTATAGTTAGACAGTTGTACCCGTAAACCGGTAACTGTCTTATCAGGCAGCTATTTCTACGCCATGACATTTAATTTTACGTTTTCTAACAGTTCTTCATAAACTTCCCACATTTTGGGCGTGACATTGCTTCTGTCACTTACGCCTTTGTGAGCAAATATCTCCAGGCTATCATTTTCGATTTTTATCGGTGCCAGAAAATTCAAATAATCATGAGTTGTTAACTTTGCATGGTATTCGAAACAATGACCACCTATCCCTCTGAATCGTTTCATCTGGTTTTCATACAATTTTGTAAGTTGGAGTTCATCAGAGTTGACAAACTTCAGGATCGCCGAATGGATGTATTCATCCGGTGACCTGAAGCAATATACAGTTTTTGCGGGTTTTCCCCAAATATACTCAAGAACCTTATACTCGCCTTCAGTTAACACTGCCTGCTTAAATACAAGATCAAATTGACCTCCATTCGTCGCTTGTGCATTTGCGAGTATGTTGCTGGATATATCCTTCAACAATTGGTGTTTATCAAATTTTGCATTGATATTTCCGGTTACTTCCCTAAGCAGGTTGCGTAACCCCCAATCACCGACATAACGCCGACAAGCGTGACTTATTATCCGTGCCATTAAACCCGTACCGGATCGTGGATTGCCATGCACCAGAATCCAGTTGATAGGTGCGAGGGTTTCAGGTACTTCTTCATTTTCACGCATTTTATGAAAAACTCCATGTGCATTGGTAAAAATATGATTTTAACGTCATGTCCGGTCATCCGGAATTATTAATCAGGACAAAAGTCCTTTACTCTGAAATTAAAGGTTATCAGATAAAATGCACACTGATGAACCGCGAAATTCATGCATTGTTAATGACTTTCTTTTGAAGTTGAACTATAGTCATTTAGCAGTAATTAAGTTATTACCATTCGTTTTGACCCCGTTTCTATCTAATTATATGAAATCGGGGGATACGTTTAATGAGCAAAGAACTTTTCAAATCTCTTTAACAGCTCTTCTGAAATAAACAATTGGGGGTTAGGTAACATGAAAAACAAACTTACGATCTTAGAGGTGGCCCCGTTTGTTTGGACAGCTAAACCCAATTCTATAAGTGGATTCCAGCCTATCGGTTAAGCAGCCAGGGTTAGCGGTTGCTGAGAAAAATATACACTATCTGGCGTC
>SMVA01424023.1_pt1 | contig 17308 bp, 14 predicted proteins | sample 2456451 | NCBI WGS metagenome assembly SMVA01 (sample SAMN11095933, study PRJNA526329) | marine sediment metagenome | biome: Marine sediment; feature: Surficial sediment; material: Deep marine sediment; isolation source: Hadal surficial sediment | place: Pacific Ocean | collected 2014-05 | depth...
CCTCTCGGCGCAAACACGCGATTGGTGAGGAGAATGACAAACAGATCTTGGATAGGGTCGATCCAGATCGACGTGCCAGTGTACCCGGTATGTCCGAAGGTCGCCGGCGACATGCTGGTTCCGGTATTGTCGGTTCCCGTCGTGTCCCGCATCTCCCAACCGAGCGCCCGATTGCCCCACCCTCGCCGCGTGAAGTGGTCGACCATGCCAGGCCGGAACACGGTGGTAGGGCCAACCGTCCCGTCCCCCAACCACATCCGGGCGTAAACGGCCAAGTCGGCCCCGGTGCTGTAGAGCCCAGCATGCCCCGACACGCCTCCGAGACGGACGGCGTTTTGATCATGCAGTTCACCGGCGATCACATACCCACGCCAGAGCCCGACCGGCATCACCCGGGTACGAACCGATCTCGGAGGGCGGTATTGTGTCGACGTCATTCCCAAGCGGTCGAACACGGCCGCGGCAGCGAGAACATTGAGCGGTTCACCACCTACAGCCTCAACAATCCACCCGAGGAGCATCGCGTTCAGATCGCTGTATGCGACTCGTCCCCCCGGATCCCAACGAAGTGGCTCGGACAGCACACGGGCCTTGGCTTCCTTGGCCGTTTCCGTCTCGGTGTTGAGCGGCAGGAACGCTCTCAAGCCAGAACGATGCTCGAGTAGATGCCGGACGGTCACGGCATCCTTGCCCTCGTCCGCAAAGCCGGGGAGGTGTTGAACAACCGGGCTGTCCAGGTCGAGGTGGCCCTGCTCGACTAAACGCATGATCGATGGTGTCGTTGCCACCACTTTGGTCAGCGACGCAAGGTCGAAGAGTGTCGAATCGGGATCTGGTACCGGGCTGTCAGCGTCCCACGTAAAATGCCCTATTCCCTTGGCGTACAACACCCCACGCACGGTACCGATGACCACTACAGCGCCCGGAAACGAACCGCCATCGATGCCACCCTGCACTGCGGCATCCACCTGTGGCGCGGTGGCAATCTGAACGGTGAGGATTAGGGACGATAGGAGCACAGGGAACCTCGACGGGATGTCATATTGTACTGTGACCCGGCCCTTCACTACAATGGTACTCGTACTTGCCACCGCTTGGGCGAGTCCTGTCCATGCCCAGGGCAGTCGGGCGGTCGAGATCGTACCGCCGCGATGGCGTTGGACGCACGGCGACTCGCCGACGACTCGCTGATGGGTCGTCTTGCCGGATCGGAGGGTGCTCAGGCCGCCGCTCGCTACATCGCAGATCGTTGCGCCGAGCTGGGGTTGGCACCAGTAAACGGGGCCTACCTCCATCCTATCCCCATCCGCCGTACAGCCATAGGACCGCAGACCCGTCTCACCATAAGACGTGGGGCCGTGAAGTCATTTACCGCTCCGAGTGATGTGGTCCCGGACCGTGGTTCCTCAGGCGCCCTGAGAGGCTTCGCAGGGGTCACCGCCTACGTCGGTACCAGTCAGTCCATCACCGCGGGGGGGTTGGGAAACTTCGAGATTCACGAACGCGTTGCCGTTTCGGCTGGCTTGCTGTCTCCGGACGCCAAGGACACCTTGTTACGTCGCGGAGCGACCGGGGTCGTGCAGCTTGCAGGAGGCCCGGATGCGTTCGACCGATTTCGCAACCGAGTCGGACCCGACCGCTACCATCTCCCGGATTCGATTGCGTCGTCCTTTTTCTCCTCCTTACCGTCCGTGGTGGTCGGAGACCAAGTGGCCGGAGCGCTGATTGCGAACTCACCAATTGCCGCTGGCGACCTCGTGACACCACGTGTGCTGGGGTCCTCGCTCCGCTACGATCCGCAACTCATCGAACATGCCACTCGGACACACAACGTCGCATGCTCACTCGAAGGATTGACCCGGCGCACCATCATCGTTGGCGCTCACTACGACCATCTGGGTGTCGGTGCCCCGGACACCAATGGCGACACCATCTACAATGGATTCTCCGACAATGCGGCTGGTGTGGGAATGTTGTTGGCAATGGCAACTGTGCTCGCCGAAGAGGCCCTCACCCACACTGTCATGTTTCTGTTCTTCGACGGTGAAGAACTCGGCTTGCTGGGCGCCGATGCCTACGTACACTCGCCTTTGGTGCCGCTGGTCGAGACGAAAGCCGTGATCGTTCTTGATGCCGGCGCCCCTCCCGCACCACCGACATCATGGGAACTATCCGGTACTCCCGGGCTGGGCGAAGTTGCATCTGAGGTAGCGAAAGCGCGGGGCTGGAACACCCGTGTTTCTCAAGCCCGCCCCAACTCAGATTACTACCCGTTCACGCTCGCGGGCGTTGAGGGCATGCTCATTATTCCGGGCCCTGATCCATACGAGGGGCTCACGGAAGAAGAGACGCGGCTGCTCGGCACGGTGGGATCACTACCACCAGCCTGGTGACGAGTGGAATGCCGAGTATCCGACGAGTGGATTGGCGCGGTACGCCGCTTATGCGCTATCGATCGTGCGGCGCCTAGACGAGCAGGCCCACTAGGCTACTGCGCGATTGGGTCGCGTAACGATCCGGGATCTAGCGAATACAACAGGGCGGCCGTTTGTAAATCTCGCCGAGTCATGTCGTGCACGCCCGGCGTCGGAAACATGAGATCCCCCAGGTCGTCTGAATGGCCCAACCCCAAGAGATGCCCGATTTCATGCAGGGCGACGGTGTAGACGGCATCGGTCGACAGAACGGACTGCTGTTGGGATCGCGTAGCCAGGGTTAACGTCCCACCTCGAATCCACCCATGCAGGTCCCACTCGACGTTCGCTTGTCCCGTCCGGTCCCCCCCGAGCCGCTCCAACCATTCGACCACGACTTCCGCGTCAGCCGAATCTGGCACGAACGCAAACCGGACGGGCACCTCGCGCGTACGTTCCCACCGCTCAAAGGCCTGTACCACGGCGCCCTTGAAGGCCCCCTGGTACCCTGAGGTGGTGACATTCCGTGGGACGTAGACGGCGACCGGACGGTCCCGACGATCCGGCCAGCGGCGCAGCATCGAATCTCCCCGTACTGCGTGAGGTAGGTAGGTCCCCCCCTGCCCAATGGCCACCCGCTTGCGTTCCCGTAGGGCACGGACACTGTCGAGGGCCAGGCCTCCGGCCTCGACACCGGCATCGCCCATCTGATGATCAGAGGGCCGGGTGGGGTCGTGGTTTAGCGCCATGGCTACCACAATTGTGCTGGCCGCTATGAGGACAACGGACATTCGGTTCACCCTGTGAATATGGAGATCCACGGGTGGCATTGGAAAGGCAGGGTCTCTATCATTCTGGCCCTTCGAGCCCCATACCTAGAAATGGCAACGAGTTCCGCGTCGTGAGGAGTAAGACCGCCGACTAGACCCGGCCCACTATGGCATTCAGGCCCGCACACCTCATCATTCGATACCGCTGGACCGTCCTTGCGCTGTGGACCTTGCTCACGGCACTGGCGGTGCCGCGAGCTGCCGTGGTCCACGAGGTGTTGAGCGTGGAAGGGACGATGATTCCGGACTCGGATTCGGAGCGGGCGGCGCAAACCATCCGGCAGGCGTTCCCCCTGCCGGTCGCCGATTTCTTTGCCGTCACCGTCACGGGCCCCATTGCAATCGACAGTGCGCAGTATCTCGCGCTTCTCGACTCTTTGAGCCGGCGGGCGACGAACGAGCCGTACATCAGTCACGTCATTTCTTATCTCGACACCCCGGACTCCACGTTCGTGAGTCCCGACCGAAAAACCACCTTTTTCGTCGCCGCCCTGAGCACCGACAACACGCTGTCCAACACCGACTACGTGCCGGCGTTTCGCGAAGCTATTCACGGCACGATCGACCGCATCTCCTGGGGAGCGGACTACCGGGCCAATGTGACCGGTGCGCCAGCGTTGGACTACGACGTCCGCCAAGTCAGCAAAGAGGATACGACCAGAGGGGAACGCCGCTCCCTACCGTTCACCGCCGTCATCCTCGTGATGGCGTTCGGCGCTTTCGTGGCGGCGCTCTTGCCGTTGGGCATCGGCATCATCGCGATCGTCATATCGTTGGCGCTCGTACAGATCGTGGCGGGGTTCCTACCGATGTCGGTATTCGTACTCACCATTGTGTCGATGGTGGGGCTGGGGGCTGGCATCGATTACTCCCTGTTCGTGGTCACCCGGTTTCGCGAGGAGTTGAACCGCGGGCACAGCCCACGTCAGGCGGCTATACGGGCCAGCGAGACGGCGGGACGCGCTGTGGTAACGAGTGGATTGACCGTGGTGGTTGGGTTTGCCTCACTACTCATCATTCCGCTCACTGAGATCCGTTCGGTCGGAGTGGGCGGCCTGATAGTCGTCGCGTCCGCAGTGTTGCTGTCGGTGACGCTCCTTCCCGCAACCCTTTCGATCTTGGGGCGAGCCATTGACTGGCCTCGTTGGTTGGCCAAACGGCTTTCGTGGTATCACGCGCCCACCGGATGGGAGAGATGGGCGCGTTGGTTAGGACACCACCCATGGCGAGCCATCACCATGGGCTTGCTCGCCGTTGCGGTCATATCGTACCCTTTGACGCAGATCAAAATCGGGCTCCCAAGGGCCGGTTGGTTCCCCTCCGGCACTGAGTCGAGCGCCGGCGTGGAAGACCTCGAGCGCATCGGAGCGCAGGGAGTGCTTCAACCTGTACGCGTGGTCGTGCAGGCGCCCGAGGGCCAGCGAATCGTCTCGTCACGATACCTGCGAGGTTTGCGGCGCCTTTCCGATTCGGTGCGGGCGGATCCCCGGGTTGCCGATGTCCGAAGTGTGGTGGACGTCCGACCAGGCATGTCAGCACTCCGGTACACGATGCTGTATTCGAACCTGGAATCAGCGCGGGCGCGCGCACCGGAGTTCTACGCTGCATACCTTTCGGAGGACGCCCAGACGACGCTCTTTGACGTCCTCCTTTCGGACAGCACGAGCATAACGAGTTCGATGGACGTCGTTCGACGCATCCGCGCGATCGTGGATTCTGGCATCCGGGGGTTGGATTCGACATCGGTGGTCGTGGGTGGATTCCACGCGTCAGGGGTGGACCTCCAAGACAAGCTGCTCGCGCAATTCCCCACGGTGATCCTGCTCATCTTGATCAGCACCGCCATCATGTTGGCCATCGCGTTCCGGTCGGTGCTCGTTCCGCTGAAGGCCATCGTCATGAACGGTCTGTCGGTTACGGCCACCTTCGGAGTCGTGGTCCTGGTCTTTCAACAGGGTGTCGGAAGCTCGATATTCGGGTTGGATGGTCCGACGGAAGCGGTATTCGTCGTGGTACCGGTGCTGGTGTTCGCCGTGGTCTTTGGGCTGAGTATGGACTATGAGGTGTTCTTGTTGTCGCGTATCAGGGAATCGTTCGTGCGAACGGGGCGGAACGATCAAGCGACGATGGAAGGTCTCACGGCTACGGCGTCGGTAATCACCAGCGCAGCCGCAATTATGGTAATCGTATTCGGGACGTTTGCGTTCTCGCGAGTTTTGGCTGCTCAAATGCTCGGATTTGGCCTTGCCGTAGCCGTTCTGCTGGATGCGACGCTCATTCGAATGGTGATCGTACCGGCGTTCATGCATGTGGCCGGGCGGTGGAACTGGTGGCCAGGGATTCGATCCGTGCCGCAGCAGCACGGATCGAATCCATCGGTCAGCGTTCCTCGCGTAAGTCCGCCAAACGTATCGCCAGCGCCAGTCGATCGCCTTTCAGATCCCAGTGCCAAGCAGGCTCGCGCCGACCAGTCTCGGGATGCTTGATCGGACGGTACTGTAACCAACGTTCAGGCATATCCAACGCTTCCCCTGCAACCAACAATACAGCACGATCCGCTGACACTAGGTGGGCCCACCGTTCCCTGCGCGAGTCGAATTGGTGAAGCCATAACCCACCATTCAGTGCGTGGACCACGCCGTGGCGCCACAGGCGGAATTCTCGCCAGGCTACCCGCAACTAACCACTCCAGGGGCGACCGCTACACCTACCGGCGAGGCCCCTGGAATGAACATGTAGCAGAGTTCGAACGTCCCAGTATGGCTGGCGGTGGCGGCCCAACCGGAGATGGTCGCCTCGTTGATCACGATGCTGGACCCCTCGCTTGTTTGAAAACCACGCACGCTCAAGCTCGCCGTATCCGCCGAGTAGATGTCGAAGTCGTAGTAGAAGGATTCTTGGGATATCGCGAAGTTCCGAAGGTCGGATCGAAGCGCGGTGAGGTATGCCCGCGACCGGACCGAACCCACCTGGATCATGACGATCGTCGCCAACAGACCCACGACGGTGAACACCATCAACATCTCGATGATCGAGAATCCGTTACGCTTTCGCATCGACCCAATTCGGTCCAACGCCGATGTCCACCACGAGTGGCACTGCGAGTTCGGCAGCGCCCTCCATTTCACGGCGAACGACGTCTGTCACTGCATCGATCTCGTCATGCGGAGATTCGACGACGAGTTCGTCGTGCACTTGCAGGAGCAGCCGACTCTCACGACCTGTTTCACGAAGGGCGCGCCATATCTCGATCATCGCGCGCTTGATCAAATCTGCTGCGGATCCTTGGAGTGGAGAATTCATGGCAACACGCTCACCAAACGCACGCACATTAAAGTTGCGATCCTTGAGTTCCGGAATGTAGCGCCGGCGCCCAAAGAGCGTCTCAGCGTACCCCTGGCGTTTGGCTTTTTCGACACAATCGTCGAGGTAGCGGCGTACACCGGAGAAGCGCTCGAAATATAGCCGAATGAAGTCCTGCGCCTCCTCTTGCGAGATCCCTAACTGCCGGGCCAGGGAAAATGCGCCTTGGCCATAGATCGTCGCAAAATTGATCGTCTTGGCGCGCCCACGCATTTCACTGGTTACCTCGTCCACCGCCACGTCGAAAATCATCGACGCGGTTTGCCGATGGACATCATCACCTTGATGGAATGCGTCGAGGAACGCCGCATCCTGAGAAAGGTGCGCTAGAAGCCGCAACTCGATCTGCGAATAGTCTGCCACCAAGAGACTGCTTCCCTCCGGTGCCACGAAACACCGCCGAATCTCTTCACCGCGCTGCGTACGGATCGGAATGTTCTGAAGGTTCGGATCGGACGACGACAACCGGCCCGTCGCTGCACCCGTTTGGCTGAACGTCGTATGAATCCGCCCAGTCTTGGGGTTGACGCTTTGGGGGAGCGCTTCGAGATACGTGGATTGGAGCTTCGCGAGTTCGCGATATTCCAACAAGAGAGTCGGTAATGCGTGACCCATCGCCGCCAACTCGGCGAGCACGTCGGCGTCCGTGGACGCGCCCGTCTTCGTCCGCTTGGTGATGGGTAGCTGCAGCTTCTCGAACAACACATGCCGGAGCTGCGGTGTGGAATTGATGTTGAAATCGGTACCGGCTTCCTCGTAGATGCGACGCTCGAGATCGACGAGTTCGGCCTGGAACCGTTCGGCCAACACGGCCATCGCGTCGCGGTCCAGCCGTATGCCGGCGGATTCGAGATCCGCCAACACGCGGATCAGGGGCATTTCGATCGCGGTAAACAGATCTCGCCCACCGCGCGCGTCTAGTTCCCTATCCAGGTGATCCCGCAAGTCGTGCGTGCCTACCACCCGAGAACAGACACACTCCGCTACCTCGGTCGTCGTCACCAGATCCAGGGTACGGGCGTATTTTCCCTTCCCCCGCAGCCCATCAACGCTTCTGAGGTCACTCGCGAGGTACTCGCGGGCCAGCACTTCGAGCGCGTGCGACCGCTTGCCTGGGTCGATCACGAAGCTCGCAAGCATCGAATCGAACACGAGTCCCCTCAACGCCACGCCAGCTCCACGCAACGCCAGAAGTGATCGCTTGAGATTGTGACCTACAACATCGACCGACCCGTCTTCCAATACCGATCGCACCGGTTCCATGGATGGATCGGTCAGCGCGGGAAGATTGGTGGGCATCGTCTCGATGAGGAGTTCCCCCCCGGGCGGACGATGGGTGAGGGGGAGGTACCACGCGCGGCGGTCCGCGGAGATCGCCACTCCTACGACTTCGCCGTCGAACACCCGCTCGGCCGACGTTACGACCTCGATGGTGAAGACATTCGCGGCCCGCATGGCCCCGACGACGGTCCCGAGGTCGTCAACCGACTCCACAATGCTGAACGCGACCTTCGGTTCCTCCAATCGCCGGGGGGCGACCACCCGGTCAACGAGCGTGGTGAACTCGAGTTCCGAATAGATCTTGATAAGCGCGTCCCGGTCTACCCCGCTCATCTCGAACGCCTTGAGATCCAATTCGATTGGAAGATCGAGGTGCAAGGTGACCAAGCGTCGGGAAAGTCGGGCGTTATCCGCTTCGCGGAGCAAGGCTTCCCGCGCTCTCTTCCCACTCACCTCCGAGGCGTGCTCGAGAATCGCATCCAGATCCCCAAATTCTTCGATGAGCTTCCGGGCCGTCTTGTCGCCGACACCCTTCACGCCGGGAATGTTGTCGGAGGCATCCCCGACGAGCGCCAGATAGTCGATCACCCGGTTTGGTGGCACGCCGAGCCGCTCGTCAGCATTCGATTCGTCGATCCATTGCTCCTCGACTCCGGCAGGCCCCCGGCGACCCGGGTTTAGGAGACTCACTCCAGGCCCAATCAGCTGGTAGAAGTCCTTGTCGCCCGACACAATGACAACCTGCAGTCCAGCTTCTGTCCCTCGGACGGCGAGGGTGCCGATGACATCGTCGGCTTCGTAGCCATCGAGCGTCACGAGCGGGACGCTCCAGGCTGACAACAGATCCTCAATCCGCTCGACGGATCGGTCGAAATCCTCCTGCAGCTCGTCATCTAGCTTTTGCCGCGTAGCCTTGTACGCAGGGTAAATCTCGTCTCGGAACGACGAACCAGAGTCGTTTACCCAAGCAACTAGATCGGGGTGGTGTTCTTCAAAAAGACGATGGAGAAAGTTGGCTACTCCCCACGCCGCTGACGTATTCTCACCCCGACTGGTGGTGAGTGGGCGGCTAATCATGGCAAAGAAGGAGCGATAGATCAGCGCGTATCCGTCGATCAGGAAAAGTCGCTTAGGCGCTGGCATGGAAGCCACCAGGAAAGGAAACGCCCCGTCTCCGCGAGACGGGGCGTCGGATTGCCGGAGTCCACGGCTCGGTCAAGTGCGACTCACGTTGGCGGCGTGATTACCACGCTCTCCAGACTGCACTTCGAATTCCACCTCCTGGCCCTCAGCGAGGGTACGGAACCCCTCCATCTCGATAGACGAGAAGTGGACGAATACGTCAGTCGCCCCGTCCTGTGGTTCGATGAATCCATACCCTTTCGCATCGTTGAACCACTTCACCTTGCCCCGTGTCATGTCGCCTTCTCCTCCCTCGAGAATGGTAAGGACATAATGCTCTTCGTTATTCTGCCTACGGTAGCCGCAAGCTGTCAAGCGAGCGCTAAAACAGCAACGGATACGGCGGGTGCTACGACCACATTGTCGTTGAGACCGAGCGGCCAGCGTTCGAAAACGACGCCCACAATTGCAGCACCGGCGAGTGCCGGCCAGCGCAACCCAATACTCCACAAAACAGCCAATGACACGACGAGAAACGTCACTGACCCGGCTAACGTCTTCTGCCGGTCTCGACTGAATTGCGTTCCTACCGCGGAAGCCATCGGGTCGGCAAACGCCGCCACGAGAAAGCCAGCCGTCGCGGCAGGTTGGGGAAACCACACGGCTAGCGCATATCCGAGCATCAACCAGCCCGCGCCGCTCACCCGTGTAGCTTCGTCGTCGCGAAACACAGGCAGTACTGTGGCAAGGCCCTCTTGGATTCTGGGCACGCGAATTCGCAGACCTTCCACGGCCATCCACACTGTGGCCAGGCTCAAAACCACATACCGAAACGTCTGCCAGTCAATGATGATCGGGAGCACCAGAATCGCCGCCGTGGCGGCGTGGGTGGCTCGCCGCAGCGCGGCTGACCTCACGGCGAGGTCGCCGGTGCCGAAGCTCCCGGATAGAGCGCGCGGTAGAGTGCTCGGTTCCGCAACACTGTGCGGACATACCCGCGCGTTTCCACGTACGGTATGCGCTCGACGAACCTGTAGGGATCGTCGGCTTCCGGATACCGCAGCCACTGGGCCACCGGACGCCCGCCGGCATTGTACGCAGCAAGCGCCGGTCCTACCCGGCCGTATCGGTTGAGCAACCCCGATAAATGCGTCGTGCCTAGATGGAGATTGGCATCGGCGACGCGATCCCATTCCCGCTCCCACTCGAGCCCGGAACGCCGGGCAATGTCACGCGCTGTCCCTGGCATGAGCTGCATGAGTCCGACGGCACCTGACCGCGACACGACCGCGGATCGAAAGGCCGACTCCTGACGAATGAGTCCAGCCACGAGATATGGATCGAGCCCATGCTTTTTTGATTCACGCTCGATGAGATCGCGCAGTGGCCACGGGAAGATCACGCGCAACACGCGCGCGTCGTTGAGCGTGTATTGCTCCGCGACACGCCAGCCCAATCGAACCCCCTCGACGACCCACCCGCGCCTGGATAGTCCTTCCGCCAACGCCAACATGTCGCGCCATTCTACGGTACGAAGCCCGGTCAAATGGCTGACGAACTCGTCCACTTCGTCAACCAGACGCGCGTCGACCAGTGCGTCGAGTTGAAGGAACGCCACCTCTACCCAAGCCGTGCGCGCGACCTCCCCAACTGGAGCGAACACCGGCGCCGGAAGATTCCCAACCTCGCGCGCTATGGTTCCGTAGTATCCAATCGAGTCGTCGCGAGCCAATGCTGTAAGCTCGGCAAGCGCACCGGTCGAGTCACCCATCGCTCGCCGCAATCGCGAGAGCAAGAATCGAGCGGCCAACCGCTGTTGCCCACGTACCGCAATCTCTTCTTCGTACCACTTCATCGCGGCAGCTGTATCGCGTGCGGTGGTAGCCGTCGACGCGAGCTGCAGTCGCGACCGCCCAGCATACTGCGAGCGCGGCCAACGGGTCGTGATCGATCGGTAGAGGCTGTCGGCTTCTGTCCAACGTCCCTGCCGACGCTTGGCCTCAGCTACGAGAAACACCGAGATCGGTGCGACCGACGATCGGGGATGCCGATCGGCGAACTCTAGGAGAGCGGCACGCGATTCCGTCCGCCGCCCAACACGTTCGAGTAGTCGCGCATACCGATAGAACGCTGTGGCGCTCCCACGATCGTGCGCGGCAATGTACGTGTCGAGCGCCTTCGGGAATTGCCCAGCGTCACGGTGCAGGTCGGCGAGGAATACCAACGTACCAATCGAGGAATCACCGACCGCGACGACCCGATCGACATACTCTATCGCGAGGGACCTGTCCGAAGTTCTATAGGCCCTCGCAACCCGCATGAACTGTTCAGCCGTCGTGGGAGCGAACCGCTCTTCGATCGTCGCAGCAGCCCACGCGACGTTGTCGCTGCTACCCGACTCGAGCGCCTTGTAGAGTTCCTCTTCAGCCCGCGCAAAATCGCCCGTTGCGAGTGCAATCTCCGCCGCCCGGCCATGTTCGTTCACGCGCGCATAGGTATCAACCGCTCGCACCGAGTCTCCAGCAGAGAGGTACACTTCTGCCCGAGCCAGCGCCGCCATTCGTCGGGCGGGCGGACTCACGCGCTGCAGTAATTTAAATGCCTCTGAGGGTGCTTCCGTGACCCGTGCTTCGCGAATCGCCAGCCAACCAGCAATGCCCCGGAGTTCCTTCGCGGCGTGCGCGTAGTGCATCACAGCCAGTCGCGCATAGCCCGCGCGCTCATATGCGTCACCGGCTTGCGCGTGGAAAGCCCCTCGCTGATCACCCTCTGACAGATTCGCCGCCTGCGCAAACGCCTGCGCCGCCAATTCGAGGTCGCCGCCAGACAACCAAGTCTCGGCACGAAGCCCTAACGTCGTTAAATCGGTCGAGTCCAATACGGGTGCGAACTCCTCCAGGATGGCCTTGGCTCGATCGGCTCGACCCAATACGAGTTGGGCACGGACAACCGCGAGGATATCGCTGGAAGACGGTACGGATCGTTCGAGGAGGGGAGCCACATCCTTGACGACATGCCACGCACCTGCTTCGCCGTCCGCACGCCCGTGGGTTTGAGCGGTGGCAACGGCAATGATTGTAGACGTCACCATCGACAGCACGACGGCGTGGCGCCAAGCCTTCATGGACCTCCCCTTTCTAGCGGCAATATCTCCTGCAAGGATGCTGCCGCCATCCCACCAACCGCTACGAGTTGTGGAGGTTCCCCTACTGGCGAATCCGGATTCGGAATCTACGAACTTGCCGCGCGTTGAAAACCTCGCTTAGATTCGCCCACCCATGACTGACGAAAACCTTACAGGCCGCACCATCGCCGGTTACCGCCTCCTCAAACTCGTAGGAGAGGGCGGGACTGCCGTGGTATACAAAGCCGAACACGCAGAGCACGCTTCGGCAGCCGTCAAGATCCTGAAAGAGCGTTCGCGCAACGACAAGACGGCAGTCGAACGGTTCCTGCGTGAAGCGGGCTATGGGTCGCGCATCGAACATCCTTCAGTGGTGGGAACCTACGATTTTGGTGAAGAGGACGGGTTGTATTACCTGGCGCTCGAGTGGGCCGAGGGAATGCCGCTGTCCGACTATGTCGAGAAGAACGGCAGAATGGACCCGGAACTCGTCGCCGAGGCCATGGGTCAATTGGCGGAAGGCCTCATGGCCTCACATGCCGAGGGAATCATCCACCGCGACCTCAAGCCCGACAACATCATCTTCGACCATGAGAATAAGGTTCTCAAACTCCTTGATTTCGGAATCGCCCGCGACGCGCAACAGGACACTGCCGACCGTCTCACCCGTACGGGCTTCTTTGTCGGAACACTCAACCACGTCGCCCCCGAAGCACTGTCAGGAGAACTCGTGGACAAGGAGGCCGATCTCTATAGTGTCGGGACGATCGCATACTACTTGCTCACCGCTCGCCACCCATACGCCGGCCGGACGCAGCGCGAACTATTCCAACAACTCCTGACGCAACCGCCCACGCCGCTGAACGACTGCGTTCCTGGATTGAGGTTCTCCGACCAACTCGAGGAAGAAGTGATGAAGGCCCTCAACCGGAATCCTCAGGCGCGGCACAAATCCGTGAGGGAATTCGCCGAGGCACTGAAGGCAGCCCCCACGGATGTTCGTGGCTCGGCCCCCATACGGTCGCGAGACCCATCCGTGTCCAATGCAGAAGAAGGCGGAGGATTTGGGGCCAAGATCCGAGGAATATTCGGCAAGAAGAGGTAGTAGTAGTATCTACTACTAACATGACATATGCCAGAATCAACCCACGATCGCCTAGTTGAGCTACTGAACGACCGCTCCGTTGACCGGGGATCCTTCACACTGTCATCCGGGAAACAATCCACGTACTACATCGACGGCCGGCGCACGACGATGAGTGGCGAAGGCCTCAGGGTTGTTGGTGTGTTGGGTTGGGAGGCCATTGAGCATCAGGGGTGGAATCCTTCTACCGTAGGCGGGATGACGCTGGGGGCTGACCCCGTGGCGTATGCCATAGCCCAAGCCAGCCAGGATACTGCCCGACCCGTCGACGCATTCACCGTTCGGAAACAACCGAAAGCCCATGCCACTGGGCGGCTGATCGAAGGATGCTTCAAAGCGGGTGACACGGTCGTTGTAGTGGAAGACGTCATCACCACGGGGCGGTCGGCCTTGCAGGCAGCCGCAGCTGTCCAGGCCGGCGGCGGCAAGGTGGCCGGGATTCTCGCGCTCGTCGATCGTGAGGAAGGGGGACGGGCTGCCATCGCGAACGCCGGGTTCAAATTCGTGAGCTTGGTCTCGCTTGCCGACTTGGGGCTCCGCCCCGACCCGGGTTAGGTGTTCCGGGTGGCCTCCCGCGGCCATTGTCCTCTGGCTCCTACCCCAAGTTGAACGGTTGGAAGGTGCGGAAGACCGCCCGGAACGGAATGATCAGACGTTTGACGTAGTCGTCCAGCGCTACCGGAAACGGGAACCGGCCCCGAAACTCTCCGGCGGTGACTCCAAGCAAGTTGCGCAGGTGACGCCCAAAACTCTGCGGCGACGAGAACTCCAATCGGTAGGCGACATCGGCGACAGATCGACCGGGTGGCTTGAGCAACGCGGCCGCAAACACCAACCTCAACGACGCGAGATACCGCTTTGGTGACGGAAGGTGCAGTCGATGAAAGCGCGAAACGAACGTTGAGGGCTGTAAACCAAGATCGCGACAAAACTGGCGAACCGTGCTTGCCTCCGGAGCGAAACTCACTAGCACCTCGAAGAAATGTCGGACCTCAGGAGCAGGTTCGCCGAGCGCAGGGATAATCCTCGACAAGATGTCAGCTGAGGTCCTGCCGGTCGGTTGAGCGACGATGGCGCGCAACCTGGCCCATCCCTCACGCTCGCTGAGGTCGATGAGTTCTCTCACACCGAGGGCGCCGAGTGCGAGCAACTGTTGGCTCGAGTGCGCGTCATGCTGGGAAAGCACCGCGAACGTAGGAATTCCCGGGAACCCTTCGACCAGTCGAGCCAATTGCCCGAGTTGCTCGCGCCGGACCGCCGTCGGTGATACGAGTACCGCTTCAACCGGGCGCTCTCTGACTGCGCGGATCACGTCGCGTAGCGTGTTCGCATGATACGCTTGACACCGGTCACCGACTGCCGCCTCGAACTTCGCCCGAGACGTCGGTTCCATCACCGTCGCTACCATCGTCCGTTGTGCCTGCATCGAGCACGACTCCGTCTGTTGTTGCCGCCCAAGACTACTGACGCGCACTCAACCCCAGTTCAACGGGATGGTCTCCCCCCCTCAACACATAAGGTGACGGGCACCTTATCTTTCGGTTAAGCAAGGGATGGCGGAGCGTGACGGTCACGGTGCGACCTAGTCGTATCGAGGAAAGTCCGAGCTCCACAGGGCAAGCTGCCAGGTAACGCCTGGGCGCCGGAAGGCGACGGATAGGGCCACAGAAAACAAACCGCCCGCTTTGCGGGTAAGGGTGAAAAGGTGGGGTAAGAGCCCACCGCACGGCTGGCAACAGTCCGTGGCACGGCAACCCCCAGCTGAAGCAAGGCCAAATAGGCGGCGAGGCTCGGCCCGAGCTGTTTGAGTCGCGGGTAGGCCGCTTGAGGTGACGGGCAACCGCCATCCTAGATAGATGACCGTCCGACACGCTACGTGTTGAACAGAACTCGGCTTACGGCTCCACCATACCCTGGCTTCCGGCAGATGCATCAGATATCATTGCGGCAGCTCCGAACCCGCGACGAACTCCTCACACGAAAACGCTACCGCGTGAATGCGACCCGTTCAGTCCTCTGCACCATCGCTGCCACGGCTTGCGCCGGGGGGGGATCACTGCCGTCTGTCGCCGAACCCACCTTGCCGGCCGCCGTTAGCTATGCGCCGCATCGGGCAGAATACGTGGCGTTGTCCAAAGGAAGGCAGGAACAGCAGGTACCTGGGGGTTCCACTACGACTGAGTTCGGATTCCGTGTTCATCTGACCACGGTGATCGACGAAGAGCCGGGTGGACTTCGGATCACGATTCGGGTGGATTCGGTGCCGGAGGCCTCGGGAGCCGGTATCCCGCCTTCCGACCTCCCACGTGCCGGCGGCACGACCTTCACCGGTTACGTCGCCGACAACGGCGAACTTTCCGATCTCACCGGTGGCGACACGACCATCGCGCTGGTACGACAACTCCGTCGCGCCTTCGAGGAGTTCCTCCCGCCAATTCCGGAACTCGGCGCCGCCCCCGGAGCGGCGTGGATCGATACCGCTGTATCCATCACTCGAGACGCTGGAATGGAAATCGAAATCATCTCCGTAGCGGCCCATGAGGTCGTCGGCTGGACTACCTACGCAGGTATGGATGCTCTACATATCACGACGCGTGCCGAGTACACGCTGTCGGGCCACGGCTCACAGATGGGCCAGGCCATCACTATCGACGGTACGGGCGTTCGGGAAGAACACTCGTACCTGGGCGCCGACGGGACCTATCTGGGTGGCTGGGCGGCGGACAGTTCGAACATGAGCGCCCTCGTATCGTCGCTGGGACTGGCATTCCCCATCATTCAAGTACGCAAGGACTCTCTAATCTATCGGCCTCGATGACTAGAACGCTCCTTGTCCTCTGCGGGTTACTGATAACGGTCGCCGATCTTGCCATCGGGCAGGCTCGACGTCCTCGCACAGAGATCTATGAGTTCGCCGCTGCTGCGAACGACGCGCGCGCAATCTGGGTGAATCCAGCTGGATTGGGCGCCGTGCTGGAGGCCTCCGTCATGGGAGAAGTGGTGCTTGAATGGGACGAAACGGACAGGACACGAATGAGTCAGTGGATGCTTGGCTTCAACTCACACGGCCTGGGTTTCGCGTATCAACGCGACCGGTTCGTCGACGATCCGACCACCATAATCGAGGATTCGCGGTCCGTGGATGCGTTCCGCCTGGGTGTCAGCCTCCCATTTGAAAAAGGCGAGCTGGGCGGATCAGCCACGATGTACCGTGGGGGCGATGAAGGCACCCAGTGGGGGTGGGACATCGGGCTACGATACGGACTCGGTTCGAAGGTCACCTTGGCCGGCGTTCTCCGAAACATCGGGCGTCCCGTAGCCCTGGAGGTCCCAATTCCTTTTGGCGGAACGGTGGGGTTCACCTGGCTTCCCGCGCCAACCATATTGGAGATGTCTGCTGAAGTCCAACTCGCCGAGCGCATCGGCACGTCCGGCATGGATGCGCTCTACCGCGGAGGCATCAGGTATTCGCCGTCAGCAGAATTTCCGTTCACCCTTTTCACGGCACTTTCTCTTGGTGGTGCGTTTCGGTTCGATCAGTGGGCACTCGGCGTGTCGTTTGGGAAGAAGGCCCGCGGAGTGGTCGTCGCCTCCGGACCCGTCGATTCCGGTTCCATAGGCTTCGATCGGTTCAGCATGGCTGGCGTCGTGAGTCACACCGCGGTGCGCCCCCCTCGACCCTAGCCGAAGAGCAATCTCGTCAGCTAGTCGACGAGCCTCAGCGGCATAACCAGACACATGTACGAGGCCGGATCGTCCCACCCAACGGGTTCGAGTGTGGCCGCGCGCTCCGGGGCCTTGAAGGTCATTCGGACCTCGTCCGTCGGCATGTACTTCAGAATCTCGAGCAGGTAGTTCGCGTTGAAGCCGATCTCGAGCGGTTCTCCATCGTAGGTTACCGCGATTTCGTCCTGCGCCTCGCCCAGGTCAGGTGTGTTCACGCTGAACCGTAGAGATCCCTTGGTGAACTCGAGCCGGACGCGGTGCGTTTGATCGCTTGCTACGATACCTACACGTCGAAGCGCCGCAG
>SMVA01049342.1_pt1 | contig 17306 bp, 15 predicted proteins | sample 2456451 | NCBI WGS metagenome assembly SMVA01 (sample SAMN11095933, study PRJNA526329) | marine sediment metagenome | biome: Marine sediment; feature: Surficial sediment; material: Deep marine sediment; isolation source: Hadal surficial sediment | place: Pacific Ocean | collected 2014-05 | depth...
CGAACCGCGCCATCCCCTCTTCCAGCGAAACCGTGGGCCGATACCCGACCGCCTCGACCAGGGCCGACACGTCCGCATACGTCGCCTTCATATCCCCCGGCTGCATCGGGAGCATGTTCTTCACGGCCTTCTTGCCCGTGCATTCTTCGATCACCTCGATATAGCGCAGCAATTCGACCGGCCGTTCGCAGCCGATATTGAAGATCCGCCAGGGTGCATCGCTGCGAGCAGGATCGGGTGCGGCGGGGTCATAGCTCGGGTCGGGCTCGGCCGCTTGGTCGTTCGTCCGTAGGACGCCCTCGACGATGTCGTCGATGTAGGTGAAGTCCCTTTGATGGTCGCCATGGTTGAAGACATCGATCGTCTCGCCGGCGAGAATCTTCTTCACGAAGATGAACGGCGACATATCGGGTCGACCCCAGGGTCCGTAGACCGTAAAGAAACGCAGGCCTGTCGTCGGGAGTCGGTAGAGGTGCGCATAGGTATGCGCCATCAATTCGTTGGCCTTCTTGGTCGCGGCGTAGAGGCTGATCGGGTGATCGACGGCATCTCGTTCGGAGAAAGGGGTCCGGGTATTGCCGCCGTAGACCGAGCTGCTCGACGCGTAGGTCAAATGTTCGACACCATGATGTCGTGCGCCCTCGAGAATGTTCAGGAAGGCGGAGAGATTCGCTTTTCCGTAGACCTGGGGGTTTTCGATCGAGTGTCGCACGCCGGCTTGTGCCGCGAGATGGATGACGCGCTGTGGTCGCTCCGTTTCGAAGAGATCGAGGGTTCGTTTCGTGTCCGCGAGGTCGAAACAGAAGTGCCGGTAATTCGAGGCGGACGAGTTGCGATCGAGGCGCGCCTGTTTGAGCGACACATCGTAGTAATCGTTCATATTGTCGACGCCGACGACCTCGTCGCCGCGCTCGAGTAGTGCCGTGGCGACCGCAGCGCCGATGAAGCCCGCCGCGCCCGTGACCAGAATCTTCATGATTCCTCCTGCTTGGCCCGCATTCTCCGATAGATCCAACTCGGACGCCATCCGAACGCATGAAAGCGAAGTTGCGTCGTTTGGCCCGATCGACGACCTTTCGCCAGCCTGAAGCGGCCCTGGAGACGATTTGGACAATCATGGCGAGTATTGATTCGACCGGAAAGAGTGGCTATCGGCGCAAGAGAATCGCTGTGACGGGCGGCGCGGGTTTTCTGGGATCCCATCTCTGCGATCGTTTGCTCGATGCAGGTCACGAGGTTCTCTGCGTCGACAATTTCTACACGGGTGCGAAGCGCAATATCGCCCATCTGATGAGCAATCCGATGTTCGAGTTGATGCGGCATGACATTACCCTCCCGCTCTTCATCGAAGTCGACCAGATCTACAATCTCGCCTGTCCGGCGTCCCCGCCACACTATCAACGCACGCCGATCCAAACGACCAAGACCAGCGTTCATGGCGCGATCAATATGCTCGGGCTGGCGAAGCGCCTGAACGCCCGAATCCTCCAGGCTTCGACGAGCGAGGTCTACGGCGATCCCGAGGTCCATCCCCAGACGGAAGAGTATTGGGGAAACGTCAATCCGATCGGTGTGCGGTCATGCTACGACGAGGGCAAGCGTTGTGCCGAGACGCTCTTTTTCGACTACCACCGTGAGGTCGGGCTCGAGATCAAGGTCGCGAGAATTTTCAATACCTACGGGCCCCGAATGGATCCCCACGATGGCCGGGTGGTTTCGAATTTCATCGTACAAGCACTCGAGGGGACGCCGCTCACGATCTACGGCGATGGGAGCCAGACGCGGTCGTTTTGTTATGTCGACGATCTCCTGCAGGGACTGATGGCTCTGATGGAAAGCGACCGGGAAGTGACGGGGCCGATCAATCTCGGGAACCCCGGTGAGTTCACGATGAAAGAACTGGCCAACTTGATCCTCGAGCTGACGGGTTCGAAGTCGAAACTCGTTTACGAGGCGCTTCCGTCCGACGATCCGATCCGGCGTTGTCCGGACATTGGCCGCGCGCAGACCCAGCTTGGCTGGACACCGACCATTTCCCTGCGCGAGGGGCTGTTGAAGACGATTTCCTACTTCGATGACTTGCTGCGGGAAGCCGAAAAGGCCGATCGGGCGAGGGGCTGAACGGCTCCGGCCCGCCGAATCGAAGCTCGGCGGGCCGGATTTCTTTCGAAGGCGATCGAGCGTCGCGCAAGCGCACGCCCGAAACCGCTCGCCTCGGGCTACTCGATGAAGGGCTCGATGAAGGCGTAGTCGTTGCACATCTCGACACATTCGCTCGCCGCGTCCGCGCAGATTGCTCTGCCCTTCGCGTTCTCTCGGTGCTCGATGTTGCGAGAGCCTCGTTGATCGCGGCGAAGATCGTTCGCACATCGTCGGCGTTCGCGGCGATCGTCCTCTTCGTTGCACAACTGTTTTTCGAGGGCCAATACGCTCTTGACTTCCGAGCGTACGCATTGCTGGGCACCGCCGATGATGCCGAGACAACCGTTCGACCAGGTGCGACACGCCTTCACACAAGCATTCAGTGAACCGAAGTCGGCTACGGAGGGCACTACGCTGAGGAACTGCTCTGCCGCATCCGCGGGCAAAGGACAGATCGGCTCGAATTCGCCGCGGTCGCTACTGCGATGTGCGATCAGAGTACGGAGCGCGCTCGCGTCGTGAGGCACATGGACGGTGGCCTCGACTTCCGTCGCGTTTCCGGAGGCGTCGGATATGCGATACGTGAGGGTGTAGATGCGGCCCTTGCCATTCCCCCTGCGCTCGGCGCGCAAGAGCAGATGGCGATCATCCGACCCGATGTCGGCGTCCTGGATATCGTCGACGGTGTCGCCGTCTCCATTGCCGTTATCGGGCTCGTTGCTGGTCACGCTGACGAGTTCGACTTCGTATTCCTCCGCGCTCGTACAGGCGTCGTCGATTCGAAGGCGAACTTCGACCTCGCGCATCTGATGATTGGGGGGCCAGAGGAAGTAGGGCCGGACACGGGCTCGGACGACGGGGGGTGCCGAGTCTTCGACCGTGATGGTTACGGAATCCTCTCCGCTGTCGAGTTCCGTGTTCGCGGTGAGTTGGACGATCGACTCTCCGAGCGGGAACGAGCCGGTCGGCGTGAGGGTGTCATCGTCATGCAACACGACTTCGGGGTCGGTGGTCCACTCGAAAGTGAGGCCATCCTCGGCCGGAACGCTGCCGTTGAGGGTGTATTGCGTGCCATTCTGCCCTTCGCATTCCAGCGTGACATCGGGTCCGGCGTCGACATCGAGGACGGCCCAGGCGCTGCTCGGGAGGCAGAGGCAGGCCATGACGATTCCCATTAAGAACTTCATGCATCTCTACCATTCTGGGTCGCGGTCGCAAGCGCGCGATCGACGAGTCGGCATTCTATCAGAATTTTTCGAAGTTGTAGCGAAAATAACCCGAATTCGATTTCGGGATCGCGCGATGGACTCTCCGCTCGTCGAATAGACCTCCGCGAACCCCGCGCCTAGATCTCGATCTGTCGCCACGCTCCCGATCGAAACCGAAGTACGAGGTAGAGCGCGAGCAATACGATCGATACCAATCCGGCGAGCCAGGCGCCCGTGAGTCCTCCCCCCATTGGAATCGCGAAGAGATAGGCCAGCGGCAAGAACACGAACCAAGACAGCAGACAACGCGCAACGAAGGGCCAACGCGTGTCGCCCGCTCCGCGCAGCGCCCCATCGGAGACGATCGCGATCGCGTCGAAGAATTGGTAACAGGCACCGACCAATAGCAGCGGGCGGCCATAGCGAAGTACGTTGGGGTCCGTCGAGAACATTCCGATGAGCAGATCGGGAATTAGCATGAAGAGTGCGGCGATGATCGCGGCGAGAATGCAACCCAATAACATCGAAGAACGCAGGCTGCGCTCCACGTACTCGAGTTGGCCCGCACCGATATAGCGCCCGACGAGCGTGGTCGTTGCGATCGAGATCCCCACGGCCTGCATGAACGAAAGGCTGAGCAACTGGATGAAGGCCTGGCTCGCCGCCATCGGCGCGTCGCCGAGTCGGGCGACAAACGTCGTGAAAACCGCGAAGGCAAGCATTTCGATCGTCCATTGACCGCCGATCGCAATGCCCGTCCGCCACAGCCGTTTGATCTCGGAGAAGTTCGGGGGATGAAATCGCGTGTTGAATCGAGCCGAGGTCTGCGGTCGTAGGAAGATGAAGGCCACCGCGGCGAAGTAGATCCACTCCGCGAGGGACGTGGCGAGCCCCGCCCCGGCGACACCCATCTTCGGCATGCCGAACCAGCCGTAGACCAGACCGAAGTCGAGAAAGACATTCGCGAGATTGGCGATCAGGGTGGCGATGAGCGGCGTGCGCGTGTCCCCGACGCCCCGGAAGAAAGCCGACAAGGACGAGGCCGCGGTGATGGCCACCATTCCGAAGGCACGATTGCGCATATACCCGGTTGCGAGTGGCGCGATCGATTCGGATGGGGCCAGAATCTCGATGATCGAGTCCGCGTAGAGGAAAATGAGACAGGCGGCCACACCGGCGAGGGGGACGACCGAGGCCAACCCCTGCCACGACCACGTGCCACATTCGCTCGCTCGTCCCGCGCCGTGATTTTGCGAGACGAAGGTCTGCACTCCGGTCGAGGTGCCGACGAAGAATGAAGTGATGGTCCATACCCACATTCCGCCCAGACCGACGGCACCCAACTCGGCCGCGCCGAGGCGCCCGACGATGATCGAATCGACCACGCCCATCGCGGTGACCATGACCTGGGTCAGGACCAGGGGTGCGGCCAGCGCAGCCACCTCGGCCATACCGCCATGCGAAGCTCGATTGTCTTGGATCGGGTCCATTGTGCCCATTGTCGTCCTCGTGTTGCCAGAAAGCCCAGGGGCCGCAGTCGCTTTCGCGTCTGCGGCCCCTGGGTTTCAACACTGGATGACGTTTGGAACGTGTGTTGGAGTCATGAACAGACGCGGATGATCTCTCCTCCCGCCGGCAGGACCGGCATGGCCGCCATCGATCCAATCGATCCAAGCGACCCGATCGAGTGTGAGGCGGCGGGAATTTTTTCGAAATGATCTACCATCGTCTTCGCTCCGTTCGAGGCTTGTTACCATGGGTGCATGTGGATGGCAATCTCGCCGTCTTCGCTCGGGCCGGACGGGAATCGTACGCCATGATCCGCCATGAAATGGAAGCCCCGATGAACTCGTCTCGTCAGCGTCCCCTCGTGAGAAGCATGCTCCGCCTTGGCGCGGTTTCGGGAGCGCTTGCCATCGCGCTTATCATTGCGCTTACCACCATGGGATGTGAGTCGACGCCGATACGCGCCTTTCACGGTGCACGACATTATGCGGCCGGGACGGACGCATTGGTTCGGCAAGACGGGACGCTCGCGATCGTCGAACTCGAGCGTGCGGCCGATTTCGTTCCCCTCGCTTCCGAAATCCAGAATCATCTCGGCTTGGCGTATTGGTCGGACGGTCGTACGCAGGCGGCCAAGATCGCATTCGAGAAGGCGATCGAGCTCGACTGTGACAATCGCGCGGCCCAGCTGAATTTCGCGAGGCTGGCGAGTTCGAACGGATACCCTTTCGATGTGAATCTAGGCGAAGCCAATCGGGTGGATCAAAATGGTCGATGACGATCGAAAACTGACTTATAGCGAGCGTGATCGGTTGCGGCGCGAAGGCGGCGGATCGGGGGGTCGACCGCGTGGCCGGCGTGCCGAGGCCGAGGAAGAAAAGCGCTCTCGCGAAGCACTCGTGATCGCCGACGCGCTCTTCACCGACGAAAAGGGCGGCCAGGAGGGCAAAGCCCTCGCCAAGGCGGTGAATGCGGCACACGGCACGGCAGACCTTCCCGGCGCCTGCCGCGCCTACCTCGACGCCATCGGGCCCCCGGCGACGAATGGGCTGACTTCGGTCTTTCTGGACGCCGGAATCAAGGAAATCAGCATCATCGCCCTCGAGGAATTGTTGCGAAGAAAGGACACCGGGGATCTCGAGCTGGCTGGGGGCCTGAAACGGCAGATTCGAATCCTCTCCGAGGATTTCGATGATGATTTGGCCTCGCGGGCGGAAGACCTGCTCGCCTAGGAGATTGCCCGCCTTCTTACCGCGCGGCTGCTGGACCCAAATCGGGATTTCCGCGCCGCCTTGTCGGGGAAACTCGGCGCAGACAGTGATATCCTCCCGCCATGGCGCACGAAGTAGAGATGAAGGCGCTCGCCGCCTACCTTGAGCAGAATCACCTCAAACACACGAAGCAGCGTGATCTCATCCTCGCGATATTTCTCGAGGCGAAGCGGCATATCACGAGTGAAGATCTCTATCAGAGCGTGCGAGGGCAGCACCCCAACATCGGATACACCACGGTCTATCGAACGATGAAGCTTCTGGTCGAAGCGGGCATCGCGACAGAACGCCGCTTCGACGATGGCATCACGCGATACGAAGTCGAGCAGGAGCACCACGATCATCTCGTTTGTATCAAATGCGGGAAGATCGAGGAATTCGAGTGCGAGATGATCGAGAAGACCCAGAACGAGATCGCGGCGCGCCACGAGTTCCAGGTCTTGCGCCATCGGCATGAACTCTATGGCCATTGTCGAGACTGCCAAGAGAGCAGGGCGACCTCCGTCGGCTCATAGCGGGCTCTATTGCCGGCCGCCTCGGGCATCCTCGGGCCGCCGAAGGCCGCCTCAGGTCGGATAGCTTGGGAGATCCTGTGGCCCGCAGTCGGCGAGGAGGCGTCCGGTCCGGTCCTTGTCGGAGAGCAGCGGGTTTTCGATGGGCCACTCGATGCCGATCGTGGGATCGTCCCAGGCGATCGTTTGCTCACTCGTCGGATCGTAGACGTTCGTGCATTTGTATTGCATCTCGGCCACCTCGCTGAGCACGCAGAAGCCGTGGGCAAAGCCTTCCGGGATCCAGAGTTGGCGAAAGTTCTCGGCCGACAGGATGACGCCGACATAACGTCCAAAATTCGGCGAGCCGTGCCGGATATCGATCGCCACATCGAAGATTTCACCGATCGACGCCCGAACGAGCTTGCCCTGCGGTCTCGCGAGCTGCAGGTGAAGACCCCGCAAAGTGTCCCGCTGTGACCGACTGTGGTTGTCCTGGATGAAGTCGACATCGAGACCCGCCTCGGCGTATCGGGTCGAATGCCAGGTTTCGAGGAAGAAGCCTCGCGCGTCGCGATGGACGTCGGGCTCGACGAGTAGGACCTCGGGCAGGTCGGTCGGTGTGATCTTCAAAGCAAGGGTCTCCTTGCCCGGATCATGCCATGGATCGCGCCGCTCGGGCGAGCCATGGCTCCCCGGGGTCGAAGGCGTGACGCGAGGTGCTCAGCCGCAGAGCTTCGTGATCGGTGTGTCGCGAAAGCTGCCGGAGAGTCGGACGCGGCCCGAGTTCAGCATATACGCCACCGTCGCCAGGACTTCCTGCTCGGTCTCGCTGGCTTCACTGACGGCTTCGACCAGCTCGAGAAGCGTCAGGGCCTGAGGTTCTGGATCCTGGTTCGTTTCGATGACATGAATCGCCGGAAAATGCTCGACCGGAATCGCGACGGGGCTCTGGTTCATGGGACAATCCTCAGGCGGCGCGGAGGGTGAACTGCGCCGATGGCTCCCCTTTCTCATCGGCCAGCGGCGTTCGAGGTTGAGGTGGATGCCAATCCGGCGATCGTCCGACTCGCCCGTTTCACGCGCCCGTCTGTCGGAAGCCGTCGTGCCCCCTCGCGAGTTGCCCCTCCGGGAATTCGGCTCGTGCCCACCGCCGGGCTCTACCACGTGGGCCTCAACGAAAGCGCCTCAGCGATCGCCTCGCGATGGGTCTCTTCGTGGCCCGCCAGGTCGGAGATCGTGCGCGCCACGCGCAGCAGCCGGCGTGCGCCGCGCGCCGACAGATGCAGCCGCTCGACCGCGCGCCCCAGTAATTCCAGCGCCGGCTCGTCGGCGCGCACGAACTCGTCCAGGCGGGCGTCGGGAATTGCCGCGTTGATGCTTGCCGCCCGCGCGTATTGACGGGTTCGTGCCTGCACGACGCGTTGGCGCAGGGTTTCGCTCGTGGGGCCCTCTGCCGGTCCCCGCAGCACCGCCCAGGGAACCTCGCCGACCGTGACCCCCAGGTCGACGCGGTCGAGCAGGGGGCCGGAAAGCTTCCGTCGATAGCGCGCGAGCGTCGCGTCGTCACAGCGGCAATCTCGCCCGGGCGTCCCGTAGAGACCACAGGGACAGGGGTTCGCGGCCGCGATCAGTTGGAATCGTGCGGGCAGTTCGCATGCGTAGTTCGCGCGCGCGATTCGCACGACGCCCTGTTCGATGACTTCGCGGAGCGACTCGAGACAACGCCGGTCGAATTCCGGCAATTCGTCGAGGAAGAGGACCCCGTGATGGGCCAGTGAAACCTCTCCGGGACGTACCGGATTTCCGCCCCCGAGCAGACCCGCTGCGCTCGCGGTGTGGTGCGGTGCGCGGAAGGGGGGTGTATTCGAGATCGCTTGATCGGGCGGAATCGCGCCGGACGCGTCGAGCACTCGGAAGGCTTCGAGACGTTCTTCCTCCCGGAGCGGGGGTAGCAGCCCGGGTAGACGACGTGCCAGGAGCGTTTTCCCTGTGCCCGGGGGTCCCGTCATCAGCAGCCCGTGTCCGCCGGCCGCGGCGATCTCGATCGCGCGTTTGGCGAGCGGCTGTCCGCGAATATCCGAAATACACAGTTTCGTGTCGATCGAAGTCGTCTCGTCGATCGGGTCCGCGACCGCCTGGGGGAGACTTTCCTCGCCTCTCAAATGGCGCACCACCGCGCCGAGGCTCTGTGCTCCGAGAATGCGGATATCCGGGGCGTAACAGGCGCGTTGCGCGCTCTGGCGGGGAACGATGGCCTCTCTCGCGCCGACATCTCGCATAGCAAGTACGGCGGCGAGCGTCCCTCGGGTCGGCCGCAATCGACCATCCAGCGCGAGTTCGCCGAGCAACCCGCGGCCGGCCAGGGAATCGGGGGGCACGACGCCCGTGGCCCCGAGGATCCCGATGGCGATCGGCAGGTCCAGCCCCGCGCCACCCTTGCGGAGTTCCGCGGGTGCCAGGTTGATCGTGACGCGACGATTCGGAAAGGGAAGGCCGGTCGCCGAGATCGCCCCGCGAATTCTCGACACACTCTCGCGTACGGCTGCTTCGGGCAGGCCGACGATATCGACGCGTGGCAACTGGGAGGAAATTCGGACTTCGACTTCGACGGGGACGCCCGCGACGCCGACGAGCGCTGCGCTCCAGACACAGGTCATTCGGGCTCTCGTCGGGACCGGTGCTGAATGCGGGAAAGTCAGGGGAGGCAGAGCCCTCAGGGTAGGACTCTGCCTCCGACTTTCGAGAAGCCCCGCGAGGAGCGGGCCTATGTGGTGGAAGTGTCCTTGAGTGCCGGGATGTGTCAATCATTCTGCACCCAATACGCGAATCGCACGTAGCCCCCCAAGGATTCGCTGAAAGGACGCCCGAAACAATGCCGCGCCAATCTCCGGGATCGTCTTCGTGGGGCGTCCTGATTGCGCTTCTGCTTTCCCTGGCTTGTACCTCCGTCCCGCCCCATCCCCAGATCGACGCGTTGGAGTCGGGTTTTTCCGGTCGGTTGGCGCGCGCCCACTGGAAGTCGATCGACGGTTTCTATCCGCGCTATCCGGGGTCTCGCGAGGACTCGATCGTGCGTTCGTATCTGGCTCGCGAGTTTCGCCGGGTCGGGGCCGAGGTGCGGGTTCTGGCCGATGGAGATCGTCGCCACCTGATCGCGGAGCTGCAGGGCGTCTCGGATGACGTGGTGTGGCTCGTTGCGGCCTACCCAAGCCTGCGATCGGCGGATTGGGTCGACGACTCGGGCGCAGCGATCCTACTCGAGTTGGCGCGCGTCTTCGGGAGGGCCCAGCCGCCCTACAGCCTTGGCTTTGCCCTGGCCGAGACGCGTCCCGGCGAGCTCGCGGCGAGCGGCGACTCGCTTGGACCGGACGGGAATTGGGCACCGCTTTCGACAGCGGCCGCGGTCCTGGCGCGTCTGTCCGAGGCCGGGGACAGCCTTGCACGCGGGATCGAGGCCGAGGGCGGCGCGGATCGAGTCCGCGCCGTGATCGTCTTCGACACGACGGCTCGCGGTCGCCCCACGATCGCGCGTGATCTGCGCTCCCATCCGGAGTTCCGGCGGCTCTTCTGGTTGAGCGCCGCCAGGCTCGGATTCGGTTCGATGTTCCCGACCGACATCGATTGGACCTCTCCCGACGGCCTTCAGCTCGGCTTTCGAGAACATTCGATGGACCGAGTGCTCGCTCTGGTCCACCCGCACCCGCACCCGCAGGTCGAAGGTCGGGCTTCCAGCGTGATCCTGCCCGTCGCTGAAGTCTCGCCTGGGATCTTCGAGTCGATCGGCCTGGTCAGCGTGGACGGCCTCTCGGAACTGATGCGCCGATTCGAAAAGATCGACGCTTTCTTGCGTTGAACAGCGACTTCCACGTGCGGCTGCGTCGCTCTTGTGCGGGGCCGGTGTAGGGCGAATGCAGATCGAGGTGGGAAAGACTCATATTGATCCATCTATTTGATTTTACAGGGAGTTTTCATTGCGCGGAAATGGTATTCGCGCTAGGTTCTGGACTCCGGATAACTGGAAGTAGCACGTCCCGAGTCCGGTTTTTGCATTCTTCAGACCCGACTGAAAAAGTTGCTGAAGCTAGCGGCTGAACAAGTGGCTGAACAACTGAATGTGTACGTTGATCGTCCTGCACCGCTGTGTGCCAGACAAGCCGTTGGTGGTCGCCGCCAATCGAGATGAATTCCTGGATCGGCCCGCTGAGGAGCCCGCTTTGCGGTCCTCGAAGGCTGGCCCAATTGTGGCACCGCTGGATCTCGAAGCGGGAGGAACTTGGGTCGGCGTCAACGCACGCGGCGTCTTCGCGGGGCTCACGAATCTTCGATCGGAGGCCGACGGCGATGACGATGACGCCGATGATGACGATGGCCGTGGCGATGAAGATGAAGATGAAGATGATGAAGGAGCCGACGGCGGTTCGGAAATCGGCTCCGAGATCGAAGCGGTCGGTGGCGCGAAACCGGCGCTGAAGTCACGCGGCGAAGTCGTGATGATGGCCGTGGAAGCGGAAAGCGCTGCGGATGCGATTCGCACGCTCTCGAAATTGGAGAGGCACAGATACAACCCGTTCCAACTCCTGGTTGCGGACGGACAGGACGCTTGGCTGCTGGTGTACCGCGGATCGCCCCGGGCGGTCCCGCTCGAAGCCGGGGTCCACATCGTCGGCAATGTCGTCGACGAGAGAATCGAAGCGGAACTCGGAGCCGGTTCGACAGACTCGACGGAGATCGAAACTTCGCCGGCCAAGCGGGCGGATCAGGAGCCCAGGATAAGGAAATTGAAGCGCATCCGAGCGCGCGTCGAAAAATTGATGACAGAACCCGGCCAGGATTATTTCGAAGGGCTGGCCAGGATCTGTCGCGAACATGTCGTCATCGAAGGGAATGAAGGGTCGGAGATCCGGAGTCCGTTCGAATCGACATGTGTTCATGTGGCGAATCGCTATGGGACCCGGAGCTCACTCTTGCTCGAGATCTCCAATGACCCGACAGCGCATCGCCTCTGGACGACGAATGGACCCCCGTGTGAGCGACCCTTTGAGAATCGTTCGTTCCTGCTACGGGAGCTTGGCTTGAGGCTCAGCGACCGGGCGGGACTGAACTAACGTGAGGAAGATGAGTTGAGAAGAATTGGCAGCAACATCCGCAAGAAGAATTCCGAAGAACGGTCACATCGACTGGTCAAGAACATCATCGAGTACACCGACAAGGAGTCTCCCAAGAACCAATATCCCCGCCGAATCGTATCTCCGCCGCGAGCTTCGAGCTGTTGCACGGATGCGAGTCGCTTGGATGTCGGCTCGATCCGCGAGGTCGATGGCTTCAAGTTCTGCTACCGCGTTTGCCAGGAATGCGGACATGCCGTGAAGTATTTCTATCCTTCGATCGAATCGACGAGTGCTTCTCTCAAGGCCTACCGCGAACGACAGAGGTATATGCTTCAATAGAAGCGGTTTGACGAAGCGGGTCCAAGCGCAGGTCTGCGTTCGAACCGCGCGAATCGATCGAGGAAGGCGGCCAACGATTTGGCCGCCTTCTTTTGTTTTTGGGGCGATTCCGGGATTCGAGGATCGAGATGACGACGCTGGACAGAATCGAATTGGAGACCCTCGACGAGGCCTCCGCCTATCTCGAGAGTCTGATCAACCACGAGCGACGTCCCGGTTTCTCCTATGCCCGACTCGACCTGAAGCCGATTCGTGCGCTGCTCGATCGACTCGGTCGACCCGAGGAATCTCTCTCTGTGATCCATGTCGCAGGCTCGAAGGGAAAGGGATCGACCTGTCTCTTTGCCGAAGCGATACTGATCGCGCTGGGCGAACGCGTCGGATGTTTCACATCGCCGCATCTCGAGAGTTGGGTCGAACGTTTTCGCCTTGATGGCGAGCCGATCGACGAGGAACGACTCGTCTCGGCCGTTCGGCTGGTGCGGCCCGTGGTCGAGGAGTTGCGGTCGGGCCCGTCGGAGACGGTCCCTAGTTTTTTCGACGCGACGACGGCGGTCGCCTTCCTGCTCTTCGCGGAAGCCTCGGTCGATCGGGCCCTGATCGAAGTGGGGCTCGGCGGTCGTCTCGATTCGACCAATGTCGTTTCGCCGGCAGTCACCTGTATCACGAGCATCGAGCTCGAACACACGGACAAGCTCGGCGACACGGAGGCGGCGATCGCAGGCGAGAAGGCCGGCATCCTGAAGGCGAATCGGCCGATCGTGCTCGGAGCCTTGCGAGCGGATGCATCGCGAGTGATCCGGGCGCGTGCTCGAGAACTCTGCGCCCCGGTCTCGGCGAGGGACGAGCATTTCTTCTTGCAGCCCTCGACAGGGCGTTCGGGGCTCAATTCCTTCGTGTTTCGAACGAGTGCGTCGCTCGAGGACCACTTCGAAGTCGAGGTCGCGCTCGGAGTTCATGGCGACGCGGCCATCGGGAACGCGGGTCTCGCGATCGCCTGTGTTCGAGCGCTCGAGGGCCATTCGGACGCGGCTCTCGAGCGCGCGATTCGCGACGGTCTGGGCCGATGCGCGTTGCCCGCCCGTATCGAGGTCCTCGCGAAGGATCCCCGAGTCATCGTCGACGCCGCGCATACCGCCGAGTCGGCGCGTGCCCTGGCGGACGCGCTCGAGACGCTCGCCCCGAACGGCTTCGAGCTGATTCTATCGGTTTCGACGGACAAGAATCTGGCTGCGCTCTTGGACGCGCTGCTGCCCGGGACGCGTCGGATCTGGTTGACCGAGGCCGAAAGCATTCGTTCGATGTCGGTCGACGTGTTGGCGAAGAGCGTCCGCGCGCGGGCGCCCGAGCTCGCGATCGAAGTCGTGAAGGATCCCGAGGAGGCGGCACGCCGAGCGCGTGCCGCGTTGTCTCCGGATACGCGTCTCTGTGCGGCCGGGTCGATCTATCTCGCAGGCGTCGTGCGGCGTGTTTTGGGGTCGGGGCCGACATCGGCCTGACGCCGACGCACAACGCGGAGGCCTAACGCCGATATCTGACGCCGACAACTAGAGTGGGGGCATTCCCATTTCGCGACGAAGTTCATTGTAGACCGAGAAGAGGTCGAGCTTGCTCGGTCGGGGTGGGCGGGGTGGGCGGTTCTTGCGAAGACGACGTGCAGCCTCTCGCACGGCAGCGATCGAACGACGAATCCGGCGACGGATTAGGGCCAGGTCGGAGACCTCACTTCGCGCGAGCCAGAGCGTCTCGAAGCGTTGGAGTTGGCTGGATTGCTCCTTCGCGAGGTTCGTTAGGCGGTTCGCGAGCCGACGACGAGCGGGGGAGGTGAGTCGCCGGGGCTCTTCGCGCCAACCATTGTAGTCGAGAGCGGCGAGTCCCTTCTCGATCGCAAGCCCGGTCGCCTCCGCTGCCCACGCGATTTCCTGTCGTGCGAGTCCAGCGAAATCGTCGTCGGCGCCGACTAGCTCGGCCGCTTCAATGTCTGCCGAGACTTTTTCGAGTCTGTCGGCGCTCCGTTCCAGCGCCTTGTGTTTCGCGTGTTGAAGAAAATAGCTGGAGCCGAGCGGATCGAAGTAGAGAAATTGGAGCGCTGAGCCGTTGGCGATCTCGAAACCTGCGTCGTGGATCACGCCAAGTTTGCGATAGAGCCGTCCCAGGCGACCCGTGTCCTCTGCGAAGACTTGCCTTGCGAAGGCGCGGTCGAAGCGTGCGGCCTCGGTTTCGCCCGACCAGGCTTGTTGTGCGCCCCACGCATAGCTGTGAAGCGAAACGCCGAGGGCGTTGTAGTGCCCGAAATCGCCCCAGTCGGTATTCAGGAGTCCACTGGCGAGATGGCGCCGTCCGGCCTCGGCCCAGCGAGCGATGTTCTCCTGGCTGTTCTTCGTGCGCGGAAAGAGACAATTCCAACTCGACGTGCCTGGGCAGACCCAGCTGTCGAAGCCCTTCGATCGGAGTTTGCGAATTCGGTCCGCGTCGAAGGCGGCCTCGTACCACCAGTCGAGCAAGACGACGTTGGGGTTCAAGCGCGAGAGCGAATCCGGATGTTTGTGTGCGAAGTCCGCCCAGATCATCAATCTCTTGTCGTGCGAACGGGCGAGTCGTTCGAGCCGGTTGACGTGATCCGTAAAGAGAGCGCCCGGCGATTTATGCGGTTGGCGTCGCGCCGATTGACCGCGTCCGAGATCGAAGGGTTCATCACAATTCGCGTTGAAGCGCGAGGAACGAAACAAGGGCAAGAACTCGTCATAGAGTTGCTCGAGCAGCGGTTGGGTCTCCGGGTGGTTCGGAGAGATCGACCAGCGACGATCGCTCTCCGCGAGATGGGCGTAGCGGTCGAGGGAGAGCAAGCGTTCCATGTGGCCGAGCGATTGCAGACAGGGAATGAGTTCGACGCCGCGGTCCGCGGCGTAGGCGTCCAGCGCCAGAATCGTCTGCGCGTCGAGCGGACTTGCGTCCCTTCCGATCTCTGGATGTCGGCGGAAGTCGAAGCTGTGCTCGATGTAGAGCATGAGCACATTGAGGCGAAGTCGCGAACACAGGTCGACCAGGTCGAAGAGTGTCGCACGCGTCGGCACCTTGCCGCGCGACACGTCGAGCAGGATCCCGCGATCCCGGAAATCAGGCTGATCGACGATCTTCAGTAGGGGGATCCGCCCGCTGCGGGAGACGAGTTGGCAGAGCGTTTGAAGCCCGTAGCGAATCCCGTGCGAAGTCGGCGCGGAGATTTCGACCCCGAATTTTCCGACATCGAGCCGATAGGCGTCTCGCGCAGTCTTGGCGCGCGGCGAAATCGCGGCGCTCCGGTCGATTCGGCAACGAATCGAAGGGTGCTCAGGATCGTGTGTTCGCGGCCGCTCGATGCGGATCTCGAGACCGGTCCTCGCGAAGAGATCGCGAGACGCCTGTTCGGCGGCCACCAGAAGTCGACGATCGAGTGTCCCTTTGCGGGCCGGCAGAACGATCGGCATTCCGTCTGGGATACGGAACTGGCCCCGGCCACGCGATACGCGTTTTGGTTGGGGCAGGATGGCCGGGATCGATTTCGTCCCGAGTCTCTGGCGAGCGGATTTTCGAGCCCCCATCGAGCGGCAGTGTATGGCATCGACGGGTTCGTGGGGTTTGTGCGGACGGCGATCCTGCGCCTTCGGTCGTGTCCGGCGGGGAAGGCAGAGCGCCCGGGCCGGCTCCTCGCACAAAGCGTGCGAAGGGAGGGGTAGCCAGCCCGGGCGCGGGAAGGGGGCCCGCTCCTCAGAAGCACCCCACCACCATCGAGAGGAGGAAGAGCAAGCGCCATGCCAATTCGGGTGCAAAACACCCTACTCAATTCTAGGGGGTGCTCAGCCTGTCAGCCCTCGGCCGGATGACTCCGGATCGCAGGGACCCCGCAGGCTGTCGGCAGAGCGATCCCGGGAGCGCCGCAAATTGCGTCACGAGGGTCGAAAACCGGCGGCACAAGCCCCACGACCCTCGGGGTTCTCACGCTCGAAGGGCGGGGCGCGTTCCCGACGCCAGGCGGATGCGCTACTCACCGAGCCAACAGGATCGGCCGGAGAATCGATTGAAAATGCCGGAAAACCTCACGATTCCCGACGATCGTCCGCTGGCGATCTTCTGCGATTTCGACGGAACCTTCTCGGTTCAGGACGTCGGTTCGACGCTGGCCCAGGAACTCCTGCCCGAGCGAAGAAAACAGCTCTGGAAGCGCTTCGAGCAGGGCGAGTTCACCGCCTGGACCTACGCAATCGCATTGCTCGATGGGCTCAAATTGCCCGAGAAGGATCTGGATCGCTTCCTCGAGAGGATCGATCTCGACCCGGGTGCGCGCGCGCTCCTCGAATGGTGCGAGGCCGGGAAGATTCCATTTCGAATCCTTTCGGACGGTTTCGATTGGAATCTCGATCGACTCCAGGCGATGAATGGGTTGCGTTTCGACTATCACGCGAACCATCTCGAATACGAGGGGGTGCTCTGGAGAATTCGGGCGGGCAGGCCGAACGACGCCTGTGGTTGTGGAACCGGGAGTTGTAAACGCGGCCTGATCGCGTCCTACCGCGAGCAGATTCCCGGCGCCTATTGCGTGCATATCGGCAATGGCCGCGTTTCGGATCTATGTGGCGCATTGGAAGCGGATCTCGCGTTCGCCAAGGATACGCTGGCTCCCGCGCTCGAAGAGGCCGGACATCCCTACGTCTTCTTCGACACTCTGCATGATGTCCGGTCGGTTCTGTCCAAGGCGCGTGGCAAAGCGCGATGACCCCTTCGTCTCATCGGGTGGCCGTACTCGGTGCGGGACTCGCGGGTCTCCGGGCGGCCCACGAACTCGAGCGACAGGGCTTCGTCGTGACGGTCTTCGAGGCGCGAAGCGAGGTCGGTGGACGAGCCGGTGGCGAGTGGTGTGCCGGACATTGGATGGACTCCGCCTGGCCGATTCTCGGCGGACGGGATCAGTCGATCGCATCCTGGGCCCACGCGCTCGGGCTGAGCGATTCTCTCTACCCACTTCGTCCCGTGCAGACGACGCTTCTTCAGCAGGGCGAAAGGGTCCCGGTCGATGGACTTCGTCTGCGGGGGGCCGCCCGAATCCCTGGCCCGCCGCTTTGGGAGCGCCCGAAGCTGTTGCGCTGGGGTCGTCTGATGAGGCGTTATGCGCCGCTGCTCGAACCGATGTTCCCGGAGCGCGCCGCCGAGCTCGACTACCGAAGCATGCGCGACCATGTCGTACTCTATTTCGGAAAGGGC
>SMVA01468895.1_pt1 | contig 17299 bp, 17 predicted proteins | sample 2456451 | NCBI WGS metagenome assembly SMVA01 (sample SAMN11095933, study PRJNA526329) | marine sediment metagenome | biome: Marine sediment; feature: Surficial sediment; material: Deep marine sediment; isolation source: Hadal surficial sediment | place: Pacific Ocean | collected 2014-05 | depth...
CCGAGCGCGTCGACGTTGAGTGCGTCGTGCGCGGCTACCTGATCGGCTCGGGATGGAAAGACTATCAAGCTACCGGCTCTGTATGCGGCATCGAGCTACCCGACGATATGCCGCTGGCGGGACGCATCGAGGCGCCGATCTTCACTCCGGCGAGCAAGGCGGATCACGGGCACGATGAGAACATCTCGTTCGACACCATGGTCGAGATGGTGGGGTCCGATACCGCCGAGCGCTTGCGCGAGCTGTCGCTCGAGATCTACTCGGCGGCGCGTGCTTTTGCCGAGCAGCGCGGCATCATCATCGCCGACACCAAGTTCGAATTCGGCTTCATCGATGGTGAGCTAACGCTCATCGACGAGTTGCTGACCCCAGATTCATCCCGTTTTTGGCCTGCCGATCAGTACCGCAGCGGTATCAGCCCCCCGTCGTTCGACAAGCAGTTCGTGCGCGACTATCTGAGCGGTGTCGAGTGGGACAAGAAGCCGCCGGGCCCGGCGTTGCCGCAGGAGATCGTCGACGCCACCAGTGCCAAGTACCTCGAAGCCTACGAGCAGCTTACCGGCGCGCCCCTACCGGGTACCGGCGCCGCGGCCGGATGAGCCGCGCCAACCTGCAGACTCGCCTGCAGGCTTTGGTCGCGGACATGGTGGGAGGCGGCATCCGCCTGGAGGAGGCTCTGCGGGAGCTTGAGACCCATTTCCTGCGCCAGGTACTGCAACAGCACAACGGCAACCAGAGCAAGGCGGCTGCCGCGCTCGACATCCACCGCAACACATTGCGCACCAAGATGAGGCGTTGCGGCCTGCTTCCCCGCCTGGACTAGGCTGACCAGGGTCACACCCTTACGCCACGGTCTAGCTTGGATATCTCAACGGGCTTCGCGACCCGTTGAGATATCCAGGCTAGGGCGTCGATTGTTGACGCTTTCAGGGGCCGTTGTTACAATTAGCACTCGTCTAGCCGGAGTGCTAAGAGCGCCCACATCTGCGCCGCTCCGGAGCGATTTCGAAGGAGCCGCCAGCGGCGCTTTGACCGCCCCGATTCCGACGAACTCATCGTTGTTTACGAACATGTCGCGGTAATTCTCAGCAGCACTAAGGAGTGCGTAAATGGCAGCGAAGAAGAAGTCCGGAGTAAAGGTTCGCCCGCTTGGTGATCGTGTACTCGCGCGGCGAATGGAGGAGGCCGAACAGGTGCGCGGCGGGATCATCATTCCCGACACCGCGAAGGAAAAGCCCATGGAGGCGAAGATCGTCGCCATTGGCGAGGGCAAGCGCCTCGACGACGGCTCACGCGCGCCGTTCGAAGTTTCGATCGGTGACACCGTCCTGATCGGCAAGTACGCGGGTGTCGAGATCAAGTTCGACGACGAGGATTACTTGATCCTCAAGGAAGACGAGATTCTCGGCATCGTCGGGTAATCGCACCAGAGCAACCGCCTACCAGCGGCTGATTTACGGAGGAAATGATGGCGAAAATAATTGTCTACAGCGAGGATGCGCGCCGCGACATCCAGCGCGGCGTCAACAAGCTAGCCGATGCTGTGAAGATCACCCTCGGGCCGAAGGGCCGGAATGTGGTCCTCGACAAGAAATTCGGCGCACCGCAGATCACCAAGGACGGCGTCACCGTCGCCAAGGAGATCGATCTGGAGAGCCCGACGGAGAATCTCGGCGCCCAGCTGGTCAAGGAAGTGGCCAGCAAGACGTCCGATATCGCCGGTGACGGCACCACCACGGCGACCGTGCTTGCCCAGGCGATCTACACCCGGGGCGTCAAGCAGGTCACCGCGGGTCACAACCCGATGGCTCTCAAGCGTGGTATCGATGCCGCGGTGAAGGCGGTGGTCAAGGCTGTGCGTGAGATGTCCAAGCCGGTCAGAGGCGAAGCCATTGCCCAAGTCGGTACGATTTCGGCCAACAACGACGCCACCATCGGCGTCATCATCGCCGAGGCCATGGAAAAGGTCGGCAAGGACGGTGTCATCACCGTCGAGGAGGCCTCCGGTCTCGAAACCAGCCTCGACGTCGTCGAAGGCATGCAGTTCGACCGCGGCTACCTGTCACCATATTTCGTTACCGATCCGGAGCGCATGGAGACCGTGCTCGAGGACGCCTTGGTGCTCATCCACGAGAAGAAAATCTCGTCGATGAAGGATCTGCTGCCGCTACTCGAGCAGGTGTCGCGCCTCGGCAAGCCGTTGCTCATCGTCGCCGAGGATATCGAAGGCGAGGCGCTGGCTACGTTGGTGGTCAACAAGATCCGCGGCACGCTGTCGGCCGCCGCGGTCAAGGCGCCGGGCTTCGGCGATCGTCGCAAGGCGATGCTCGAGGACCTCGCCATTCTTACCGGTGGCACGGCGATCAGCGAGGACATCGGCCTGAAGCTGGAGAACATCAAGCCCGAGGACCTGGGTCGCGTCAAGAAGGTGATCATCAACAAGGACGACACCACGCTCATCGAGGGCGGCGGTAAGGCGAAGGACATCGCGGGCCGCGTCGGACAGATCCGCCAGCAGATCGAGAACACCTCGTCGGACTACGACCGCGAGAAGCTGCAGGAACGGCTCGCCAAGCTTGTCGGTGGCGTCGCGGTCATCAACGTGGGCGCGGCGACCGAGACCGAGATGAAGGAGAAGAAGGCTCGTGTCGAGGACGCCATGCACGCCACCAAGGCGGCTGTCGAAGAGGGCATCGTGCCCGGTGGTGGCGTTGCCTTGCTACGCGCCCAGGGAGCGATCACCAAGTTGAAGCTGACGGGTGACGAGCGGGTGGGTGGCGAGATCGTGCGCCAGGCTCTGGAGGAGCCGATTCGCCAAATTCTGGTGAACGCCGGCGCCGCTAGCCCGGACCTGATCATCGAGCAGGTGCGCAGCGAGAAGATGGCTACCAAGGGCTACAATGCGGAGACCATGGAGCACATGGACATGGTCAAGGCTGGGGTCATCGATCCCACCAAGGTGGTGCGCATTGCACTGGAGAACGCCGCATCGGTTTCCGGGTTGCTGCTGACCACCGAGGCGCTGATTTGCGACCTTCCCGACGAGGAAGGCGACGGGCCCGGCGGGGGCGGTGGAATGGGCGACTTCTAAGCCCCCTGCGCAGCAGGCCAGCGTAGATCTTGTCGCGCCGGCACGGTGGTTTCGAGGGCCCGGGGATGGTGATCATCCCCGGGCCTTCATGTTACCTTTCATAATATACGCCACCTTAATGACGGCCGATCTCCGGCCGCACGTAACACTGACTTCGAAATCCCCCCACAAGGAGATCGGGAAGCGATGAAGGCAAGAGATTGGATGGTGCGCGGCGCGTGCCTCGCGGTTGTGTTCAGCTTGGGAACGGCGCTGCCCGCGCAGGCACAGGCGCCGGCCGTTTCCGAGGCCACGGCGTCGCCGGCACAGCCCCTGAAGATCGCCGTTATCGACGGTGAACGCGTCTTGGTGGAGTCCAACATCGGTATTCAGGTGAGCCTGGACGCCCGGGCGGCGGCGGCCTCGTGGGATGTACGCATCGGTGATAAGCAGACCCAGATCGACACCCTGGTGGCGCAGGCCCAACAGCAGCAACTGACCCTGACCGCGGACGCGATGGGCCGCATGCAGCTACAGATCGAGCAGCTCAACGTCGACTTAGAGCGGCTGCGCGACGACGCCCAGAGGGCCATGAACCGCCTTGGCGAGGAGGCTCAGGTTCGTATCAACGCGGTACTGATCCCCGCCGTCGAGCAGCTCGCCAACGCTGAGGGCTTCGACCTCATCCTCGATACGCGAATTCAGGGTATCCTCTACTTCGCCGACGCTATCGACGCCACCGACCGCTACATCGCGATGGTCAACGGCAACGTGCCGGTGCCGGATGCGCGCCGGTAAGCAGCAAACAGCTATTTCGAACTACGAGGCAGGGGAACCGCTGCAGGGACCCTTCGGGTGCCCTGCGGAGGAAAGTCGGGACTCCACGGGCCGCGTGCTGGGTAACGCCCAGTGGGGGAAACCCCAGGCTAGTGCCACAGAAACAATACCGCCGCCCGTAAAGGCGACCGTTCGCGGGAGCCGGGCGGTAAGGGTGGAACGGTGGGGTAAGAGCCCACCAGTGCCGGCGGTGACGCCGGTAGCTCGGTAAACCCCACGTGGAGCAAGGCCAAATAGGGGAACAATGGGGGGGCCCGCCCCGTTCCCGGGTAGGCCGCATGAGGCGGTGGGAAACCATCGTCCCAGATTCATGGTTCCCACCCCGGTTCGCCGGGGCAACAGGATCCCGCTTATTCGCCTCGTAGATCTTGAAAAGCCGGCGCCGCTGTTCGCGGCGCCGGCTTTTTGTCGTCGGCGCGCGCGAGGACGCACGATGACGGCGTTGCACTTGATTGGGGATGCCGGGATCTCTCGAGGCGTTGCGCAGCCTACGGGAGCGGCAGCGTACCTTCAGGTACGCTGAGCACACGCAGCAAGCGCAACGCCGTAATCGCGTGTCCCAGGACCCGCCTACCTTAGAAGGGGATGTCGTCGTCGGATACGCCTGCGTCGGGTCCTGGGGCTGGGCCGGAGGGGCCGTCGCTCGCATCGCCGTCGCTGGCGCCGCCGCCACCGCCGCCACCGCCACCGCCGCCGCCGAAGCCGCTGTCGTCGCGGCTGCCGAGCATCTGCATGTTCTGCGCCACGATCTCGGTGGTGTAGCGGGTGTTGCCGTCGCGGTCTTCCCACTTGCGCGTTTGAATGCGGCCCTCGATGTAGACTTGGCGGCCCTTGGACAGGTATTGGTTGCAGATTTCGGCGAGACGAGCCCAGGCGACAATGTTGTGCCACTCGGTCTTCTCTTGCTTCTCTTGCCCATCCTTGCCGCCCCAGCTTTCGGTCGTGGCAATGGTGAAGTTGGCCACCGCGGTGCCGCTCTGGGTGTAACGGATCTCGGGGTCCTTGCCGAGATTGCCGATCAGGATCACTTTGTTTACGCCCCGTGCCATTCCGTACCTCTCAGCGTTCTTGATGGTCGAATAGTCTGATTCCGCCCGGGGGTTCCGGTCGAACGAGTACGTATCTATTTACCATAAGAGTTAGACGGCCACACACTTCCGCGTTCTGTGAATTGTGTGGGATTGGCGATTTCGGTGGTGGTTTGGTGGAAAATCAAGAAAACCGAACCCACTTTCAAGTTGCCACCGAGCCCCACCTGGAAAACCGAAAACAAACACCCAGCGGGCTGGCTAGCCGGCACGCCCTCCCACCTAGGCGCCTAACGGGCCCTGCTTACGGGAGTCGGCAGGCGGCGGGGAGCCTCTGACCGAGTCGATCGAGCTGCATGCAGCCGATCAGGGCGGCATCGCTGTTGGCATGTGCGGCCACCAGCTCGCGCAGCTCGCGGATCGCGTCGTCGCGTTGCCCGAGCTCGAGTGCTTCGAGCGCGGCGCGCAGCACCGCGTCGGCAATCTTGGGTGAACCCGGGTAAGCCTGGGGAATCTCCAAGAAGCGACGTCGCGCCTCGGCGTGCAGCTCCTGGGCGGCGAGCGATTCGCCGATCCAATACAGGGCGTCCGCGGCGCGCGGCGAAGCGGAGTGCCGGGAGACGAATTCTTCGAACCCGCTGACCGCGAGCACGAACTGGCCGGCGGTGTAGTCGCCGTAGGCGGCGTTGAACAGAACGTCCTCCTCCGACCTGGCGCCGAGAGCGGGTAGGTTACCGCCGCCCGTGGCAGCAGGGGGAGTGTTCGCCGGCAGTGGCGTGGCGCCGGGCGCGACGCCCGCCGCTTCGTAGGCGGCGAGTTGCTCCGTGAGGATACGAACCTGCTCCTGCATGGCGGCGATCTGCGCCTGCAGCGAGCGCAATTCGGCCCCGCCGCTGGCCTGCTGCGCCCGCACCGGGTCGAGTGCAGCCTCGAGGTCCTGGCGCAGCATGGTCATCGTGGCGATGATGTTTTGCTGCGCTGCCTGCAGGTCGGCGACCTGGGCTTGGAGCGTGGTCGACCGGTTCTCCGATTCGGTTACGCGCTGCTGCATCGAGGCGCAGGACGAACCGAACGCTACCAGCAACGCCAACGCAACGGGGAGCGTGAGCGGTTGCCTACGGTCGATCAAGGGCCTCTCGAAAGTCAGTGAGGGCGGACCGACGCCACGACGCCCGCCCGCCCCAGGGGAACTGGTTTAGCTGTCGTTGCCGTCGATGGCCTGGAACTGGGCGCGACGGTTCTGCGCCCACGCTGACTCGGTGCCGCCGTCCGCCGCGGGCTGCTCCTCGCCGTACGAGATGATCTCGATGCGGTCACGCGGCACGCCCAGAGACACCATGTACTGCATCGTATTGCTGGCACGCTGCTCGCCGAGGGACATGTTGTACTCGCGCGTGCCGCGCTCGTCGCAATGGCCGCCGATCAGCAGGCGGAAGTCGGTGTTGTCGCGCAGGTACTGGGCGTTGGCCTGCAGCTTGGCGCGCTGGTCCGGGCGAATGTCGGCCTGGTCGTAGTCGAAGTAGATCGTCTGCAAGATGCCCTTCTGGTTGATCTCCTCGATGGTGAGAATGTCGCTGGCGGGGTCCGCTTCGTCCCAGTCACCGGCGTCCGGGGTCTCCTCGGCAGGATCCGGTGCTGGCGTCGGGCGCTCGACGGGAGGCGGCGGCGTAGGGGTCGTCTCCGGCGGCTCGTTGCCGGAGCAAGCCGGCAACATGGCAATAGCGATGAGTAGTGCTGCGATGCCTGTGCGTTGTACGAGAGCTTTCATCGACTTCTTCCTCCATCTGGTGAGCAACGGCGGCTCATCTGCCACCCCACGAGGGGCTTTGGTTTTTCCCTTCTCGGGTCAATTGTCGCAGGCGCGAGCCGTCCAGGGCGACGGCGAAAATATGCGTCTGGCCGCCTTGCGCCGATTCGAAAACGATCTGTCGTCCGTCGGGCGACCAACTCGGCGAGTCGGCGCGCCCGTAGCCGCGCGTCACCGCGACGCTGCGACCGGTCGTAAGACTGTACACGAAAATCCGGAACCTGTTACCCCCTTCTGATGCCACGTAGGCAATGAGATCGGAGATTTGCGGGTTAGGATTCCATGTCGGCGAGTCAATCTGGGTACCGGCGACGCGCAGTCGGGTCAGGTTGGTGCCGTCGATGCTTACTTTGTAGAGGTGCTGGGCGCCGGCGCGCGACGAGATGAAAGCGATCTCCCGTCCGTTGGGCGAGAACGTCGGCGAAGTGTCGATCGCCGAGTTGTGGGTGATGCGCCGCCAGTCGCTGCCGTCCGGTTTCATTGTGTAAATCTCGGAGTTGGCGATCGATATTCCGTCGCGCGTCGAAGCGAAGACGATACGGCTACCGTCGGGCGCCCACGCTGGGGAGGTGTCCTGCCCCGCGCTGCGGGCGATCGCCGGAGGGACGCCGCCGCCCTGGTTGAGCATGGCGATGTCGACGTTGGGGATGCCGTCGTGCACCCGGTAGGAGACGTAGGCGATCTGGCTGCCCAGCGGAGAGAAGGCCGGGCTCAGCGCCAAGCCGCCGTCGTTGGTGATGCGCTGCTCTCCGTAGCCATCGTAATCCATGACGTAGATTTCTTTGGGCCCGCGGCGATCGGAGACGTAGGCGATCTTGGTGGAGGCGACGCCGGGGATACCGGTGTAGTAGAGCACGGCTTCGTCGTTGAACAGGTGCGCCAACTTGCGCAGCGCCGGATTGGAGACGTTGGCGGTGGCGACGGGGATCTTGCCGTCGTTTCGCTTGCCGATGATCTGGCCGCCGCTCTGCACGTCGTACAGGCGGTATTCGACAATGACGTCGTCGCCGGCGCGACGCACGAAGCCGTGGATCAGTGCCTCTGCCCCGGTCTGTCTCCATGCAGCAAAGTCGGGCGGGCCGTCGCCAGCATCGATGTCGGGGTAGAACTCGGCATCGACGACATCGAACACCATCGAAAGGTTCAGGTCGTCGACCAGTACCCGGTGCAGCAGGTTGGCCTCTCCTTCGGCCCCGGGGATAATCGAGAATGCCGGCACGGCGACGGTGATCGCCTTGTCGACGCGGCCGAATAGCTCCAGCTCGAGCACCTGATCCTGCGCCGGCACGGCGGCCGCCAACGACGCCGTTACCGGCAACGCCAACGCCGTTGCCACGACCACGGCAAACAACCGGCCGCCGCGCCATGGCGGCAAGAGGTAAGTGCTTCGGGGGTACCGATCGTTAGGCGAGTCCATGAGCCCTCTCACTGTCGGAATGCGAGGTTGATGGCGAGCGTCGAGCCGCGGTAGGCCTGTGGCAGGGGGGGGAAAGGTTGGCCCGCTTGCACGGCGCGAAGCGCGGCGGCGTCGTAGCGCCGGTCGCTGCTGCCGGAACGGACCTCGGGGCCGACGATGAGGCGCCCGTTCTTGTCGACACGAAAATGGATGATGGCGACGATTTCTTTCGACCCGTCGGGTCGCGTCGTCGAGTCCCATTTGTTGCCGATGTTGGTGAGCACGCGTTTGACCCAGAATTGCAGGTAGTTGAGATCCTGCTCGCTCACCGCAACGCCGAACTGCAGGCCGAGATCGCCGCGCTCGGCCTGCTGGGTGATCTCTTGCACCGGCGGGGGTTCCGCCTCACGTCGCGTCGCTTTCTGCGGCTCGCGCCGGCGCGCCTCTTCTTCCTCTTCCTCGCGTTGGCGTTGCTCTTGCGCGGCGCGTCGTCGACGGGCCTCTTCGGCTCGTCGAGCGCGCTCTTCGTCTTCTGCACGCTGGCGGCGCTCTTCCTCGCGCCGCAGCGCCGCCGCTTCCTCTTCGGCGATGCGCTGTGCTTCGAGGTCTTCCGGAACGTCTTCGGGGGGCGGCGGCTCCAGCGGCTCCGGCTCCAGTTCTTCCGCCGGCGCTTCTTCTTCGACTGCTGCCGCTGGCGGTGTGGGCGCCGGGGGCGGCGCCTGCAACTGGACCAAGTTGACCGGCATGGACTCGAAGATCTGTGGCTTGGGGATGAACAGCGGTGCCAGCAGGATGGCCAGCGTCAAGACGGTGTGCGCCGCGGTGGAGGTAATCACTGCCGAGCGGAAGCGTAGCTCCTGGTGCTGGCGTCCCTCGAGCACCTGGTAGATCTGATCGCCGTGCATCGTGTGCGTGGCGTCCATGTCAGCGGGCGTCCGGCGGCAACGGCACGGACACCAGGTTTACCTGGGCGCCGGCGGCCGTGACCGCGTCCATCACTTGCATGAAGCGGCCGTAGGTGCTGGCGACGTCTGCCTGGATGTAGACGGCTTGCCCGAGCTGCACGAGCGGGAACACCCGCGACTCGAGGTCCGCCAGGTCGATGGCGGAATCGTCGTCGTTCATGAAGACATCGCCTTCGGCGGTGATGGTGAGGAAGATGTTGCCGCTCGGTAGCTTGTTCATCGGGCGGGTCTGCGGCAGATTGACGTTGGCCCCCTGCACCATCATCGGCGTGGTGATCATGAAGATGATCAGCAACACCAACGCCACGTCCACCAGGGGCGTGATGTTGAGTTCCGAGAGCTCCTCCTCTTCGTCGTGGAACCAACCGAAATCCATCGTCCGCTAGTCCTTGATGGGGAAGTTGCGCTCGATAAGGGCAAGAAACTCCTGACCGAAGTCCTCCATCCGCCCCGTCAGTCCGCGTATCCGGGTCTGCAGATAGTTATAGGCAACCACTGCGGGGATGGCCGCGGCAAGGCCGGCCGCCGTGGTGGTGAGCGCTGCGCTGAGGCCCGGCGCCACCACGGCGATGTCGGCGGAGCCGTAGCTGCCGATGGCGCTGAAGGACTCCATGATGCCCCACACCGTGCCGAACAGGCCGATGAACGGGCACACCGCTGCGGTGGTGGCGAGGAATATCATCATGCGTTGCAGGCGGCGGCGCTCGGCGCGGGCGGCGCGCTGCAGGCCGCGTTGCAGCGGTGAAAGCCCGATCGGTACCTTCTGGCCGCCTTCCGTGCCGCCGTCTATTTGCGCCGCGATCTCGGCATAGCCGGAGAGGAACATGCCCGAGAGCGGGCTGGTATCGAGCTCCTCGGCCGCCGTCTTGGCCTGGGAAAACTTGGCCGAGCTGCGGAAGGTTTCGAGAAACTGGTCGGTCTGGCGGTCCGCTTTCCGGTACAGCATGATGCGATCGAGAATGATCGCCCACGACACCACGGAAAAGATCGCCAGAATGAGCAGTAGGGTCCAGGCCATCAACCCGGCGCTCCGTACCAGGTCGATCATCCCGGTGCCCGATTGCAGTAGGAGCGAAGCGTCCAAATTCGGGACCATACTCGGGGGATATGGGGAAATGCGAGACGGACAGCTTACCAATTACGTGCCAAGGTGCTTGCGAGCGACTATGTTCGAACAACCATGCGCACGCATGCACTCTTGTCGCCACCCACCGGCAAATTAGCATGCTCGCTGCCGTCTGTAAATGAGCGCCGGCGTTACGTTTGCCGCCGACCCGTGGAGAAATGCGGGCTAACGGCCGCGGCTTGCGGGTCCCCCGTGGTGGTGTAGGGGCGTCATTCTCCCCGGTGACCGTCCCACTCTGGTGAACGTCCCATTATCCGCGGAGCCCGGTTGACCGCTGCCAACGTTGACGCATACTGACCCCGATCATGCTCGCCTATCTGCGTATCAAAAATCTGGCCGTCGTCGACGACATGGCGCTGGAGCTTGCCTCCGGGCTGACCGTGTTCACCGGCGAGACGGGAGCCGGCAAGTCGATGATCCTGGGGGGGCTCGGACTGGTGCTCGGCGAGCGTGCCTCGCTCGATCAGGTGCGCGCCGGCACCCAGCGAGCGGTGGTGGAAGCGGCGTTTACGGCGCCGCGCGACCAACAGCTCGCCGACGAGCTCAGTGCTTCAGGATTGGCGGCCGACGATGGCTCGATCGTGGTGCGCCGTGTGATCACCGCCTCGGGAAGCCGCGCCTACGTCAACGATCAGTTGGTGAGCTTACAGAAGCTCAAGGAAATCGGCGATCGCCTCGTCGACCTGCACGGGCAGCACGAACACCAATCGCTGCTAGTGTTGCGCGCCCACCGGGACCTGCTGGATCGTTTCGCCGGGGCGGAGGCACGGGGGGAGGTGGTGGCCGCCGCCTACGACGAAGCGGTCAACATCGCCGAGCGGCTCGGCGCCATGACGCTGGACGAGCGCGACCGCGTGCAGCGCGTCGATCTGCTGCGCTTCCAGGTGGAGGAGATCGTTGCGGCATCGTTGCAGGTGGGCGAGGAGAAAGAGTTGCGGCAAGAGCTCCGCAGGCTGGCGCACGCCGAGGAGCTCCTGCAGCTTGCCGGCGAAGCCGTCGAGATATTGTACGAGAACGAAACTTCGGTGGCGGCGTTGCTGGTACGGGTGCAGCGTAACCTCGGGCGCCTCGAGGAGCTCGATCCGAGCTCACCGGTCGAAGCCGAGTCGGTCGATGGGGCGCGCTTCGTCGCCGAGGAATCGGCGCGCTCGTTGCAGCGCTACCTGGAGGGGCTGCAGGTCGAGCCCGAGCGGCTCGCCCAGGTCGAGGCCCGGCTCGGCACGTTGCACGGGTTACAGCGCAAGTACGGCGATGACATCGCCGCGATTATCGAGCATGGCGAGCAGGCGCGCCGCGAGCTCGAGAGCCTGGAGCGCCACGACGAGAAGCTTGAAGAGCTGCAGGCGGCGCTCGATGCGGCGGTGAGAGCCTACGCCGACGCCGCCAGCGACCTGGGAGATGCGCGACGGCGCGCCGCGGGAGAGCTCGAGAAGCAGGTCTCAGGGGAGCTCACGGCGCTCGGTATGGAGGGCGCTCGCTTCGAGGTCGCCATTGCTCCAAGACAGCGCCGGGCTCCGGCAGGGCTGCCGGAGGGGGCCGGCAGGTCGGGCTGCGACCGCGTCGAGTTTGTACTTGCCGCCAACCCGGGCGAAGCTCCGGGACCGCTGTCCAAAGTAGCCTCGGGCGGCGAGCTGTCGCGCGTCATGTTGGCGCTCAAGCTGACCGCCACCGACGGCGATCCGCTCGAGACCATGGTGTTCGACGAGGTCGATTCGGGCATCGGTGGTGGAGGTGTGGCGGAACGGCTGGCGCAACGCCTGTCATTGCTGGGGGAAACCCACCAGGTGCTGGTGGTGACCCACCTGCCGCAGGTGGCGGCGTACGCCCACACCCATGTCGGGATCAGCAAGTCGGAGACCGACGACGGGCGCGTTTCCGTCGAAGCGCGGGCGCTCTCCGATGGAGAGCAAGTCGAGGAGCTAGCGCGTATGCTTGGGGGTCTCGAAGTCACCGAAGCCACGCGGCAGCACGCCCGCGAGATGTTGAGGAGAGACTGAGTATGTCCGAGCCGCGCATCGGCCTGATCGGGGGGAGCGGCCTCTACGAGATGGAGGAGCTCACCGATCGCGAAGAGCTAAAGGTATCGACCCCGTTCGGAGACCCCTCCGACGCCTTCATCCTGGGGACGCTGGAGGGCAAGAAGGTGTGTTTTCTGTCGCGCCACGGCCGCGGCCACCGCTACAGCCCCTCGGAAGTTCCCTTTCGCGCCAACATCTACGGCATGAAGAGCCTCGGTGTCGACGCCCTGTTTTCCGCCAGCGCCGTGGGCAGCTTGCGCGAGGACATCGCGCCGCTGCACATGGTGACCCCGGACCAGTTCTTCGATCGCACCCGTGGCCGCATCTCCACCTTCTTTCGCGACGGTGTGGTAGCCCACGTGGCGTTCGCCGATCCGCTGTGCCCCGCATTGCGCGGTGTGCTCGCCGATGCGGCTGCGTCGACCGGTTGCACGCACCACAGCGGCGGTACCTACGTGTGCATCGAAGGGCCGCAGTTCTCCACCAAGGCCGAGAGCGAGCTATACCGCTCGTGGGGCATGGACATCATCGGCATGACCAACCTCACGGAAGCGAAGCTGGCCCGTGAGGCAGGCATCTGCTACGCCACGCTGGCCATGGTCACCGACTACGACTGCTGGCACCCGGAGCACGATTCGGTCACCGCCGAGATGATCATCGCCAATCTGATGCAGAACGTGCGCGATGCGCAGAACATCGTGCGTGCCGCGGTTGCCGGCTTTCCCGAGGAGCGTCATTGTAGGTGTCGCGAGGCGCTGCGCCATGCGGTGTTGACCAGCCCCGAGGCCATCCCGGCCGCGGCGCGCCAGCGCCTGGCGCTGTTGCTCGACCCCATCTTGGGTAGCGAAGGGGGTGGGCGATGAGCATCGTCGTCGTCGGTTCTGTGGCCTTCGATACGGTGGAGACGCCGTACGGCAAGGTGGAGGATGCGCTCGGTGGCGCGGCGACCTATTTTTCCGTGGCCGCGTCATATTTCTGTCCGGTCAAGGTGGTGGCGGTGGTGGGCGACGACTTCGACGACGAGCACATCGAGCTGCTCGAACGCCACGGCGTCGAGACCAGCGGCATCGAGCGTGCTGCGGGGAAGACTTTCCGCTGGGGTGGAGAGTACTCCTTGAACCTCAACGAGCGCACCACCACGTTCACTCACCTCAACGTCTTCGAGACCTTCAACCCCAAGCTCCCAGAATCGTTTCGCCAGACGCCCTTCGTGTTCCTCGCCAATATCGATCCCGAGCTGCAGATGTCGGTGCTGGAACAGGTGGAAGATCCCGAGCTGGTCGCCTGCGACACCATGAATTTCTGGATCGAGGGAAAGGCAGACCGCCTGGAGGAGCTGCTGCAGGAGGTCGACGTGCTGGTGATCAACGACGACGAGGCGCGCCAACTCTCGGGCTCCTACAACCTGGTCGAGGCGGCCACCAAGATCCGCGATATGGGTCCGTCGGCGCTGGTCATCAAGCGCGGCGAACATGGTGCGCTGGCGTTTTTCGGTGAGGAGATGTTCTCGGCCCCCGGGTTCCCGCTGGAGAAAGTCGCCGATCCCACCGGGGCCGGCGATAGCTTTGCCGGTGGCTTCTTTGGCTACCTGGCGCGGAGCGAAGAGCAGGGGGCAGCCGCGCTGCGGCGGGCGGTCGTCGCCGGAAGCGTCATGGCGTCTTTCTGCGTCGAAGAGTTCAGCCTCGGTGGCCTCATGGACCTCGCCGAGGAACGCATCGCCCACCGCTACCGTGCTTTTCAGCTACTCACGGACTTCGGAGACCTCTGAGCGAGACGCCCCATGCTGTTGGCCATTGATGTCGGCAACACCCAGATTCTCATGGGGGTATTCGACGGCGAAGAGCTGCGTTACGACTGGCGTCTTTCGACCAACCGTGCCCGCACGGTCGACGAGTTCGGCATTCTGACGCGCACGCTGTTCAGCCTCGAAGGGCTCGACGCCGCCGAAGTCGACCGCATCGTGATTTCCTCGGTGGTGCCGCCGCTCGATCGAGCGCTCGAGTACCTTGGCCGGGAGTACTTCGACGTCCGGCCCTTGTTCGTCACCCCGGCGCTGGTGCACGACATGCCGGTGTTGTACGAGCCGGCGAGCGATGTGGGCTCGGACCGTATTGTCAACGCCGTCGCTGTCCGCGAGCTCTACGGTAAGCCCGCGATCGTGGTGGATTTCGGCACCGCTACCACCTTCGACGTCATCGACGCCGACGGCGCCTACATGGGGGGTGCGATCGCGCCGGGAGTCGGCATTTCGGCCGATGCGCTGACCCGTCGCGCCGCGCGCCTGCCGCGGGTCGATGTGGCGCGACCGAAAACGGTGATCGGAAAGACCACCGTGGGGAGCATGCAGGCGGGGATATTCTTCGGCTACGTCGACCTCGTCAACGGCCTCGTGGGCCGCATTACCGAGGAACTGGGGACTACGCCGGTGGTGGTGGCCACCGGCGGCTGGGCGCCGAACATCTCGCCGGACTGCCCGCGCATCGACCACGTCGACCGGCAACTGACGTTGATCGGGTTACGTTTGATCGCCCAACTCTACGGCTAGCGCGGGCGCTAGGGCGCGCGATGACGGCGTTGCGCTTGATTCGGGATGCTCGACGTACCTGAAGGTACGCCTCCGCTCCCGACTCTGCGCGCGCCTTGTCCTCACGCGCCCTAGCGCCCGCGCTTGGCGCCTTGTTCTCGCGCGCTCGCGCGCCCGCTGGCTATCGTTGTGTTGTTCGTTGATGGAGTTGGGGCTATTTGCAAGAAAAACGGCGCGACCGGAGTCGCGCCGTTTTTCTTACGAGATGTCGACGGTCTCAGTTGACGGAATCCTTCAACGCCTTACCCGCCGTGAACTTCGGGACGTTCTTCGCGCCGATCTGGATGGTGGCGCCGGTCTGCGGATTGCGGCCGGTGCGCGCTTTGCGGTGTGATACGGAGAAACTGCCGAAACCTACGAGCGTGACCTTTCCGCCCTGCTGCAGCGTGGCGGTGATGCCGTCTAGCAAGGAGTCGAGTGCCGTGGCGGCCGCCGTCTTGGTGATGTCGGCGTCGCTCGCCATCTTCTCAATCAAATCAGCCTTATTCATCGGCCGGTGTGCCTCCTGACATTGGAATTGGAATTCCTGATGATTGCCTACCGGGCGCCTTTATATCAACGGTTTTCCTTACCTGTCAAGCACGTATTGTCAGCGAAGCCATGCGCGGCGTGCGATTCGGGCGATCGGCAGGCGACAAGAGTGGTCGCTGTGGCGGCCGGCCCCTATACTTCCATCACCCTTTCCCCACGGCCCGCTACCCGATGGGCCAGATACCCAAACCATGAGCCAGGCCCCCAAATCCGAAGTGTTGCAAGCGACCCGGCGTGCGGTGGCGCGCATTCGATCGTTCGGCATCGACGGACCGCGACCGATCGACGAGATCGAAGCACTGAACGAGCACGGTGGCGACGTAGACGCCGCGCTTCAGGCTGTGGTGCGCGATGCCGCGCCCGGCGACCTCGCCGCCGCCATTCACCTGGTGATGTTGATGCGGCGGGAGGCGGTTCTCGACACCGTACGCGAGATCGCCTTCGCTACACCGAGCAGCCTGGCGGCGAAGCGCGAGGCGGTGGAGGCCTTGCGCCGTTGCGATGTCGAGCCCGACGCCGACGTGGTCGACAAGCTGGCGGTCATCGATGCAATCGCTGCGCACCCCGGCAGCGAAGCGTTCGCCACGTTGATGGACTGGCCGCCGGCCTGGCGTGAGCCGGCTCTCGACGAGTGGCTGGGTCGCGCCGGCGAGGAACAACTCTCGTCGGTGGAGATCGGGCTGGGCATCCAGCCGGAGCTCGATGTGCGCCTGCTGGACTGGATCGGGGCCCGCGGAACCATCGAGGCGGCGCAGGTGCTGCAGCGCTTCCTTGCCAAAGTGGACGACAAGAATCGAGTCAAACAGGTCAAGAAGGCGCTGCACCGGTTGCGTTCGCAGGGCATCGAGATCGACGATGCGGTGGCGGCGGCAGACGGCTCCGGCTTCTCGATGGCGATCGAGTCGGGGGAGCTGCACGATGCACGTGCCTACGTCACCAGCATCGATGGGAGTGGGGCACGCCTGGTGTGGGTGCTGTGGCGTGCTCCGAGCGGGGGCAGCCGGCTGTTGCAGGCCGTTATCGACGACACCGCCGGGGTGCGCGAGGCCGACGTTGCCACGGTGACGCGGCAGGGTTTCCGCGAGTACGTCGAGCAAATGCAGGCGAATCCCGCGGTCTTGTTGCAGCAGGTGTCGCTGGAGAGCGCCACGGCGACGTTGGCCGCAGCGGCCGCCCACACCGAGGCAAGAGGAGGGGACCTTCCGCCGGCCTACACCAGGTGGGCCGACATGGTCGGGGTTGCCCCGGGGGCGGCCGGCCCCCCGCCTATCTACGAGCAGGTTGCCGCGGATGAAGTGCGCGACAATCCCTCCCTCATCGATGAGTCGATGAAGCTGCTGCGTGAGGAGCACTTCCAGTCGTGGGCCATGGAGGGGACGCTCATCAACGAGGCGGCGGAAGAGATCCATGAGGCCGAGACCAGCACGCTGGTGCTTTCGGACGAGCAGCGCCAAGAACGGATGCAGGACGCCATCCGTAACGCTGTATCGAAGTCCTTCGACGATGCCACGCGGCGCCGGTACCGTGCCCGCCTCGAGGTGATGGCACAGATGCTGTGGGATCGGAACCAGCAGGACGCGGCAAGGCAGGCGCTGGCGGCGGCGGTGGCGCTCACCGAGATGGACGACTTGTTCCGCGGTCACGCTTTTGCACGGGCGCTGGCGCACCGCGGCGTGTGGCTGGCGTACCAGGACAAGCAGCGTGAGCTGGTGGCCGAGCGGCAGCGCGCGGCGATCATGCGGCCATGAGGGTCCGCCGCCCGACCACCGTGGTGCGCCACGGCCTGCTGGTGGTGGCCATCGCGTTTGCCGCCGCCGCGTGCGGCAGCCTGGACGGCGACGCGCTCGACGCGGCGCGCCGCGCGGCGCGGGACGGCGACCCGGAGCGCGCCGTGGGACTCTACCAGCAGTATCTCGAGGAGCAACCGGACGATTACG
>SMVA01353393.1_pt1 | contig 17298 bp, 19 predicted proteins | sample 2456451 | NCBI WGS metagenome assembly SMVA01 (sample SAMN11095933, study PRJNA526329) | marine sediment metagenome | biome: Marine sediment; feature: Surficial sediment; material: Deep marine sediment; isolation source: Hadal surficial sediment | place: Pacific Ocean | collected 2014-05 | depth...
ACTCTGGGCTGTAACGTTTGTATCTCCGTCGCTTTGTCATAAAACACCTCCAAGCACAGGATTGTGCCAATTATAAGGTGTCCATCAAACTGGGGCAGGACTAAGGAACGGCCTATCGGCACAGTATAGCCCTAATGTCTCAAGTCAGGACATTACGGCCGCTCTGGCGTGCGTTATGTGTGGGCAAAAAAACAAACTCATTGGTGGCATGGGCTACCAACTTTCCCGAAGAAGAAAAAATGACCTTGGTTTCAGCATAGGCTACAACCCTACCAAATTTCCGGACATTTACTTCTATCCGGAGGTCTTCACCCACAGCGGGGCTCAAGGCAGAGGCGAGTGGTCTTTAGCGTGGTTTCATAGTTTTTGATGTGGGGCACCGCAAACCTTGTGTATGTGTATGGTTAACAGCAAATACCCTATCCCTCCTCCCCATCATAATAATCCACAGCCTGCTCCATTCTGGCAATGTGCTTGAAGCCGGCACCCTCTTCCTCTCCTGTGGTGTAGGCCATCATTTTATTGGAGTCGGGGTACTCGACAATATCGGCCGCCTCGTGGGTGCTCAGGCAAAGATAGCGCAGCTCGGCATCGCTGGTATTGATTATCTGATGAGCCACATCGCGCCCGCCCGGTGGGCAGGCAATAATGTCATGCGCCTTGAGAGGGTACTCCTGGCCGCCAAAGCGCAAGGTACCGCTGCCCTCCAGAATAAGAAACAGCTCCTCGGTAACCCGGTGGTTGTGGAAGGGACAAACCATCTTGCCCGGTTGTAAAATGGTCACACTGTAATCCAGTTTTTGCGCGCCTATTTTGTCACTCACACCGGCGTATTTCTCCGCGAAGCGGCCTTCGGCACTCTCTGTAAAATCATCAAGTTCATCCAGATTGAGATAGGGGATCATGGCTGGCTCCTGCGAAAGTTAATAATCATTGGGGTGACCCATTTCTTTTACCTTTCCAGTCTAGTAAGTCCCGACCACTTTCGCCACCAGCTGTGGGCTCAATAAAAAAGCGCTGGAAGATAATCGTTCAAAGCAGTATAAATGATGTCAGGTGGCGAGCCGCCATCAATCCATTCAACAGCACTTTTGCATGAGGCAAACCATGAAAAATAAGAAGAAAACATTGTTAGCTGCTGCAGTTGGTTTCTCCCTGGCCGCGAGTTGTTTGGCAGGCGATGAGTTGGACAAGCGTGTAGCACTGGCAAGGTCTGCGGCACCGGCATCCATCAGCGCAGACGCCACAATAATGGTCGATGGTAAGGTTGTGAGCAAGGGGAGCAATGGCTGGATTTGTATGCCAGACACCATGCCCAACGACAACGCGGCCATGTGTAACGACGCCCTGTGGATGAAGATGATGGGGGCCGTGGGCAGCAAGGCCGATTTCGTCGCCGACGGTGTGGGCATCTCCTATATGCTGCAAGGTGATGTTGGCGCAGGGGTCAGTAATGCCACCCCCTACCACCCCAACCCCAAGATGGCCGATGACTACACAGAAACCGGCCCGCATATGATGATCATCGTGCCCAAGGCCCTGCTCAAGGGCATCACCACAGACCCATCATCGGGTGGTCCCTATGTGATGTGGGGCGATACCCCCTATGCGCACATCATGGTGCCGCTGGGAGATGGGAGCTAAGCTACCAATAAACGCCCGGGTATCTGGTGGGCTTACTCATTGAGCATTTTTTGCTGCCAGCGGCGCCCCGAAATCGAGAGCGCCGCCAGGGAGCTTAGGAGCGTTTGGGCCCGCCGTTCTGCCCGGGCCAGCGCGACCCGGATATGGTATCGGCAAACGGTGTAAATGCATCGGGGTCCAATTTACCGGCCAACTTGATTTCTCTGTCCAGGAATATGGGCCACCACAGGTGGGCAGACAATTGCTCGCGCATGGGCAACAGGCTTGCGAGGGGGTCCCAGGGGCTGTCACGCAGCACTAGTTCACCCTCCACTTCTTCCCGCCAGGCCGTGCCGTAACGGCTGCGAACATGTACACGTGGGGCGGAAAATCGTAGCCCTCAGACACCAGGCCACAGGCGCGCGATACCTTAATCCACCACTCGTGCTGGTCGAAATCCTCCAGCTTGTCGACTGGCCCGGTAGACATGCCCTTGAACTCCAAAAAGGTGTAACCCTGGTGAGTGCAGCGCGCCGAAACTGACGGCCCCAGGCGATAAAATTCTATGTCACAGGGATACTTGGGCTGGCCATTGGTCTCCTGGCTAATGAAAATAGCCGACTCCTGGTCTATGCCATAGCCCAGGGTGTATTCGCCCGCTATGCCGTCGTAGTTGGCATCCACCGTGGTCACGATGCCGAACTCGGGCTCATCGGGCACTGGGAAGTTGTAGATGGTGAGGTTTACATTGGGGTTGGCGCCCGGCTCAATGCCCGGCGGCAACAGCGCGGCGATTTTGTCCGGGTCGGTGCGGTAGACAATCTTCAGCATGGGCCAGTTTACGATATCACCCGGGTTGCCCTGGGGCGCAGTGTTTTCATTCGACATATATGTACTCCTGAACGTTCTGTTTTATTGTTTGTAAGTGTTGTCTCAGCCGCCAAACAAATTGGCAACCGGGGTCTCGCGATTCAATATCATCTCCACCCGGCCTCGTATTTTGGCCTCGGTGTCCGCTGTGGTAGCCAGCAACCAGAAGGCATTTTTCTCAATGCCGGCCACGGCCATTTCGGCCACTTCATCCGGGTGGGTTGTCTGCAGTTCTATGCCGTATTCTGCGGCCATTTTTTTCATATCGTCCACGCAGTTGATACCCGACTCGTTAACTGCACTGTCCTTCTTGAGTTCTTCCGGACGCACCCGGCCAGAATTAAACAGGCCGGTGTCCACCACATGGGGGCCGGGGAACAGCGCGCTAACTTTCACCGGGCTGTTGGCTGCACTTACCTGATAGTGCAGATTTTCGGTAATGGCGTGCACCGCCGCTTTGCTGGCGGTGTAAATGGGCGTGTCGGGGTAGACCAGGAAGGCGCCGTTGCCGGAACCGGTCACCACAAAATGAGCCTCCGTGCCCGCCGCCATCAAACGTGGCATAAACACTTTAATGGAGTTGATAACACCCCAGATGTTGACGTTAAAACACCACTGCCAGTCTTTTTGGGAGTAGTCCCACATAGCACCGGACTCCCCGGCGGCAATACCGGCGTTGGCAAACACCAGGTCGATACTGCCGAACTCGCTTTGTGCCTTGTCGGCCAATTCGGTGAGACTGTCTTGCGAGGTTACATCGCAGAATTGGGTGACGGCGGCAATGCCTTCAGACCCCAGTGCATCCAGTGTCTCCTCCAATGCACTTTTATCGACATCACCGACCACAACCCTGGCTCCGCGCTTACCCAATGCAAAGGCCAGAGACCGCCCCACACCACTGGCGCCACCGGTAATTACCGCTACCTTATCCTTAAAATCCTGCATTGCTATACATTCTCCTGTGTGTCGACATAAAACTGGCGTACCCATTTGCGGAACATCACCAGGGTTTCATCACCCTTACAAAATAGTGGCCTGCGCTTGTGCACCTTGTTTGCCCAGATAGGGTAGTCATCAGACAGGCCGTCGATAATGCCGCGCATCACATCGTCACCCGCCATGTCTTCAATCTCCCGCCTCACGGTTAAGGTCCAACGCATTTTGGTTTCGTGCTTGGAGATGGGCTGGGTACTGTTGTACATCACCATTTCGGCATTGGGCCCGTAGGAATTGCGCACCATGGCAAAACCCGGGCTGTATACCGTCGCATGCAGCTTGGAGGGGAAGTCGACATTGTTCATCTCGCTGTGCAAATGCAGCAGGCGGCCACCGTCTTCTATGGTGACGGTTGAGGGCGGCACATCTGGCTGCCTGTGCACATGCTGGAAGTGCACCGGGTCGCAGGAGTTCTCGGCAATATCCTGCACATGAGCGGGCACCAGAAATTCAGCGTAACGAGGCGTTGTCCAGTCGGGGTCACCCAGTTCCGGAAACTCAGGCAACTCCCATTGGGGCGCGGTGTTTTCCGGGTGGTACCAGATGTAAATCTCGCCATTCTTTTCCTGTGTAGGCCAAATGCGAATTTGAGCACGGTCGGGAATTTCTTCACAGTAGGGGATTTCCACACAATTACCGTCAGTGGCAAAGCGCCAACCGTGAAAGGGGCAACGTATGGATTCACCCACTACCCGGCCGTCCACGCCTAAATTCGCCCCCAGATGAGGGCAGTAGGCATCTTGCAACACTGCCACCCCGGAGCGGGTTCTATATAACGCCATATCCCGGTCAAACGCTTTTACCTGCTGCACCTCGCCCACCGCCAGTTCATGGCTGCGCGATACCGAAAACCACCCCATGGGAAATCCCGGGGTGACGTTGGTTTGCATCTGGCATGGTTCAACAATTGCCATGTTCATTCTCCGTTGATTATCGAAATTCGACTGGGCAAAGCCTCAGTCGAAAATAGAAACTTCAGGGCCAATTTCATCGGCCACCGCCTGTAATTTTTCCCGGTCCAGGCCGTACCATTTCAGGGCGTTTTCTCCCAGAATTTTTCGACCATCGGCCTCGGGAATGCCTGAGAACACCTCGTCATAATAGCTGCGGGTATTGGGCCAGGTGCCCTCGGGATGAGGGTAATCGCTGCCCCACATCATTTTGTCTACACCAATAATATTGCGCAGCTCTACGTCTGCACGCGGTATACAGGACGCGCCGATATTGATATTGCGCTTGAAGTAATCACTGGGCGCCATGGACAGGTGGCTGCGGAAATCCCCCAGCTTGGCAGAGAATTGTATGTCGGTGTAATTGTGGTCCAGCAGACGCAACCAGGGCGGCAACATGAAAATAGTACCGCCCTCGGTGAGCACGGCCTTCAGGCGCGGAAATTTTTCGAATACCCCGCCCCAAATCATGTACGCCAGAGGTCGGTACAACCACCACATCACCTCCGACACATAAATGCCCATGGCGCCGGGCAGTTCGTCACTTTTGTCCTCTACAGGCCAGTTGGGGCCAAAATACTCCGAGTGCGGGGCGGGCCCGGAATGAAAATGAATGATCACACCCAGGTCTTCGCACAGCTGCCAGAAGGGGTGATATTTGGTGTGGTGATAGGGGTCCTGGTCGCCCCACATGGTGGGAATCATGATAGACCTCAGGCCGTTGTCCACGCACCAGCGCACGGCTTCCATGGCCTGGCCTACATCCCACAACAGAGGAATGGAAGCCACACCGATGTGCCGCGCCGGGTCATTGGCACAAAACTCCGCCAGCCAGCGGTTGTGCGCCATGGCGCCCGCCCACTGCAGTTCGGGCACCATGTCCTTGGTACTCAGGCCCAGCCCTGCACCAAAGGGGGGTGTATTCATCTCGGTGATGCCATCGGGAAATATCACCTCTGCGGCGATGCCATCACCGGCCAACATTTTCTGTCGCTCCTTGAAATCCCAGGCACCGGTCAGTTGCTGCTTGATAGGCGCGCGCCACGCATCGTTTATTTCCTTAATAAGAAAGCTGGACTCCGCCTTTTCCAGCATCTCAATAGTGATAGGCACCGCCACATCCAGCATCTCGTGATACTTGGACTCAACATAGGGTTTGTAATCGGCGATAGGGAGGCCGGCATGGCAGTCGGAGGACACCACTATAAGGCGTTCAGACATGATTTCTCTCTCGTGTGAATTATTCGATTCGAGACAATATACACACATTCGAGCAAACTTGCACATTTGTATACAAAATAGTTTAATGCAGCACTCACGGTCTAACTATTTGAAGTTGAATGCCCATGGAAATAATGGAAGCCCCCCTGGGGCGGCGAGAAAAGCGCAAGCGGGAAATACAGACACGCATTGAAGAAGCCGCTTATGACTTATTCAAATGCAATGGCATAGAGGAGACCAGCATAGAGCAAATCTGCGTAAAGGCCGATGTAGCCAGACGCACCTTCTACGGCCATTTTCCCAACAAGCACGCACTGCTGGGGCGCATGGGAATTAGCCGCCTGTATTCCAAGTCGGAACCCATGCTTCACGAACTGATGACAAACCACCGCTCTACCCGCGCTAGACTGCAGGCCATGATCGACTATATCGAGTCAAATTTTGCCACCTTCCAGGAAATCGACCGACAATTGTTTCTCATGGCCCCTCTGGCCTTTGCCCACGACAAGGAACAACAGCGCAAAATTGGCATGTCAGCCATAGAGGGGTTTAAACAATTGTTTACCGCCGGGCTGGAACTTGGTGACGTGCGCACCGAGTTTTCTGCCGAAATTCTGGCGAGCATGGTTGTGGGCACCCTCAACACGCTCACCATCAACTGGTCAATGGACAGCAGCTATCCGGTATTCGCCAGGCTGGAAGAAGCGCGGTTAATGTTCGACCAACTTATCTGCGAAAGCTGATGCGTGTATGGGTTCTTCGCTAAACCAACTCTGTTCATAACTGCTAAGCTATAACTACACCAAACAAGCGCACTGGTAGTTCGATGGCTCAATCAACACAAGACACAATTCAGCGCCGCTACGTCAGCGTAGACCCGGAAAGTCATGCGCTTTCCATAGCGCAGGACGCGGCCCCCACCCCGGGGGCCGATGAGGTGCTGGTGAAGGTCGCCGCGGCGGGTCTGAACCGGGCTGACCTGCTACAGCGCGTTGGACACTATCCGCCCCCGGAAGACGCCTCACCCATAATGGGCCTGGAGGTTGCGGGAGAAGTAGTCGCCCTGGGCAGCAATGTCTCCACCTGGCATGTGGGGGATAAAATCTGCGCCCTCACCCACGGCGGCGGCTACGCCAGCTACGCCCTCGCCCCCATAGGCCAGTGCCTGCCGGTGCCCACCGGTTTCAGCATGGCCGAGGCCGCCGCACTGCCCGAGGCCCTGCTCACGGTATGGCACAACGTATTCCAAAGGGCTGGGCTGCAACAAGGCGAAACCATCCTGATTCACGGCGGCGCCAGCGGCATAGGCACCATGGCCATCATGATGTGCCGCGCCATGGGTGCCACGGTTTACACCACCGCGGGTAGCGATGAAAAATGCCGTGCACTTGAAGCGCTGGGTGCAAGCCGGGCCATCAATTACAAAACCGAGCAGTTCGAAAGCGTGCTCGCAGAGCTGGGTGTCAGCGGCGGCATCAATGTAATCTTCGACATGGCCGGCGGGGATTTTATCCAGAAAAACTTCACCGTGGCCGCCCCGGAAGCGCGCATCGTCAACATCGCCTTTATTCGAGGCTTCAGTGCCGAGGTGAATTTTGCGCCCCTGCTCATGAAGCGACTCACACTCACCGGGTCTACCCTACGCGCCCAGAGTTTTGCCCAGAAGGCCGTAATGGTGGAGGAGATACTGGCACAGATTTATCCAGCCCTGGAAAATGGCACAATACGCCCCGTTGTGCAGCAGGAATTTCCGCTGGAGGAGGTTGAACAGGCCCACGAGTTGATGAAAAGTGGCGCGCATATGGGGAAAATTATCCTGTCCATGTAGCCGACCCCGACTGAGCGAAGACCACCCCGGTTTTTTACTGCATCACTTCAGAAGCCGGGCGGGAAAGGCGAAAGTACAGGTAACCACCGGCGGCACCCGCCACACCTTGGGAAAGCAAACCAAACATTGTCCGGGTGGCGGCAATAGCGCTCATACCCAACACCGCCTTCATAATAAGATGCAGCGCCACAATGGCGACAAAGCCAGCCAGTACAAATAACACCAGCCGCTGGGAGGGCATCAATTTGCTAAGTCCCGCCGCCACCGGTAGGCCCAGTATAAACGCCACCAGTATGAGAATAAGATAACTGGTACTCAGGCCAACCAGGTCGTGAAGGGTTGTGCTGAGCCTGACCATCACACCCACGTCCACACCCATACCCTGGAGGCTACCCAGAATAAACTGGGTAGACAGAATACTCGCCAGTACGTAGGTGAACAGTACCGCGGGAACGAATGCTTTTAATACACGCAACATGTGAGGTTTCATCCCTGTGTTAAGTTGCGGCTATACTATAGCCACTCAGGGCTATAATGACCCCCAATCGGTAAAAGGGAAAGGCTATGCTTAGAAAAATTGCCCGTACAGTGCGCAAGAATATTGTGAGCTGTACCACTGCTGGACTACTGTTCGCGTTCACCGCCGCGCCCTCCTGGGCCGTGGACTACCAACTGGAAACGGTCACTGACAAGCTGTCCCACCCCTGGTCTGTGGCGTTTTTACCCGATGGCGATTTCCTGATTGCCGAGCTTGGCGGACAACTGCTACGGCTGTCAGCAGACGGCACTGAAAAAACGATTATCAGCGGTGTGCCGGAGACCTACGCCGCCCAGCAGGGTGGTTTTTTTGACATCGTGCTACACCCCGAATTTGAAAGTAATAAAACCGTCTACCTCTCCTATGCACACGGTGGCCCCGACGCCAATGGCACCGGGGTAATTCGCGCCGTGCTGGATGAAAACCAGTTGCAAAAAAGTGAACTCATACTATTGGTTGCAACTGTTAAGGACACGCCTGTGCACTACGGCGGCCGCATGTTATTTCTTCCCGATGGCACACTGCTGATCACCACCGGCGACGGTTTTGACTACCGGGAAAAAGCCCAGGATGTCAGTGCGGAACTGGGCAAGGTACTGCGTATTAATGCAAATGGCACGGCAGCAGCGGACAACCCCTTCGCTGAAATGGGAGGCCCCAGGGTCTGGACCTACGGACACCGCAACCCACAGGGTCTGGCTCTGGATGGAGAAACCGGAGCGGTTTACCTGCACGAACACGGGCCAAAGGGCGGCGACGAACTCAATATTTTACAGGCGGGGCACAACTATGGCTGGCCCGCCATCACCCTTGGGGTAGACTACAGCGGTGCCCACGTCAGCCCTTTCAAAGAACTTCCCGGCATGGAACAACCGCAGTGGTCTTGGGTGCCCAGCATCGCGCCATCCGGCCTGGCCTGGTATGGCGGGGAAGCCTTTCCCCAATGGCGGGGCGACCTCTTCGTGGGTGCGCTGATTGACAAAGATGTCCGGCGCCTGGACATGCAGAACGGGAAGATTATTGGTGAGGAAAAACTGTTCGGAGAAATAGGTGAGCGAATACGCGATGTGCGCTCGGGGCCGGACGGCTACCTATACCTACTGACCGACAGCAGTGAAGGAAAACTAATCCGGGTAAAACCCAGGGACTAAGATACCGCAAGACGCTCCCGAACCCGGGAGCGTCTTACATCGCCCTGCTGACGCCTTGCGCTACTTGCGTTTGGCGGGCGCTTTTTTCTTGGCCGCGGCTTTCTTTTTGGGTGCTGCCTTCTTTTTCGGAGCAGCTTTTTTCTTGGCCGCAGCTTTCTTTTTGGGCGCAGCCTTCTTTTTCGGAGCCGCTTTTTTCTTCACAGCAGCCTTTTTCTTGGGTGCCGCTTTTTTCGCCGCTGCCTTTTTCTTCGCAGGCTTCTTCTTGCGGCCCGCTTTTTGCGCTTTAGCCTTGGCCTGTCGTGCAGCGACTTTCTCTACCAATGCCGCCGCCTGGTCTGCCGCTTTCGCTTTGCGACCTTCGAGCAGTGCATCTGCCTTCATCGGCATTAGCTTCTCGGCGGCCTCATAAGCTGCTTTGGCAATACCGGCTATCGCATCAGCGAGACCCTGAACTTGCCTCTTCAACTCATCAACTTTTTTCTGGTTCGCCGAACTTGCCTTTGCCTTGAGCGTAGAGCGAGCCTTCTTCAAGCGTGTGGTTGCCGCTTTTTGTTTCTTGCGGGCCTCGTCGAGTTCTCGCTTCGCTCTGGCATGGGCTTTCTCAGTTTCTGCCATTAGCTTTTCCTTTAGTTGATCGACTTTTTTTTGTGCCTGTTCGGCCATTCTTGCAGCCTGGGCCAGTTCTTTTTCCAACATATTTTACGCACTCCGTTTTTGAAAAGGGTACCGCACTGCTAGTCTATGCCTAAAATGGAAATATGTAACGAACATTTTTTGACCTATAACCATTTCAAATTGAACGCTAAACTGCAGCGGTAACATTCCTGAGTTCTGAACGACGCCCGACAAACCCTGTACGGCAATGTGGACTATAGAATTCTGCATGCCAATATAGAAAAATTGCATAACAGCCCGGCCAACAAAGCGAGCTGGTGCTAGCGGCATCAACTGCCAACTTGTGGTACGGTTGCCTGCAGTTGACCCGTGGGGATAACGATGACCCAACACAAACCATCCCGTATCCGCCCCCCCAGGGCAGTGCGACAAAAACTGCGCAGCCTTGCCATCAGCCGCGTGCGTAAAGATATTATTCACGCCGGCAGAAAGGAAGAGGATTACTCTGCCGAAGATCTGGAATACCTGGTCGCAGACAAGGAAAAGGAAATCTGGTCTGGCATCGGCTGGAAGAGCTTTGCTATCGTGGCCCTGCTACTGGGCATCAACATCGGTATTTGACTGTGTCGTTATTTCGAATTGTTAAGTACTCCTCCATCTTATTCTTCCTGGGGAAATACAAAACCAAACTGTTCCGGGTTGTAGCTGTTCTGTTGTTTGCGCTGGTCACGTCCTTTATGTACCAGGATGTGGTGCTGTACCTGCAACAGCAATACCCGGGTACTGTGGTGTACGCACTGGTCGCCAAGATTATTATTGTCTACGGCGCGCTGGTTTTTGTACTCCTGCAGTTCCGCCCAGATGCAGACGATAAAATCACCGCCACCCCACCGGTGCTTGATGACGCGGCCAGTACCCCCACGATGGATGAGCTGCCAACACCCCATGACAAGCTGGCCGGACTGGAAGATGTGACAAAAAAAACCACCTTGCGCAATCGCTACGACAAGGTGATTGATAGGGACGGCGGTGGCCGTTAATCAGAACAAGGCAGCCTAGTTCTTTCGGCCCAGCATATATTTGGCCACGGCCATGCGAGTTTCCTCATCCAGATAATTCTGCGGGGGCATTTCGGGGTAGTCATCACGCTTCTTCACCGGGTTGGTAATGTAGTCGAAAATACCCTGGGGATTATCCATATACAGCGCCTGAATAATTTTCACCGGTGGCCCAATCATGCGCCCGGTGTAAGTGTGGCAGCCGGCACAGATAGACATATACGTTAGCTTGGCCTTTTCTTCGGCGGTGCTTTTCGCTCGGCCGGCGACCTGTGGCAGGAGGTAATTACCAATGGTGTCGGTGTTGGTGAATTCACATTCAGCCAGATCATCCATACCGAAGGTCACATAGCGGTGGCGGTTTATGATACAGCTGTCTTTGCTGGGCCCCACCATGAAGATGTCGGGATTACCGGTTTTGAACTCGGTGAGCATGAAGCCCTTGAGTTCATCAATGGTGTCATAGCCATTGTTGTGCATCAGGTTGTCCAGGATTTTTAAGCCGTCGACGTTGGGGTCCGATTCAGGGTCTACCGTCACATTGGTCAACTGGGCAGCCGTATTATGGTCTACTACCAGGATGCCTACCGTTTTGTTGTTGGTGATGATGTTGTTCTCAATAATCACATCGTCGGCGGCCATCACCATGATACCGGTGCCAGCGGGAATACCACCCACTGTTGAACCGGGGGCACCAAAGTTCTTGGTGTTGTTATCAGAAATCCAATTATTGCGAATGATGACATCGTAAGTGGTCTTGATGGGCAGACCCGGGGTGATAAAGGCCAAAATGCCACCGGTGTTGTGGTAGACATAATTACCCTCAACAATGGCGTGCCGGCTATTTTCAATTTCAATACCCGCCACACTGTCGAATACTTCGTTGTAGGCAACGTGAATGTTATCACTCATGCCGATATAAATAGCCGCGTCCTCGATACCGGAAATAACATTGAGCTCAACCACACCGTTGCGACCCAACTGCGGGAAAATGCCATAAACACCGGTGTCGATAATCCGGTTGTTGCGGATTTCAAAGTTGTTGCCCGCCTGGCCCATAATACCGTTACCTTTGTACTTGGTAATGGTGAAGCCCTCGATAACAATGTTGTTTCCACTGTAGAGAATTGCGTCGTTCAAGAGGCCCTGGCCATCCAGTACCGCACGGCGACCCTCCTTGATGACACCCTTCAGACGAATATCATCTTTGTCGATATAGATAGTTTCATGGTAGGTACCGGGCATAACCTGGATGATGGTACGCGGGCTTGCTGCGGTGACGGCAGCTTGTATAGATTGGCCCTTCTCCACAACAACAACGGCGAAGCCAGCCGCAGAGCCAGCAACATGGGTGCTGGAACCCGAGGCAATTAATTCACCGGCTTTTTCATTGCCGGTGCCTGTTGCCACCGGGGCAACATAGCTGGCGCCTGCGCCGCTATCGGTCAGGACCGGCGCCTTGTCGCTACCCCCCTTGCCAACAAACATCCCGCCGGCGAAAGCCGCCAACGCGATAGCCAATGCAATAATAGTCCCTTTATTCATGAGGATTCTCCTTTCACGGTTTTTTTAGTCTCTGCGACTGTGGTATCAGGTAAATGATCTATTGGCGTGAGGCCCGAGGGCACACGCTGCGGTATTTGCGGCTTAAAGGTTTCGTCGGTGAGGGTGCCCAGAAAATCTACCAGCCTGTCCAGTTCATAATCGGTGAGATTAGGCTCCCAGATATGCCAGTGCAACTGCATATCCACACCTTCAGGCACTGCATGGCCTCGACCTTTGGTATAAAACTCCACGGTATCGCGCAGGGTTTCGAAACCACCGGAATGCATATAGGGTGCCGTTTGCGCAATGTTGCGCAGGCTGGGAACCCTAAAGCCACCTTTCAATTTGGCGGCATCAAAAGTGCTCTCGGCACCAATATCCAGTGCCCGTCCATCCGGCTCCGGCGTGCCAATCACCGCAATCTGCTGGTTGGTGAAGAGGGGCGGCGTGTGGCACTCAGCGCAGCGCGCGACAAACGAGCGAAACACATTCATGCCTTCAATCTCCTGCGCATTCAAGGCCGCATGATAACCGTGGGCGTACTGGTCATAGCGGCTGTTGAGTGAAATCAGCGATGTCTGGAAGGCGGTCAGCGCAGTGTAGACCTGGGGCAGCTCAATGGTGTCGCGGGCCTCGGGAAATGCCTGGCGAAACAGCGCCGCGTACACTGGGTTGTCATTCAGCGTTTGGGCCAGTTGTGCCTCGGAGTTGCCCATTTCATGGGGGTGGAATAGCGGCCCCTTGGCCTGCTCTTCCAGTGATTCAGCCCGTGCATCCCAAAACAGACGCTTGAGAAACGCCACGTTCCACAAGGTGGGAGCGCTTCTTTGCGCCTCATGGCCGCCAATGCCAACGCTGCGAGCACGACCATCGCTGAACCCTTTATCCGGGTGGTGGCAACTGGCGCAGGAGATGGAACCGTCGGCGGATAGAGCGGGGTCGAAAAAGAGATAGCGCCCCAGGTCGATTTGCTGGGGTGTAAAACCGTCACGATGTGCCGGCAGAGCGGTTTGGGTACCACCCACGCCCACGCCCTGCAAAGAATCATAGAGCTGATACAGATTGCGCAGTTCACATCTGCCATCGTCCATCTTCTCGAAGCTGGGGGGGCACAATTCATTGAGTACGAAATCGGACTCAGCCCCTACAGCGGGCGCCATCACCAAGGTAAGGATAAAACTCGACAACAGCGGGTACATGAGACGCATGGGTGCTACTGGCTACCTATAAAGGCAATCACATCATCGAGGTCCTTCTCGCTGGCCAGCATGGTCGCCATCATTTTCATCTGTTGGCCCAGGCTGTCATCCGGGTGCGAGCCGCGAACACCGGAGGCGAAATTTTGAAACTGCCGCTTGAGATAAGCTCCGTCCAGGCCCGCCAAGCGAGGGGCGCTCAGGCCTTTGTTGCCCTGCGCCTGGCCACCGTGACAGGCGCCGCAGGCACCGTTGTATTGGTTCTCGCCATTGCGCAGATCGGCCCCGACGGTATCTGCTTTACCCGGGGTTGCGGGCAAACCGGCTAGAAAGGCGGCCACATCACCCACCGCCGCATCGTCCGCCAACACAGCGGCCATACCACGCATTTGCGCGCCGTTGACGTCGGCGGCATCGGCACCGCGTACACCAGCCCTGAAGTTGGTCAACTGTCGCACCAGGTAGGCTTCCTGCTGGCCCGCCAAAGCCGGGGCGTTCAAGCTTGTATTACCCTCCCCGGCGGCACCGTGGCAGGCGACACAACTGCCGTATAAACCCTCTCCGGTGTCAGCGTTGCCAGCGGCAATGGCATAGCTGCCCAGCGCGAGCATCAGGCCTGCGCCCATATTTAATAGTTGTTTCATGATCACCTCTACGGCCCCGATGAAGCGTTTATTTGTACGATTGTACAAGTTTATCGTCAATTTGTCGATTCTATACGCCTAAAGGTAGCTGAAAATTACACAAGTCGCAGGACAATTGCCTCAGCCTGAGCTAAAATCTCCAGGTTGCGCCCCTCGCCGGGCCTTGAAATAATCAAAAACCGAAAACCGATGGGGAGCCCCGATGGAATACAACCCGGATGTACACAGCATTGAATGCCCAAAGTGCGGACATGGCATGGACGAGATCACCTACGGTGGTGATCTCGCGATAGACCGCTGCACCAATTGCAAAGGCCTTTGGTTTGACACGGGCGAGGCTGAGCGCCTGAAAGACAAGTGGATGGGTGACGCGCTGGACACAGGCAGTGTCGACGATGGCAAAAAATGGGATGCGGTGGAAGATATCGCCTGCCCACGCTGCGGCAAGGACATGGAAAAAACTTCAGATCCGGACCAGCCCCATATCTGGTTCGAGGTCTGTAAAGAGCACGGCATGTTCATGGACGCCGGTGAATTTACCGATTTCAAACATGAAACCCTGGCAGACTGGTTCAGGGGCCTGATTAAAGGTAAACGCTGAGCACTGGCCCCGGGCAGAACAGATTTTTTGAGTGAAGGGCGATGGCTGTCGCCCTTTTTCGCATCTGTAAGATACTAGTCGAATATTAAAATGGTCCAGCTTGATTAGCCTGAAAACACGTGCCCTCTACGGCGCGGGTGGCGCAGTATACGCCGTGAAGGAAGCGGCCTACAGCATGTTTGTGCTGCTGTATTACACCCAGGTGTTGGGGCTCAGTGGCACCATTACCGGTATCGTATTATCGACTGCGCTGATCTGGGATGGCATCACTGACCCTCTGGTGGGGAGCTGGTCCGACCGCTTAAAAAGCAAATACGGCCGTCGCTTTCCGTTTATTGCACTGAGTGTACTACCCCTGGGGCTGGGTTTTATCGGCCTGTTTACACCCCCGCAAAGCGCCGTGGACAACTCCAGCTGGCTAGCGGCCTGGTTGTTGTTCTGGACCTTGTGGATACGCACCTTTCTGACCACCTTCTCCATCCCCCACCTGGCGTTGTCGGCCGAAATCACCTCTGACTACAACGAGCGCAGCAATATCATGGGCGCGCGTATGGTCTTTACATTCCTGTTTTCAGTATCGCTTCCCGCCATAGGCCTGTTTTGGATTTTTGCCAGCAACGAGGGTGTAGACGGTCGTTTCGTGAGCGCTAACTACCCCCTGTATGGGCTGCTTTCTGCGGTGGCAATATGGGTTATGGGTTCGGCTGCCATCTGGGGCGCAAAAGCCTACGCCACCGCTAGCCCGCCGCTGCGCGGCCAGCAGAGCACGGGCTTGAAAACCCTCCTCACAGATCTGGCGCGCACCCTGAAAAATCTCACGTTCCGCAACCTGCTGTACTATGAAATTGCAGCCATGGTGGCCTGGGGCACCATATCCACGCTGAACATGCTGTCGTGGACCTACTACTGGGAATTCAGTGCCACGGAGATTGCCATCATACTGTCGCTGCCCAGTTTGATGGCAATAGGCCTGGTGATAATAACCCTGGGGCCCCTCACCCGGCGCTATCAAAAGCACGAGCTGCTGCAATACGCCCTGATTGGCCTGATACTCGACTGTCTGTGGCTGTATCCCCTGAAAATGACCGGGCTAATGCCGCCAGACCAAACTATCATGTTCGCATCAAACTTTGTTTTCATGATCATATTTATCTATTGCTACCTACTGCGGGCGATTACGTCCTACTCCATTATTTCGGACATAACCGACGAGCATGAGTTGGAGCACAGCGTGCGCCAGGAGGCCGGTTTTTTCGCTGTTCTCAATTTTATAGCCAAATTCGCCTCCATCTTTGGCCCGGTTTACGCCGGTATTGCACTGGACATCATCGGCCTGCAGACTGGCGTATTACCCGGCAATGTTCCCGAGGCAACCCAGAATGGCCTGGTCTATGCCATGGGGCTGGGCATTATCCCGGCACTGCTGGTCGCCATCTATTTCGTGTTGCGAATAAACCTCAGCAGGGCCAGAGTGGCAGACATACAGGCCCAACTGAAAGCCCGGCAAGAGGAGCAAATACCATCATGAACGAAAACACGGACGACATCCGCATTGGCCGTGCCCGACCCATGATCACGCCCTGGATATTGGCGGAGGAACTCCCCCTGGGCGAGGCGCACACCGCCACCGTTGCCAGTGCCCGGCGCAACATCGAAAACATCCTCTCGGGGAAGGACAAGCGCGTATTGGCGGTGGTGGGCCCCTGCTCGGTACACGACCCCAAAGCCCTGTTGGAATTTGCCAGCAAATTGAAAGCGGCCTGCGAACCCTTAAGCAATGCCATATTCCCCGTGCTGCGGGTCTATTTTGAAAAACCCCGAACAGTAGTGGGCTGGAAAGGCCTGATCAGCGACCCCGACCTGGACGGCAGCTTTCATATCAACAAGGGCCTGCACCTGGCGCGAAAAGTGTTGCTGGATGTGGCTGAGCTGGGTCTGCCCGCCGCCAGCGAATTTCTCGACACCACCTTTGGCCAGTACTACGCCGAGTTGGTAAGCCTGGGGGCAATTGGTGCGCGAACTGTCGAGAGCCAGATACACCGCGAGTTGGCATCGGGCCTATCCATGCCCGTGGGTTTTAAAAATGGCACTACCGGGGAGATTGGGGTGGCCATAGACGCGATACGCTCCGCCAGCCACGAGCACTGGTTCCCCTCGCTAACCAAAGAGGGCACACCGGCCATTCTCAAATCCCGGGGTAACCCCCACGGCTATCTGATTTTGCGCGGCGGTACTGCAACAGGGCCCAATTATAGCGCCGCCCATGTCAAGGCCGCCGCCGTCGCACTGGCACAACAGGACTTGCCAGCCTCGCTGATTGTCGATTGCAGTCACGGCAACAGTGAAAAAGACCCCGCGCGACAGGCCCAGGTCATGTCCTCCCTGTGCGAACAAATTGAGCAGGGCCAGAGCGCTATACGGGGCATTATGCTGGAGAGCCACCTGGTGGCGGGCAGTCAAAA
>SMVA01151711.1_pt1 | contig 17291 bp, 13 predicted proteins | sample 2456451 | NCBI WGS metagenome assembly SMVA01 (sample SAMN11095933, study PRJNA526329) | marine sediment metagenome | biome: Marine sediment; feature: Surficial sediment; material: Deep marine sediment; isolation source: Hadal surficial sediment | place: Pacific Ocean | collected 2014-05 | depth...
GCCTGGGGCTCGGCTTTGGTGGTCAACAGACCCAGGTCGGTACCGCACTGGGACTCGGTCAGACACATAGTGCCAGTCCAGGCCCCGGAAACAAGCCGGGTGAGATATTGCTCTTTTTGCTGCTCGTCACCGTGTTCTTCCAGCGTTTTGATGGCCCCATGACTCAGGCCCGGGTACATCGCCCAGGACCAGTTTGCCGAGCCGGTTAATTCGGTGACGCAGATACCCAGCATATTGGGCATACCCTGGCCGCCGAACTCCACCTCGGCGGACAGCGCGGGCCAGCCGTTATCCACATATTGCTTGTAGGCCTCGGGAAAGCCATCCGGTGTTTTCACACCCGACTCGCTCCACTGACAGCCCTGGTCGTCACCGGGCTGGTTGAGTGGCGCCAGCACTTCTTCACAAAACTTGGCCGCCTCGCCAATGATGGCATCCAGCATGTCCTGGGTGGCTTCCTCGTAGCCCGGCAGCGTCTGGTACAGCGCCTCTGACTCCAGCAGGTCTTTCATTACAAAGTTTATATCGCGCAGGGGCGCTTTATATTCTGGCACGTTAGGTACCTCCAGGTTGATGCGGCTCAAAAAAACACCGTACAATTTTGCACAGGTCAGAACCTATGTGTTCGGTGCATACATTTGCGCAAATACGGGTCAATGTCAAATACAATTTTGGAATCGAACAGGGGGTTTCACCAGCGTATTAGTTATAAACCAGGATTCATATCGCTATGATTACCGGCCTAATGGCTTGATTTGATTAAATAAAGTACGACTATACAGGCCGAATATGGGTCAGACTAAATCGCAGCCACAAGCCAAAGAGGTCGGCCACCAGCCAGAAGACAATGGTTCCAAACATCGTCAAATCAACTATTTCGGGACTGTTCGCCGCCACCCTGCAGGGCCTGTTTCCGCAATACTGCTGCTTGTGTGGCCTGCGCAGTCACCGGCAGCAACCGCTGTGCTGCGCCTGTGAGTCGGACTTACCACGTAACCTAAGCTGCTGCTGGCGCTGTGCGCTGCCCCTGGGCCAATCACACGATGAGAGCGTTTGGGGGCCTGGGCATCCGTTCCCACCCAGGGTGTGTGGCCAATGCCTGCAAGCGCCGCGGAGCTTTGACCAGGTATTGGCACCTTGGTTATACGATGAGCAATTCGCCTTCCTGCTGCACCGCTGGAAGTTTCATGGCGACCGCAGGCTGTCGGCCCTGTTGGCCCATCTCTGGTTGAGCCAGTGGCCTCCGTCAGGCGCAGTACCCGATATTATGCTGCCCATCCCACTACACTGGTCAAAACTATTGCGACGCGGCTTTAACCAGTCAGAATGCCTGGCTATGGAACTGCGCCGACAGAGCCGCTCACTTAAAAACGTGAAGATAGACACCCGCTTGCTGCAACGCCACCGTGCCACCTCGGCCCAGTCAGGCCTGGCCGCCCACCAGCGCAGGGCCAATGTTCGCGGGGCCTTTACAGCACGGCGGCGCTGTGACAACCTGCGCATCGCAATTGTTGACGACGTCCTGACAACAGGCGCCACCGCCGCAGCCGTTGCAACCACTTTGCGGGATGCGGGGGCAAGCCATATAGAAATCTGGTGCCTGGCGCGCACACCCGAACCGCGAAACTAACTCGCCATCACCGCAGGAGACCATCGTGCGCGCTTGTTTTCTCCTTTTCTTGCTGCTCACATCACCCCTACGGGCCGACGTTGTCCATATCGCCAGTGCCGCCAACTTCAGAGCTACCGCCGAAAAAATCAACACCTTGTTTGAAGCTCAATCCCCCTACAAGACCACGCTGAGCAGTGCTTCCACCGGGATGCTTTACAGCCAGATACAGCATGGTGCGCCCTTCAGCGTATTCTTTGCCGCAGACAAAAATTCGGCCTTAAAGCTGGAAGAGAGCGGCTTTGGTGTGGCACAAGAACGCTTTTGCTATGCGCGGGGTACCCTGGTTCTGTTGGGCAGCGTCGCGGCGGCCGAAGATCTGGCCAATCCGCAGCTCAGCCTGGCAATCGCCAACCCGGTCACAGCGCCCTACGGCAAGGCGGCGATGGAAGTGCTGCAACGGCCACAATTCGACGCAGCCGCCCACAGAAAGCTGGTGCGAGCCAACAACGTCATACAGGCCTACCAGCACTGGCGCAGTGCAACCGTGGACCTGGCACTGGTGCCCCTGGCCCTGGCGGGTACGCAGGGCGCAGCCATTGACCCCAACTGGTACACTGCTATCGAGCAGCATGTTATCTTGCTGAAAAGCGCTGGGGATAAGCCCGCGGCGAGGGCGTATATGCGCTGGATTCGGAGTGCACAGGTGCAAACATTGATAGGCGATGCAGGCTACGAGTCCTGCCAATGAGTGCGGGGGAATGGGCCGCAATCTTGCTCACCATCAAACTGGCCACTGTCACCACCTTGTTCCTGCTACTGCTGGGCACACCCCTGGCCTGGTGGCTTTCCCGGCGGCGCAGTAATATTTCGGCTTTTGTGGAATCCATTGTTGCCCTGCCCCTGATACTACCCCCCACGGTATTGGGTTTTTACCTGCTGCTAATGCTCGCACCACAAACGGCGATTGGTCGAGCCTGGTATGAATTGACCGGCTCCCAATTAGCCTTCAGCTTTAGTGCGCTGGTAGTAGGTTCGGTTATCTACTCCCTGCCTTTCGTAGTACAACCGCTGCAGAGCGCATTCAGCCGCGTTCCCCATGGCTTACTGCAGGCGGCGGCTACCCTGGGCGCCAACCCCCTGGACCAGTTCAGGTCGGTGGTCCTGCCCATGTGCAAACGCAGCTTCATCACCGCGGCAAGCCTGGGGTTTGCCCATACGGTGGGCGAATTCGGTGTGGTATTGATGATAGGTGGCAATATCCCCGGGGAAACCCAGGTCATCTCCATCGCCATTTACGACCAGGTTGAATCACTGCAGTTTGATAGCGCGCACAAACTGGCGGCTGGGCTGGTGATATTTTCTGCTGCGCTGCTGTTCTTGCTGTACCGCAGTAACAGACAAACCTTCTGGCGAGTCCCCGGGTGAGTGAACTTCGCCTGAAATTGCGCACCCAGGGGGAGGACGGTTTCTCTTTGGCGATAGACTGTCAGATTCCCGCCACCGGGGTCACGGCCATTTATGGCCCCAGCGGCAGCGGTAAAACCACCTTGCTGCAATGCATTGCCGGTCTGCAGCGAGCCCCCGGCGACAACCTGGTTCGCTTCATGGGCGACCACTGGCAAAACGACACGCAGTTTACGCCACCCTGGCAGCGCCATCTGGGCTTCGTATTTCAGGATGCCCGGCTATTCCCTCACCTCAATGTTAGAGAAAACCTGGCCTACGCGGAAAAACGCAACCCCCGTGATAAAAAGATCGCCTTCGATGACGTAGTGCATTGGCTGCAACTGGCCAGCTTGCTGCCGCGCCTGCCTGAAAGCCTCTCAGCCGGCCAAACCCAGCGGGTGGCAATTGGTCGGGCCCTGCTCTCAAATCCGCGCCTGCTACTCATGGATGAGCCACTGGCCAACCTGGACCACGCGGCCCGCCAGGAATGCCTTTTTTATCTACAGCGCCTGCGGGCGTCGCTGGACCTGCCATTTTTGTATGTCAGCCACGACATCGAGGAAGTCAGCCAGATAGCGGACTATTTGCTGTTATTGGAAAACGGCCGCATTGAAGCCCAGGGGTCGATGCTGGAACTGTGCAGCAGGCTTGACACCAGGTTGTCCCACGAAGAGCAGGCTGCCGCTATCGTGGTGGGAACATTGCAGGCGCAGGACACCCAGTTTGGCCTGAGTGAAATTCAAATAGCGGGCCAGACGCTCTACATCAATCACATCGAGGCCGCGCCGGGCCAGCAGCGCCGCCTGCGTATCCCCGCCCGCGATGTGAGTATTTGTAAAACACGGCCCCTGGACAGCTCAATACTCAATATCGTTGCCGTGGAAGTGCACGAAATTGAGAAGACCAATGGCAGCCGATTATTGCTGCGCCTCGCCCTTGGCGATCAGTACTTACTCGCTCGTATCACCAGAAAGTCCGCCTCTATGCTGGCACTGAAACGCGGCGACCAGGTATTCGCCCAAATCAAAAGTGCCGCCATGCTAAACGAACCACTCACCAGATATTCGATATGAACCCACACCCCTACGACAGCCTCACACCCGACATGGTAATCGACGCCGTGGAATCAACCGGCTGTTTGAGCGATGCCCGGCTACTGGCCCTCAATAGCTACGAAAATCGCGTCTACCAGGTGGGCATTGAGGACGGCACACCGCTGATCGCAAAGTTCTACAGGCCCCAGCGCTGGACGCGCGCACAAATAATGGAAGAACACCAGTTCAGCCTGGAGCTGCAGGACGCCGACATCTCGGTGGTGGCACCCATGGTCGACGGCGGGGGAAATTCGCTGCACGAATTCGGCGGTTTTATGTTCGCCCTGTTCCAGCGCCGTGGCGGCTACCCCCCGGAGCTTGATAACCTGGATAACCTCTTTGTGCTGGGGCGTACGCTGGGACGAATACACGCGGTGGGGCGCGCGGCCACCTTCAATGAACGCATCACCCTCTCGGTGCAAACCATGCTGATCGATGCCAGTGCCTTTTTACTGCAACACTTTATCCCCCCATCACTGCGCGAAGCCTATGAAAGCCTGACCCGAGACCTGCAACAGCAGGTGTCCACTCTCTACGGCGAAGTACAGCCCCAAGACCTCATCCGCGTTCACGGCGATTGCCACGTGGGCAATATTCTGTGGCGCGACAACTGCGCACATTTCGTTGACCTGGATGACTCCGCCATGGCCCCCGCAGTACAGGATATATGGATGTTCCTCAGCGGTGAGCGACACCGACGCCAGTTACAACTGGCAGAAGTGGTAGAGGGCTACAGCGAATTCTGTGATTTCGATCCACGCCAGCTGCGCTGGGTAGAAGCCCTGCGCACCATGCGCATCGTGCACTATGCCGCCTGGCTGGGCAGGCGCTGGCAAGACCCCGCCTTCCCACGCAGCTTCACCTGGTTCAACACCGAACGCTACTGGGGCGAACACATCCTGGAGCTGCGCGAACAGCTCGCCGCATTGCAGGAAGAGCCCTTGCAGTTGCTTTAATGCAGTGCAGTACTAGGTAACTGACCAAGGAAGATTCAGGGTATGAATCCGCTGTTGAAAACCCGTAAAGGCATTGCTGGACACGCCGTGAACCCATCCATGGGGGCTCGTCTGCGGGGATGCCCGCCACCACGTCCCTGCGGCAGACGGTCCTGCAATGCCTTTAAGGGTTTCCAACTGCTTGCACCGTCCTTTAATTCCCAGTGGTCATTACGTAACAGTCAACTTGTTTCTCAGTAAACACCTACGATAGTAGGTTCGTTTGGCCTTTGGCTGCCTTTGGTGATCAATAGGGCCGCGGGTAAGCTTGCGCTCGTTTCCGGGGCCTTCTGCGAGCACTGTTCGAGTCCGAGTTTTTGCGCAGCAAAAATTGTCGAGTTGCGCAGCAGCCGGAAACGAGTGCAAGCTTGCGGCCGATCACCAAAGGCAGCCAAAGGCCAAACGAACCGGGACTCATAGCTGCACCACGAGAAATTATTTCCTGGACGCCGGATAAACCACCGATAACAGCCAACCAAAAAAACTGTTACCCCCCAGCACGTCACGATTCACCTGCTCAAAAAACTGCTCAAGCTCGGCGGGGTTGGCAAAATAATCCATACGAGTCCTGAAGCCGCGCTCGGGGTCCAGCTGCTTGATTACTTTCGCCGGGCTGCCCGCCACCACCACATTGGCCGGCACATCCCTGGTCACGACAGCCCTGGCGGCAACCACACTATTTTCTCCAATGGTGACGCCTTTCAAAACAGTACAGTGATCGCCCAACCAGACATTGTCGCCTATGCGCACCGGGGTGACGCGCTCATCTCGCTCGGTTCTGTCATAAATGGTGTGCCAGTCAGAATCCGTAACATAACAGCCGTTGGCCATCATCACACCATTGCCAATCACAATCTCGTCGCTGGCGCTCAAGCGGGAGCCCGGGCTCATGAGCACACAGTCGCCCAGTTCTATCCTGCCCTGGCCCTCCGCCCGGCCCCACACCCCGATTTCCACCCGATGCATGGGTTCGCCGATGGCGGTAAAACTCCTGCCTATGCGAATATTGGGGCCGGAAATATGCACATACCAGGGCTTCATTATGGTGTGATAAGGGCCCAGTTGTTCACACTGGGGACGCAGAAAATACTCCGCGTACCAGTGCCTGAATTTCAGGTAGAAATTTTTTACCCAGAATGGCCGTAAGTCCCTACGCATTTTTCCCCGCTGTTCAATACCGTATAATCGTCCCACAGCTACTATAAAGGAGTTTCATTCCATTGCACATTGACTCCCGGCGCGTTTGCAGCAACCAGTCACAACCGCATACCAACCTGGCTTCTCTGGTACGCCGCCATCTCACACACAGACATAGAAAGCCGGTTGCCCCGCACAGCCGTGCGGCGTTCTCCGCCCTGCGTGCCGCGCTAGACGCAAGGCCACGCCCTCTGGTGCTGGATTCATTTTGTGGCACCGGGCGCAGCACCGCCGCGCTGGCCCAACGCCACCCCGGGCACCTGGTGGTAGGCGTCGATAAATCTGCTCACCGCCTGGCCAAACATGAGCGGAACGCAGCAGACAATTACCTGTTGCTGCAGGCGGACTGCGAAGACATCTGGCAGCTGCTACTGAGCGCCGGACTGTCGGTGGATTACCATTATCTGCTCTACCCCAACCCCTGGCCCAAGTCGCGGCATCTACAGCGCCGCGTTCACGGCAGCGCCACCTTCCCCTGGCTGTTGCGCCTGGGCGGAATAATTGAACTTCGCTCCAACTGGAGAATCTATGTAGAGGAATTCGGCCTCGCAATAAAACTCGCGGGGTACGCGGGAAACGTATTTTGCCTGCCACGGGAGGCCCCGCTGACCTTATTCGAGGAAAAATACCAGCACAGTGGCCACTCATTGTGGGCCTGTGTTGTCGATACCGGTAAAACGCGGCAAAGTGACGATTCCCCGATTTTAGGCTAAAGTGATCAACTGCAAAGGGAAAGAGAAATAACCATGTCCGAAAAAAACGAAGACCTTGTCTGGAACAGAATCCTCGCCGAGGCAAAGAAACAAGCCGATGGCGAACCCATACTGGCGAGCTTTCTACACGCTACCATACTCAACCACGCCACCCTGGAACAGGCGCTGAGCTTTCACCTGGCCAACCAACTGGACAGTCCAACCGCCTCCTCCCTGCTGCTGCGCGAAGTTATTCTCAATGCTTTCACCAGTGACAGCTGCATCCCCAAGGCATTGCGCGCCGACCTGCTGGCCGTGGAAGAGCGAGATTCCGCCTGCACCGAACTCTCTATTCCCTTTCTGTATTTTAAGGGCTTCCACGCACTGGAAACCCACCGGGTTACTCACTGGCTATGGCAGCAGGGCCGGGAATCCCTGGCACTGTTTTTTCAAAACAGGATGTCTGCGGTGTTTGGTGTGGACATTCACCCCGCCGCTACAATGGGCTATGGCATCATGCTAGACCATGCAACCGGCCTGGTCATAGGGGAAACTGCCGTGGTGGGAAACAATGTGTCCATACTGCAATCGGTCACCCTGGGGGGCACCGGGAAGGACGAGGGCGACCGCCACCCGAAAATAGGCGATGGCGTGCTGATCAGTGCCGGGGCCAAAATTCTGGGTAACATCTGCGTGGGTGAAGGTGCAAAAGTTGGCGCCGGCAGCGTGGTACTTGAAGCGGTCCCCCCCCATACTACCGTGGCGGGCGTTCCTGCCAAAGTGGTGGGACGGCCCTCATCGGACCAGCCCGCCAGAGAAATGCAGCACGATTTTTGCTGTGATGAGGCCGCGCAAAAGTCCAGCGACATAAAAACAGCCTAGTTGCTTAAGCTGACTTAGTCCGCCTGATGGTACTGGGGGGACAACTCAATGACCGCATCGACAAATGCCGTGACGTGGTCGGGGTTTACACCCGGCGTGATGCCGTGGCCCAGGTTAAACACGTGACCCGCGCCGTGACCATAGGCCGCCAGTATCGTCCCCACCTCCTCGCGAATTCTCGCCGGGGACGCGTATAACATGCTGGGGTCCATATTGCCCTGTAGCGCCACCCGGTCGCCCACCAGGGCCCTGGCAGCACTAATATCGGTAGTCCAGTCTATGCCCACTACCTGCGCGCCACAGTCCGCTATCACCGGTAGCCACTGCCCCCCATTTTTGGTGAACACAATAACCGGTACGGTGCGGCCATCGGCCTCGGTGGGCAGGCGGGCAATAATACGCTGCATATATTTTAACGAGAACTCTTTGTAGGCGGCAGCACCGAGGGTGCCGCCCCAGGTATCAAAAATTTGTACAGCCTGTGCACCCGCACGAATCTGGGCCGACAAATAATCTGCCACCGCATCGGCCAGCAAGGCCAGCAAGGCGTGCATCAACGCCGGCTTGTCATAGGCCATGGTCTTGATTTGGCTGAAGTCTTTGGACGCACCGCCCTCCACCATATAAGTGGCCAGGGTCCAGGGGCTACCGGAAAAACCGATCAGTGGCACCTGGCCATTCAGCTCCCGACGTACGGTGGCGACAGCGTTCATTACATAGGCGAGGTCATCTTCGGCCTTAAAAGACGCCAAGCCCACGAGGTCTGCTTCGCTGCGCACGGTCTTTTTGAACTTCGGACCCTCACCCTCTTCAAAATAGAGACCCAAACCCAGGGCATCGGGAATGGTCAGGATATCCGAAAACAGGATGGCGGCATCCATGGCATAACGGCGCAGCGGTTGCATAGTCACTTCGCAGGCCAGTTCCGCATTTTTACACAAGTCCAGGAATGAGCCAGCCTGGGCACGGGTGGCCCTATATTCCGGCAGATAGCGACCGGCCTGGCGCATCATCCAGATGGGGGTGCGGTCTACAGGTTGGCGCAGCATGGCACGCAAAAAACGGTCGTTCTTCAACTCGGACATCTGTGTTTCCTAATTCTTTACACTTCGAGGTAATCGAGGATTCCCTCGGCGGCCTGGCGGCCTTCCCAGATGGCGGTTACCACGAGGTCGGAACCGCGCACCATATCGCCGCCAGCAAAAATTTTGGGGTTGCTGGTCTGGAACTTGAAGGTTTGCTCTTCCGCGGCGATAACGCCATCCCACTCGTTGGTTTGCACACTGGCATCGGCCAGCCACTGCGGCGGGTTGGGCTGGAAACCAAAGGCCACGATAATAGCATCGGCCTCAATCACCTCTTCACTGCCGGCAATAGGCTGGGGGCGCCTGCGACCGTCTTCACCGGGCTCACCCAGCTCAGTCTGCACCATTTTGATACCGCAGGCCTGGCCAAAGTATTCGACAATTTCGATGGGTTGCCGATTATACAAGAACTCCACACCCTCTTCTTTGGCATTTTTTACTTCCCGGCGGGAGCCGGGCATATTTTCTTCATCGCGGCGGTAGGCACAAATTACAGCCTCGGCCTGCTGTCGCACGGCGGTACGCACGCAATCCATGGCCGTGTCACCGCCACCCAACACCACGACTCGCTTGCCTTTGAGATTGACGTAGTCCTCGGGCTTTTGCTCAAAACCCAGGTTGTGATTTACGCTGCCCACCAGATAGGGCAGGGCCTCGTAGACGCCAGGCAGGTTTTCCCCGGGAAAGCCGCCGCACATATATTTGTAGGTACCCATGCCCAGGAACACCGCATCATGCTGAGCCAACAATTCTTCCAGGGAGATGTCTTTGCCCACTTCGGTATTGAGCTTGAATTCGATTCCCATGCCCTCAAACACATCCCGGCGACGCACCATAACCTCTTTTTCCAGTTTGAACTCGGGAATGCCAAAGGTCAGCAAGCCGCCAATTTCCGGGTAGCTGTCAAAAACCGTGGGTTTAACCCCCGCGCGCACCAGCACATCGGCACAGCCCAGCCCCGCCGGGCCGGCACCAATTATGGCCACTTTCTTGTCGTTTTTTATGACTTTGGAAAGGTCCGGACGCCAACCCATGGCCAGGGCGGTATCGGTAATGTACTTCTCCGAGGCACCAATGGTAACCGCACCAAAGCCATCATCCAGGGTACAGGCGCCTTCACACAGACGGTCCTGTGGACACACCCTACCGCACACCTCCGGCAGGGTATTGGTGAGATGGCTGAGCTCCGCCGCTTCAAACAGGTTGCCCTCACTAACTAACTTCAGCCAGTTGGGGATGAAGTTATGCACCGGGCACTTCCATTCACAATAGGGGTTGCCGCACTCCAGACAGCGGTGCGCCTGGTCTTTCACCTCATTGGAGGAGTAGGGCTGGTAGATCTCCACATATTCAGTCTTGCGGGCAACCAGGTCTTTCTTGCCCGGGTCCTGCCTGCCCACATCGATAAACTGAAAATTATTTGCCAAACGGTCACTCATAATTGTTTCCTGCCCCGCTAGTCGGTGTTGCGCAAGCGCGACAATAGTTGATCCAAATTTGCCGCCTTGGGCTTAACCAGCCAGAACTTGCCCACGTAATCCTCAAAATTGGCCAGCAGTTCCGCCCCCCACTCAGAGCCGGTCTCCTCAACATGTTCGCCAATAGTAGCGCGTAAATGGTAGCGATAGGACTCCATGTACTCGGAGTTCACCCGGTGGATGTCCACCAGTTCGCTGTTGAAGCGGTCGATAAAATGTCTGTCCTGGTCCAGCACATAGGCAAAACCACCCGTCATACCCGCCCCGAAATTAACGCCTGTGGGGCCTAGCACGGTGATGTTGCCACCGGTCATATACTCACAGCAGTGGTCGCCGGCGCCCTCGACTACCGCGTGGCAGCCACTGTTGCGGACGGCAAACCGCTCTCCGGCAATGCCGGCTGCATAGAGCTTCCCGCCGGTGGCACCGTACAAGCAGGTATTGCCTATAATGACGGCTTCCTGGGATTTGAACAGGCTGTTGCGCGGCGGGTAGACCACCAGCTTGCCACCCGCCATACCCTTGCCCACATAGTCATTGGAATCGCCCTCCAGATACATATGCAGGCCACCGGCATTCCACACACCAAAGCTTTGCCCCGCCGTACCGCGCAGGCGCATCACGATGGGCTTGTCTTCCATGCCGTTATTGCCGTAGCGTCTGGCGATTTCTCCCGACAGCCGTGCCCCAACTGAGCGGTCACGGTTAGTGACCGTAAACTCAAATTCGCCACCGCTGTGATTCTCTATGGTCGCCAGGGCGGCGGCCACCATCAGCTCGGCTTTCTCGCCCTTGTCGAAGGGGTTGTTAGACGCCACCTGGCAAAATTCTGGCTGACCTTCCGCCTGGGGATCTTTGTATAAAATAGGGCTGAGATCCAAAGCCCTTTGCTTGTCGGTCTCACCCGGCAGGCATTCCAGCAGGTCGGTGCGCCCGATCAGCGCTTCCAGCGATGGCACGCCCAACTTGGCCAGCCATTCGCGGGTTTCCCGCGCCACAAAACTGAAAAAGTTAACAACCATGTCTACCGTGCCGATAAAATGTTCATCTCGCAGCTGCTCGTTTTGCGTGGCAACACCGGTAGCGCAGTTATTCAAGTGACAAATTCGCAGGTACTTACAGCCCAGTGCAACCATGGGCGCGGTGCCAAAACCGAAGCTCTCGGCACCCAATATGGCCGCCTTGATAACATCCAGCCCGGTTTTTAAACCGCCGTCCGCCTGCAGGCGAATTTTGCCGCGCAGGTTGTTGCCACGCAGTGTTTGGTGTACTTCTGCCAGGCCCAGTTCCCAGGGTGAGCCCGCGTAGCGAATAGAAGTGAGCGGACTGGCTGCCGTGCCGCCGTCGTAGCCGCTAATGGTTATCAGGTCGGCGTAGGCCTTGGCCACGCCTGCGGCAATAGTGCCCACGCCGGGCTCGGATACCAGTTTTACCGACACCAGGGCCTGGGGGTTCACCTGCTTCAGGTCGAAAATCAGCTGGGCAAGGTCTTCAATGGAGTAGATGTCGTGGTGGGGTGGTGGCGATATCAGGGTCACGCCCGGCACGGAAAAGCGCAGCCTGGCAATAAGTTTGTTCACCTTGGCGCCGGGCAGCTGACCCCCCTCACCGGGCTTGGCGCCCTGGGCTACTTTTATCTGCAATACCTCGGCATTCACCAGGTAGTGGGGGGTCACACCAAACCGACCGGAGGCAATCTGTTTGATCTTGGACACCCTCTCCGTGCCAAAGCGCTCGGAGTCTTCACCGCCCTCGCCGGAATTTGACCGCGCACCCATGCGATTCATGGCGGCGGCCAATGCCTGGTGCGCTTCGGGGCTCAGGGCGCCCAAAGACATACCGGCGGAATCAAAGCGGGGCAAGATTTTTTCAATCGGTTCCACCGCTTCCAGGGGCAGGGCCTGTGCCGCCTCAATGGGGCGCAGCAAATCGCGCAGGGTGGCAACAGGGCGCTCATTTACCAGGCTGGCGTAACGCTTATAGATTGCATAATCGCCACTGGCCACGGCTTCCTGCAGGGTGATTACAACATCCGGGTTAAACGCGTGGTATTCCTGCCCGTGTACATATTTGAGCAAACCGCCCGGGTCAATGGTTTTGCGGAATGACCAGGCCGCCCGGGACAGCGACTTCTGGTCGTTCTCCAGCTCGGCGAAGCCACTGCCCTGGATGCGGCAGGCCACACCGCAAAACGCCAGATCTACCACCTCGCTGGCCAACCCCACAGCTTCAAACAGCTGGGCGCCGCGGTAGGAGCTGACGGCAGAAATACCCATTTTGGACATGATTTTGAGCAGGCCCTTGTTGACACCCTTGCGATAGTTTTTGTAGCAGGCACTGGGTTCCCCCAGCACTTCACCCGTGCGAATGAGGTCCTCTACCACACTGTAGGCCAGGTAAGGATAGATGGCCGTGGCTCCAAAGCCCAGCAGGCAAGCAATTTGATGCGAGTCACGGGCGCTGGCCGACTCAACGATGATATTGGCCTCACAGCGCAGTCCCGCTTTAATCAGGTGGTGATGCACGGCACCGGTTGCCAGCAAACTGTGAATGGGGCTGCGATCTTTGGCAATGGCACGGTCGGACAGAATGAGAATGGTCGACCCCTCGCGTACCGATTTCTCCGCACATTCCATCAAATCCTCAATGGCCTGCCGTAGGCTTTTCTCCTCGGGGTTGTAGGTGCAGTCGATGTCCTTGAGCGCAAAGCCGGGCCGCTCCAGTGCCAGCAGTGTGTTGAATTTACCCTGGGACAAAATGGGTGAGCTCAGAATGACCCGGTCCGCATGCTCGGGGCCAATGTGGAATATATTTTTCTCGCCACCCAGATCGGTCTCCAATGACATCACAATGCTTTCCCGCAGGGGGTCTATGGGCGGATTGGTGACCTGGGCAAATTTCTGCCGAAAATAATCGTACAGCGAGCGCTCCCGACGGGACAACACGGCCATGGGGGTATCGTCACCCATGGAGCCCACCGCCTCGTTGCCGGACTCGGCCAGGGGCCGCATGACCTGGTCGCGCTCCTCGGCGCTCACCTGAAACATTTTCATGTAACTGGCCAATTGGTCCTGCGCGATACCAGGCGCAGTCTCACCCCCGAATGTGCCCTCAATACGCTGGGAGTTCTCGCGCAACCACTTTTTGTAGGGATGCCTGGACTTCAGCTTGTTATCAATTTCATCGGTGTGCAGGACTTCACCGGTTTGGGTATCGACCACCAGAATCTGACCCGGCCCCACCCTGCCCTTGGCCACCACATCTTCGTTTTTGTAACCATGGGTACCCACTTCGGAGGCCACCGTGATAAAGCCGTCCCGGGTTGTTACCCAGCGCGCCGGGCGTAAACCGTTGCGATCCAGTACACATACAGCATAGCGTCCGTCGGTGAGCACGATGCCCGCGGGTCCATCCCAGGGCTCCATGTGCATGGAGTGGTATTCATAAAACGCCTTAAGATCCGGATCCATTTGATCCATATTCTGCCAGGCTGGGGGGATCAGCATGCGCAGGGCCCGGGGCATATCTACACCACCGGTTAGCAAGACATCCAGCATATTGTCGAGGCTGGATGAGTCAGAGCCGGTGCGGTTCACCAACGGCGCCAGATCCATAATATTGGGCAGCTTGTCTGACTTGAAGGAAGCGGTACGCGCCTCAGACCAGTTGCGGTTGCCGTCTATGGTATTGATTTCGCCGTTGTGTGCCAACAGGCGAAACGGCTGGGCCAGCGGCCACTGCGGCATGGTATTGGTGGAAAAGCGTTGGTGAAATACGCAGATTGCCGTCTCCAGGCGTTCATCGCTGAGGTCCTGGTAGAAACGCGGAAGGTCCACCGGCATAACCAGGCCCTTGTAGGAGAGCACTGTGGCGGACAGGCTGCAGATATAAAACTCAGTATCGACCTCATTGGCCATTTCGGCCCTACGTCTTGCAACGAACAATCGGGTGCGCAGGTCGTCCTCGCCCACGCCGGGCGCATCGATAAACACCTGCTCTATGACGGGCAGAGTATCCAGTGCTATAGGCCCACAGACCGAGCTGTCGGTGGGCACCGACCGCCAACCCACTACCTTCAGGCCCTGGTCTGTCAACGCCAGCTCCATGGCCGCTCTGGCGCTGGTCGCTTTCTTCTGATCCCGGCTCAGGAATATCTGGCCTACAGCAAACTTGTCACCCAGGCTGGCGGAAAACGCCTCCTGTGCCAGGGTTCGCATAAACTGGTCGGGCATTTGCAGTAGCAGGCCACAGCCATCGCCGGTTTTACCGTCCCCGGCAATACCACCACGATGGGTCATACAGGTCAGTGATTCAATGGCAGTTTGCAGCAGGCGATGACTGACATCACCAGAGGTGTGTGCTATTAACCCAAATCCACAGTTGTCACGGAACTCTTCAGGTCTAAAAAGGCCTGCGCTCATAGTCAGTCCAGAAAGTTATTAAAATCAATTAGTTACAAAGATGAAAAACCGGCACCCGGGCAAGCCACAGGCAAAAACGGACGACTATATTACACGGAAGAAGGGGCGTGGACAAACAATGGGGGCAATAGCGTTCATTCGCCGCGGCAATGCACGCCGAGAAAGGTCAGAAGCTCGTCCCGGGTGACATCGTCCACGAGGCGGGCCTGCCCCAGGGATTGCAGCAAAACCAGACGCAAACGTCCATCCACAACCTTTTTATCTCTGGCCATCAGCGCTACAAAATCATCGGGGGTCATATCGGTGGGGATCTGTACGGGCAGAGACATGCTCAAAAGCAGGTCCCTGAAAGTATCAACCTCGCTCTGGACCAGCCAGCCCCGGGCAGCGGATAGTTGCAGGGCCAGTAACATCCCGGTGGCGACGGCTTCCCCGTGCAGCCAGTTGCCATACCCTTGGGCTGTCTCTATGGCGTGTCCAAAGGTGTGACCTAGATTAAGAATTGCCCTGAGCCCGGCCTCCCGCTCGTCGGTGGCCACCACCCGCGCCTTGATGGCACAACTGCGCTCTATGGCTTCCGCCAGCGCCGCCTCTTCCCGGGCCAGTAATTTTGGCATGTGCTGGCACAGCCAGTGATAAAACGGCAGGTCACATATCAGGCCATATTTCACCACTTCGGCCAGTCCCGCGGCAATTTCCCGCTGGGGTAAAGACTGCAGGGTATTGAGGTCTATAAACACCGCAGCGGGTTGGTAGAAGGCGCCTATCATATTCTTGCCCAGCGGGTGATTGACCGCGGTCTTGCCCCCGACCGACGAGTCTACCTGTGCCAGTAAGGTGGTGGGAATCTGGACAAAATTAACACCGCGCTGAAAGCAGGCGGCTGCGAAACCGGCCATATCACCCACCACACCGCCACCCACGGCAATGATTGTCGTCGTACGATTGTGGTTTGCGGCTATTACCTGGTCAAATATTGTGCCCAGGGTGTCCAGGGTTTTATACTGCTCGCCATCCGGCAGCACCACTTCAGTTATCAGGTTGCGCTCACCCAGGGCGTGTTTCACCCGCTCCACGTATAGAGGTGCAACCGTCTCATTACTGATTATCACTACCTGAGAGCCCGGCACATGCTGGGCCAATAACGGGGAATCCAGAAATAAGTCCCTGCCAATATAAAGTGGGTAACTGCGCTCGCCCAATTCGACATGAAGAGTGTGCATAAGCAGTGACACGGGATTATCCTCGGTGCTGGAAAACGGTGATGAACCTACGGTGGCGTTATGATAACGCCTACGGGAATATTACTGTAGCTCTCTTACCAGGCGCTGGGCAACAGTTCTCGGGCTACAATCATCGGTTGTTATCACATGATCGGCAATTTCTCGGTAGTGTTGGTCGCGCTCAATCATGAGCGCGCGCAGCACTTCCTCGGGGTCGCCGTTCTGCAGCAAGGGTCTGCGTCTGTCCCTGTGGGTGCGGCGCACCTGCTCTTCAACCGAGGCGTGCAGATAAATAACGAAGCCCCGGGCGGCCAGTACGCGCCTGTTTTCAGGCCTCACCACAACACCGCCGCCAGTGGCCAGCAACACATTGTCCCAGAGAGTCATTTCCTCCACCACCTGCTGTTCGCGCTTTCTAAAGCCGTCCTCACCCTCAACATCAAATATCCAGGGGATATCGGCGCCGGAACGCTTCTCGATCTCGGAATCGGTGTCGGCAAAATCCAGATTCAGCCGCGGGGCCAAATATTTACCAATGGTTGATTTGCCGGCCCCCATGGGGCCGACCAGAAACACGCGATGAAGTGGGGGCATGGAGCTGACTACACCCCTCAGTCAAGCAGAGTGTCTGCCAAAATTCGAGGCGTAATAAAGATTAGCGTTTCGGTTTTGGTCTTGGATGTGGAGGTATTTTTAAACAGGGCCCCGATATAGGGAAGGTCACCCAGGAACGGCACCTTGGTGACGGACTCCAGGTCTTCGGTGCGAAAAACACCGCCCAGCACCACAGTTTCGCCGTTGCCTACCAATACCTGCGTGGTGAGCTCTGTGGTATCGATTGCCGGCACCAGGCCACCACCACCGGTGGGTACAAGGTCACCTATCGAGTCCTGGGTAATGATCAGGTCTAACAGGATTTTGTCGTCTGGGGTAATATTGGGGGTCACCTCCAGCTTCAATAATGCATCCTTGAAGGAGATTGTCGCCGCGCCACTGGCCGCAGATTCCTGGTAGGGGATCTCCTGACCGGAGGAGATAGTCGCTTTTTGCTTGTCACCGGTGATCACCTTGGGCTGGGAAACCACTTCGCCCCGCCCCGCTGCCTCCAACGCCGAAAGCTCGGCCGTTAAAAACAGGTCGTTACTGGTGAAGCCCACTGCAAAACC
>SMVA01389975.1_pt1 | contig 17290 bp, 16 predicted proteins | sample 2456451 | NCBI WGS metagenome assembly SMVA01 (sample SAMN11095933, study PRJNA526329) | marine sediment metagenome | biome: Marine sediment; feature: Surficial sediment; material: Deep marine sediment; isolation source: Hadal surficial sediment | place: Pacific Ocean | collected 2014-05 | depth...
AGTGATCATCATCATCGTCTGGCGCCGCTGGCGGCGGCTCAGGCTTCTCCGATTGACGCCTGAGAGCGGACTTTTTCTTCGCTCCTTCTACCGCCTCAATGATGGCGCCATGAAAGTGTTCAAACACCTCCTGCCCCATCCGCTTGCGGACCTCCACCAACAGTGAGGCGGCAAACGGCGCCTGCATCTGATAACCCGACAGTCCCGCAAAGTATTGCAGATACGGATTCTCCTGGATCTGCGCCACTGTCTCCTCATCCGACAAACACAGCTTGTGCTTGATGATCACCGCAGCTATCACCAGCCGGGCATCTTTGGCGGGACGACCCTGCCGCACTGACAAGCTTCGACAATACCCCTCCGACAGAGCATCCCAGGGAATGCACTGACTCATCTTTACCCAACGGTTGTGTTCATCCAGGGCGGTTTGGAACGGCCAGTCAAACTCGGCCAGTGAAAGTTGCTTGTCGCTGTGACTACGAATCATCGGTGCACGGGTTCCATCAGGTTACGGTCATTTTCCGTGCACCATTATACAACATAAACGCCATTTATTATAATATAATCAACAAGTTAAAGTTTCTGAGGAGACTCTATTTATGGATGGCGTTCTGGAGCTTCGACGTTCGCGGCACGCTTTTTTGAAAGAAACAGTCACCCTGTTTTTTTTGCAGTTACCTGAAAGCCGGCGTTGTTTTTATTCCGGGGCTCGGGCCGAAACGGAAATTCGGTGTCTGTTCCTCTGATTCGGAATAGGGCGCCGGTGCCCCTAACCGTCGCCCAGCAGGTTTAGTTATTCGCAGCGTGGAATAAAAACACTAGTTGCCGCCATCCCTCAGGATCTTCCTGAATCGGGGATCGTTGGCGATTTCTGAAAACATCAGATCCGTTGCCAGAATGTCGGTGGAATAGCCCTTTGCAACCAGTTGCTCTGCGGCGGCGATAGCTTCGTCAATACGATCGAGCGCCACATAAGTTAGCGAGCGGTCATACCACATGTACATATCTTCGCTGCCAATCGTCAACGCAATATCCAGGAACTCCTCCGCCTTGTCCCGCTGGTTTGTTGTTGCATAAAACCGGGCCAGAGCGATTACGATGTCGACGTCATTTGGATTCACCTGGTACATGCGCTCTGCAAGATCGATAGCAGTTTCGTAGGCCGCAACGGATTTCGCCTCTTTGCCACCAATGAAACGATAGGCATCGCCAATCGCGCCCCATGCCATCTGATCTGCCGGTCGTATTTCACTTACGCGCAGATACATTTCCAGGGCGTCCTCGAATCGGTGCTCAAAAAAGAATGCCGTCCCCAGGTTGCTAAGGAGTGCCGGCTGATTCTGGTCCAACGCGAGTGATTTTCGCCATGCGGCTTCGGTCCCGGCAAAATCACCGCCAAGGTATTTGGCGGCTCCCAAGCCGGTATAAAAACTGGGATCATCCGGGTTCAGTCTGATGGCGTCCTCGTAGGCCGCTATCGACTGCGGAAATCGACCGAATACGTAATGAAAATTGGCGAGAGAATAATGGTTGTCCGGATTTTCAGGTGCTAACTGAATGGCGTGAAGGAACGCCTCTTCCGCTTGGCTTTCCTGTTCACGACTGATATACGAGTCGCCGAGGCGCTCGTAGGCGCGGTCTGCCTCCGGCTCGGTTTCAATCGCGATCAGGAATTGCACTTCGGCCTGTTCGTATTCTCCGGTGGCCATATGCAAGTTCCCAAGTGACATCCGCACTTCGAATAAGGATTCGTCGATTTGCAACGCCCTTTCACAATAACTCTGTGCGCGCGGTATCATCGATGTGTTACTTGTGTACCGATAGTTGATAAGGAAAACGTCGCATAAGCCTGCATAAGCTCTTGCGTACTCCGGATCGATGTCAAGCGCGCGGCGGAACAGATCTGCAGCGTGGTTGAAGGCATCGAGGTCCCATTCACGGGCAAGTTCCGCGCCCTGCAAATACAGATCGTAGGCTGCAAAGCTCTGCGTTGGCATTGCATTCAGCTCTTCCTGTTCCTCATCGGTGAGCTCCGCCCTGAGTTGGCGCGCTATCGCAATGGCAATCTCGCTTTGAATGGCGAAGATGTTCGCAGCAGAGATTTCCCGATCATAGGTTTCAGCCCATATGTGATCGTCGGAAGCTACTTCTATAAGCTGAACCGTGATCCGAACCCGCTCGCCTGATCGCTGAACAGCACCTTCGAGGATTGCATCTGCACCGAGGGTGTCGCCAATTTCCTGAATGCTCTGCGTCGTATCCCGAAATCGTTCGACCGATGTACGTGATACCACTTTCAGGCCGCCAATCTTGCTGAGTTGCGTGAGCACGTCGTCATGAATGCCGTCGACGAAATACTTATCGGTAACATTTGCGCTGCGGTTCGCAAAAGGCAGTACTGCAACCGACTGTTTTAGGGCGGCTGACCCTTCGTCAAAATCAGAGAGCCTGCCGAACAGGCCGACTCTCTCGACGACCAGCAACATGATCGCCAGGGTCATGATGCCGATGATAATAAAGTCGAGTTTGCGCCCCGTTTTGTGAGTGATTGACGTGCTGCGATCAACTTCGTGTTCGCGCTTCAGACCTTCAGTTGTTAACTCATACACCCAGGCAAATATCAATGCCAGAATGAAACCGATGGCAAGGGCGACAAGTATGAATTGCATCACCCAGTCGGGACTTTCAACGTTGTCGAGAATCAGGTCTGCGACCTGCGCAAGGACCCACGCCACGACCAGATACGCGACACCAACGCGAAATACGTTGCGCCGGTTGAGTTCCTCGAAAAGACTGATATCTGGGGACTCAGGCATACCTTGATCCGGAATCCATGCCGAATTCAAAGAATAGCACTAGCATGCTCCGCGGACATTGCGTTCAGTGTCCTTATGCCAGTTCCTGGCGGGGCCGTTCGAGCAGCGGGCTACAAATCCGCGGTTTGGAGTTCAACCGAGGAGCGCATCGACGACAGGGGCGAACACGCCCATCACCACCCTCTTGCGAGGTGATCCCCGTAATTTTCCGACAATACACATAGGACCCATGTCCATGACAGTCAATTTTAATACCTGACGAATGCTGGTCCTCGTAATGCACGACCAGGCAGCGCACGCGTGTAATCTCCGTCATCGACTACGGCGGTGCCGTTAACGAATACGTATCGCATACCGACCGGATAGTGGAATGGGTCTTCAAATGTCGCCATGTCCTGTATTGAATCCGGATTAAAGATGACGATGTCCGCGAGATTCCCCTCCACCAACGTTCCACGGTTCTCGAGTCCGAGAATTTCTGCGGGAAGCGAAGTCAACTTGCGAATTGCCTCTTCCCAGGTTAACAGTTGCTGTTCCCGAACATAGGTGCCCAGCAATCGAGGGACCGTTCCAATGTGCCGCGGGTGTACGAGCGGTGGCAGATTCTCGGAATCGAGATCGAGTGCGCTGCCATCGGTTCCCACTGCAACATAGGGCTGAGCGAGGACCTGCTGTAATGTTTCCTCTTCGTTATTCCAATCGATGACTATGCCGCGACCTTCCTGATCGAGTACGACATCCATAAATACTTCTTCCGGAGACCGCTCAGTCAGTTTCGCTACTTCGGACACCAGCTTGCCGTTGACCTCCGGATCATCGACGCCCAGACGAATGTGATGCCAGCCTATGTTTGCCAGGTAGGGAGGCTCAGTGACAAAACCGGCAGCGATGCGCTCGCGTTCCTCCGGATCTCGAAGACGCTCGAGCATCGCTTCCACGCCGCCTGCTTGTGCCCAGGCCGGTATGTATGCGCGCAGCCCTGTGATGCCCCAGGTATAGGTATAGCTGTCACCAGTCACTTTTATCCCACGCGCTCGTGCTTCGTCAATTATCCCGAGAAAGGTGTCGGCTTCCGTCGATGACGTCGAATTGAGATGAAAAAAATGAATTGCAGCACCTGCCTGCTCACCGATCGCTATAGCCTCACTGATTGCGTTGGGATCGGTACCATTCATCGTGCGGGCGTGATTCGCAAAAATACCGCCCATATCGGCCGCTACTTGCACGATTGAAACCAGTTCATCAGTGCTCATATAGATGTTAGGCACGTAGCTCATGCCGGCAGAAACGCCCAGCGCTCCCTCGCGCATGGATTCACGCACCAGTTCCAGCATCTGCTCTAGTTCTACGTCGGTGGGCGGGCGATCGTCGTAACCCATTACGTTCGCCCTGATCCCTCCGGAACCGACATAGGAAGCGACGTTAATTGAGATCCCCACTGCTTCCATATAATCGAGAAACTCGCCGAACGATTCCCACTTTCCCAGCAACTCGTCCGGCAATTCATTCCTACGTTGGCCGCCGAGTGGACCCATGGATACAGTCTCCCCATAAATTTCGGTCGTGAAACCCTGGAAAGCGAATGAAGGGCCGTGCCCACCATTGAGCAAGCGAAAAGTCTCCGAGTGGCTGTGCATATCGATAAAACCGGGCGTAACGTACAAGTCGCGCGCGTCGATTGTCCGGACAGCATTTCCGTTGACGTTGCCTACAGCGACGATTCGATCACCTCGGATGCCGACATCTGCGACGACGCCAGGTGCGCCGCTTCCGTCGAAAACAGTGCCGCCACGAATTACAAGATCGTAGTCGAACGGTTCCGACGGACTACAACCGATGGTGAGACTAACGATCAGCACCATGAACGTTACGTGTCTCGTTGGCATTTCGACCTCCAGCCCGGGATTTGGCAGAGCACTATTTGCTTTTTGTAGTGGCCCGTCCGGTTAGCATTACCGTGAGCTTACAATTCTTTGCCCGTATGCGCGATTTGAAGACGAATCCAAATCGGGGCAATGTCCGGTGAACGAGGGCTGGGAAATTCGGGGACAGTGACCATTATTGGAAAAACGGTCACTGTCCCCTCATTTATTACTGGCGCCCCGCGATTCGTCCGCTACATTTATTGGCGCAACCTCAAAAGCCACAATAAAAAGAGAAAGGGGAGTTCAATGAAAATTACGAAGATATTGCTGTCGCTCGTCGCCTGCGGGTTGGCGTTTTCGGGCTTGGCAGTCGCACCAGACGACGATAGCCACGGCTTGATCACCGTCTGCACTACAACAGTGAAAGCGGGCAAGGGGCAGGAGTTCCGGGAGTTGCAGGGTCAGCTTGTCGCTGCGCGCAAGGCCGCGGGACATAGTGGCGTTACCGCCTGGCAGGTCGTACGCCGCCCCTCGTCGACTTTTTACACCGTCACCTCAGCGGATAATCACGCGGACCTCGCTGGGCCGTTCGACTCCGGTATGAGCGACCGCGACTGGCAGCGCTGGATAGGCCGGATTACCGACATCATCGATCACTCGACTGTGATGACGCTACGTACCCACGGCGAGCTCACGATCGCTGCGGAACCGGGATCAGCTCCCAATGTACGTGGGTAAGCTCGACTCGGCTCGACTCCTGGGAGCAGCTGGATGGACCCGGTCCGTTCTCGCACATGAGTGAGCGCGCCCGGCAAAATCTGTTCGGCGCTTACGGTGAACGGGCCGAGTCAGCCCGGGTCGAGGTGATTCGTCTCTTGCCGGACCTCAACTGCTGAGTGCACTAAATTTGGAGGACAGTGACCCTATTTCCGTGCGCGGCCGTTCAAGCTGAGGGTTCCTTATTGGACGGCACTTTGGAAGATATGCCCGGTCAGATACCGGTATTATCGAATCCTCACCCAATAACGGAGCTGACGATGAGAAAAATAATTGCTTTGTTGATCCTGGCATCTGTGATCGTCGGTTGCGACCGGCCGTCGAGCGAACCCGAACCTGCCGCAAGTGAGCCGGAGCCCGCTGCAGCAGCCGTTGTCGAAGCGGAGGTTTCGATTTACGCGGCAGCCGTCGCGAGCGAGACACGTCCCGAAGCGGATCGCGCCAGCGATGCCGGTCGTAAGCCCGAAGCCGTACTCGAATTCTTCGCTATCCAGCCCGGCGATATAGTTCTGGAGATGTGGGCCGGTGGTGGCTATTACACGGAACTGCTTGCGTACGTTGTTGGCGAAAGTGGCAAGGTCGTTGCGCACACAAACACGCCGATTCTGGGATTTTCGGGTGAAGCACACACGAATCGGCACGCCGATAGTCGCCTGCCCAACACCGAGATCCTGCTCGCCGAGAACAATGAGCTTGCAGTCGAGGCTGACAGCTTTGATGCGGCGACGATAATTCTCAATTATCATGACCTCTACTGGTCGTCGGAAGAATACGGCTGGGAGCTAATCGATGTGCCTGCCTTCCTTGCCGAGCTGTACAAGGGCATCAAGCCTGGCGGAGCGCTCGGTATAGTCGATCATCAGGCCGTTAGCGGGTCGCCCGCGGAAACGGGCAATACACTGCATCGCATCGATTCGGCGATCGTGATCGCTGAACTCGAGAGCGCCGGCTTCGTCCTCGACGGCGAAAGCAATGAGTTGGCCAATCCCGAAGACGATCATACGAAAGGCGTATTCGACCCGGAGATACGCGGCAGGACAGATCGTTACGTGCTGCGCTTCAGAAAACCGGAGTAATGCTCGCATGGTCGAGATGTTGGCCGGCCAAAATGCAAAAGTGGTGCCCACTTTGGTGCCCAAACCAGGATCAACTACCGTCACCCAAGAACACCCAACCGATCAGAATCTGAAGATTAACGTGCTGTTGAGTTATCACAGGTTCCGCTGGGTTGTGGATCCTGTTTACTGAAAATCCGCGTGTCGGTGGTTGATTGGCTGCTGGCCATCCATGGCCCTTGCCCTCACTTCGTTCGGGTCGCTGCGCGCTCCAAATCTGCTTGCTGCAGATTTGTCCGCCCCTGGCGACCACACGGAAAATCAGCACTGCGAATCATCGCAGCGCCGATCTTTACTGAGTACTCAATATCGTTTCTAAAGTCTAGAATCTAAATCCGAATCGTATTCCGTAAGTGCGAGGCGGCTCGTAAGTCGCGCCGCAATCGTAAACCGGATTCGGCAATCCGCTTGCTGAGCCCACGGCCGATCCGCAGCCGGAGGCATTGAAGACATCGTCATCCTCTATGTTGTAAACAAAGGCCTCACCGTACCACTGACCGTCCTCATGCACGTAACCGAGCGTGATATTGGTCTTGGTGTAGGCTTCACGAACTCCGGCGCCGGCTGAGCCAATCGTGCGATTGCTGATGTCAAAGAACGATTCGCTCTCGTAGTGAAACCACAGCTGTGGCGTCCAGGTTCCCGCAAGCCCGTCAAAGGTTGCCGGTACAATACTAAACGTCGCATTAAAGTCCGGCGCCCGCGGCAGGTCATTGCCGGAGACATCGACTTCTTCTCCGGTGAAGTCATCCTGGAATCCTTCGAATTTGTCATACTCGGCGGATAAAAAGCCCAGGGAGCCGGTTACAGAGCCGGTCTCGCCGAATAAGAATGTGCCCTCGGCTTCCAGGCCGAAGATCGTGGATTCCGCGGCGTTGAATGTGATGTTGGTCCTGGTGCCATCTACTGGATTCGTGAAAATGGCAGCCTGCTGCATATCTTCATAGTCGTAGTGGAATGCTGCCAGGTTCAGGCGGCCGCGCCCGTCAAGCAAATCCCATTTCGCGCCGGCCTCGATAGCAAGAATATTTTCGGGCTCAAACACAAACAGGGTACCGTCGGATGTCGTACCCTGGCTGCCCCGATTCCAGCCGCCGGACTTGTAGCCGGTTCCGACCTTGAAATAGGTCAGCAAGTCGTTACTAACTCGCCAGTCAATACCGACATTCCAGGTGGTTTCATCCCAATCAGGATTCGAGATCTGCGGAATGCCTGCATCCATCCTGTCCGCATCGCTGGACCCGCAAATATTGAATGATCGACCAGTCGGATCGCCGTTGGTGCCGTGGTTGTTAAAGAAGACACAGAATGTGCTTCCGGCCTCGGGATTCGACGGGTTTCCACCTTTGTCTTTTTCATCATGTGTCGTGCGAATGCCTGCCCTTAATGTCACCGCGGTGCTTATGTCGTAAGAGCCGCTTAAAAAAGCAGCACTGGATTCACTCGTAAGACCCCGATCGATGAATTGCACGATCTGCTCGTCAAAACCGTACGTGGCCACCGGTGGGGGAGCCATGCCGGCATTTCGCGTCGGATCGCGCGCGAGAAAGACCTGGAACATGCCATCCACTTCCTCTTCGAGGTAGTAAAGGCCCGCAAGCCACTGAAATGCGCCGTCACCGGAAGACGTCAGTCGAAGTTCATGGGTCCAGGTATCGGACTGCGTGGTTTCGACAATTGAACCGGTCGCCGCGATACCGTTCGCTATGATCGAGGTACCGTCGTTGTCATCCAGGTAGTCGCGATTATGCGAGCGAAACGCACCCAGGTAAAAGAAATCCATCGAGCCGAAACTGTGATCGACCTGGAAGCGCCAGTTGTTATCGTAATTGTCCCTGTGGCCCTGCGTATTTAACGGGTTATTCTCCAGCGGGTTGCTGGTGTTGTTGCATGTGACTACACTGCCGCCTGGTTGTGCCGGTGTAGCAGTCGTCAGCCCGAAAGGTGCCAGTTCCTCTTCGCTCAGGCAGCCCAGATTGGCTCCGGCTTGTCCTACGCCTTCACGGTCGTAGCGCTCGCCCGTAAAGAGCAGCGAAGTATTATCGCTAACTTCCCATAACAGGTGTGCGCGAAACGCCAGCTCATCGGCGTCATTTGCATCCGTGGTGATGCCAACGGAGCCTGCGCCACGATTGTTGCTATAGCCGTCACGTGAGTTACGCATGAAAGAACCGCGAAATGCGATGCTGTCACTGAAGGGAATGTTGATCGCGCCTCTGGCAATAAATTGATCAAAGTTGCCGGCCACCAGCTCGATGTCACCTGAAACTTTATCCAGCTGTGGCTTCTTTGAAATGACATTGACCACACCGGAGGTGCTATTTCGACCGTACAGCGTACCCTGCGGCCCACGCAAAACCTCGACGCGTTCGATATCGAAGAAGTAGGCGTTGGCCCCGGAAAGACGGGGAACGTAGCTGCCGTCAACGTGAAATGCGGTGGTCGGATCCGCGCCATTTCGCACGTCAGTGCCGGAAACGCCGCGCACCGTTATGATCAGGCCGTCGCGGTTGGCCTCTGAATTCACATCGAAATTTGGCACCATTTCGGCCAATGAATTCGGATCAACAATACCTGCACGAGCAAGCTCATCACCGGTTATAACGGAAACCGCGACTGGCGTATCCTGCACCGTTGACACGCGTTTTTCCGCGGTAACCACGATTTCGTCAAGCGTCGTTTGCGCAATTGAATTGCCTGCAAAAAACAGTGATGCGAACATCACCAAAACAACGTTTTGTGGAATTACACTCTTTTTAACATTCACGATTTATCCCCCGATAAAAAGGCTGTGCGCCGAAGTAGTTCGAAGCACAGAAAACCTCAAGAAACCCTTCTCAATTAGCCAATTCATCCGCAACCCTGACCGCGCCAAAATACTGCCGCCAGAAATCTCACCCGGTGCCGGCCATTCCGCTCCGCCTTCCGAAACTATCCAAACACCAGGGCAATCAGCAAAAACAATGTACGGTACAGTACAATATAACGTAGTCGATGCAGGGATTCCATAAGGGCAGACACGGGACCGACGGCTAATTGAGGCGCCATCAATTTCTAAGGGGCTTATTTATGGGTGTCCTCAAACCAGCACCTGCCACTTCAATTGGTGGAGCCGAGGAGGATCGAACTCCTGACCTTCGCATTGCGAACGCGACGCTCTCCCAGCTGAGCTACGGCCCCACGTGGAGTGGATAGTTTGTATCGAAACAGCAATCGTCCGCCCCGTCAAAGCAGCGAAATCATCAATCAAAGCCTCATCTCGAGCCGTGTGCACCTGGAGCGATTCTGCTGCTCCATTGATAGCCTTGTAGTGTGATGTCGGTCACAAAACAGACTGTGACCGATCTCACACATTCAACTAATTGACATAATGCGTACAGTCAACTTTGCTATTTTCGCTACTGTATTTTCCACTCGTATCAATATCCAGAACATGAATCGGATTCTTCATTGGCTGACCGCGAAACTGTCCCGCCCGACTGCCGCAGAGACGATTGAACAGCCTGATTCCGACTACGAAGAACGCGGCTTCAGTGAAGAGGATAATCCGGGCGAGCCTGTCACGATCGGCAAGGTCCAGACCGATATTGATGATTTAACGCCGAATATAAACCACGAAGCGACAGGCGATACCCAGCCGGAGCTGGAAATCATTGAAAGTTCTTCACCGATTTCCAATTTGCCGGAAAGTTTCGATCCCTACGACAGCGGTAGTTTCAAAGTTCTGAAGAAATAGGTGGGTGTCCCTAGATTAGTCGATTAAATCAGTCGTGGGGATTCAATGCTCGGGCGCGTTGCGATATCCGGCGTCGCTTTCGAGGGCCAGCAATAATTCGGTCAAGTCGTGATAGCCGAGCGCATTTTTACCAGTGATGTCGGAAATTCTCTGCATCCGCGAATAGATTGTGTTGGGGTGAATCGACAGATCCTTGGCTGTTTGCAATGCATTCATATTGGCATTGGCGTATGCGTGCAGCGTTTTGGACAGAGAACCACGCGCTTTCAGATCTGCAGTCTGTAAGCCTTCCAGCCAGGCAGGAAGCGCCGACTGAATATTGTCGCGAGCGTGGCGAATGATCATTTGGCGAAACGGAATCTGTGAGTAAGGCATCACACGGTTGGAAACGCTGGCGAAATCGAGGGCCAGCCGAGCTTCATTGAGGGCGCGCCGAACGTGCGAGGTAGAGGGCGCATCGTTGCTAAGGCCGATAAGTGCAGCGGGCCCAACCTGATTCAATCGCGGATATACCCGTGCGGCGAGCAAAGACTCTGGTGCTGTCCATCCGGACAGGCGTTGGGTGCCGGACATGACCATCGTGACCAGCCCATCTCTCACTCCGATGAGTGATCGTACCGGCGTATCGCGTAGAATTTCGCCAACTGATTCGACCATACGTTGCGCGCGCCCTGTGCTATCCATTTCCCTTGGGTCGACCGACCGTGCTACCGCCACACAGAACGACTGGCGTTGCTCCAGATAACCGGATCGCCTTAGCAACTGCGCAGTCCGACTGTCCGACTCATCATAGCCACTGAGCAGTGTATTCAGTAGCTCGGTACGCCGGTCACCTTCCGCTTGCTCCAGCAAGCGCGTTTGCAAGACGTATTCGGACGTGGCAACGGCGCTTACAGCGTCGGTGTACTCGATCGCAAAGTCAGCCACGGCGGCAACAACTCGACGAACCTGCACGGAAGAGTCTGCGACGGCCAGCGCCGCATCGCGAATACAGCCTGAGATAATTCGATGGCTGCATCGATAGGTGTGCAGCGACGCCTCAAGGGGAAACCGCTGTCGAGCCCGCCGTTGCGCGTAGCTGCGCACGAATGCGAGGTCACCGGCGCCAGAGTCACTCAACAGGCGACATAGCTCAGCAACGAGCTCTTCAAGATGCTGCTGCAGTTCCGGCAGTACCTCTGGATTTGCAGTGCTGGAGAAAGCGTCGATCTCGTCGATGACCCGCTTGAGCAAGTCTTCGACAATCGCCGCGGCCTGCTGCAGGAGAGGTGTTGCGATCGCGGGCACCACGCCTTGTGCCCGCAGAGCATCGAGGGCGTGCTCGAGTGCCTGATTTTTGGTTGCGAGCGACACAATATACATCGCAGAATTTCATCAATTTACCCGATGACTCACCCAATAACTGAGCGTACTCTCCAATTTCCTCACAACATCAGCAACTTTTCAAAGGAGCGCGCAATGGCCAAGTACTTATTCGTATATCACGGTGGCGACCATCCCGAGACCGAGGCGGAGGTCAAAGAAGTCCTGGATGCCTGGGGTGCATGGATGGGTTCCATGGGCGCCGCGGTCATCGATGGCGGAAACCCTGTGGGCAAGTCCAGCACTGTCAACAGTGATGGTTCGGTGATTGACAATGGCGGATCGAATCCGGCGAGCGGTTACGGCCTTTTTGAGGCGCCCGACCTGGACGACGCCCTCGCAAAAGCCAAAGGCTGCCCGATCCTCGCAGCCGGCGGAAGCATCGAAGTCGCGCAAGCAATCGATATGTAAATCTCCAATGGTCGGGCCGTGAGTGCCCGACCGGCCAATTGAGGCGCCATCAATTTCGACGTCATTTCTTGTTGAAAGGCCGAGCAATGAATACCAGAAAATTGTGGGTGTCCTTATATTGGCAGCGCGGTTCCGAGCAATGTGTTATCTCATGACCCGGCCAGCAGGAATCACGATAAGATCACTTGTATGGCTACTCTTTATTATTACCACGATCCAATGTGTAGCTGGTGCTGGGGATACCGGCCGACTGTGCAAAAGCTGTTTTCCTCGTTGCCGGAGGGCGTAACGCGTACTGGCATTGTGGGCGGCCTCGCACCGGACAGCGACCAGCCAATGCCTGAGGCACAACGCGAAGCGATTGCCGGTCACTGGCGGCGCATCGAGGACCTGCTCGGGACCGAATTCAATCATGATTTCTGGACCAAGTGCGAGCCGCGCCGATCAACTTATCCGGCGTGCAGGGCAGTCATCGCAGCAGCAAAGCAGGGATGTGAAGAGGAGATGATTCTCGGGATTCAGAAAGCCTATTACCTTGAAGCCCGAAACCCGTCAGACATCGATATGTTGCAAATCCTGGCCGAACAGCTCGGGCTCAATGCGGAGACCTTCAGGAATGACATTGCGTCAAGTGATACCGAGGTGGAACTGCAACGGCAGATCAGTTTCGCTCGGGCATCAGGTGTGTCCGGGTTTCCGTCGCTGGCCCTGGAAACGAATGGGCAGCTCGTGCCAATCAATGTTGACTACAAGAGCTACGAGGTTTCGCTGCAGCAGATTCAACAGCAATTGGTTTGATTTTTCCCCCGCAGGCATTCCTCGCAAGACGACTATACAATATTCCTTCGTCGATTCAGTACTGGAACGGATCTTCAGGATTGTCTTTGACAAAATAGTAGAGGAAGAAACCGACCGCTGCGAAGGCCAATAGGAGGATACCAAGGCCGACAAGTCCCAAAGAATCGAAACCACCTTGAACGTAGATCACCAGGGACGCCACCAGCGCAAAAACGACCAAGGTAATTCCGAAATTGCGCCACTTCTCGCGATTCATAACTTTTTTCTCAATCGAGTCAGGATCGCGATGGGACTCGGTTCTAACCTTTCGTGGCGTAATTATATATCGACGTTCCAATACCCCACCCCAATCCAGCAGAAAACCCGATTGCAGCGCCAATGAGTCCGAATCTTGATGCGCCTATCGAAGAGCCGGTGAAAGCAGAGCCGAAGATTGAGCCTGCCATGCCACCCATTGCACCGCCCTGAAACGCATAACTATCCATCAGACCACCGCCACTAACCAGATGAATCTCATCAGGTGTCAGTTCCCGAATACCACTATGTTTTGCAATGACCATTTTCACTTTCCTTGTGTAGGTCTATTTACAGGGCATGCGAGGCACCGCGTCCCCACAGTTTCAACAAGGCTAATTCAGGTCGCCCACCAATGTTGAACTGAAGTGGACCCCATTGATTGGACAGCGTGGCAGCGATCTTAAGGTGGAATCCGGCAATATCATTATGCTGCCAGTGAGAGCGGTTTGATGCCCTCATAAATCTCATTCGGTGTCTGATCGTTCAGACTGGAGTGAGGCCGCTCGTGATTATAATACTCGATCCAGAAATTGAGTTTCTCCGTTGCATCTTTCATGTTGTCGAAGGCGTTCAGGTAAACGCATTCGTATTTCAAGGAACGCCACAGTCGCTCGATAAAGACATTGTCCATCCAGCGACCTTTGCCGTCCATCGAGGGCTTGATGTTGTTCGCCTTGAGTTCGTCGATCCAATCCGCACTGGTGAACTGCGAGCCTTGATCGGTGTTGAAGATCGAGGGGCAACCGTATTTCTCAAGCGCCTCCTGCAACGCCTCAACACAAAAATCGGCCTCCAGCGTATTCGACAGCCGCCAGGACAACACGCGACGTGAGTACCAGTCCATGATGGCCACCAAGTACAGAAAGCCGTGCGCCATCGGGAGTGGAGTAAGAAGCAAGGCGTAGTCGGACTATTTCCCTGCTTCTTCTCCCCGAACCGTACGTGCGCCTCTCAGCGCATACGGCTCTCCATTCAAGAGTGGCTCGTAGCCATGGCAACATCACGATAAGGACCACATTGCCAGCTTGTGCTGCATTTCACTGATTATCAAAGGTCTTCACCTCTTTGCGGTCAGCTAATCCACCGCACAAGCCTCTCGAACTGCTCCCCTTCGCCACGTGACCGGCTTTCCCGGTCGCTGACTACTACGAGAGCTCCGCCAGTCCATCGATCATCGGGGCCACATTCCCTTGGCATCTCAATGGACCTTCCCCAGTTCACATGCCGGACTCAAATACACTGGTGAGGTTGCCGGTCGCAGTCTTTGCCCTTGCGTTCCGCAAGTCGATGCAGACGTCGCGCGCTAGCGATGCACTCCACGCAGCCCTAAGCTGCCGAGTTACGTATACGACAGCTCTTTGCAATCTGATGCATACATGTCATCAGTTTGCGTCCACATTCCACCTGTTAAGCCGTGTAGGTGAAGGCGACATTTCAGCCCACAGATACGAATTAACCGGTTCGTGTTCCTCAACCTTCCAATGCTCAGCCTAGAGACGCATCTTGGCGTAACGACTTCGCCGCACGCCCCGTTTCCCGCGGGCTACGTCACCCTGTCAATGTGCAACAGGTCACCGCCGCTTCGGCTCTCATCCGCTCATCGCAGCGGATGGACAATCGGATGTAATTCCTCCTTTGTTATCCTCTTGCATTCCAAACATGCTCAGGCTCAGGCAGCGTCATCCAGACGCCTCCCGAGACTGGGCGCACTGTAGGTCACGTCAGCACACCAGACCTGGCCCGGTTGTGTAATATCCAGGCCTCGCAACATGCGGTTCTCTTTCCGCAGACGCTTGAGCTCCTCACGCTCGTCAACACCCAGGCGCAAACCCGATGCTTCTTCTTCAAACTGCTGACGCCAGCGCCCTAACAAATTAGCCCCAATGTCCAGGCTCCGTGCCGCTTCGGAAATCTTGTAGCCTTGCTCCGTAACCAGCGCCACTGCTTCGCGCTTGAAGTCTTCTGTGTAGTTCCGTCTCTTTCTCGTTGCTGTTGTCATCGGTCACCTCGTTATGGCATTTTACAACCTTAACTCGGTGTCCGGATTTAGTAGACCACATCAGACATCACCGAGACCGGCGACACTTACGTGACTCTGAAGCATGCCGATCCAGCCTTCATTTATGAAAACGCGCTCAAGCCTTCGGCAGATGCCTATGCCGATCCGAAGGACCAAAAGCACCCCTATGTGTCACCGGTTTATGGTGACTACACACAAGGCTTTCCGCCTACGCTGATCCAGGGTGGCACGAAGGAAATTTTTCTCAGCAACTTCGTGCGCCTCTATCAGGCGCTTGATACCGCAGGTCAGACAGTGAAGCTGGACCTGTATGACGGAATGATCCATGTCTTCATGGCGGCCATCCCCGACTCGCCGGAATCCAAGTTGGCGTTGTCCAAGGTCGATGCGTTCTTGCAAGAGCATTTGCAGTAACGGAGCGAGCCTACGCCTCGCGCATCTGGTATACGCCAATGCAGCAATCGCGACGTTGCCGGCGCTACCAAGATGATTTTGGGTGCAAAGTAGACGCTCCAGTTCTGCACACGTCGTGCATGGAAAAATAACAATCTGGCTCGTCACCAGGTTGTCTCGTTAGTATGTAAATGCATTTGCTAGCGTGTTGCGGAAGATTTGCGGGAATGGCGCGCCCGGAGAGATTCGAACTCCCGACCACCTGGTTCGAAGTTAGGTCGTTGTCTACTAACTAGCTGTTTTTAAAAGAGTGTCGTGAGGGCGCTCGTTGCATACAATTCACTACAGTGCATAACCGTGCACAACTGAAACACGCAAAAATCCCGCAAACCGATTCTAAGAATTGAATTTGGTGAGTCGAAGCGTCTGTCTGAGTACGGTAGGGGCTACGCCGATTGTTATCTCCGAAATCGTCCATCGACTCGCGGATTTTCAGTGAACAGATTTCACAACCCGCCGTAACCGAAGTTGATGTAATACAACGTTTAGCCGCAGATTTTAACACCGTAGTTTACCTCGGGTGACGGTAGGTTATCCTGGTTTGGGCGCCAAAGTGGGCGCCAGCGAACGATACGAAGAAGTCAAAGATCGTCGCAATCGAATTGAAATCTCGCCCAACTAAAGTTGCTGGTCGATGGCCGCACCCGAATTACCACCAGGCAGCTGTGTCACGATAGAATTTGACTGCAACTCAATGACGTAGTGGAGATCAAGATGAGATTCGCGTTTGGAGCACTGGTATTCGTGCTTGGATTGTCCGCTGTTGACGCTGCCGAAGTCTACCTAAAAGACGGCAGCGTCGTGATCGGCACGATCAAGAGCCTCGCGGATGGGGAGGACCTTGACGTCGACACGGAGTATATGGATGTCGTGACAATTGACTGGGACGCGATTGACGAAATTCGTGGAACCCAAACCGTAGACGTCGAGTTGTTCGACGGCCGGCGCATCTTGGGCAATATCGTCCTGAACGAGGATGGCTTGTCGATCATAGGCGAAGATACGCTAATCGTGCAGCTGGTGGAGGTCTTTGCGATCGACGAAGTCAACGACACCTTCTGGGAGGCGCTCGACGTCTACACGGATTTGGGTATGAACATCATCCGTGGCAATAACCAGGTTACGCAAGTCAGCTTCGGCGGGGGCATTGGTTACAACGCGCGGAAATTCGAGATCTCGATCGACGGAACCACTATCATCAATGAACAGACGGACGCGCTGGATACCCGACGCGTAACGCTGTCCGGAATCTACACGCGCAAATTTAGTAACAACTGGACCGGCAGCGGATTGCTGCAATTCGAGAGGGACGACCAGCAGGGTCTCAAGGGACGATCACTGCTCGGTGGCGCCCTGGGCAAACGTCTCTACAATAATCGGCGTATGCGGTTCGATTTGTTCGCTGGCCTCGCCCTGAACTCGGAGGAATTCATAGGCGAGCCCAGAAACGAGACACCTGAAGGACTGCTCGGCGCGGCGTATCGGCTACGTGCATCCAGGGGCATCGATTTCGACCTATCGCTAATTGTATTCCCCAGCCTCGAAACGAGCGACCGCGTTCGTTCGCAGTTCGACGCCTCGCTAAGTATTGACCTGTTTGCCGACTTTGACTTCAAGCTGACTTTCTACGATCGCTACGA